>ERZ773237.194-NODE-194-length-70435-cov-119.108681_pt1 | contig 70435 bp, 63 predicted proteins | sample MGYA00580990_ERZ773237 | MGnify/ENA primary metagenome ERZ773237 (study PRJEB29015, sample SAMEA2737749) | human gut metagenome | biome: human gut; feature: human-associated habitat; material: faeces | place: China | collected 2012 ...
CTCAATTCTATCACTATATCTTTCCGCATTTCACTTTTTTGTAGTAACTTTGCATAACTAAAATACATATTATGCATACAAAGGAAGAAAAACTTGAAGCATTTGGACGTTTATTGGATGTACTTGATACGTTACGTGAAAAATGTCCGTGGGATAAAAAGCAAACAAATGAGAGCCTTAGGCCAAATACGATAGAAGAGGTGTTTGAATTGTGTGACGCCTTGATGAAAGACGACAAGAAAAATATATGCAAAGAACTTGGAGATGTCTTTATGCATGTTTGTTTTTATGCACTTATAGGCAGCGAGACAGGAGATTTTGACATTGCTGATGTATGTAACATGCAGGCTGATAAGCTTATTTTCAGACATCCGCATGTCTATGGTAATGTGAAAGCTGATACAGTAGATAAGGTTTTGGAGAACTGGGAACAGATAAAGTTAAAGGAAAAGGATGGTAATAAGAGTGTTCTTTCCGGTGTGCCGGCTGCACTGCCTTCACTTATCAAAGCTTATCGCATACAGGATAAAGCTCGTAATGTCGGTTTTGACTGGCAAGATAAGGGCGATGTCTGGGCTAAAGTTAGAGAAGAACTTTCTGAGCTTGAAGCAGAATTGCGTAAGGATGATAATGAAACTTCTGAAAAAGAGTTGGGCGATTTCTTGTTTAGCGTCATAAATGCAGCACGTCTTTATCATTTAAATCCTGATACGGCTCTTGAACATACAAATCAGAAGTTTATCAGGCGTTTTAACTATATAGAAAATCATTCTATAAAAGTTGGTAAACCATTGACTGAGATGACTTTGGCTGAAATGGATGAACTATGGAATGAAGCTAAAAAAGAAGAAAAAACGAATAAATAATACAATTATGAGTAAACTTAGTTTGGCTTTCTTGTTGTGCTGCATTGTAGCGATAGGATGTGACAATAAAAAAAATGCAAAGGCTGTAGTTGAGAATGTTTCTGATAACGAAATAGCAGACACTACCGTGTATGGCAAATGTGGTGAAGGTACTGCAATGCACACACTTGAACTGATTACAGATAAGGGAGACACCTTGATATATACATTGGAGGGACTTGATACGTGCTCAAACGTTCAAGGAGGATTGTTTGTTGGTGACCGGCTGGCAGTGATCTCGGGTCCGAAAAGTGAGGAAGGACTTTTTGCAGAAAAGGTAATTAACCTTACGTCTCTATTGGGTAAATGGGTCAGCCTTGACAAGAGTTTTGAAATTTGTGAGGGCGGAGTCGTTGAAGGTAGTATGAAGGAGCCGAAGCCGTATACAGAATGGAAGATATTAAATGGTAAGCTGATTTTATCGTCAGATACATTTGACATCTATTCTTTGGGTGCAGATTCACTTTATCTGGAGAATACAGAAGGAATCTATGGCTATAAACGTCTGTCGAAAGAGGCTAAATAGTTTGTGTATCTTGTGTAATATATAAAATACATGCAGCCATTTAAAGTCTATATATTAGGATGCGGCAGTGCTTTGCCTACGTTGAAGCATAACGCTTCTTCGCAGGTTGTTCTTGTCCGTGATAAGATGTTTATGGTTGATTGTGGTGAAGGAACACAAGTGCAATTAAGACGTTCACGTATTAATTTCAATAAACTTTCTGCCATCTTTATAAGTCATCTGCACGGAGATCATTGTTTCGGTCTTATCGGCCTGATCTCTACGCTGGGTATGCTTGGCCGTATAAGTCCTTTGCATGTATTTGCGCCTAAAGACTTTTTCCCTATATTGCAGCAGCAACTGGACCTGTTCTGTAATGGATTGGAATATGAAGTTGTATTTCATGTGGTAGATACGAAACGTAATGATGTGATATATGAGGATAAAAGTCTTACGGTTAGCTCTATACCTCTAGAACATCGTGTTGCGTGTTGCGGATATTTGTTCCGTGAGAAACCGACCTTACCGCATATAAGACGCGATATGATAGACTTTTATGGCATACCTGAATGCCAGCGTAATAACATAAAAAATGGGGCAGACTGGATAACTGCTGACGGCGACGTAATTCCAAATTCTTATCTTACGTTCCCTGCGGATCCGCCAAGGTCATATGCGTATTGTTCAGACACCAGATACATGCCGGAACTATACAGGATGGTGGAAAATGTGGATTTGCTGTATCATGAGGCAACTTATTGTAGTGAAAACGAGAATAGGGCAAAGTTATATTATCATAGTACGGCAAGACAAGCGGCCATGGTGGCATTGAAGGCAAAGGTTAAAAGACTTGTTGTCGGACATTTTTCTGCGCGCTATGAAAATGAAGATGTTATTCTAAAGGAAGCTCAAGAACTCTTCCCGAATACAGATTTAGCGAATGAAATGGCTGTTTTTGATGTGTAAGTAAAAAAAAACGTATAATATTTTGTTATATCGTAAAAATATTTTATCTTTGCGGTAATAAAAAAGAAGCTTTTATGTTAAGAAACTTACTTTTTATTCTGTCTGCAGTGTTGCTGTTGTCTGTCGCAACTCCTTCTGTTGCCAATTCCAATTCGGCAATAGAGATAATTGATGTTGAAAGTCAGAGCGTTTCAATCTCTGTTAATTCATCGTCAATTCGCGTTGTTGGAGCCAATGGGCAGATGTTGTATATATACAATGTTGCCGGAGTAAAAATAATGTCCATAAAAGTTGATGGTTCAGATAGATATTACGATTTGAATTTGCCTAAAGGCTGTTATATTGTTAAAGTTGGTAAAGTCGTAAGGAAGATTTCGGTTAAGTAGTATTTTGTCTGTTTTGTTAAAGTTATTTTACTTTATACTTTTATGTCTGCTCGTGTCATCTTGTCATGACGCGACAAATAATCATGACAAAAATATTAATTTAGATACATTTTCAGACTTACGGGATGAAAAGTATTCTTTGGACATAGTTGATATACGTGAACATATATCCAAAATTGCAAGTGAAGACGGAGTCGCATTGCCCATGGATGGGTTTGTAAATAAATATTATAAAGAGCAACAACCGTTTTTGTGGATAAACCGTTATGGTATATATGACCGTGCAGATACTCTTTTGAGTCTTCTTAAGGGCATTGATTATTATGGATTGAGCAAAGACGCTTTTCGTGTCTCTAAAATAGAAAAGGATCTTTACTTGGCACGTAGTTTAGACATAGAGTCTTCAAATGATAATCTAAACCGAATCTTGGCTCGTTTAGAGTATAACCTGACAAAAGCCTTTTTAAGATATTCTGCAGGACAGTATTTTGGCTTTGTTAATCCCGATTATTTATATAATAGTTTGGAAGAGTATCAGGTGGATTCTTTGACAACACGATTCAGACAATTGTGTGATTTAAAAGTATTACGCCCGGACAAAAAATTCTATTTTAGAGCCATCAGCCATATTTTGAATGACAGCGTAGCTGAGTTCTGGCATACAACCCTTCCTAAAGGACGTTTGGTCGGTAAGTTGTTGAAAGAGTTAGATAATCCGAATTTAACCAAATCTGAACGGTTAAGAATATTGTGTAATATTGAACGGTGTCGATGGCGTTTGCGTGGAATGCCTAATACAGATTTACACAATAAATATATAGTCGTGAATATTCCTTCATTTGAATTATATGCTTTTGACGGTGAAAAATCGCAAACAATGAAGGTATGTTGTGGCGAGATTAGTTTCAAGACTCCGATACTTACCAGTTGGATTAAGCGCATGGATGTAAATCCACAATGGATTGTTCCTAAAAGCATTTCCAAAGGATTTTTGCATAATTATTCTTATATGCATAAAATGGGAATGTTTGTTTTGGACAGAGAAAAGGGTAAGTTGGCTCCTGAGCAGGTTTCATATGATAGAATAATGTCAAACGATCAATATATTGTTCAGGCTGGAGGTAAAAAGAACTCTTTAGGGCGTATTATTTTCAGATTTGATAATAATTTTTCCGTCTTTCTTCATGACACCTCTGCACCATGGGCGTTCAAGCGCACCAAAAGAGCTGTGAGCCATGGTTGTGTTAGAGTAGAGCGTCCTCTGGAACTGGCTTTATTCTTATTAGGCGAACGTGCAGAGGAGATGGAAGACAGATTACAGTATTCAATGTCTGTTGATTTTATTAATGATGTAGATTCGTTGAAGAAGAGAAATATAGACAGAAAACGTCTCGTAAATACTTTGAATGTAAATCCGCCAATACCATTATATATTACCTATTATACTGTTTATGATGGCATTTGTGGACAATTATGCTATTATGATGATGTTTATGGCTATGACGATGTCCTGATAGAGAAATTGTCTCCGTTTATTGAATAATATGGCATTAAGTGAAGATTTAATATGCAGGATGCTGGCCTCTGAAACTACAAGGCGTAAAGCTTTTGATGCAATCGTAAAGTTATATGGTGAACGATTGTATTGGAAGATACGTTATATTGTTCTATGTCATGACGACGCTAATGATGTGTTGCAAAATACGTTTCTTAAAGCATGGAATAATATTGATTCTTTTCATAATAAATCAAAGTTATTTACGTGGCTGTGCAGTATTGCCATAAATGAGGCTTTAGATTATTTGCGCAAAAATAAAAATAATTCAACTATAGATATTTCAGAGTCACCGTCGGTTTCAAAGACTCTTATGGCTGATGAGTATTTTGATGGTGATGAGGCACATGCATTATTGTTAGAGGCTGTTGCGACATTGCCTGATGTACAGAGGACGGTTTTCAATTTGAAATATTTCGATAATATGAAATATAGTGAAATCAGTGAAATTCTCAACACCTCAGAAGGCGCGTTGAAGGCCTCGTATCATATTGCAGTAAAAAAGATTTCGGATTATTTTCATCTACATGAATGACTTTTTTTGACAGGCAATTAAACTTTTAATGGGAAGTTCCGTCATAGAATAAAAGAATAATAATTATTTATTATGAAAGAAGAACAATTGCTTAAACAAAAATTTGGCAGCCAGCGGCCATTTAAAGTTCCTGAAGGCTATTTTGATTCTTTGGAGAAGAGTCTGATGCAGAACGTGGTTGAGCCAGCCGTACCTAATAAGCGCCCTGCAATAAAAGCGTTTATGCGTCCTTTGAAGTGGGCCGCATGTTTTGCTGCGGTTCTTCTAGTTTCCGGAACAATATATTTTAATAGTTTAGAAAAAGAATCTTATCAGAATCACGCAGACAATATATCAGAAAATATGTCATCTTCAGTTTATGCTGATTATATTTTAGACGAAATTTCAGATTATGCCATGCTTGATAATGATGACATTTATTCTTATGTGGAAAATGAATGATAATAATAAAATGAGAAGATTAATAATTTGTTTATTCTTTATATTAGCATTTAATATATCAGATGCACAGAATAAGAATAGACATTTTACACCAGAACGTTTTCAAGCAGAATTAGAGCAGTATATCACACGAAAGGCAGGCTTGTCTCCAAAAGAGGCTTCAGAATTCTTTCCGCTTTATTCGGAGATGTTACGTAAGCAGCGGTCAATTCATGATGAACTTAAAAAGTTAAAACGAATAAAGCCGACAACGGATGCTGAATGTAAAAAGAATCTTATGAAGCGTGATAAGTGTGAAATTGAAATAAAACAACTTCAGAAAACTTATCATGAAAAATTTATGCAGATATTACCTGCGGGCAAAGTCTATGACATTGTGAAAGCAGAAGAGCGTTTCCATCGGCAGATCTTTAAACGAGCTGCAGATAAAATGAGGCATAAGAAAAAGTGATAATAACGAAACTTTTGTTGTGTAGTTTTATATATTATCCAATAATAATATTGTTGTTTGTCTGATTATAAATATAACTTGATGATTTTATATTTCTTGTGATAATGTTATAATAAATATAATTAATTTAATGTCGAATTATAGACTTATAAACCCATTGGTTTCATTAATGAAAATCAATGGGTTTTTAGTTATAACTCAATGAGTTTTATGCAAAAACTCATTGAGTTATTTTAAATGAATATTTGATGTTAAAATTTTTACTGGCCACGCTTTTGTGGAATAAACAAAAGCGTATAGGAATAAACAACATCCATTCGAAGTGTTATCTTTTAATCATAAAGTATCCTAATCTATGTGCTATGTCTTTTTTATTTAATGATAATAGAATGTAACACCCATTTTCAAGATTGCTTATATCTGCATATTTGCCTTTGTATGGATGTATTGAAATTATATTACCTGCCAGACTTTTTACTATAACGTATTCGCTATCTAAGGTTTTCCCTTTGTCTGGTAATAAAAGTTTCTTGCCGTCATTTTTAATAAATTTGTCTGTGATTGCAGATTTGTCAGACTGTTTTTGCTGTGTGGGAAGGCTTTCATTGCCATAACGGTCTATACTAGTAACCGCATAAAAGAGGTCGCATTTTGAGTCTGTTTCAATTGCAATATAGTTATCTTTTATCCTTGTCGCCAAGATGTTCCTGCTGTCATTTATATCAACAGGATATTTCTTACTGACGTAAACATTATACATAATGCCGCCATAATTGTTATCTGTTTTATCCCATGTTATAATTTCATTTTTATCTGTAACTTTTACAGATAAATTTTGTGGTGATTGTGGCACCGGAGCTTTTGCCCATTCCATTGGAGGAGTTAAGGCTGGATATAGATTAAATTCATCTTTTGTGAATGAATACAGCCCTTTGGTATTATCATAAAAGAATTTGTTCCTAAAGAAGGCATAGCCCATGCCATGACTTCTCGTAACATACATTTGACGCTTAATCTCATCTATATTCCAATTACCTTCGGAGGTGTCTAGAAAATAAATGCCCAATCCGGGTATTATTGTCCTGTTATTGCAATTTTCTTTCCAGTCTATGGCAAAAGGATAGAATTGATTTCCGCGAAAGTACATCATGGGATAAAGCTGATCCATTAGGCCTTGTTTGATCCAACTTTGGGCATCCTGGCATCCTTTTTTATATGCATTCCATCCACGGCTGGAATATCTGGTGAGATCATCGTATTTGCCAATTGGGGCACAGCTTAGTTTCACCCATGGTTTTGTACTTTTTACTTTGTTGTAAATCTCTTTTACAATGTTTGTAATATTTTTTCTTGCTTTAGAAAGTGGTATCTCCAATTTCCATTTTTCGGGATATCTTATATAATCAAGATGTATTCCGTCTATATCGTAATTGTCGGAGATTTCTTTACAAATATCCGATATATATTGAGCTGCCAAAATATTTGAAGGGTCTATAAATCCTTCTCCACCGTTTTTGATTACTAAGTTGGGATATTTATTGCGTAATGTTCTACAGCCTATTCCGTTCCATTTTCCTACAGGAATTGTAACTATCCATGCATGCAGTTCCATACCTCTTTTATGGCATTCTGCTATTGCAAATTCTAACGGATCATATCCGGGGGATTTGCCAGGAAAGCCGGAACAGCATCCGTCCCAAGGCTCTATGGATGAAGGATAAATAACCGTGCCTCTTATTCTTGTCTGGAATAATATAGTATTAATATTTGCCTTTTTCAGCTTGTCAAGTATGTCAATTAATTCTTTCTTTTGCTTTTTTATTGATGTTTCCGTTTGCGCATAGCTGTGTGGCCAGTCAAGTCCGCCTATTGTTGTAAGCCACACGGCCCTGACCTCGTATTTGGGATGTTGCCTGAAAACAAAGCTTTGGGAATTGCATGTTTCTGAAAAGCATATAAATAACAATATGATTACTATATTGAGGAATGATTGCTTGATTGAAATTTTCATTTGATATTTGTAAATCGATTATGATGCAAAGTTATATTATTTTTTTTGTTTTTCAAATTAAATATGTACTTTTGCATATGATAGGGAATAATGAAAATGATAAAAACATACATTTGTATGAAAGTAAAATTTTATATAGTGTTTTATATCAGTTCATTAATTCTATATTCGTTGATACTAAAAAATAAACAATGTATATATGAAAAAAATTGTAATGTTGATAGCCTTTATGGCGTTTGCTCTTTCTGGATATTCTCAGTTTGAGCAAGGTAAGTATTATGTTGGTGCATCTCTTACAGGACTGGATCTTAGTTATAGCGGAGCAGAAAATTTTAATATCGGTCTTGATTTAAAAGGTGGATATCTTTTGGCTGACGACTGGATGATAACAGCTCAGGCTGGTATACAGCATAGTGGAAATGATGATGTCGCAAATTCTTATTCTATAGGCATTGGAGGACGCTATTATATAGTTCAAAATGGATTGTATCTTGGTGTTAATGCAAAATTGATACATGCAAATCATAATTACAACGATTTGATGCCGGGTATAGAAGTCGGATATGCGTTCTTCTTAAATAGAACAGTAACGATTGAACCTGCCGTATATTACGACCAGTCGTTTAAGAATCACTCTGATTTTTCTAAAATCGGTTTACGTATAGGCGTAGGTGTTTATTTATAGAACTTTGAATAAAATTTTTTAATATGTATTCAGTTGATGAATTAGAAGACAGACTTATTGATCTGTCTTTTGCCGAGGATATCGGTGATGGTGACCACACTACATTGTGTTGTATTCCGGAAAGTGCCATGGGTAAGTCACATTTGCTTATTAAGGAGGATGGTATTCTGGCTGGTGTGGAAGTGGCAAAAAGGGTATTTGCAAGATTTGATCCTTCTCTTGAGGTGCAAGTGCTTATCGAAGATGGCTCTCATGTAAAGAATGGCGATATTGCAATGATTGTGTCAGGAAAGGTACGGTCTTTGTTGCAAACAGAACGTCTCATGCTGAACATCATGCAAAGAATGAGCGGTATAGCAACAACCACAAATAAGTATGTTGAGTTGCTTAAAGGAACAAAAACACATGTCTTGGATACAAGAAAAACAACTCCTGGTATGCGTATGCTCGAAAAGCAGGCTGTGAAGATAGGTGGAGGAGTGAATCACCGTATAGGATTGTTTGACATGATTCTTCTGAAGGATAATCACGTAGATTTTGCCGGTGGAATAAATAACGCAATAGACAGATGTCATGATTATTTGAAAGCAAATTCGCTTGATTTAAAAATTGAGATAGAAGTACGTAATTTTGACGAATTGCAGCAAGTGCTTGATCATGGCGGTATAGACAGAATCATGTTGGATAATTTTTCTGTAGATGATACGCGTAAAGCTGTTAAAATGATAAATGGAAAATATGAGACGGAATCAAGTGGAGGTATTACTTTTGATACGATAAGGAGTTATGCTGAATGCGGTGTCGATTTCGTTTCTGTCGGGGCATTGACCCATTCTGTTAAGTGTCTTGATATGAGCTTTAAAGCTTGTTAATAGATTAATTATATTTACATACTGATAAACGTTCTCTTTTGACCCTAATAGTGCATTCTATAGAACGTCTTTCAGTATGTAAATATGCTTATAATTTGTTTTTAAACTTTGTTTTAGAAAATGTTTAGTTTGTTTTCATCTTTGATTCTTGCTGCAATTACGAGTTTTAGTTCTCCCGTGAATTATCCAATTTCATTGGCCGGCAACTTTGGTGAGCCGCGTCCAAATCATTTTCATGGCGGAATAGACATCAGAACAGAGCAGGTTGAAGGCAAACCGATATTTTCTGTAGCTGATGGTTATGTTAGTAGAATAACTGTTGGGCTTGATGGCTTTGGATATGCAGTTTATGTGAACCATCCTGGTGGTAAGACAAGTGTATATTGTCATTTAAAAAAGTTTATACCGCAGCTTGGTGCTATTGTGCAGAAATGGCAATATCTAAACCAAAGCTATTTTGTTGATGTGAGATTAAAGCCTACAGACTTTCCTGTTGCCAGAGGACAACTTATTGCTGTTAGCGGAAATTCCGGAGCAAGTCGTGCTCCGCATTTGCATCTTGAATTTCATGATACAAAAACATGGAGTTATCTTGATCCATTGCAGTACTTGAAAGAGTATGTCGTAGATAAGACAAGGCCTATTGCACATGCGTTTATGGCTTATCCTATTAAAGGTAAGGGCGTTTTTTGCGGATCGGTCCAAAAGCAGTCTTATGGTTTTGCATCTTCTTCGTTGTCGTGTGTATTTACAGCTTGGGGAGAGGTCGGATTTGGTATATGGGCGAATGATTACATGGAAGGGAGTTATGGAATACTTGGAATCAGGAATACCCGGTTAACCGTTGATGGAAAATTGGTTTTTGAGAGTGACATAGACAGCATACCGGTTCGTTGTAATAGGATGGTTAACTCTTGGGGGGATTATGATCACTATTGCCGGACGCATGTATGGTATATGAAGTCGTTTAAGGAACCGGGAAATAGCTTGCCGATACTTCATGCTTTGAATAATAGTGGAATAATAAATATTGATCAGGAGCGTGATTATAAATTTGTTTATACAATATCTGATGTTTTTGGTAATTCTTATGATTATTCTTTTGTTGTAAAAGGTGTAAAACAGCAGATTCCCAAAAAGAGAAAACCGGATTTGATAAATTTGATGAGTTATGAAAGATTTAATCATCTGCAACGTCCGGGGGTAAGTTTGTTACTTCCAAAAGGGACCTTGCCTGATAGTGTTGAATTGCACCCTAATGTAAAGTTTCAACCTGAAGCATTATCAGACTCATGGCGATTCTATAATAAATCATATCCTATCTTTGGATGGGCAACAATAAAGATTAAATTGAATAAACCTGTTAAAGATACGGATAAGTTATACGTCGTAAGTCATTTTGGCATAGATAAATACATGGGTGGAACTTATAAGGATGGCTGGGTCATAACTAAGATAAGAGAATTAGGTGCTGAGTATGAAATCTGTTACGATGATGTTCCGCCTCATGTGTCGGTATCAGGAACTTCAGGTAATATACGTGTTCATGCATCAGACTCAGGTAGTGGATTAAAATATATTAAGGGATTTGTAGATGGTAAGTTTGTTCTTTTAGAGTACAAAGAAAAAAATAATATATATGTATGTAATTTGAAGAATGCTCCTGTCTTACGTACAGGAGGCATGCATATACTTAAAATTATTGCTGCAGATAAACTTGATAACCAAAGAATCATAATGGAAAATTTTAAGTATTAATAATTATATCGCTTATGAAAAGGATAGTTTTAGTAGTTTTTTTGTTAGTTAGTTATTTTAGCTCTTGGGCTTGTACCAATTTTATTGTAGGCAAGAAAGCTAGTGCTGATGGATCGGTGATATGTTCTTATAACGCTGATGACTATGGATTGTTCATCGGCCTGTGTCATTATCCTGCCGGTAAACATGAGAAGGGTTCTGTACGTAAAATTTATGATTGGGATACAAATGTTTATCACGGACAGATACCTGAAGCAGAGGTAACCTATAATGTTATTGGAAACATTAATGAATATCAAGTTTCGATAGGTGAAACGACTTTTGGGGGAAGAGAGGAACTTGTTGATACAACAGGTATTTTGGATTATGGCTCTCTGATATATATAGCTTTACAGCGTTCAAAAACCGCACGAGAAGCAATAAAAGTTATGACTACATTAACCGATAAATATGGATATTGTTCCGGCGGAGAGACTTTTACAATATGTGATCCAAACGAAGCATGGATAATGGAGATGATAGGAAAGGGACCTGGACGCAAGGGGACTGTATGGGTAGCTGTTAGAATTCCTGACGATGCTATATGTGCTCATGCAAATCAGAGCCGTATTCGTACGTTTAATCAAAAGGATAAAAAGAATGTGATGTTTTCAAAAGACTGCATAACATTTGCAAGAGAAAAAGGATGGTTTAGTGGTAAAGATGCAGATTTTAGTTTTTGTGAAGCTTATGCTTATCCTGATTTTTCTGGAAGAAGGTTCTGCGAGGCTCGTGTGTGGAGCTTTTTTAACCACTTCTCGACAGATATGGAACGTTATTTGCCATATGCAGAAGGAAAAGTTAAAGATGCCGAACCGATGCCTTTGTGGATAAAGCCTAATCGCAAGGTAAGTGTTCAAGATATACAGGAATGCATGAGAGATCATTATGAAGGAACTCCGTTCTCTTTAGATAAAGACCCGGGGCAAGGTGTATGGAATATGCCTTATAGACCAACGCCCCTAACCTATAAAGTTGATGGTAAGGAATATTTTAATGAACGTCCGACGTCAACACAACAAACAGCATTTTCTTATGTTGCTCAATTAAGATCATGGCTTCCAAGACAAATCGGTGGTGTGCTTTGGTTTGGAAATGATGATGGTAATATGGTTGCTTATACACCAGTATATTGCGGAAATACTTCACAGCCAGAGTGTTATAATACTAAAGGTGCGGATGCTGTTACATTCAGCATGAAGAATGCTTTTTGGGTTTGTAACTGGGTTAGTAATATGGTATATCCACGTTATTCATTAATGTTTGGTTCTCTAAAGTCTGTGAGAGATTCTTTAGAAACCAGTTATTTTTCGGCTCAAGCAGAAATAGAGCGCAAGGCAATGGTTTTGTATGATGAGAATCCTTCTTTAGCTATTGATTTTTTGACAGATTATAGTATAGACAAGGCTCAACAGATGATTGACAGATGGAGACAGCTTGGGATTTATCTTATTGTGAAATATAATGATATGGCAATAAAGCCAGATGAAGATGGCAGATTCATTAGAACGGAAACAGGACTTGGTGCTACAGTTGAACGTCCGGGATTTCCTGAAAATGTTGCTAGGGAGATTGTGAAAAGTTCAGGTGACAGATATGCCGTACCAGAAGAATAGTGCGTAAAAATTGAATAAGTTTTTATCAAGTGGGTCCCAATACCTGAATAGTTTTACTATTTTGTGGTATTGGGATTTTTATTGTTGCATGACATTACAATATGCCTTTTTGTATAGGTTAAAAACTAGTTAAACACGAATATTTTTTATCGTCATATTTTTGGCTTTTAATATTATTTCGTAAATTTGTAGCTGATTAATATTGTTTTTATGGCATTTGTTTTAGTCTCAATATTATTGATAGGCTATATGCTTATCGCTACAGGATATGTCACTAATGTTAACCGAGCTGCTATTGCAATGTTTATCGGTACATTAGGGTGGGTGTTGTATATATGCTATGGAACTGATTTCGTTATGAGTCAGCATCAACAAGCTTATTATGATTTCCTTGGGGGCGCAACGTCTTCCAGTACAGCTGTAAAACAATATATAGCTCAAAACATATTTCTAAAATATGTGGGGAAAGGTGCAGAGATAGTACTTTTCTTATTTGCGACAATGTCAATTGTTGAGATTTTGAATAATAATGGATGTTTCGATTTCTTATCAGAGTTATTAAAAACGCGTAATAGCCATAAACTCTTATGGATGATGGCTATAATCACATTTGTTATTTCTGCAAATCTTGACAATTTAACAACAACAACAATGATGCTTGTTATCATGCATAAATTGTTGCCTAATCGTAGGCAGCGCATGATTTATGGCAGCGCAATTGTGCTGGCTGCCAATTGTGGTGGCGCATTAACTGTTATAGGGGATCCGAATGGTTTGATTTTGTGGAATAATGGTATTGTTACTGCAACAAATTTCTCTGCATCGTTGGCTTTACCTTGTTTAACAGCTTGTGTCATACCGATTTATTGGCTCGGTAGAAGTTTGCCTGAGCATATAGACTTACAATATGTTGCAATGCCTTATAGAGGAGATGATACAAATCTTAATCGTTGGCAGCGTATATTGATGCTTATTGTAGGAATAGGCGGATTGTGGTTTATACCTACTTTCCATAACATTACTAAATTAAGTCCTTTTCTAGGTGCTTTGTGTGTGTTATCTGTGTTATGGATTGTAAATGAAATATTTAACCACAAGCTAATGAATGCCGATCAGATGATACAACGTCCTGTGCCAAGGGTCCTTCAGTATGGTGTTATTCAGCTTATGCTTTTTGTAATGGGAATAATGCTTGCTGTTGGAGCTATATACGAAACTGGAATAACGTCCAATTTGACACAATTTATTGATACCAATATTCATAATGTATGGGTAATGGGCGTAATTACTGGGGTAATTAGTTGTTTTTTGGATACATTTGCTACATGTATGAGTATAATATCTCTTTACTCTGTGGGTGATATTGCTAATTTGGCATTTTCGTCAGATCCGAATTATATGTCTTCATTCGTTCAGAACGGAATATTTTGGAAAATAATTGCTTATTCCTCAGCAATGGGTGGAAATATATTGCTTATAGGTTCTGTAAGCGGATTGGCATTGATGAAAATGGAACATATACATATTGGATGGTATTTTAAAAAAGTCGGTGTAGTTGCTATGGCTGCTTGGCTGCTTGGTCTGTTTATTATGTGGATTTTGAGTTAATTCTTAAATGATATAGATATGGCTAAAATTAAAACAATAGGTGTATTGACTTCCGGCGGAGACGCTCCAGGAATGAATGCGGCAATTCGTGCTGTAACGCGTGCCGGTATATGCAAGGGATTTAAGGTAAAAGGAATTTATCGTGGATATGATGGTCTTATTAATAATGAGATTGTTGATTTTACAACAGAGAATGTCAGTGGTATAATAATGTCTGGAGGAACCATTTTGAAAACTGCAAGATGTGACGAATTCAAAACTCCAGAAGGACGTAAAAAGGCATATGACAATTTGTTGAAAAACGAAATAGATGCGCTTGTCGTTATAGGCGGAAATGGCTCGTTGTCCGGAGCAATGGTCTTTGCACAGGAATATGATGTATGTTGCATAGGATTACCGGGAACTATAGACAATGATTTGTATGGTACTGATTCAACAATTGGCTATGATACGACTCTAAATACAATTGTTGAATGTGTAGACAGAATAAGGGATACTGCCCAAAGTCATGAACGAATTTTTTTCATTGAAGTAATGGGACGTGATGCAGGATTCTTGGCTCAGAATAGTGCTATTGCTTCAGGTGCTGAGGCCGCAATAATACCAGAGGACTCAACGGATGTTGACCAATTGGCGAGGTTTATGGAACGAGGTATAAGAAAAAGTAAAAAAAGCTGTATTGTAATCGTTTCAGAGAGCCCCAAATGTGGAGCCTTGTATTATGCTGACAGAGTTCGGAATGAATTCCCTAATTACGATGTTAGAGTTTCAATACTTGGACATTTGCAGCGTGGGGGACGTCCGTCCGCTCATGACCGCATTCTTGCCAGTAGAACTGGGGTGGGGGCAATAGATGCTATCATTCAAGGTCAGCGTAATGTTATGATCGGCGTAAGAAATAATGAGGTCGTTTATGTCCCATTGAGTGAGGCTATAAGGTCAGATAAACCTTTTGATAAAAAATTAATTACAGTCTTAGATGAGTTGAGCATATAATAGTCTGACGTATAAGTTGTAAAAATGTCTTTATATTATGTCAATTGAACTTATTATAAAAAGTTTTTGTTCTTTTCTTTGTAAGTTATAAAACAATTGATTAATTTTGCGTTTAGAAAAATACATGAAAAATAAAAAATAAAGTAAATCTATATGGAACAAATAAAAGGGCATATTTCTCAGATTGTGGGTCCTGTTATTGATGTCTATTTCGATACAAGTGGCTTAGATACGGAAAAAGTGTTGCCCAAAATTCATGATGCGTTGACAATTTCACGCGAAGATGGACGTGAACTTGTTATTGAAGTTCAGCAGCATATCGGTGAAGATACTGTTAGATGTGTTGCAATGGATAATACTGACGGTCTTAAAAGAGGATTGGAAGTATTTTCAACAGGTCATCCAATATTGATGCCTGCAGGAGAACAGATAAAAGGACGAATGATGAATGTTATAGGCCAGCCTATAGATGGTATGAAAACTTTGGATATGAAAGGCGCATACCCTATTCATCGTGAAGCTCCTACTTTTGAGGAGTTGTCAACGCATAAAGAAATGCTTGCAACTGGTATAAAAGTTATTGATTTGCTTGAGCCTTATATGAAAGGTGGAAAAATTGGACTTTTTGGTGGAGCCGGTGTCGGTAAAACTGTCTTAATTATGGAGCTTATCAATAACATTGCAAAAGGTCATAATGGATATTCGGTGTTTGCTGGCGTTGGTGAGCGTACGCGTGAGGGTAATGACCTTATTCGTGATATGCTTGAGTCTGGCGTAATTCGATATGGTGAGAAGTTTAAAAAAGCAATGGAAGAAGGCAAGTGGGACTTGTCGTTAGTAGATCCTGAAGAATTGAAGAAGTCTCAAGCAACATTGGTTTATGGACAGATGAATGAACCACCTGGAGCACGTGCTTCTGTTGCCTTGTCAGGCTTAACTGTTGCAGAGGAATTCCGCGATCATGGCGGAAAGAATGGTGAAGCAGCAGACATTATGTTCTTTATTGATAATATCTTCAGGTTTACTCAGGCTGGTTCAGAGGTGTCTGCTCTTCTTGGTCGTATGCCTTCAGCCGTAGGCTATCAGCCGACATTGGCAAGTGAAATGGGTACAATGCAGGAAAGAATTACTTCAACCAAAAATGGTAGTATTACTTCTGTACAGGCTGTTTATGTTCCTGCCGATGACTTGACAGACCCTGCACCTGCAACAACTTTTACTCATCTTGATGCTACTACAGAACTTAGTAGAAAGATTGCTGAGCTTGGAATTTATCCTGCAGTTGATCCTTTAGGTAGTACTTCGAGAATATTGGATCCGCTAATTGTTGGTAAGGAACATTACGAATGCGCACAGAGAGTGAAGGAAATCTTACAGCATTATAAAGAACTGCAAGATATTATTGCAATCCTTGGTATGGATGAACTTTCAGATGAGGATAAATTGACTGTTAATAGAGCTCGTCGTGTGCAGCGCTTCTTGTCGCAGCCTTTCACCGTTGCTGAGCAATTTACAGGTCTGCCAGGTGTGATGGTGCCAATTGAGGAGACAATTAAGGGCTTTAATGCTATATTGGATGGTGAAGTCGATGATTTACCAGAACAGGCATTCCTTAATGTTGGAACTATTGATGACGCTATTGCAAAAGGAAAGAAACTTCTTGATATTGCTAAAGGTAATTAACAAATCTGATAGGCATGAGTTTAAGATTGAAAATAGTATCACCTGAAAAAGTTGAATTTGAGGGATTGGTTGATAGCGTATTGGTACCTGGAACAAAAGGTGCTTTTGAAATATTGAATAATCATGCTCCAATTATTTCTTCACTTCAAACAGGAAAGGTTGAGTATGCTGTAAATGGTGTGCGAAATCAGATTCAAATTACTGGCGGTTTTGTAGAAGTTCAAAAGAATGTTGTCAGCCTTTGTGTTGAGATAGCTTAAGTTATGGATATGAATAAAAAAGTAGACATAACAAGTAAAAGATATTTTAAATATAGTCTATGGCTTATTGCGGCACTTACATTATTGTGTAGTGCTGCGATAAGTATGAATGTGTTAAAATATTCTATTGTTAATGCATTGGCTATAAGCGCATTATATACGGTATTCATAAATTCCATATATGTGGTATTTTGGAGAAAGATGGCTAAAACATCTCCTAATGTTATGACAAAATTTTATCTGGCAGCTTCTGCTTTGCGTCTTGTATCAGCCGCATTTGTAGTAACGGCTTATTGCTTAATATGTCATGATAAAAACTCTATACGTGATTTTGCGCTGCTTTTTATGAGCTTTTATATTGTAATGCTTGTTTTTGACAGTGTATTCTTTGCTCATGTAGAAAAAAGTTATACTCTTAAAGATTGACAGATGAGACAGATCAGACAAATACTATGCTTGGTCATGCTAGTATTCATGATAGCACCTATAAGTGCGTCAGAGCATACAGATGATAAAAAAGGGCTTGATTTGCAAGGCGTTTTGTTTGGGCATATTAAGGATGCGTATGAATGGCATATCACTGATATTAATGGTCATCCTATTGTAATAAATCTTCCTGTTATAGTGAAGAGTTCTACTGGATGGCATGTGTTTAGCAGTGCCGAATTTTCTGAAGAGAAGGATGCTGCTGGAAATCGTCCTGGACCGTATGGTCTATATATTTCCGGTAGTCAAGATAATGAGAATAAAATATGTGAAGTGATATCTGGTAAAGAAGTTCGTCCATTTGATATTTCTATAACCAAAACGGTTGTGGTTTTATTTATCAATTCCATACTTCTCCTAATTTGTATCTTAATTCCTGCAAGATGGTGTAAAAAACATCGTCCTGAAGATCCTGCGCCTAAAGGTTTTACAGGTTTGATGACAATGTTTATTATGTATATCTATGATGATATTATTAAGGCAACTTTGGGTAAAAATACAGATAGATTTGCACCATATTTATTAACGTGCTTTTTCTTTATCTTTTTGTCAAATATTATGGGGGTTGTGCCATTCCCGCCCGGAGGTGGAAATCTAACAGGTAATATCACTATAACATTTTTCTTGGCTTTGTGTACGTTCCTTATAACAAACTTTACAGGAACGAAAGCTTATTGGAAAGAGATTTTTTGGCCGGATGTGCCTACGTGGTTAAAGGTGCCTGTTCCACTTATGCCTTTCATAGAGTTCTTTAGTATTTTTACTAAACCTTTGGCTCTTATGATTCGACTATTTGCTAATATGATGGCAGGGCATGCAATAGCATTGTCATTGACGTGCCTGATTTTTATAATGTTTGGAATTAATGCAGTGGCAGGTGCATCAATGACTGTTGTGAGTGTTCTTATGAGTGTTTTCATGATGTTGCTGGAATTACTCGTATGTTTCATTCAGGCGTTAGTTTTCACTATGTTAAGCGCTGTGTTTATATCATTGTCTCAGGTTAAAGAGCATGCAGCAGAATAAATATGTTTTTTGATTAAAATAAAAATAAATAACTTTAAAAAATTACGATTATGATTTCATTATTATTAGCAGCAGATGCTGTAGCAAAGTTAGGTGCCGCAATTGGTGGTGGTATAGCTGCAATTGGTGCAGGTATTGGTATTGGAAAAATTGGTGGTCAAGCAATGGATGCAATGGCAAGACAGCCGGAAAAAATAGGCGATTTGCGTTCTTCTATGATTATTGCAGCCGCTCTTGTTGAGGGTGTTGCTTTCTTTGCTGTTATTATTGCATTGTTGGCACTTTTCGTGTAAATTTTAGATTAAAGAAATAGAAATCTTAACAGCTTATGTCATTAATAACACCTGATTTTGGCTTGTTATTTTGGATGACGATTGTGTTTCTGATTGTACTTGGCATTGTAAGCAAGTTTGGCTTTAAAGTTATTGTCAAGATGGTCAATGATCGTAAAGATTATATAGACAGCAGTCTTCAGAAGGCACATGAGGCAAATAAAAAATTAGCTAATATCAAAGTTGAAAGCGATGCTCTTTTACAGGAAGCACGCGAGCGTCAGGCTGCAATATTAAAAGAGGCTGCCGCAACGCGCGATGCTATCGTTGAAAAGGCACAGGACAAAGCTCATGAGGAAAGTAACCGATTGCTTACAGAAGCGAAGGTTGAAATTGAGAATCAAAGACAGGCTGCCGTTAGCGATATCCGTAAACAAGTTGCAACGCTGAGTGTTGAAATTGCTGAGAAAGTATTGAGAGAAAAGCTTGGTGATGAAAAAACACAGATGGATTTGATTGAACGTATGCTGGATGAAATTTCTTTGTCTAATAAAAAATAGTTAATATGGATTTCGGATTAATATCGGTTAGATATGCCCGTGCCTTGTTAAAGGCAAGCTTAGAGGCAAAATTGGAGGATAAGGTATATGCAGAAATGCAGACTTTATCTGCCAGTTATATAAAAGTTCCTGATTTTAGGTTTACGATAGATAATCCCATGTTTTCAAAGAAGCGTAAAAAAGATTTATTTATTATTGCTTTAGGCGGAGATCCTTGTAAACTTACACAAGTCTTTATTGATTTGGTTTTGAAGGAAGAGCGCGAAAACATGATGCAGTTCATTGCAAATTCATATATTACATTATATAGGAAAAACAAGAATTTAATCCGTGCTAAACTTTTGACTGCTACAGCCGTATCTCCTTCTACGGAGCAACGGCTTAGGCAGTTGGTTGAAAGTAAGACAAATGGGAATGTTGAATTTGAGACAGAGATTAAACCTGAAATTCTTGGTGGTTTCATAATAGAATATGATACTTATAGAATGGATGTTAGTGTAAAGTCTCAATTAAATTCTATTTTGTCACAGCTTAAGTAATAAAATTAATTGTAATATGTCTGATAAAATTAAACCAAGCGAAGTATCTCAAGTTCTTTTGGAACAACTGAAAGGGATTAATGATAGCGCAAAGTTTGATGAAGTAGGTTCTGTCCTTCAGGTAAGCGATGGCGTAGCACGTATCTATGGTCTTCGAAATGCTGAAGCTAATGAACTTCTTGAATTTGAAAATGGGACTATGGCTATTGTCATGAACCTTGAAGAGGACAACGTTGGTTGTGTACTACTTGGCTCTACTTCCGAGATAAAGGAAGGAATGTTGGTAAAGCGTACAAAACGTATTGCCAGCATCAGGGTGAATGATAATATGCTGGGAAGAGTCATAAATCCATTGGGGCAGGCTATAGATGGTAAAGGTGATATTGATTTGACGAATTCGTTTGAAATGCCATTGGATAGAAAAGCTCCCGGTGTTATCTATCGTCAGCCTGTAAAAGAACCTTTACAAACTGGTTTGAAAGCCGTGGATTCTATGATTCCAATTGGTAGAGGTCAGCGTGAGCTTATTATTGGAGACCGACAAACAGGTAAAACTGCAATTGCTGTAGATACTATTATAAATCAAAAGAGTTTTTACGATGCTGGTAAACCTGTTTATTGTATATATGTAGCTATTGGTCAGAAAGCCTCAACTGTTGCGGCATTAGTATCTACATTGAAGGAACATGGAGCAATGCCATACACGATTGTTGTTGCAGCTACAGCAGCGGATCCTGCTGCTATGCAATATTATGCACCTTTTGCAGGAGCTGCAATAGGTGAATATTTTAGAGATCGCGGTTATTCGGCCTTGGTCGTATATGATGATTTGTCTAAGCAAGCTGTTGCATATCGTGAGGTTTCACTTATTTTGCGTCGTCCTTCTGGTCGTGAAGCTTATCCAGGAGATGTGTTCTATTTGCATAGTCGTTTGTTGGAGCGTGCAGCACGAATAAATGACCAGCAAGAGGTTGCAGAGAATATGAATGATTTGCCTGAGTGTATGAAAGGGCATGTTAAAGGTGGTGGTTCGCTTACTGCTTTGCCTATAATTGAAACTCAGGCAGGAGACGTATCTGCGTATATTCCAACTAACGTTATCTCTATTACTGATGGACAGATTTATCTTGAGACTGACTTGTTCAATCAGGGATTTAGGCCTGCAATTAATGTTGGTATTTCTGTAAGTCGTGTAGGAGGTTCTGCGCAGATAAAAAGTATGAAGAAGGTTGCGGGAACATTGAAAATAGATCAAGCACAGTATAGAGAGTTGGAATCTTTTTCAAAGTTTTCAAGCGATATGGATGCTGTAACGGCTATGACACTTGATAGAGGTCGTAAGAATAATCAACTTTTGATACAGCCACAATATAGTCCAATGCCTGTAGGTGAGCAAGTTGCAATACTCTATTGTGGAACACATGGTCTAATGCATGATGTACCTGTTGAAAAGGTGCGTGAATGCCAAGATGCCTTTTTGGATAAGATGCGTTCTTCACATGAAGATGTTGTTGATGCGTTATCTAAAGGAAAAATTGATGATCAAATTACCCAAACTATTGAGGCTGTAATGGCTGATATTGCAGGGCAATATAAAAAATAGTTGATTTATGCCGTCACTAAAAGAAATAAAGAATCGTATATCATCTGTAAATAGCACTCGTAAAATAACGAGTGCTATGAAGATGGTTGCGTCGTCAAAACTGCATCATGCACAGATCATGATAGGGAACATGCTTCCTTATGAATCTATGCTAGAGCATATACTAAAAGCATTTTTGGCTTCAGAAGTTGATGCTACAACTGTATATAATACTGTGAGACCTGTAAAAAAAGTTGCTTTTGTTGTATATTCATCTAATAGCAGTTTATGCGGTGGTTTTAATGCAAATGTTATTAAGGCCATGCAGCAGGCGATTGATAAATACCAGCGTCTGGTAGGTATGGATAATATTGTTGTTTATCCTATTGGACGAAAGGTTGCTGAAAAAGTGACGAAACTCGGCTTGAACTGTGGTGGAGATTTCTCTGAAATTGCTGATAAGCCTGATTTGCATCGATGTATAGAACTTGCGGATTTACTTTCGCAGAAATTCATCGATGGTGAGTTTGATCGCATAGAGATGATTTATCATCATTTCAAAAGTGCTGGTTCACAAATCTTGACTCAAAAAACTTTCTTACCAATTAATATCAAAGAGGAATTGGATTTTGATGATGAGCGAGATTTGACATCTAATATTGCAACCTTGGAAGCTCAAGAGTATATACGTAAGAAAGGTAAGGTTTCTTCAAATGCCAAAGAGGCAGTAAAGCCTCTTAATGACAATTTTATTGTTGAACCTGATATGGAATCAGTGTTGTGCTCACTTATTCCTAAACTATCACATTTAATGATATATACAGCATTGCTTGATAGTAATGCCAGTGAGCATGCAGCTCGTATGGTTGCTATGCAGACAGCAACAGATAATGCTGATGAACTTCTGAGAGATTTGAATCTCCAATATAATAAGAGTCGTCAGCAGGCTATTACAAATGAGTTGCTTGACATTGTGGGTGGTACTGTTAATTCATAGTGTATTACTCTTACTTATATAAAGAGACTGCACAATTTGTGCATGTCTCTTTTTTATATTTAGGCATTGTCTAAATTTTTGCTTAATCTAAATTAATCTGATTTCTATAAGATTGCTTATTTTTGTTTTCGTTTAGTTAAAAGATTTATCCTTTTGGAAGGTTCTTGTGCATCTGGATATAATTCTAATGCCTTATTATAATTAGCTATTGCAGCTTCATACATTTTTTCATTTTCACATTCTTTACCTAGTATCGTATACTCTGCTGCAAGTCTTTTTAAGAAAGCCTCTTGCTTATTTAATTTTTCTTCGAGGCATTTTATTTCATCTTTTAGCGTATTTATCTTATTTAATTTTTTACGGATAAGTCTCCTGGCACTAGGCTTTTCTATATCGTATCTGCTGTGTATAGCTTTAAAAAAGCATTTTAAGAAGTTTTCATAGTCTCCGTTATCAAATGCTTTTGCTGCTTCGTAATATTCTTTATCTGCGGCGGATTCGCTTAATGCTTTTTTTATAAGTGTTGAATTGTTGTAATTTTTAGCAAATTGCAATATTTCTTTTCGTACGAAAATATTTTCGTGCCTTATTGGCGATTTGAGCGTAATGCCGTTTAATGATGTACATCTTGATAAGGCGACGTATGTTTGGCCTCCGGCAAATACACCCCCTGTCAGGTCAATAATAACCTTGTTAAATGTTAGGCCTTGGCTTTTGTGTATAGTTATTGCCCATGCCAATCTTATTGGAAACTGTATAAAATATCCAATTTCTTCTTCTTCTATTTTTTGTTCCTTGTTATTGAAACGGTACTTCATATTACTCCATCTCTCCCTCGAAACTTCGTATTCGTTACCGTCTTCTGTGATTATATATATTAATCCTTTTTCAACGTCAATAGTTTCAACAATACCTAGAGTACCATTTACCCATCTTTTGTTTATGTCGTTCTTTATAAATATTACTTGTGCACCAGGCTTGATTTCCAATTTTGTGAGCGTTGGTAGACTATTTTCTGGAAATTCTCCACCAATTTTCCCATTAAATATTGTTGATGATCCTTTAAGTTCTTTTAGCTTATTTTCATTTATATAATCTACAGTATCTCTACGTGTTGATAATGTTATTACGAGCTTTTCACTTTTGAATTCGTGGTTTTCTTCTTTATAACGGCTGTTTAATATTTTTAAATCATAGTCATTTACGTCACCAAGTCTTATCTTATCGAGTATGTTGATAAACTGGCTGTCTTTTTGTCTGTAAATTTTATTTAATTCAATACATATTAGTTTTATCTCTTTAAATATCTTTGCGTCAAAGAAGAAACTGGTAGGGTAGAATGGCTGAAGGAGTTTCCGTTCATCTTCCTTGACAACTGGTTCTAACTGAAAAATATCTCCTACAAGTAATAATTGTTTTCCGCCGAAAGGCTCGCGCATATTCCTCGAATATACCCGTAATACTTTATCTATAAAATCGATGATGTCAGCTCTTACCATGCTAATTTCATCAATTATGATGAGCTCAACCTCTCGTAGCAGTTTACATTTTTCACCATTGTATTTTAGTGTATTGCGTAAATGCCTTACTGAATATTGAGTATCATTGGGTAATATTGGGTGAAATGGGAGTTTGAAAAAGCTATGTAGTGTTGCGCCTCCTACATTGATTGCAGATATGCCAGTTGGGGCGAGAACAACAATTTTCTTTTTTATGTTGGACTTGACATATCTTAAAAAAGTTGATTTACCCGTCCCTGCTTTACCTGTAAGGAAAAGCGAGCGACGGGTAAATTTTAATATCTGAAGAGCTTCTTGAAACTCTTTGTTTGATTGATCAATTTGTGAATTCGGTTCCAATGTTGAACTTCTTATAAATCTTCAAATCTAATCTGTTCTTCACGAGGTTTATTTTTCTTTTTTTCTTTTTTATCTTCAGATTGTTGTACGTTACCTTTATCTGTATTGATGGCGGGATTATTTTCTTTTGAGATTTCGTTATCTTCGTTTCCTCTTGGAAGTATATTGCCTTCTTCGTCAATAAGAAGTTCTTCATCCTCTACCATGGTACTGTCAATCTGTGTCGTATCTTTTTTAGCAGGTACATAACTGCTGCAGTTATACATATCTGCAGTGATGTCTTCATCATCTGGCTTATGGAATCGGCCATGATACTTTTTAAATTCAGGATCTTTCATAAGTGCCTGAATGAAATATCCGCAAATAGGTAATGCCGTCCTACTTCCTTGTCCAAGAGCGCCTGTGCGGAAATGAATACTTCTGTATTCTCCACCAACCCATGCGCCTGTTACAAGATTCGGGCTTACGCACATAAACCATGCATCTGAATGATTATTTGATGTTCCTGTCTTGCCTCCAAAGTCTGTATCACGTGCAGTGTCAGTATATGCCCATAAACTTTGAGATGTTCCACCTGGTTCACGCATACCGCCCATAAGTAGCTGTTGCATGAAGAATGCGCTTTTATATGGTATAACTTGTTTTTCCTCTGTAGAACTTATATATACCTCTCTTCCGTCTTTGTCTACTATACGTGTCACAAGGACTGGTTCTATATGTTTACCATCATTTGCTATTGTACAATATGCATTGACCATTTCTAACAGATTAACGTCAGAAGCACCTAACGCTAATGAAGGCTCTTCGTCCAAAGGACTTTTTATACCCATGTCATGTGCTGTTTTGGCAATGTTCTTTATTCCCATTTCCTGCCCAAGTCTGACAGCAATCGAGTTGATACTTTTCGCAAATGCACTTTTTAAGGGAATGGAGTCTCCTGAGAATCTGCCATTGGCATTTGTTGGGGTCCATGAAGTCATTTCATGTTTATTTTTATCATATACTTGCATTCTTATGTATTCGTCCCTTCTCTTATCACAGGGTGTAAGTCCCTGGTTCATAGCTTCTGTATATACAAATAGTTTAAATGTTGAACCTGGTTGGCGCATAGCTGTAACTTTGTCATATTTCCATGAGTTAAAGTCAATGTCTCCGACCCATGCTCTGACTGCTCCGGTTTGTGGCTCCATTGCAACGAATGAGCAATGCATGAATTTAACCATATACCTGATGGAATCCATTGTGCTCATTTCTTTTTCAATGGTACCTTTCTCATAATCAAATAATTTGACTTTGTGTGGTTTATTCAAATAGTATTGAATAGAGTCGGGGTTATTGGGAAACTTTTGTAATAATGTTTTGTATACCGGTAATTTCTGAGCAATATTCTCTATAAAGTTTGGTATAATCTGATGGTTCTCATCTCTCCATGGATCTTGACCGCTCCAATGACTATTGAAGTTTCTTTGTACCTGTTTCATTTGTTTAATTGCGGCTTCTTCAGCATATTTTTGCATGCGGGTATCTATCGTAGTGTAGATTTTTAAGCCGCTACTATACAGGTCATATCCATTTTCCTTACACCAATCCTTAAGATAGTCAGCTATTGCCTCACGAAAATATTTTGCCTGACCATCATAATTGCTTTCAACACTATAGTTTACTTTTATGGGTATTGCACTTAAAGAATCATAATCATCTTTTGTGATATCCTTATGTGTCATTAAATTGTGCAAGACAGTATTTCTGCGTTGCAGACTATTCTCAGGATTCGTAATAGGGTTATAATATGTTGTAGCTTTTAGCATACCAACCAAAACAGCTGCTTGTTCAGCAGTCATTTCAGATGGAGTTGTGTTAAAATATGTCTTACATGCGGTTTTTATGCCATATGCATTTGAACCAAAATCTACGGTATTAGCATACATCGTAAGAATTTCTTTTTTATCGTATAGAATTTCTAACTTTGTTGCAATAATCCATTCTTTGCTTTTCATAATAAGCATGCGTACCCCCGGAATATATCCCAACAATCCTGTTGAATACTGTGTCCTGACGCGGAACATGTTTTTTGCGAGCTGTTGCGTAATAGTGGATGCACCACGTGCTTCATGATGTACAATAATATCTTTTGCTACAGCAAATAATCCGGTGAAATCAACACCAAAGTGCTTGTAGAAGCGTTCATCTTCTGTATCAATTAAAGCTTTCCAGAAGAGAGGGTTTACTTCTTCATATTTAACAGGCGTTCTGTTCTCGCTAAAATATTTGCCTATCATAACGCCGTCTGCACTATATATTTCAGATGCCTCGCTTGTTGTAGGATGCATTATCTGTGAAAAGCCGGGAGACTTTCCAAATAACCATAAGAAGTTAATATCAACCATTATAAGATACACAAAAAATGTGATTATGGCAGACAGAATTGCTACACAAGTTTTTGTATACCATTTGCGACCTATATAAAGTCCTTTATACCAAGGCCAAAAACCTTTAATTTTGTTCAGACACGTTTTGATAAATCTACCGATACGTGAATCATTGTTGTTGTTGAACATATAATTTTAGTATTATTTATTCTGCAAATGTACAAAAAAAGTACAGTTTATATGAATGTGTTTATGTAATTTATGATTTCTTCAATATTGTCGGGTGAAAACCAATGTATATTGGGATCACGCCTGAACCATGTAAGCTGTTTACGGCAATACTTATGTGTATTGCTTTTTATCCTAAATATTGCATTGTCAAGTGTACATAATCCGTCTAGATATTCAAATGTTTCTTTGTAACCAACAGTGTTTAATGCATTTAGATCTTTATATTCATAGACATTTAGAGCTTCTTGAATTAAGCCATCATGAATCATTTGCTCTACACGTAAGTCTATTCTCTCGTATAATCTCTGCCGGTCCATATTAAGACCGATTTTTATAATTCTAAAAGGTCTTTCTTTGGTTGTGTTTTTTCTGAAAGAAGAATATGGCTTGCCTGTAGATAAGCATATTTCTAATGCATGTATTATGCGCTTATGATTATTCTTATCAACAATTGCGTAATAATCAGGATCTAGTAATGCCAATTCTTTGCTGATGCCAGAAAGACCTTCTTTATCGAATCTTTCTTGAAGTGTTTTTCTAATGTTGTCATCAACCGATGGTATGTCGTCAATACCTTTGCATACGGCATCAACGTACATCATGCTGCCACCAGACATGATTACATTATCTTTATACTTGAACAAGATGTTTAATAATTTTAAAACATCTTGTTCATATTTTGAGGCGTTGTAATATTCATTAATATGAAGATTGCCAACAAAAAAATGTCTAATTGATTTACGTTCATCTTTTGTTGGGGCAGCTGTGCCTACAGGTATTTCTTTAAAAACCTGCCGAGAGTCAGCATTAATAATAACCGTATTTAAGTGTTCGGCAACCTTCAGACATAATGATGTTTTTCCTACCCCTGTAGGTCCAACTATTACAAAAAGTGTCTTCATCACAGAAGGTATTTATCTTATTATACCTCTCTTAGAGTTTTCAACAAAATTAATTATATATTCAATTTCTTTTGTTACAGGCAGCTTTTTCCTTATTTCTTCAATACCCTCTTTTAGGATTCCTTTAGAGTACAGAAGTCTGTAAGCTTCATGTATATTGTTGATTAATTCGTTGCTGAATCCTCTTCTTCTTAATCCCACAATATTTATTCCGCAATATTTTGTCGGTTCTTTTCCGGCAATGATAAAAGGTGGTATGTCTTGGCTGAAACGGCAGCCTCCCTGAATCATTACATAACTACCAATATGGCAGAATTGGTGGCATAAAACAACAGCACTAATAATGGCATAGTCGTCAACAACAACTTCTCCTGCAAACTTTGTTGAGTTTCCAATAATACATCCATTACCGATAACACAATCGTGAGCAACATGCATGTTTTCCATCAGCAAATTGTTTGAACCAACTTTTGTTGTCCCTTTAGATGCTGTGCCTCGTGATATAGTTACATTTTCACGTATACTATTGTTATCACCAACTTCACATGTCGTATCTTCACCTTTGAATTTAAGATCTTGTGGCTTTGTACTAATACTTGCACCGGGAAAGATTTCGTTATTATTTCCGATGCGTGCTCCGTAGTTAATCGTTACATTATTTTGTAATACGTTATTGTCGCCAATTACTGTATTTTTATCAATATAACAGAATGGGCCGATAATATTATTGTCACCAATTTTGGCTTCAGGATGTATGTATGCTAACGGACTTATATTATTCATGGCTAATATTTTAAAATAAGGCAGAAGTAAATCTGCCTTATGGGTTATTTATTTTTTACTATTTGAGCTGTGAAAGTAGCTTCTGATACGACTTTATCTCCTACAAATACATATCCCTTCATAGAAGATACACCATGGCGTACAGGAGCAAGAAGGTCAACTTTAAATAAAAGAGTATCTCCCGGTACAACTTTTTGTCTAAACTTCACATCGTCAATCTTCATGAAATATGTTGACCATCTTTCGGGCTCTTCCAAAGTGTTAATAACAAGCAAACCACCGCACTGTGCCATAGCCTCAATTTGTAAAACGCCAGGCATAACGGGCTCTTGGGGAAAATGTCCCTGGAAGAAAGGTTCATTACTGGTGACATTTTTTACGCCAACGATACTGCTCGGTCCAAGAGCTATCACTTTATCAACGAGCTGCATAGGATAACGATGCGGAAGCAATTCGCGAATGCGGTTTACGTCCATAAGCGGTGCTTCATTGCAATTGTATATTGGAGCCTGTATTTCATGCTTACGGATTTCTTTTCGCATGAGGCGTGCAAACTTATTGTTGATTGTATGTCCTGGACGAGTGGCTATTATGCGGCCTTTAATAGGTTTGCCGATAAGTGCCATATCGCCTATTATGTCTAACAGCTTATGCCTTGTACATTCATTTTCCCATACTAGCGGTTTATGCTGAATGTATCCCAGTTTTGTTGCGTCAAGATGTGGTACATGTAAGAAATCTGCCAATTGATCAAGACGCTCCTGGGTTGTCTGTCTTTCATAAATCACAATAGCATTATCCATGTCGCCACCTTTAATAAGATTAGCTTTTAAGAGCGGTTCGATGTCTCTTACAAAGACGAATGTACGGGCTGGAGCTATTTCTGTGGCAAAATCTTCAATTTTGTCAAGTGTTGCAAATTGGCTATTTATGAATTTAGAGTCAAAAGAGCACATTGCGGTCAAGCTGAATTCTTCATCTGGCAGAATCGTAATGCATGAACCTGATTCTTTATCCTTTACCTCTATCTTGTGGCGTATAATATAGAAGTCTTTTGGAGCATTCTGTTCAACGATTCCAATTTCACGGATCTTCTCAATGTATTGTGCTGCTGAGCCATCTAAAATTGGAAATTCAGGACCATTTACCTGTATAAGGCAGTTGTCAATGCCTAAAGCATACAGAGCGGCAAGTCCATGTTCTACGGTTGATACTCTTACATCACCTTTCCCTAATACAGTTCCACGTTGGGTGTCAACGACATTTTCAGCAATGGCATCAATGATGGGTTGACCCTCAAGATCGATTCTTTGTATCTTATATCCGGTATTTTCATTTGCCGGATTAAAGGTGATTGTCAGATTTAATCCAGTATGAAGACCTTTTCCACACAGTGCAAAACTGCCTTTAAGTGTGTTCTGTTTTGACATTTCCATAATTTATTTATATGTCTCTTTTAATTTTTCAACTTCATGTTTTAACTCGTTGAGCTCTTTGTAAATTTCTGGTAGCCTGCGTGTTAATGCAATAGACTTAAAGTAAGCCTTTGGATCAGTCGGCGGCGTTCCTATGAGAGTCTCATTGCCTTTAAGGTTGCCTGGCACTCCTGACTGGGCACCAAGGAAAGTCTTATCACCAATTGTTGCATGTCCTGCAATGCCGACCTGACCTCCAAACATACAGCCTTTGCCAATTTTTGTACTACCTGCAACGCCTGTCTGAGCAGACATTACAGTGTTTTCGCCCACTTCAACATTGTGAGCAATCTGTACAAGATTGTCAAGCTTTACACCTTTACGTATGATTGTTGTTCCCATCGTAGAACGGTCTACGCATGAGTTGGCTCCAATTTCAACGTTATCTTCAATAGTTACAATGCCAATTTGTGGTATTTTGTCATATCCATCAGTATTTGGAGCAAATCCAAAACCGTCTGCGCCAATGACAGTGCCGGCATGAATTGTAACATTATTGCCTAGCTTACACTCTTTGTAGATGGTGACATTAGGATATAAGATACATCCATTTCCAATTTTAACACCATCTTCAATAACCGTATGTGGATATATTTGTGTATTTTCACCGATAACAACGTTCTCGCCTATATATGCAAAAGCACCTACATAGCAATTGTCGCCAATTGTCGCTTTAGGTGATATAAAAGCCATTGAGCTTATGCCACTTTTTTTAGGAAGCGCAGCCTGATACATTTGCAGAAGTTTTGCAACGCATTCATAGGCATTCTTTACTCTAATCAAGGTGGCTTTGACTGGTTTTGTCAACTCAACGTCTTCGTTGACAAGCACAATACTTGATTGTGTTTCGTAAATATAGTGTGTGTATTTGGGATTTGAAAGGAATGATATAGCTCCTGGTTTTCCCTCTTCAATTTTGGCAAATGTATTTACTGTGGCATTTTCATCGCCTTCAACTTTGCCTTGGATAAAACTTGCTATTTGGTTTGCTGTAAATTCCATTGCAATTTAATTACATATTATCTGCAAAGATAAATAAATTTATTCAAAAACGTTGATAACATAAATAATATTTTCTGATTTTTTTTGAAAGTAATGCAATATTCAACAATTCTGAAGATTCAGAAATGTCTTTTGTTGTATTGTCTTTGAACAGTATGGTGATTTGGTCTTCATTAACATCGTACATATCTTTTTGTATTGTGTCAATGCTCATGAGATAGCCAGCTTCTTCTAAACTTATTTTGAACATGTCTGCAATTGTACGTTTCTTGCTTTCAGCATAAGCGTCGTCCACAGGATTTTCGAAAATTTCAACTTTGAAAATATTGCGGTTTATGATATCTGTGGAAAGAATCGACAGCACTTTATCGTTGCTGTCTGTCCATACTTTAAGGGAACTTAGAATGTCGCTGTCGTCGAGTTTTGTGTAATACAGCTGGGCTTGTCTGTCATTTCTGAATGTCTCTGCATCGATGTCATTGTATAAAAAATATCTTAAACAGGGTGTTGCGAAAATTTTTTTGCCTTCATGTGCAAGTCTTTTTGCACGTAAGAGAGCGTTTACTAGTACTTTTTCGCTGGAGACGGTAGTTTTATGCAGATACACTTGCCAATACATCAGACGTCTTGCCATTAGATAATTTTCGATAGAATACAGCCCTTTTGAATTTACAACAAGATTATCATTGTGTACATCAAGCATCTTTATTATTCTGGCACTGCCAATATTTCCTTCAGACACTCCCGTGTAAAAGCTGTCACGTCTGAGATAGTCTAGCCTGTCCATGTCAAGCTGGCTGCTTATCAGCTGATGCAGAAACTTTTTCGGATATTCATTCTTGAATATTTTGAGTGCTAAATTCAATTCTCCTTTCATTTCCTTGTTAATTTGTTCCATCATAAGCAAGGATATTTCTTCGTGGCTTATTCCGCTTATCAATGTATGCTCTAAGACATGAGAGAATGGTCCATGCCCAATGTCGTGCATTAGTATAGCAGCCTCAACAGCTTCAGCTTCACTGTCGAATATGTATATTCCTTTTTGGGTTAATGACGTAATGGCTTCGCTCATTAAATGGAATGCACCGATAGAATGCTGAAAGCGAGTGTGTTGTGCGGAAGGGTACACCATAGATGTAAGTCCAAGTTGCTTTATTCGTGTAAGCCTCTGCATTAGCGGATGCTCAACAATATCTAACAGAAGACCATGAGGTATCTTTATGAATCCGAAAATTGGGTCATTTATTATTTTACTGTCATTCATTTCGCTTGTTTTATATGTTGTACAACTTCAAAAGGTAAATAAGTAGTACTGGTGTTTTACATTATAGCTGAAATCTGATTCATGATATATGTTATAACAGCATGTGGCAAATGCAAATATACAATTTATTTGTTTGATATACAATAAAATAGCTTGATGATGAAAGTTAACTGATGTTAAGGCCGGTATGAGATGGAATAAACTTTCTGTGAATAATATCTACCGATTAAATGCTGCTTTTATGATTGACAAAAGGAAAACAAAATAATGTATGGACTGTCAAAGTGTAATTTTTTAATGTGTCGGCTAATGTTATGTTTTAGCGGATAAAATGCGATGCTTGATTACTTTTATGCTAATACTTTATCTTCAAAACACATATATTTGCTTGTTCTTGGTTGGAAATCATTGGGTTTTATCGTCTATTTAACTGTATTTGTGTGGCTGATTGAATGTGTTTTGACATGTAAAATGCTGCATTTTATACTGTAATAGGTGGCATTTTAGATGTTTTTTAGAATGATATTGTGCTTAGAATTTATTGTTAACTGCTTCAACTGCCTGAAAATGAGAGGCTTATCTGTTGAATGAGCAATAGTCGGATTTTATGGCTTTTTCAGAGTAGAATCAGTGTTCAATGGAAAAATAGTCTACTATGTGAAATCAGAAAGTCAAAATAAGTGCAAATTGTGTGACATTATGACAGCGCTTATGTCTATGACTATATTTTATAAAAGAAATCCTCCGACATTTGCTTTAATGCCGGAGGATTTTTATACCTACTTTATTTTGTTTAATTCTATGGCCATTTCTTTTTGCAAGGCTTCGGCTTTAATTGCTGCAGCTTCAGCAAAATCGCTTCCGTTTGAGGCATAAATGATACCTCTGCTGCTGTTTACTAATAGTCCGCAGTCTTTGATTATTCCGTATTTGCATACTTCTTGTAGGCTTCCGCCTTGTGCTCCAACTCCAGGTACAAGTAAGAAGTGATTAGGAGCAACTTTACGTATGTCTTGGAACATTGAGCCCTGAGTGGCACCAACTACATACATCATGTTTTGCTCATCACCCCATGCCTGTGACTTACGTATGACTTTTTCAAAAAGTCTTTCGCCGTCTTGGTCGGCTGTCAGCTGAAAATCATGTGAACCTTTATTGCTTGTGAGCGCCAATAGAATAACCCATTTGCCTTCATAGTTGAGGAATGGTGTAACACTGTCTTCGCCCATGTAAGGCGCAACGGTCAATGAGTCGATATCATATTCTTCAAAGAATGTACGGGCATACATAGAGGATGTGTTTCCTATGTCGCCACGTTTTGCATCTGCTATTATGAAATGGTCAGGATAGTTTTCTTTGAGGTATTTTATCGTACGTTCAAATGATATCATTCCTTTTACACCCATGCATTCGTAGAAAGCCAAATTTGGCTTGTATGCAACACAATATTGTGCCGTTGCATCTATTATGGCTTTGTTGAAGTCGAATATAGGATCTTCGTTGTTCAGTAAACATTCCGGCACTTTTTTGATATCAGTGTCGAGTCCGACACACAGAAAAGATTGTTTGCTGAATATTTGGTCAACTAATTGTTTTCTGTTCATTTTTTTCTGAATTTATGTTTTTATTTATTAAATGAATTCTTTTATATGAAATGGCTGATGCTCAGATTTTTGCAATTACCAAGTTTTATATAAAACTTTTATTTCATATAAATAATCCACCCAAACATTAGGATTTATAGTTCTGCCTCTTTCATGCGTTCTGCATTTTCTTCTACAGTTAAGGCGTCTATCATATCTTGTATGTTTCCTGCCAGGAATCCGGACAGATCATGTGTTGTATAGCCGATTCTGTGGTCAGTTACACGTCCTTGCTGGAAGTTATATGTTCTGATCTTTGCACTTCTGTCACCAGTTGACACCAATGTCTTTCTGCGGCTAGCTATATCATCGATGTATTTCTGATGCTCTCTGTCGTAGATGAAAGTACGCAATCTTGAAAGTGCCCTTTCCTTATTCTTAGGCTGGTCTCGTGTTTCAGTACATTCAATAAGAATTTCTTCAACTTCACCGGTATTCGGATTTTTCCATGGATATCTAAGACGAACTCCAGACTCCACTTTGTTTACATTCTGTCCTCCGGCACCGGAACTTCTGAATGTGTCCCACTTAATGTCGCCTTCGTTGATGTTAACTTCAAATTTATCAGCTTCGGGCAATACAGCTACTGTTGCAGCGCTTGTGTGCATACGGCCCTGTGTTTCTGTGGCTGGTACACGTTGTACACGATGTACGCCAGATTCATATTTTAGTATTCCATATACATTGTCGCCGCTTACAGCAAAGTCTATTTCCTTATATCCGCCAACAGCTCCTTCACTTACGCTTGTTACAGACAGGGACCAGCCTTTTGAATCACAGTATTTTTTATACATTTGAAATAAATCGCCTGCAAACAGTGCTGCTTCGTCACCGCCCGTTCCGGCTCTAATTTCCATTTGGACGTTCTTGGCGTCTTCCGGATCCTTCGGTACTAAGGCAATTTTTATCTCCTCCTCAATTTTAGGCTGTAACTCTTCATTGGCTTGAAGTTCTTCACGGGCCATCTCTCTCAGGTCCGGATCACTTTCGTTGGCAAGAATATCTTTAGCCTCGTTTATTGAGTTTATGCAGGCAATATATCGTTTTCTGGCCTTCATTATCTCATCGAGGTCTTTATATTCTCGTGTAAGTCTTACGTATCTTTCCTGATCTGAAATGACAGAAGGGTCTGTTATCAATGTGGCAACCTCTTCATATCTGCTTTCAAGTCCTTCGAGCTTTTCTAAAATACTATTGTTTTCGGGCATATAATTAATAGTTAAATTCTCCAAATTCAGATTTAATGGTCAGACTCTTTTTTCCTTCTTCGATATGTCCGATAATCTGAGCGTCTATATTGAAACTCTTACTTATATTAATTACTTTTTCTGCAAATTCGGGTTTTACATATATCTCCATTCTGTGTCCCATATTGAACACTTTATACATTTCCTTCCAGTCAGTCTGACTTTCCTCTCTAATCATTCTGAAAAGAGGTGGAACCGGGAACATGTTGTCTTTGACAACCTTGCAATTGTCATTTACGAAGTGTAGCACTTTTGTTTGTGCTCCGCCTGTACAATGTACCATACCATGTATTTCCGGACGTAATTCGTCAAGAATGCGTTTAATAACGGGTGCGTATGTACGGGTAGGAGAGAGGACTAGCTGACCTGCATTTACAGGTACATCTGCTAATTTGTCGTCCAGGTGATAATGACCACTATAAACAAGCTCGTCAGGAACTGCATGATCGTAACTTTCTGGATATTTTTCTGCAAGATATTTAGCAAACACGTCATGGCGTGCACTAGTCAGACCATTGCTGCCCATACCTCCGTTGTAGCTTTTTTCGTATGTTGCCTGGCCAAATGAGGCAAGTCCGACAATGACATCGCCTGGTTGAATGTTGGCGTTGTTGATTACGTCGCTACGTTTCATTCTACATGTAACAGTAGAGTCGACGATAATTGTTCTTACTAAATCGCCAACATCAGCTGTTTCACCTCCCGTTGCGTAAATGCCAATGCCCATTTCTCGCATGCTGGCTAAAAGTTCGTCAGTGCCATTAATAATAGCAGATATGACTTCTCCTGGTACCAGCATTTTATTTCGTCCGATTGTGCTTGAAACAAGTATGTTATCTACAGCTCCAACACAAAGCAGGTCGTCCGTATTCATTATTAGCGCATCTTGTGCAATGCCTTTCCATACACTTAAGTCACCGGTCTCTTTCCAATACATATAAGCCAATGACGACTTAGTACCTGCGCCATCTGCATGCATAATATTACAATATTCAGGATCGCCTCCTAGAATGTCTGGTATTATTTTACAAAATGCCTGTGGAAAGATACCCTTATCTATGTTCTTTATTGCGTTGTGTACATCTTCTTTTGCTGCAGAAACACCACGCATCATGTAGCGGTTGTGTAAATCCATTTTAAATATATTTTTATGTATATGGAACAAAAATTACGTCTTATTCTTTATTATGCCAAAATTCCCAACTTGCAAATGCCTGTAATAAAAGCATTTCTAATCCATTTTTTACAGTGGCACCATGTTGGGCTCCTTTTTTCATGAAAAGAGTTTCATCGGGATTATAGAGCAAGTCATAAAGGATGTTCTTGCTTGTCATTGCCTCATATGGCAATTGAGGACACTCGTCTATATGCGGATACATTCCGCATGGAGTGCAATTAACAATAACATTGTACTCCTGAATTATGTCAGGGGTGATTTGTGAATATTGTATCGTTCCAGGACGTTCAAATCTGCTTACGAATACTGTTTCAAGACCTAGTGATTTTAAACCGAAGTTTACAGCTTTAGATGCCCCTCCTGTTCCTAATATTAATGCTTTTTTATGAAATCTTTCAAGCAAGGGCTCAATGCTTTTTGTAAAACCAATGACATCGCTGTTAAAGCCTTTCAGATAAGTATCATTACCTTTATGGTCAACGCGTATAACATTTACAGCTCCTATAGCTCTTGCTTCGGGGCTTATGGAGTCAAGATAACTGATAACTTTTTCTTTATATGGTATTGTAACATTAAGGCCTTTCAGTTCCGGGTTAGAAGCTAAAATTTCCGGAAGGGAGTCGAGTGTCGGAATCTCAAAGTTGATATATTCAGCATTAATTCCTTCATTTTCAAATTTTTCGTTGAAATAACTTTTTGAAAATGAATGACCTAATGGGTAACCTATTAATCCATATTTATCCATAGACTTATATTTATTTAGTTGCAAAATAACAAGTGCAAATGCCGAAGGTTAAACGTTTGAATGTAGCTTCAGTAAACCCGGCTTTTTTTATGATATCTGTCATCACTTCACCTTGTGGAAATGCTTCTATTGTTGTTGTTAAATAACGATACGCATTTTTGTCTTTAGAAACAAGTTTTCCATATAGCGGTAGTACGGAATGAGAGTATATCCAAAATAATTGTTTCATTGGGAAACTTACTGGCTGGCTAAGCTCTAGAATACTTACGTGTCCTCCCTTTTTCAATACTCTGCACATCTCCTTTAAACTAGCATCAAGATTTTGAAAATTTCTGATTCCAAATGCGGTTATTATTGCGTCGAATGTATTGTCTGCGTAAGAGAGATGTTCGCAGTCTTCCTTTTCAAAGCTTATGATTTCGCTCAGTCTCTCATTCTTAACTTTCTCTTGACCAATACGCATCATGCCTTCTGATATATCAATGCCAATGACCTTTTCAGGGGATAACTCCTTGGCTGATTTTATCGCAAAATCACCTGTCCCTGTCGCAACATCTAGTATTCTAAGAGGTTTAAAGGGCTTAAGCTGTTTTATGGCCGTATTTCTCCAAAGATAGTCAATGCCAAGTGACAGCCTGTGATTAAGCAGATCATACGAATGAGCTATGGTATCAAACATTGTTTCAACCTGCTTACTCTTTTCTTCCCCGTTATTATATGGCGTTATACGTTCCTGTTTGTAGGTCATTTTTATCTGATTTATAAAAAGGCATGATGCTATAGAGGTATTTTGTCAATATGAATTATTATCTGTTTTTCAGATAATTTTTCACATTGTTTTCGATTCGTGCTGCAATATCACCATCTTCAGCAGCTTTGTCGAATTTATCACCGGTAATGTTCTCGAACAATTCAATGTAGCGTTCGCTTACACTTTCGGCATATTCGTCTGTTATTTCTGGCATTGTCTGTCCAGGCTCATTCATGAAGTTGTGTTCAATAAGCCATTGACGTACAAATTCTTTAGACAATTGGCGTTGCGGCTCACCTTTCTCAAATTTCTCCTCATAACCGTCTGCATAGAAATAACGGCTGCTGTCTGGAGTATGTACTTCGTCAATAAGATAAACTTTACCGTCTCTTTTTCCAAATTCGTATTTAGTATCAACGAGGATAAGGCCATGTTCAGCTGCAATTTCTTGTCCGCGTGCAAAAATCTTACGTGTATAGTCCTCCATCACCTCGTAATCTTCTTTGCTTACAATGCCTTGAGCGATTATTTCTTCTTTGGAAATATTCATGTCATGACCTTCGTCAGCCTTTGTTGTAGGTGTTATTATTGGTTCGGGGAAACGCTGATTCTCTTTCATTCCATCGGGCAGTTTAACACCACAAATTTCACGACATCCCTTTTGATACTCACGCCATGCCGAACCTGTCAGAATTGAACGTATAATCATTTCAACGCGGAATCCTTCGCATTTCAGACCAACTGTAACCATTGGATCGGGAGTGGCAAGTTTCCAGTTTGGACAAATGTCCTTTGTCTGATCCAGAAATTTTGATGCAATCTGGTTAAGAACCTGACCCTTAAAAGGTATTCCTTTAGGCAGAATAACGTCGAAAGCTGAAATTCTGTCTGTGGCAATCATTACGATAATGTCGTCGTTAATGTTGTAAACATCGCGTACCTTACCATGATATACGCTTTTTTGTCCATCAAAATGGAAATCTGTTCTTGTAAGTGCTTTCATTCTTGTTGATTTATTGTAAAACCTTTTCTACTTGTTCTTTATTTCTTTATCTCTTTCATATGCATTGACTATTCGTGTGACAAGCTTATGTCTTACGATATCCTTTTCATTCATATTTATAAAAGAGATTCTTTCAATGCCATTTAATACACGTATAGCTTCTCGTAGCCCACTAGTCGTTCCATGCGGTAAGTCAACCTGAGTAAGGTCGCCTGTTATGATCATTTTTGCATTCCATCCAAGTCGGGTTAAAAACATACGTATTTGAGCAGATGTTGTATTTTGTGCCTCGTCGAGAATTATTACAGCATCACTGAGTGTTCGTCCACGCATAAATGCCAATGGTGCAATCTGGATGATATGTTTTTCAATCATGTCCTGTAATTTAACTGCAGGAATCATGTCTTCAAGTGCATCATATAGGGGCTGCAGATATGGGTCGATTTTGTCTTTCATGTCACCTGGCAGAAAGCCTAACTTTTCTCCAGCCTCAACAGCCGGACGACTTAATATTATTTTTTTTGTCGCTTTCTCTTTGAGGGCTTTTACAGCAAGAGCTATACTTAAATATGTTTTGCCCGTGCCGGCAGGACCGACTGCGAACAGCATGTCATTGTTGTTGTACGCATCAATCAGTTTCTGCTGATTGGCGCTTCTGCTTTTTATTGGTTTTCCAGAGATGTTATATACTACAACATCACTTGATGTGTCATCGTTAATCTTCCCGCCCTTAATTATGTTGATTAAATTATCTTCATTAATCGAGTTGTATTTTAAGACGTGCTTGCGTATTTTCTCAATGTTTTCTTCAAAGTTTGCCATTTGCTCTTCGTCTCCTAATACGCGTAGGACATTATCACGTGCAACTATCCTGAGCTTTGGGTATAGTGCCTTGATTATTTGCAAATGCGTATTGTTGACTCCGTATAATATTACAGGGTCAATATCCTCAAGTACAATGTGCTTCTCGATCAATTTTATTCGAATTTAATATTATTGTGCAAAATTACAGAAACTTTTTCAATATATCATTGTTTTTCTTATCTTTTTTCTATTCTTGGGCTGATAGCGTATATGTGTGAGAATGTTATGATTGTATCGCTATGTTGTATTTATTGATAAAAGGCTTTTGTCATATAGGGGATAGATTTCATTTAAATTTGTTTTTTCTCTCCATATGTCTTAGTGATATAATCTTGAATGGATGCCATGGCCATGGCATTGATATGAGTTGAAGATATATTTAAAAGTCTATGTATTTTGTTTGTTGCAAGAAATATTTTGTTTTGATGATATTGTTTTTAATTGGATTTTCCAATAAAAAATGTTGCTATTTTGTCATGGATAAAATTATGTTAATTGTTGACGTCCTTTCTGTATGCAATAAACATATTTATTTTGTATTTACATATACTTACATTATCTTTGCATCGTTTTATTTAAATTTAAATTATGTATATTATTGGACAGTTTTATCAGCGTGCAGTTTCGTTTGGCTTATGCCTCGTCTCGTTTTGTTGTTTATCTTATGGTAATAATGATAGCTATTCTCTCAGATTTGCGGATAGGGAGGAAGCAAATAATGTGTTGGCTGTTTCTAAGGGGTATGTAGAACGTCTTGGGAAATTCGACTTGGAGGCTCGTGTGGGTAAAAAGAATGCTACTCATGACGATATGGTAGACATGATAAGACGAGAGACTAGAGATTTTACAGATATAGAAAAGGATTCTGTTGTTAAAGCTTTTGCAATATTGGATGATGCTATTGCTCGAAAGGGCTTGAAGCTTCCTATCCCCCAAGAAGTACTGCTTATAAAAACAACGATGAAAGAGGAGGGAGGTGCAGCAGCGTATACTCGAGGCGAAGTAGTTTGTTTAGGTGAAGGTCTTTTGAAAAAAGTTAATACCAAAAGGCTTGCTAAGCTGTTGGCTCATGAGTTGTTTCATGTGATGACACGAAATAATATTGATTTTAGAAAGTCAATGTATAAAATAATAGGATTCAGTATATTGGATAAAGAAATAAAGTTTTCTGGCGATGTGACCGAACGATTTATATCTAATCCGGATGTGAATCATTATGATAGCTATGCCATGTTAAGTGTCGGTGGAAAACAACAGCCATGCACAATGGTTATTTGTTCTGATCGTGATTATGCCGGAGGATCTTTTTTTGATTATGTGCACATCGGATTGGTTCCGCTTGACGATAAATTTTCTCCGGTAATGAAGGATGGTAAGATGTTGATGTATAAATTGGATGATGCATCCGATTTCTATGATAAGGTAGGAAGAAATACGGGGTATGTTATAAATCCGGAAGAATGTTTGGCAGATAACTTCTCGATAGCCTTGTGTGGTGATGTTAAAGAATTGCCAAATCCAGAAATTATCAATAAAATTGTTTCAACAATTCGAAATTTTAATGTTGATTGATACAAAAAGATGTGAGTCTTTTTTGTTTCTATGTTGAATAAATAAAGAACGTATGAAAATAACAAAAAATAGGTATTTGATGAGTTTTGTGGCCATAGTTTTGATTTTGGCTATGATACGTTTGATTTTTCCTGATGTCGCAAAAGATAAAAATGTAAATAGGCATGTTGTCGTGAATGGTGCTTTAAATGATTCTGGCATTAACATTTTGGGTAAAAAAGATAGTGTAGGTGATGGGGAGCACGTGGTTTCTTCTATATTTAAGTTGACGTCTTTCTATAATGCAGAAGGAACACAGGTACGTAATCGTATAAATAGTGTGCCTGGTTTTAGTCGTACATTCCCTGACAATAATGACGTGCAGCTAGTTTCTGCCAATAAGTATGGAGTAAAACCTGTTGAAAATAGAGAAGATGCAGAAAATAGAAAAAAAGAACTTGTTTTTGTTGGTGCAAATCCTTATTATTTTATAGATCCTTTGCGCAGTAGTATTCCGTATTTGGTTCCACGTGCAGCTGTCCTACTCAATGATATTGGTAGGGCGTATTATGATAGCCTAAGAATAAAAAATATACCATTGCATCAAATAATTGTAACGAGTGTTCTCCGGTCAAAAGAAGATGTGATGAAACTTCGGAATTACAATGGAAATGCAACGGAAAATTCATGTCATTTGTATGGTACAACTTTTGATGTATGTTATAATCGCTATAAAACTATTAATAAACTAGATGGAAGCAAAGGCCGAATGGTAAGAAATGATACGCTTAAGTGGGTGTTAAGTGAGGTGTTGCGTGATATGCGTGAGAATAATCGGTGTTATGTTAAGTATGAGGTTAAACAGGGGTGCTTCCATATTACAGTTAGATAATGCTTAAAATTTGACTCCATAAAGGAGCGTTTATAATATATAATAAGGTGTAAAAAAGTTTTTTTGAATTAAATGAAAAAAAACTCCAGAAAAATTTGCACGGATAAAAATAAATGCATACCTTTGCATCGCATTTGAGCGAGAATGCTTCGGTACAATAAACCGGAAAGGAAGTTTGGGTGAGTGGCTGAAACCAGCAGTTTGCTAAACTGCCGTGCGAGTTTATCGTACCGGGGGTTCGAATCCCCCAGCTTCCGCTGTGATTTAAGGTGGATTCATCTAATGGTTAGGATACAAGATTCTCAATCTTGGCATAGGGGTTCGATTCCCCTATCCACTACGAAAGTTTAAATGCATTTGAAAGGAAGAAACATTATGATTGTTTTCTTCCTTTTATTTTTTTGTAACAATCCCTTTGGAAATTTATAAAATTGTCTTTAATAGTTAGTTTAAGTTGGTCGTAGAAGTATTGTTGGATATCTGTGGGGCTGTGCAATCTCTAAAGAGAAAGACTTTTGTACGTTGTTTCATGAAGATTTGCTTCGAAAAAACTTGATAGTGTTTCACTGAGTGTGTCTGAGGCAAGTTTGGGGGCAGTAGAAATTTAATGGGGATATCCTTAGGGCTTTGCGATTCTAAAGAGGAAAAACTTTTTATCTGTCACTCCATGAAGATTAGTTCTGAAAAGTTTGATTTTAGCATTGAATAATTCAGCAGCTGCATTCTTGGAGCGATTGTTATAAAATTTCAATATTTCATCATTATACTCATAAGAGAAAGGTTGCCTATTCCTGATATGTTTAGGTTTGAAAATATTGATTAAAACAATGTGTGTGTTTATTGTCTGCAGGAGTGCTCGCTATTGGTCGGTTAAATGCAAATGTAAGTTTGTTGTTTGGAGAAAAATGAAAGGACGCATAAAAAAGATGCGCCCTTTCATTTTTTTCTTCTATCTGATTTCAGGTGAAATTGCTTTGTTATATGTGATAGTCTTTGTTCTTTCTTTATTGCCTGTCGTGTTGGGTGATAAATTCTTCTGCGCGCTTTAAGTCTTCGGGAGTATCAATTCCTATGGTTTCAACGCGGGTAATGCCTACTTTTATGCGGTATCCATTTTGAAGCCATCTGAGTTGTTCCAAGCTTTCAGCAAGCTCTAGGCTTGATTGTGGTAATTTTGTTATTTCTGACAAGACATTAGCCCTGTATGCATAAAGTCCAATATGCTTTAAATATGTGAATTTGTTTATCCAATTTGATTTTTCTTCTCCGCGTATATAGGGTATTATATTCCTGCTAAAATACATGGCAAAGCCATTGTTGTCGCAAATGAGTTTCGGGGAATTAGGATTCTCTAAATCGTTTATAGAGTCTTTTTCAGTAAATGGCCTGCCTAAAGTCGCAATCATAGTTTCTGAGTCATCGAAACATCTGCATATTGTTTCTATTTGGGTCTTGTGAATAAATGGCTCATCGCCTTGGATGTTGATTATGACGTCAAATTTTTTTTCTATAATATTTACTGCTTCTTCTATTCTGTCAGTCCCACTTTTGTGATTAGTGGATGTCATAATAGCATTTCCTCCAAAGCTTTCCACCGCATCCTTAATCCTTTCGTCGTCAGTGGCGACGTATACGTCGTCAAGCACTTTTGAAACTTTTTCGTAAACATGTTGAATTACGGGTTTTCCGCCTAAAATGGCTAACGGTTTTCCGGGAAAGCGTGTTGACGAATATCTTGCTGGTATGATTCCTACAAAGTTCATAGTATTTCTGTTTTAATATTTTTGCAAAGATACTAATATTTATCAATAAATATATTCGTAAAACCGATTTTAAAAAAATAATTTTGCAGTATGGTTATTTTTTATTACTTTTGGTGATAAATTTAAAAAGAAAAATCGTGAAGAACTATATATTGCTTTTATTTTGTGCTGCTTTGCCTCTAATATGTAGTGCGCAAAAGATAACATTAGGCTCATGTGAGACTAAAGATGGTGGAACATACCAGGGTGAAATGGCTTCTGGAAAACCTCATGGGAAAGGTAAAACTGTTTATAAAAACGGGGATACTTATGAAGGTGAATATGTGAAAGGAAAGCGTCAAGGATATGGAGTTTATACTTTTTCTGATGGGGAGAAGTATGAAGGAGAATGGTTCCAAGATCAGCAACACGGTAGAGGGACATATCATTTTATGAATAATAACAAATATGTTGGACTATGGTTTCGTGATTATCAGCAGGGTCATGGCGTAATGTGGTATTACAACGGTGACAAATATGACGGCGATTGGTATCAAGATAAACGTACCGGAAAAGGAACATACACTTATAGCGGTGGTGCCTATTATACTGGTGAATGGAAAGATGACAAGAAAACGGGTAAAGGATTCTTTGATTGGGGCGATGGGACAACATATGATGGTATGTGGCTAGATAATTTGCGCTCAGGAAAAGGAACCAATCATTATGCTGATGGAGATGTATATATCGGTGATTGGCTAGATGATGTTCAAAATGGGAAAGGTATATATAAGTTCCAAAATGGCGATATGTACGAGGGTGATTATGTTAGAGGAAAACGTACGGGTGAAGGTATTTTTACTTTTGCTAATGGCGATAAATATACCGGACATTTTACAGAAGGAGATAAGGACGGCCATGGAGTCTTACGTTGGAAAAACGGTGATGTATATAATGGATATTGGAAGGCTGACAAACAAAACGGTCTAGGTAAGTTAACGAAAAAAAATGGAGATGTCTTTGAAGGTAATTTTAAAGACGGCGTTTTTGACGGTGAAATTATAATACATTTCTCAGACGGAAGTAAATTCAAGGGTATTTATCGTCGCGGTAAAAGAAATGGTCGAGCTTTAGAGGTCGATAAGGACGGACGGCGTTTTGAAGGTTCTTATAAAGATGATAAGCGTGATGGTAAATATGTTGAGAAAGACAAAAATGGTAACATCGTTTCTCAAGGTATGTATATTTTAGGAAATAAGGTTCAATAATTAATTAAAATAATATTTATGGTTATAGATACATTGGAAAATTTAGAGAAATATGTTTCTTTAAATCCATTATTTAATGATGTAGTTGATTTTTTGAAATCAAATGATTTAAATAAATTAAGTGAAGGAAAACATCTGATTAAAGGCACAGATTTATTCGTAAATATACAAGTGGCAAAAGGTAAATCATGTGAAAGTGCTTTGCTGGAAACTCATAAGAAAATGATTGATATCCAGATACCTTTAAGTACGTCAGAGACGTATGGATATACTCCATTAAAGGATTTGCCTGAAGCAGAATATAATGAAGAAAAAGATATAACAAAATACGAAGGAGCTGCTGCTACGTACGTTACCTGTAAGCCCGGCGAGTTTGCTATATTTTTCCCTCAAGACGGTCATGCTCCTTGTATTTCTGAACAGGCAGAAATAAAGAAGGCCATATTTAAAGTCTTAGCATAATTTTGCTGAGAGTATCAAACAATAATGTTATTATAAAAAGTTTTTAAGGAGGTATCATGGTTACCAGAAAAGCCAAATCATTAAATAATAAGGCTAAAACGGATAGTAAAGCGGCAAATGAGCCGAAACATATTGGCTTAGTTGTTAATGATGGTTATCTCGCGCCTTATGAAGATGCCATAAGAGGGCGGCATGATCATGCCTTGTGGAAATTAGGCCAGCTGACTCGTAATGGTAAAATATCATTAGAGGATTTTGCCAGTGGGTACGATTATTATGGCTTGCATAAATTATCAAGAGGCTGGGTCTTTAGAGAGTGGGCGCCTAATGCGACAGAAATTTATCTTGTCGGCGATTTCAATAATTGGCAAGAGACAGAAAAGTATAAAGCCAAGCGTATAGAAGGAACCGGAAACTGGGAATTGAAAATCTCAGAGAAAGGTATGAAGCATGGTGATTTATACAAAATGCATGTTTATTGGAATGGAGGGTCTGGAGAACGTATCCCGGCATGGTCTCAGCGAGTTGTGCAGGATGAAGAAACAAAAATATTCTCAGCCCAAGTCTGGAATCCTGAAAAGCCTTATGTGTGGAGGAAAAAGAAGTTTAAACCAAATAAGAGTCCGCTTCTGATATATGAGTGCCATATAGGAATGTCGCAAGATGCGGAAAAGGTTGGTACTTATACTGAATTTAAGGAGAATGTGTTGCCGAGAATAATTGAGGATGGTTATAATTGTATACAAATTATGGCAATACAAGAGCATCCTTATTATGGTTCTTTCGGTTATCATGTAAGTAGCTTCTTTGCTGCTTCAAGCAGATTTGGTACTCCTGAAGAACTAAAGTCTCTTATTGATGAAGCTCATCGCAACGGCATAGCAGTGATTATGGATATTGTTCATAGTCATGCTGTTAAGAATGAAGTTGAGGGATTGGGTAATTTAGCAGGTGATCCTAACCAATATTTTTATCCAGGTGACAGGCATGAGCATCCCGCATGGGATAGCTTGTGTTTTGACTATGGTAAGGATGAGGTTATGCATTTCTTGTTGAGCAATTGTAAATATTGGCTTAAGGAATTCCATTTTGACGGCTTCCGTTTTGATGGCGTTACTTCTATGCTTTACTATAGTCATGGTTTAGGAGAGGCTTTCTGTAATTATGGTGATTATTTCAACGGGCATGAAGATGATAATGCAATATGTTATCTTACTATTGCTAATAAACTAATTCATGAAATTAATCCTAATGCAATAACAATTGCAGAGGAAGTAAGCGGTATGCCGGGGCTTGCAGCTAAGTTTGAGGATGGCGGATACGGCTTTGACTATAGGATGGCAATGAATATTCCTGACTATTGGATAAAGACGATAAAGGAGCAAAGTGACGAAAACTGGAAGCCTAGCAGTATTTTCTGGGAAGTAAAGAACAGGCGTCCGGATGAAAAGACTATAAGTTATTGTGAAAGTCACGATCAGGCTTTGGTTGGTGATAAAACAATTGTTTTTCGTCTTATTGATGCGGATATGTATTGGCATTTCAAAAAAGGCGACGAAAATGAGGTCGTTCATCGTGGAATAGCTTTGCATAAAATGATACGTTTAGTAACTGCTGCTGCAATTAATGGCGGATACCTTAACTTTATGGGAAATGAGTTTGGGCATCCTGAATGGATAGACTTTCCTAGAGAGGGTAATGGTTGGAGCTACAAATACGCAAGAAGACAATGGAATTTGGTAGACAATAAAGATTTGTGCTATCATTATCTGGGTGATTTTGACCGTGAAATGCTTAGCGTTATCAAGAGTGTGCGTAATTTCCAACGGACGAACGTACAGGAGATTTGGCATAATGATGGTGACCAGATATTGGCTTTTATGCGTGGCGATTTGATATTTGTGTTTAATTTTAATCCTACACGATCCTTTACTGATTACGGATTCTTGGTTCCTACAGGATCTTATGATGTTGTATTGAATACTGACGCTAAAAAGTTTGGTGGAAATGGACTTGCTGATGACAGTATGACTCATATGACAAACTTTGATCCTCTTTATGTAAAAGATCATAAGGAATGGTTAAAACTTTATATCCCTGCTCGTTCAGCCGTGGTCTTAAAGAAAAATTAATATGACACAAGAAGTCAAGGCAAACAATAGCACATTAGTTAATTCTGTATGTGCTATTGTTTTCATATTATTTACTTTTGTATATTTATATTTCTTCCAGTCTGATATTATTGCTATGGAGCAACATGTCTTGTCTGGAGGCATTACTCATTACAACAAAACCATAGGTGCGGTATTGCTGACTGTGGTACTGTTTCTTGTCAAACTTGGCGTGAGTAAGTTAACGAGGTTTGATGGATGGATTAATATTCTGAATTATTTGCCATCATTAATGTTTCTCGCTGTTCTGACATCCGGGAATCAGGATTTCGATGTTAGTTCATTTCCAACCAATGTTATAGTAATCGTATGCATTGTTATAATATTGTATGCAATTTTTGCTGTTTTGTCTAGACAGAAGTCAATATTCTATATTGATACGTCTTATACAGGAAGTTTGACCGGAGGTTTGTGGAAGAGTCTTTTGGCTTTGTCTGCTATGTTGTTGATGGTATGTGCTTTGGGAAATACAAATGAGATTTTTCATTATCGTTTAAGGATAGAGCATTTATTAGAGTCAAATGATTATGATAATGCTTTGAGCGTAGGCGAGAAGTCTGATGATACGGCTCCAGATTTAACTATGTTGAGAATTTACGCTTTGTCGCGTACAAAGCAATTGGGTGAACGTTTGTTTGAGTATCCTATACCTAAAGGCGGTTCTGATATATTATTGCCTGATGGGGTGAATGTCAAATGTATGATGTTTCCTGAAACAGAGATATTCAAGCAGCTTGGTATACGAAAGATGGGAAAGATGAAGCCTCTTGAGTATCTGTTGTATCTGGAAAATCATGGTCTGGCAATGAAGTCTGTAACAGACTATATATTATGTGGTTATTTGTTAGATAAAAATTTAGATGGATTTGTGAACATAATTAAAAACAAATATAATCTAAGCTCACCTGCTTTGCCAAAGCATTATAGAGAAGCGCTCACATTGTATACACACCTAAGGTCGAATCCTGTTTTGGTCTTTCATAGCGAGATAATGGATGCTGACTATGCGGATTTTCAAAAACTTGAAGAAAAGTACAATAACAAGTCAGAGCGTTTTTCTTATGTTAAAGACACTTATGGAGAAACATATTGGTTTTATTACTTTTACCAATAAATTTCACTTGGAGTAGATGACCATCGTAAATGAAAACAGAAGGATACAGCATAAAATGTATCCTTCTGTTTTTTGTTTATATAATTATTTAGTTTTAATTTTTCGTTATAATAACTTTTATGCTGTCTGCTTGAAGTCTTGCCTTTAGCCAATCTGTGATTTTGCTCCTTTCGAGTTCTTTCATATTGGCTTTTGCTTTAACGCCAATAACGGCCAATGTGTAATGTTTAACCTTTAATGAATCTGTGTTTACATAACTGGCATTAGACAGGCTTATGTCGTCAACGTTGTCGAATAATGACTTAATTTCCTTTGCTACTGCAGGTGCCATAATGTCATATTTTGTATATTGGTCAAGGCTTTTCTGAAGTTCAGATATTTTTGCTGTTTCTTCACGAACCATATCTGAGTAGTTATCGTTAGATGTTCGCATATTTGTCAGTCTGTTGTTGAGCATCATTAATGATGTTGACTCAGAGCCTTGTATTACCTCAAGTTTATACTGCCGGATATTATAATTCTGCATTTCTTTCTCAGCTTTTGCAATAGCACTGTCTGACAGTTCCTTTCCTACGGCGACAACACGTAATGTGAGACTGTCGTTGTTGGCTTCATATGAAATAATCCTTGTGCCAGTACTGTCTAATTGTTCTTTTACAAATTTGCTGAGATTGCTTTTAAATACACTTGTTTTTACAATACTGTATGTCATGAAGCCTGCCGGTATCATTGTGGCAACCACAATGATAATAATGTATTTCTTTACTGTAGTTTGTCTTTCATGGTCGACAAATTGTTTCTCCTTGAATTTAAGCATTCTTACGCCAATATATGTGGCGAGGGCAATGAATACCGTATTAATAAAAAACAGATAGAAAGCGCCAAGAAAATAGAAAATGTTACCTGTGGCTATTCCAAAGCCGGCTGTGCAGAGCGGCGGCATCAAGGCTGTAGCAATTGCGACTCCTGGCAGCACATTTCCTTTCCCCTTTGTGGCCAGGGCTACAATGCCGGCTGCACCACCGCATAATGCTATAAGTACATCGTATAGTGTGGGGGATGTGCGGGCTAAGAGCTCCGACTGGGCTTCGTCAAGTGGTGTCAGTAAGAAATAAAGTGTTGCAGTACATACACTTATTATTGTTGCCACGAGATAGTTCTTAAGTGACCGCTTTAGTAATTCAAAATCGTTTATACCAACTGCTAATCCCATTCCGATTATAGGTCCCATAAGTGGTGATATCAGCATGGCGCCGATTATTACTGCGGTAGAATTCACGTTGAGGCCCAATGATGCTATGAATATTGCAAAAACTAGAACCCATAGATTGGCCCCGTGAAATGATACTCCATTACTTATGGCCTTGATTGTATTTTCTTCATCCTCTTTGTCGGGCATGGCATTAAAATACTTTTTTAAAAAAGCCATGATGCTTACAGACATCTTTTTTACGAATGATGTTTGTGAATCAGTCAGTTTTTCTTTTGTCATATTTTACGAGATTTAAGTTTTAACTATTATAGTGTTTTGGTTGTATACGTAAACAAAGTTAAGTATTTTTATCCAATTATAGATGCTTTTTGTGAATAAATGTATAATTGTGTCTAATATTTTTTATTATGTAATATCGTTTACGGTTTGCATGCCAAAGGCTGAAACGGAGAGATTGTTGTATTGGGGCATTATATTATAAATAATTTGCTGTCAGTGTGCAGTAAAATAATATTACAATATTAAATTGGAAAATAGATATTTTCTTGATGTCACACAGCATGAATCATGCTGAATGTTATAGTTGTTGCGGTGAAAGTCGTTGTTCTGTTTTATAAAACCAATGCTTTTAATCAATAAAAGCATTGGTTTTGGAGACAAATTCTTATGGTTTTGTCTCCAAAAACATGCGTATTTTAGCTGAAAATATATGTAAAACATTATCTTGAATTGCATTATTGATATAATAATTCATCTTAAAGTGTTGATTATGAGTTGATTACGTCTTTAGCGCGTTTTGGGGATTATTTTCTCAAATTCTTGATCTTTTATGGAAATACTTTACGCATAAAGCCTTAAATTTCTGAATTTTGTAAAGAAAGATGAAAGTGTGCAATTAATTTGTTCGCATTTTAGCGATAAGGTTATTGTTGATTATATTTGTTGTTTTTACCCCAAAGTTGTCCTTGGTATATATTGTTCTTCTTTAGATAGTTGACAAACTTATTTGTAAATTCGTAATTTTTTAATCCCCAGTCTGGCGCTATCAGCAAATCTTTAGGAGATTGTGATGTGAATCTGTCTATTATTATATTACTTCGAAGATGTTGTATATATTTTGCAAGCAATTCTATGTATTCGTCTACGTTATAGGTGTGGATTCCTCCTTGGTAGTAATCGTTTTCAAGTTTTGTTCCCCGTATTATCTGCAACTGATGTATTTTTATTATGTTTAAGCTTGTTTGGGATATAAGTGATGCTTGTTTTATATTTTCATTTGTATCTTCTCCAGGAAGTCCTAATATTATATGCCCTCCGGTTATTATGCCTCTTGAAGTCGTTTCCTCAATTGCATTTCTTGAACATTCAAAAGTGTGTCCTCTGTTTATGCGTTTAAGTGTATCGTTGTTGGCTGATTCAATGCCGTATTCAACAATAACAAACGTTTGCCGTGAAAGGCTTTGAAGGTAATCAAGTATTTCGCTGTTAATACAGTCTGGTCGAGTGCCAATAACAATGCCTACGATATCCTCTGTATTTAGCGCTTCTTCATACAACCTTTTAAGCTGCTCTATATTCCCATACGTGTTTGTGTATGCCTGAAAGTATGCCAAATAGCGCATTTCGGGATATTTGTTGCGAAAAAACATCTTTCCTTTTTCAAGCTGCTCCTTAATAGTTTTGTTCTTGTCGCAATAAGCAGGATTGAATGTGCTGTTGTTGCAAAAGGCACATCCGCCGTAGCTGATTCTGCCGTCCCGGTTGGGGCATGAGAAACCTGCATCAACAGAAATCTTTTGTATTTTGAACGGGAAAATAGATCTTATCCAGCTGCCAAAATCATTATAAGGTAATGTCGTTTTTTTATTTAAATCTTGCATTGTATAATTACGCTTAAATTTTTGCCATACGGCATTAATATCTTTTAAATCAATTGAGATGCAAATGTAGTGAAAATTATGTATCTTTGTGCTCAAAATAATTTATAAAATACAATGAAAAGACTTTTTATTATGTGTGCGGCTTTATTGTTTGCTGCTAGTAATATGATTTCTGGAAATCTGCTTTCTTTAAAAGATGTTGCAGGCAAAACTTTTGCTGCTGAATATCTTAGTGCTGTCAGCCCCATGTCCGACGGAGACTGCTATGCTATGATAAGCAAGGACGGGAAGAGAATAATAAAATATTCTTATAAGACTGGAAAGCAAGTAAGTGTGTTGTTTGACGTAAACAATACTGTCGGTGAAAAAATTGACAAGCTTGAAAATTATATAATGAGCCCTGACGGGAAGAAGATGTTGGTTCAGACTAACTCTAAGAAGATTTATCGCAGGTCTTATACAGCTGATTATTATATTTATAATATTGCAGACCGTAAGTTGGAAAAACTTTCGGATAACGGCCAGCAGCAGTCGCCTGTATGGTCGCCGGATGGAATGAAAGTAGCTTTTGTACGTGACAATAATATTTATCTTGTTAAGCTGCTTTATGGCAATTCGGAGAGTCAGGTTACCAAAGACGGCAAGCGTAATGAGGTTATTAATGGAGTGCCGGATTGGGTTTATGAAGAAGAGTTCGGATTTAATTCTGCACTTACATTTAATGCCGACGGAAGTATGCTTTGCTGGATTCGTTTTGATGAAAAGGATGTGCCTACATATTCTTTACAAATGTTTAAAGGGCTTGAGCCGGAAATGACAGAGTATTCAGAGTATCCAGGGCTATATTCGTATAAATATCCAAAAGCAGGCCAGAAAAATTCAACTGTTTCTGTTCTGAGCTATGATATTCAGTCACGTCAGACACGCACCATGCAGCTGCAGATGGACAAAGACGGATATATACCCCGTATAAAGGCAACTTCAGATCCGCAAAAGATAATTGTTTACACAATGAACAGACATCAGGATCAGCTCTGTCTGTATGGGGCTAATCCGAGAAGTACAGTATGCAAGTTGCTGATAAAGGAATCTGTGCCAAAGTATGTGAAAGAAGAAGCAATGGCTAATATATTGATTTCTTCTAATCATATATTAATGCCAAGTGACCGAAATGGTTATATGCAATTATATCTTTACAATATGAACGGGCAGTTGCTGCGTAAGGTGACTGACGGCCAGTATGATGTAACAGATGTTTATGGATACGACGAGCAGACCGGTGCTACATACTATCAGGCTGCAGGCAAAAATCCTATGAATCGTGAGGTTTATGTTACTTATAAAAATGGCAAGACTGAATGTCTGACTTCACGCGATGGTTGGAATATAGCTGTGTTTAGTGCTGATTATAAATATTTTGTAAATCAGTGGAGCGACAGAAATACACCATATGAATATGGTATCTTTAATAATTCAGGCAAAGAAACCGTATCATTGATTACTAATGGCGAGTTGAAGAAAACTCTTGCTGAATATGATTTGCCTTCAAAAGAATTTTTTAGCTTCAAGACATCAGAAGGTGTTCAGCTGAATGGTGTTATGATTAAACCTGCTGATTTTGATGCAAGTAAGAAATATCCTGTAATTATGTGGCAATATAGTGGTCCCGGCAGTCAGCAGGTTGTCAACTCATGGAATATAGGTTCAATGGGGCAGGGCGCTTTGCTTGACCAATATTTGGTGCAGCAAGGATTTATTCTTGTCTGTGTTGACGGCAGAGGTACAGGAGCGCGTGGTGCTGATTTCGAAAAATGTACTTATTTGAAAATCGGTGATCTTGAATCTAAAGACCAGGTTGAAACTGCCATATATTTAGGCTCATTGCCCTATGTCGATAAAAATAATATCGGTATATGGGGATGGAGCTTTGGTGGATTCAATACATTAATGAGCATGAGTGAAGGACGTAAAGTCTTCAAGGCAGGAGTTGCTGTCGCACCTCCTACAGACTGGAGATTTTATGATACGGTTTATACTGAGAGATATATGCGTACTCCAAAAGAGAATCCTTCTGGATATGATGTAAATCCGATTAAGCGTGCTGCAAACCTGCATGGCGAACTGCTTATTTGTCAAGGCTTGGCTGATGACAATGTTCATCCACAGAATGTGTTTGAATATACAGAGACACTCGTACAGGCAGACAAAGACTTTAAGATGAATGTTTACACAAACCGTAATCATAGTATATACGGAGGTAATACACGTAATCATATCTACAGGCAGATAGCTCAGTTCTTCATCAAAAATCTCAAATGAGAATAAATGTATGAATATAATAAACTAAAATAAAACTATATCGTATGAACTTTTTGAAAAACTTTAGGGTATTATCTTTATTTATGTTTGCAATGCCGTTGTCAGCGATGGCAGATAATGTTACTGTGACAGTTACAAATCCATATGACGTTCAGCGTCAAGAGCTTATAGAGGTTGAGCTCAAAGATGTTTATTCGAAATTAGGAATAAAGAATGGAGAAAGTTTTATTGTAAAGAATGCATTGGGACAGCAGGTGGCATACCAGATCTCATATGACGGAAAGTTGTTGATTGATGCCAGTGTGCGACCTGCAGGGTCAGCAGATTTTACTATTACTCCAGGAACTCCTAAAGAAATGAAGACCATTGTTTGTGGTAAGCAATATCCCGAGCGTGTAGATGACATTGCATGGGAAAATGACCGTACTGCTTATCGTGCTTATGGTCCTGCCTTACAGCGTACAGGCGAAAAGGCTTTTGGAATAGATGTCTGGGTTAAAAATACGCCGGATTTGGAGGTTGATAAGAGGTATGTAACAGAACTTTCAAACCATGCTAAGATTGAAGAGTTAAAAAAAGCAGGAAAGACAGAAGAAGCTCATGAAATGGAAGAGGCAACAACATATCACTTTGACCATGGATACGGACTTGACTGCTATAAGGTTGGTCCGACGTTGGGTTGTGGCGCTCCTGCGCTTTTGTCTGGAGGGGAGATGGTTTTACCTTATTGTTATAAGACATATAAAATATTGGATAATGGACCTTTGCGCTTTACAGTCCAGCTTGATTACACCCCATTTTCTATAGGAAGTGACAAGAATGTTGTTGAACATCGTATTATAAGCCTTGATAAAGGTAGTAACTATAATAAAATGACCGTATGGTACGAAGGACTTACTAAGCCTTGTGATATGGTGGCTGGAGTTGTACTTCATAGTGAAGACACAAAGAGTGTAGCTTGTGGAGATAATTATGTGCTTTATGCAGATCCTACAGATAATCCGGCAAAACAAAATTTCCAGATTTATGTTGGAGTGTTGTTCCCTAATGGTGTTAAGGCAACAAAAAAAATGATGTATGATAATCCTGTTAATGGAAATGCCGGACATGGAGTAGGGCTTATTACATATCAGCCGAATGAGAAATATACATATTATTTCGGCTCTGCATGGAGTAAGAATGATGTTCGCACATTTAATGAATGGAACTTACGTTCTAAAGAGTACTTGAAAGCACTTCATTCACCATTAAAGGTGACTGTTAAATAAAATTATCATTTTAATAACCAATCTTGTTAAATTAAATCTGATATTATGAAAAAACTCTTATTAGGAGATGAGGCTATTGCGCAAGGCGCGATAGACGCAGGTCTTAGTGGGGTGTATGCCTATCCTGGTACACCTTCTACAGAAATAACAGAGTATATTCAGAATTCTAAAACGGCAAAGGAGCGCAACATCCATCGCAGATGGTCGTCAAACGAGAAGACTGCTATGGAGGAGGCACTCGGTATGTCGTTTATGGGAAAGCGTGCTCTTGTTTGTATGAAGCATGTGGGTCTTAATGTTTGTGCCGACCCATTTGTCAATTCTGCTATGACTGGAGTTAATGGAGGAGTAGTCGTATTGGTTGCAGATGATCCTTCAATGCACTCTTCTCAAAATGAACAAGATAGCAGGTTCTATGCTAAGTTTGCCATGATTCCATGTTTTGAACCGAGCAGCCAGCAAGAGGCATATGACATGGTAAGGTATGCCTTTGATTATAGTGAGAAAATACATCTTCCTATTCTTATGCGAGTTACAACAAGAATGGCTCATAGTCGTGCGGTTGTTGAGATCTGTGATAATTCAAGAGAGCAGAATAATATCAATTATGATTCCAAGGCTGCTGATTGGATTTTATTGCCAGCTATGGCACGCAGGAAGAATGATATAGTTACTTCGATGCAGCCAGAACTGGAAAATGACGCTAAGAATAGTAAGTATAATCAATATATTGATGGCGGTGATAAGTCTTTAGGAATAATTGCAAGCGGAATTGCTATAAATTATTTGAATGAATGTTATCCTCAGGGATGTCCTAATCCTGTAATAAAAATAAGTCAATATCCATTGCCAAAGGATTTGATAAGACAGATGACTTCTGCGTGCGATTCTGTATTGGTTATTGAAGAGGGGCAGCCTTTCATTGAAGACATGCTTCGCGGCATAATGCCAGGCGATGCAACAATAAAGGGGCGTCTTACTGGTGAACTTCCGCGTACAGGCGAATTAAATCCTGATCTTGTAAAGAAGGCTTTAGGTTTTCCTGTTGATGAATGTTATGCTCCAAGTGAAAATGTAACACCCCGTCCACCTGCATTGTGTCAGGGATGTGGACATAGAGATGTCTATTCTGCTCTTAATGAAGTTTTGAAAGATTATGAAAATGCAAGAGTCTTTGGTGATATCGGATGTTATACGTTAGGAGCTCTGCCGCCATTTAGAGCTTTGCATTCAACAGTAGACATGGGTGCAAGTATAACAATGGCTAAAGGTGCAGCAGATGCCGGCTTATGGCCAGCAGTTGCCGTTATAGGCGATTCAACATTTACGCACTCTGGCATGACAGGCTTGCTTGATGCGATTAACGAAAATGCAGATATTACGGTCATTATTAGTGACAATCTTACAACAGCCATGACTGGTGGGCAAGATTCTGCCGGAACGAATAAGCTGGAAGCTATATGTAAAGGCTTAGGACTGAATAATGAACATTTAAGAACAGTTGTTCCTCTTCCAAAGAATATGCCTGAAATAACAAACATGCTGAGAGAGGAAATTAATTATCATGGCTTGAGTGTAATTATACCATGTCGTGAATGTATGCAGACATTGCAGAGACATTTAAGAGAAAAAAAGTTAAACGCAAATCAATCAAAATGAAAACAGATATAATACTTTGCGGTGTAGGAGGACAGGGTATTCTTTCAATCGCAACAATTATTGGTGAAGCTGCAATAAAGGACGGACTTTATATTAAGCAGGCAGAGGTTCACGGAATGTCACAACGCGGTGGCGACGTGCAGAGCAACTTGCGTATATCTTCTGAACCAATTAATAGTGATTTGATTGCAGAAGGTCAGGCTGACGTTATTATATCAATGGAACCAATGGAGGCATTACGATATCTTCCATATCTTAATAAGAAAACGGGATGGATTATAACGTCAAGTGTTCCTTTTGTCAATATTCCTAATTATCCTGATATGGATAAAATAAAGGAGGAATATTCAAAACTGAATAATGTCGTTTTCATTGATATCGAGCAGTTGGCAAAGGATAATAATGTGCCGCGTTCTGCTAATATGATATTATTAGGAGCTGCTCAAAAGTCATTGGGTATAGGATACGAAGAGATAAAGGCTGCTTTGGGCAGAGTGTTTGCACGTAAAGGCGAAGAGGTCGTTAATGCGAATATTAAAGCTCTTAATATCGGAATAAGTGAAAGTAAATAGAATTTCAAATTATCTGAAATATGAAAAATACACCAATAGACAAGGTTCTTGTTGATAATACAATAAGAAGTTTGGGCATACAGGACTTCGAAAAGGCTACGATACGTGAGGTAAAGTCTGTTGCTGCTTCTGTAGAAAAGGAGTCTGGTGTGGAATTCATTAAGCTGGAAATGGGTATACCGGGCTTGCCTGCATCTGAAGTAGGTGTTAAGGCACAAATCGAAGCTTTAAAAAATGGTATTGCACACACATATCCCGATATTCAGGGATACCCTGAATTGAAAAAACAGGCATCACGTTTTGTCAAAGCTTTTATTGGCATAGATATTATGCCGGAATGCTGTGTTCCTGTATGTGGTAGTATGCAAGGTACGTTTGCAGCTTTCCTGACATGTTCACAATGTGACCCTAAGAAAGACACCGTATTATTTATTGACCCGGGATTTCCTGTTCAGAAGATGCAATTGCAGGTCATGGGTGTCAAATATGAAACTTTTGATGTCTATGATTTTAGAGGTGACAAACTTGCTCAAAAATTAGAGGGATATTTATCTAAGGGTAATATTTGTGCAATAGTATATAGCAACCCGAATAATCCATCTTGGATTTGTTTTAATGATGACGAATTGCGTATTATTGGTCAGCTTGCAACTAAATATGATACAATAATAATGGAAGACTTGGCTTACTTTGCCATGGATTTCCGTAAGCAGTTAAGTGTACCGTTTGAGCCTCCTTATCAGGCAACGGTTGCAAGATATACGGATAACTATATGCTTTTTATAAGTGGAAGTAAAGCGTTTAGTTATGCAGGTGAACGAATTGGAGTGACATGTATCAGTAACAAGTTGTTCCATCGTCATTATGATAATCTTGGTGCAAGATATGAAGGACTCTCCTTTGGTTATGTCTTTTCTACAAGAATGCTTTATGCATTATCTTCAGGAACAAGTCATAGCGCACAATATGCGATGGCAGGGATGTTTAAAGCAGCATGTGATGGCGAATATGATTTCAGAAAGGATATAAGTATTTATGGTGAAAGAGCTCATAAACTGAAAAAAATATTTACAGATCACGGCTTTTACATTGTATATGATAAAGATCTAAGTGAACCTATAGCTGATGGCTTTTATTTCACTGTTGGTTACCCAGGTATGACTGGTGGGCAATTGGCACATGAACTTATGTATTATGGCGTTAGTGCTATATGTTTAGTAACAACAGGTAGTTGTCAAAATGGTTTGCGTGTTTGCACTTCATTTATTGAAGACAGACAGTTGGAAGATTTAGAGCGTAGAATGGCTATCTTTGAAGAGAATAATGCCGTATAATTTCGCGTAAATTTTGATGCATCAGCCTTTTAAATACATGTATTTGAAAGGCTGATATTATTTCAAATTGGGACAAGAATTTATATGTGTGAAAGCGTGAATTAAGTGAAAGTTACTTACCGATGCAAAGATGTTAGTAATCTGTATATCAGTTAGTTGAGTTGTATTAGAATAGTATTTGAGCCATAATTTTATTATTAAAAATATACACTTAAATCTCTGTTAATCAGTTTGTTGTATGATATGTAAGCATTACTTTCTTTTGCTTTCATATGTTACTTACCAATACACATTTGTTATATAGTTGATTGTCAGATGATTAATGACTATTTGGCTCGTATTTGAGCCATTACTTCCACTTGCTTACCAAAATGACCTATGTAATTGATTATCAGTATTTTGTATTATAAACCTGCAATCTGATTGCGTAATCGCTGGTTGAGTCTTCATCATTCAGTTACTTACCCACACAGTTATATAAACTATCTGATGTTCAATAAGATACAGCTAATCGAATCATATTTGAGCCATTAAATTTTAAGTTTTTGCCCATCTGGAAATACAAACAGTTCTAATTATCTTATAAGTTTCAATTTTTTCATCACTTTCCTGATTTAGATGTGATTTTATTAGAGTTTAATATTTAATAACACAGATGCGAATGAATTTATCTCTAATATGCATCTATATTTTGCAAAATTAGGTAATTATCTATGATTTCGTATAATATGTATCGAGGATCTTTCTCAATATCTCATCTGTGGTTATTTGGTCGCTAATTAATTCAACAAGAAGAAAGAAACATTCATATAATGTGGGTTTGTTAGATTACGGAAGGACAAACTATATGTTCGTTCTCCGACTAATATATGACTGGTCTATTTCAGTAAAGAAAAAAAGAATTTACCTTCCCTGCTTCAGGGATGAAGTTTTCAAATAAGTTTATCAATTCATATATACATATATGGGTTTTATTAAACTTGTAAACTAAAAGGCTTAACCTGCTATATGGTTGAATCAGTCAAGTAAGTTGAGTTTAAGAGACATGTTATATACATGAGTAAATCTAAACTTTAAACTTGCAATAAACTAGAGTAGGACTTAAGTCCGTTTGTGGACCAATTGGCTTTGCCATTCTTTTTCTCTTTGCTGAAAAAAATGCCATTGATATGCAATGCTAATAGGGCTTTAAAACATATTGCAAAACGGGTAGGTATACAAAAGTCATTATCGTTCCATTGTAGCTGTCATACTTGTGCTATCTTGACTCTCGCTGCTGGGACAACTTATACACAACGAGCCGAATGTTAGGACATACAAATATTCATACAGCAGGAATTTATGCTAAGGTGATGACAGAAACGAAACTTGCAGCAATTAAATTGCTAAATAATGTATTTAAGTAGTTTTATCTGCACACGGACAATGGGAATAATTTATCTTTTCCCTTTATTTGAATTTTGTATAAGTTAAGTGCGATTTGGATACCAAATCGCGTGTTTTTTACATTTATTAGTTTGGAAATGAACTAAAAAGCAAAGAAATTGGTGGTTTTATATCATAATTTTGTTGTTTTCTACACGATGCTCATTTTTTTTTAATATATTTGTTCCAATTAAAATGAATACAATGGCAAAAAATGACCTAAATAGATTGAAAGTAGTGCTTGTTGAACAGCATAAGACTTCTAAATGGTTAGCGGACCAGATGGGAAAAGATCCTGCGACCATCAGTAAATGGTGTACAAATAAAGCACAACCCTCACTAGAGACGATTAAAAGGATTGCAGAAATTCTCCAGATCAAAATGAGTGACCTCGTGAGCAATGAGCAACATTAAAATTAGATAAAATAGTGAGTGAATCAGCATATCAACATATGGCAAAGTATAAAAAAAGTGCAATGCATGAAGGGCAAAACAAAATAGCTCGTTTTATGCGACTAGACCAATTGCTTCGTACACCAGAGGGAAAAACTCTTAATGAGATTATGAACGATGGGCAGATGGACATAATTAGCAAACGACTCCTTCAGGAAAATTTAAAAGAATTGGAAGAGAAATATGGAGCTGAATATGAGCCCAATATGTTTCGAGGAAGAGAACGCTTGTGGAGATATAAAAACACAAATTTTTCTATCTTACAACAGACTTCTGCAGACATGGAGATAATTCGCAAATCGATAGAAAATCTTAATTTATTTAAAGGTGATCCTCGATATGATATGCTACGCTTCTATTTGATGGGACTTGAGAAAGGCATATCTGACTTAGGTGTGAACATCATGTCTTTCGATAACAATAACGATGCCTTAGGTTTAGAACATATTGAAGGAATCCTCGATGCAATAACTCATCATTATCCGCTAAAAATGTGTTATAAACCATTTGGTAAACAAGAATATGAAATGAATATCCATCCATATCATCTAAGACAATACAATAAGAGATGGTTCGTCTTTTGTTTTGTCGAAGAAAGGGGAGAAATTCTAAACTATGCCCTTGATAGAATCGTGCAAATTGAACATTTGAGCAAAGATTTTATTGAAACTGACATAGACTTTGATGAATACTTTGACGAAATCGTTGGCGTTTCAAATTATAGAAATAGTGATGTAGAAAAAGTTTTGTTGAAAATAGACAATAAAAGTATTGACTATATTCGAACAAAACCATTACATTGGACTCAAACAGAGCTAAAAGAGCTGAACACTCAGGAGTATAGTTATATTCAGTTAAAAGTTAAAATCAACACTGAGTTGAAAATGCTTCTTTTTTCTTATAGTGATGCAATTGAAGTCCTTGAACCTAAGTGGTTGCGAGATTTTTTCGCTAAACGTGCGAAGAATATGAGCGAGTATTACGAAGTATGAAGAGTTTCTGCATACTATACAAAATAAAAAGAGTTACTTTTGTGGCATCAAGTGTGATGTGACAGGTTCATTTGATACCAGATAAGCTAAGGGTTGAAAAGATAGCTCAATTAAAAGCATTATTTATTATGTAGATATAAACATGAGATTTTTATTTCAATAATCTGTCAATTAAAAACTTACAAATATGGGATTATTTAGTTCACTTTTAGGCTCTGACGGAATAGAAGACCGTATGAAAGAACTTAAACGAGTTTGTTCGCATTTTGCTTCTAACCAGGTACGCCTAAAAAATATGGCTTTAAGTTTATATAATAAAAGGAAATCTTATGTTGAAGTACTTTTTTCTTTGTCAAAAAGTATTTCAAGTATAGAGAATCTTCCATCTTGGGTTAATTCTGATCTCAAAGACTCATTGGACCAAATCAGAGATTTCCAAAAGGCAGTTAAATATGAAAATTCACCAAAACAATTTGCAGAATTAACAGATGAAACAGGAAGTACTGCAAAAATTATTGGTTCTGCGGCTGCGTCTGGTGCTGCTATTGCAACATTAGGGCCTACAGCTGCCATGTCAATTGCAACGGTAGTTGGTACTGCTTCTACAGGAACTGCCATAAGTGCCTTAACTGGTGCTGCTGCAACAAATGCAGCTCTTGCATGGTTAGGAGGCGGTGCTGTTGCTGCTGGAGGCGCTGGAATTGCAGGTGGAAGTCTTATTTTGGGATTGTTCGGTCCGATTGGTTGGACAATTGCAGGTTTAGGTACCGTTGGTGGGATTGTGTCTGCAAGAATTAAGAACAAAGACAAACTTAGAGAAGTTGAAAAACAAATTGATACGATAAAGCGAGACAACCGGACAATGGAGCCAAAACTTATTCATCTTTCAGAACTGATTTCAAGAAGCGAGAATAGTTATCGTTCACGACTGGTTGTTTCGATAGATTGGTTAAAGACTGTTCAGCCAAAGGACTATAAACAATGGGATGATAGTCAAAAACATGAGTTGGAGAAACTTATCAATGCAGTGTCTAATATAGTTCAACTTATAAACGAAAGAATATAATGGGAGCTCATACATCATCAGCATTGAGTATAGATCAGTTTCAAACGCAAGTAAATGAGTTAGAAGAAAAACTTGCTCATTCGAATGATCTTATGAGCAAAGTACGAGAGCATAAACATAATTATTCTGAAGATTTCGGTTTAGTCGTAAGTGCTCCAGTAAAGTCACTCTTGAAGGAACTCATTTATAATCCTAATATTTTCTCTGTAGACGAAAGAGAACGTATCATTGATATGTTTTCCCAATCTATGGAGATGAGAGGTATTTATGAATGTCTTGGATGGCCTGTAGGAATTCAGCTAAGCAAAGTAAAGAACGAAATGATTCCCTGCATACGAAACAACATAGAATTTTATTCTACTTTGATAGGTAAGAATGCTGAATTTCAAGACCGATGGCTGGTCAGTAAGTTGAAGATGGCATTGAATGAAGCAGAAAGTCTTTGTAATAAATTAGAGAATATCGAGCAATTTGAATATGGTGAATCAGAACCATTTAATTTGAAGGCAGAAATAAAAGAAACATTCTTGAAAGATAATTCTGCAACAGGATTACATGGTGGACAGCCTTTTCAAATTGAGACTTTCTTTGGCGAATATTCTGATATTATGGTTGATATGAACCGTAAAAGTTTTAGAACTCATCTCTTAGGTAACATCATAAAGAATCTACATGACCATGCTTTTAAGGGGGAAAAAGTGTATTCTCCTGAAATACCCTTAAAAGAAAAATTGTCTTTATGGACTAGGTTATTGATTTTTTTTGGATTTCGGAAATTCACTCCTGTGTATAGTTTACCTAGTACTTTACAAGAAAAGCGAGTTAGAATCTCGTTTAAAAAAGATATACCTAATGAACATAGAATAAATCTTATTATAGAGAATAACGGTAATGCATTTTATGGTGATGTCAATGATGTTTTTGAAAAAGGCATTGGTGATGGTGAAGGAGAACATATAGGATTATATTCCGCAAAGCAGTTCTTAAAAGCCTATGGTGCGACAATAAAAATGTTCACAAATAATAATGAAGAATATAAAGTCGGATTTTTAATTAATTTACCAATATTATGAATTATAAGTACAATATATTATGGCTTGACGATGAGCCAATTAAGGCTTTAGAACAAATCCGTGAAGTAAATCCATCAATCTACTTTGATAAGGTAAATTATGTGGACGTTTGCGAAATGATTCTTGAATCACAGCCAGAAAAGTATCATGCAGTCATACTTGATGCAAATGGAGTTAGTTCCGATTCACCAGAGAAAGATGCTAATAAAAGCGGTTTCCTACGTCTAGTTAATAGGGTTATAGAAAAGCAAATTCCACTGTATATCTATTCGGGACAGCTTTTGCGCGCTTCAGATGGAGATTCTGCAGACATTGTGTTAGAAGAACTCTATAGATTGGGCTTAAAAGAGAATATTTTTTACAAATCTGGAGGACCGTATGATTTGATTGATAAAATAGTGAAAGATCTCGACAATAAGTATCTATACTACGAGGGACATAAGCATTTTCTAGCATTCTTCACTAATGGCTGGATTCCAAATGAATATAAGTCAGAATTCTTTGATCCTATTATGGAATATTATTATCGTAAAGATTACAACTCTGCTCACGGTAACCATATGAGGAATATTACAGAGCAGATGTTAGATAGAATAAATAAAGAATTTAAGCTTGAAACGAATTTGAAAGAGAATGATTCTGGTCGTTTTGCTATAATTGCAAAAGCAATAAAGATTAAGAAGTTAGACTATTCACAATCAATTAGTGGTCCTCTTCTGCATATGATTGATGTGACTAATGCTAAAAGTCATAATGCAATGCCAGAAGATGAAAGAAAGTTGTATTTTGACTCCGATTTTTCGACATTCTTTATTGTTGCAAATTGGTTTTACAAGATAATGGATATCGTTGAGAGTTCTTTGGATGTTACCGATGATGAAAATACCGAATCAGAAAACAACACACCTGCGATAATACAAAATATAGAGAAGAGGCCTAAGGTTAAGACTCATGAAGATGAAAGAACAGGTGTAATTGTATCTACATATAAGGAAAATGGTAGAACTTATTGCGATCTTAAGGTTGAAATTCCACGGAAATTTAAGGATTATGACGAAATAATGATTACTGGTGTAAAACCAAATTCAGATCCCAAGAAAGGAATATGGTTCCCTTTCTGTCAAGAAGTTAATAATACAAATAAATAAGTTATTATATAGATGAAGGGGAGCGTTTTGTAATATCTTTAAGTAGAAAATACTATTAATTCCAATATATGGCAACAACTGTGTAGTATGAATAAATGCTGCATAGTTGTTGTTTTTTTTGTGCATACCTTTGCATCGTCAATCAGAAGTAAGGCGCCATCTTTCAGGTTGACGTCAAATAGCCGAAGGACAAAAAGAAGGCATAACTTTTAATTAATATACAATGAAGGTAAGAACTTATGCTAGTGACATCTCTGGCAACTGGTATGGAGACTATGATGATGATGGTGAGAACCTCAGTTTATCGATTGCTTTGTGATTGGTCTCAATATAAAGTGCGAAGAAATACTGCATACCAATAAGTAAAACAAAGCGTATCTTTGCACTGTCAGTCAGAATAAAAGGCGCCGGATTCTGACTGAAACCAAAGTTCGCCAATGGGTAATAATAGACAGCGAGAAATCTACAAGACTATCTAAACTTTTATAATTATGAAAAACGATTCAAATTCAACAATCAACGGAATGTCTTCAACAGCATCTACACAATGCACAAATGACCAACAGTGGACGAAGTATCATAGCAAGCAAGGACATGGCTTTGCTGCAGAAGATGCTAATGCTATGTGGGATAGAATGCATGGCAAGAAGGTTGACAAAGTAGGTCTTGACAATTCCTTAAATGGAGCAGACCGTATATCCGACGGTGTTAAGATTCAGACAAAGTATTGCGCTGACGCATCCAAATCTGTTAATGCTGCATTCGAGAATGGTTCCTACCGTTATGAAGGAATGAGACTTGAAGTTCCAAGTGACCAATATGATGATGCAATCCGAATCATGCGTGGCAAGATTGCAAATGGTGAAGTTCCAGGAGTCACCGATCCAAACCAAGCCAGTGAAATTATTATAAAGGGTCATTATTCTTATGACGAAGCCGTTCGCATTGCTAAGGCTGGCAACGTTGACTCAATCAAGTTTGATGTAAAGACTCAAGCTGTTGCTTGTACTTTTGCATGTGGTCTTTCTTTTGCTGTATCATATTGTATAGCCAAATCAAATGGAATGTCACATACAGATGCATTAAAGTATGCTGGTAAGCAAGCTGCAAAATCAGGGGCAACTACAATGGTGACAGGTGTTGCAGCACAACAACTTCTTCGCACACATGTAGGCCGAAACTTTGCTGCGATAGCAACAAAAACAGTAAAGCCTGTCGTTCAATCGGCAATGAAAACAGAGTTTGGTAAACAGGCAATTACTAAGACAGCTTCTGTGATTGCAGGCAAACAGATTACTGGTGCAGCGGCAACAAATGTTGTTACTAAAACGTTACGAACAAATGCTGTCGTTAGTGGTGTTGTTTTTGTTGGAACCACAATTCCTGATGTTGTTAATCTTTGCCGTGGCAAGATTTCTGGAGGCGAGTTTGTTGAGAATACGACAACAAATGCTGCTGGTGTTGGAGGCGGCTGGGCTGGTGCAAGTGCTGGCGCTGCAATTGGTTCTGCAATTTGTCCTGGTGTTGGAACTGTAATAGGTGGCATTGTTGGTGGAATCGGTGTCGGAATGGGGGCATCTTTGGGTGTAAAGAAAGTTATTAGCTGGTTCAAATAACCAATTCCAGAGAGTGTAATTCTATTTTTTAATAAACCTTAACTCTTAATTTCTATGAAACCTGATTTTGATTTACAATTTCTTCAGTATTGCGAGAATGAAGATCTACGTATTTTATGTGACATTCTTATGTATGATAACGTTGGTAAGATTCGTATGAGTGAGGATATTTCGAATAGCGATGAATATCTTGCCTCATATCCTGACAATATGGTTGGAATGTGGAAAAAAATAGCGTTTGAGCTTCAGAGATTCGGTGGTAACAGCATCCTTAATGCTTTTAGAAACGGTTGTGGACCTGCTTATGAGAAGATTGTTTACGATGTTTGTAAGTGTATGAAAGTTGATAGTATTGATAAGCACGACACAGCAGAGGAAATGGAGTGGAAACTTCTTGTCGCAGTTTCTAAGAAAGCTATTGGACAGATGACAGAAAATGAAATCCGTTCTATTATGATTGAATGTGGTATTGAAGGCTATGATTATACAAAAGTGGGGTTGTTAGCAGCAATTATGGCTCTTCAAATTGTTAATCGACGTCTTTTCATCATTGTAATCAATTCTGTTATGAGACTGGCAAGCAAAATTTTGATTGGTCGAGGTGTTATGATGGTAGGAATTGGAGTGTTATCTCGTGGAGTTGGAGTCCTTTGCGGGCCTATAGGTTGGGCTCTCTTATGTGGATGGACGGTATGGGATTTTATGGGACCTGCATATCGCGTTACCATTCCTGCTGTAATACAGGTGGCATATATGCGAGCTAAGTATCAAGCGAAGTCTAATTCATTTTTACATTGCTCATGATTAAATTCTATTGATATTATGCATCCTGAGAATAGGAAAGCTCTCCAGAAGCTTCAGGAAGCCACTTACATTAATACAATCTGTAGAAAGATTATGAATATTGGCTATGAAAGGATATTCAGAGGTGAAAACTTTGTCAATATGGTTAAATGCTCCGAAAACCGTATGCCACATATACTTGAACTTATGAAACAAGTTGCAACTAAAGTAGGATTTTCAGTACCCGAGGTTTATGTGTACAATGATCCAATAATGAATGCTTATACAATAAATTCGTGAGCATATATAGTTCATGCATAGAACGTCAAGACAATAATGAGTTGATGTGTCTAATGGCACATGAGTGTGGATATATCCTATGCAAACATGTTCTCAACAATAGCGCCGTGGAATTGCAAAAAGAACTTGGAGAAAGATATGGATTGATTTCAGATTCTTTATCTGGTCCAATATATCTTGGGCTACAATATTGGTCAAGTCGAAGTGATTTGTCTGCAGCTAGATGTGCTGCCGCAACAATGGGCGAAGAAACCTTTCAAAGAATGACTATGAAAATGGCTTCTAGTCTTATAGACGTTGGACATCATCCATACCAGTTTGTAAAGCAAGCAAAGAGTATCATAAACGTGAAAAGGAATAAAAACCATCAAAATTGCAGTATGGCGTTTTACTCGCATCCTAAAATGATAAATAGAACATTTGAAATTGATCGTTGGAAACGCAGTGCAGCTTTGTAAGTACCAACCCCATGACTGCAATGAGAGTGATTTCAATATGTTAATGACCTGTCAGAATTGTAGTCACAAGTTTCAATGGTGTAATGGCGGTGATGTTATCGTATTATACGTTGCAGCTATTTCCCATTTGTCCTTGCTGCAAACATAAAGCCCTTACGATGCAATTCAGGCCTGTTATCCCAAAGTCTAAGATATTCTAAATTTCATTAGTATTAAATATGAGAATCAGTAAAATGCGAAAAATAGCAAGCGTATGGAAACGCATTACTTTCAAAGGAAATATTAGTAAGATGCGTTCTTCTCTAGTTGATTATTTGACAACAGAAGGTGTTAATAGTCAAATATCCGATGGCGTGATTCTGTTCGAGTATGACAATTGCCATTTTATGGTAGATTTTAATCTCGATAGCAATTATCCGGAGTGTATAATCACGTTTGAAATTGAGGACGATGATTATGAGGCACTAGATATTACTGATAAGACATTTATATCAGATCGTGTAAATACGGATATGGAGAACCATGCTACTGTCTACACTTTTAATAATAGCGTAAAACTAAAAACATCCTTTTTCTTCACCAAAAAAGAGATGATGTTGGAGTTATTTTGCTTACACTTTGCAGAACTTACTCAAAGTATAGATTTAACATTGGATATTACTAGATGCAGAATCAAAGAACGCAAAGAGAGTAAAAGTAGGAGAATCGGTTTTAACACAGAGGCTTTCAAACAGTCTGAGCAAGTATCAGAAGATACTAAAGTTGCTGTAAGGGCTTTAAAATAGTTTTTTATATGAATGAGTTTACATATTGTGGTTTAAAAGCAGCAATTTGTGCTGCTGCAAGTTTTATCGCAGGAAAAGCATTCGAATCTGCAACAAAGGTGTGTGTAAGAACGAGACGATGAAATTATCAAGTATTAACCTAATAATTCTTAGCAGTATGATATTTGGAACAACGACCTTTAAGTGTGATAATTGTGGAAACAAATTCATAGCACCTGCAGCAGAATGGCATGCGACATGCTTTTTCGCACCAATGCCTTGTACGAAATGTGGAAGTATGCACACATACCCTGTCGGATTAAATAATTTTTTAGGGATCTTTGGACCTAATCCTGTGTATAGAAAAATCTGGGAATCTATCGAAAAGAAGGATACTGTCTCAAAAAGTGTGTCTGATAAGTCATAAAAAAGGGCCGACCCTTGCGTGTCAGCCCTAAAGTTTGTAATTTAGGAGTGTTAAAACCACTAAACATACAAACTATGGAGTTTACAAAATTACAAATTTCTGAGCTCATGCGCAAGCATGCAGAGAAAGAAAATGGTCTACACGACCTTGTGATATCCTCGTGAATTTAGCAATAGTTTGAAGTTCATCTTTGTCCATCAACAACTCTCACACCTTTACAAAAGCAGTATTGAAGACCGGGGAGGAAGCAAATGCATGAGGCTCTGGCACACGATCATTTCCAAACTACGTGTGGCCGTGATAGGCCAATTTGAGCCGATAGCTGTGCCCAAACATGAAAGCCGCGGACTTTCTATAGAAAAACTTGTCATCTCCCTGTATGCCAAAGGAATGAGCGTTTCTGACATAGAGGAAGAGATGCGTGAGATTTATGAAA
>ERZ773237.219-NODE-219-length-67721-cov-12.150445_pt1 | contig 67721 bp, 50 predicted proteins | sample MGYA00580990_ERZ773237 | MGnify/ENA primary metagenome ERZ773237 (study PRJEB29015, sample SAMEA2737749) | human gut metagenome | biome: human gut; feature: human-associated habitat; material: faeces | place: China | collected 2012 ...
TCGACTTCAGCGGGCTTGACGAGAGTAGTGCTCATATCTATTTCCTCCTGATAAGTGTTTCAACGGTTCAATGCACCTTTTGGGGCGCGAGTGTCAGTATACATCACAAAAACGTCCCTGTCAACATCATTTTTCGATTTTTTCGGCTCAGTTTTTTGAATCTCTCGTTTTCTCCTGTTTTCTCTTGAAATCTTGCATTTTCTCAAATCATATTTTCGTTTCTGTTTTTGCGGCAGAGCGCTACAATTTCAGTCCCGAGTATGTTATACTAATAAAGATGCAGCCCCCACCCCCGGGGCTGAGCCTTACATTTATAAGGAGGACATTCCTTCATGCCGAAAGACATCCACCAGCGCGACACCGCGCAGCAGCGCTCTTCCCGCCTGCTGCTGGCCATGGGCATCATCGTCCTGCTGGGCGCACTGGCCTATTTTGTACTGACCCTCGTGGTCAACCGCCGCACCCCCGCTTCGCCTGACACCCACTACACCGCCGAGAACGGCATCTCCGTCTACTACGAGTCCGCCGTCTGGCCGGTGTGCGAGATGACCGAGGACGCCACCCTTGGCCGTGCGCTGGAACTGGCCTCTGCCCAGAGCAGCGACGACGCCAACTATCAGGTCGTGCTCTTCCAGAAAGGCACGAAAGACACCTATGAGGACTTCATCGGCCAGTCGGAAAAAGAGCTCAAGCAGGCTTACGGCGTCATCAGCCCCCGAAAAGTCAATCTGAGCATCGACGGTGCCGCCGTCACCGCCGTGCGCTGTGATATTCAGGCTTACTACGCCGTGCTGGCCACCATCGAGTACGACAACGGCGACGTCATCTATGTCTCCGGCCTGACCAAGCTGGCCTCCATCAGCGATATTGTCAACCTCGTGGAGAGCGTGAGCCTGTCATGAGCGACACGAAAGCGATGCAGCGGCTCTGCGGCCTGATGCGCAAAGCCGTCCAGCAGTACGAGATGCTGGCCCCCGGCGACCGCGTTCTGGTGGGCGTTTCGGGCGGCAAGGACAGCGTAGCTTTGACCATCGCTCTCGCGCGGCTGCGGCAGTACCTCGGCTTTCCGTTCGAAGTCGTGGCCGTCACCCTCGACCCCCAGTTTGGTGGCAAGCCGGTGGATTACTCCGCGCTGGAAGCGCTGTTCCGGCAGTATGATGTTTCCTATGAGGTGCGCCGCACCCTTATCGGCCCCATCGTCTTCGACTACCGGAACGAGAAGAATCCCTGCTTCCTCTGCGCCAAGATGCGCCGGGGCGCGCTCCACGCCGCTGCCGAAGAGCTGGACTGCAACAAGGTGGCGCTGGGGCATCATCTGGACGACGCCATCGAGACATTTTATATGAACCTCTGGCGGGAGGGCCGCATCGGCTGCTTCTCGCCGGTGACAGAGCTGTCCGACCGGGGGCTGACCCTCATCCGGCCTCTGCTGCTCGCCACAGAGCAGGAGGTGCGCTGTGCAGTGAAGGAAGAAGGTTTTCCCATCATCAAGAGCCGCTGCCCTGCCGACGGCGTGACCACCCGGGAGGACACGAAAAACTTTGTCCGGGAGCGGTGCCGTACCGACCGTGCTTTCCGGCAGAAGACCCTTCACGCTCTGCAGGAGAGCGGCATCGACGGCTGGCGTCCTTTGCACCCGGCCCGTACATCAAAAAAGGAGGACACAGCCCATGCAGATGCCCGCATTTGAAAAACACGTCTGGGCCGAGATAGACCTTGACGCCCTGCGCCACAATTTCCGCGCCGTGAAGGCCCGGGCCGGGGAGATGCCTCTGTGCGCTGTCGTCAAAGCCGACAGCTACGGCCACGGTGCCGTAGAGTGTGCCAAGGTCTTTGCTGAAGAGGGGGCCGCGTGGCTGGCTGTGAGCTGTCTGGCGGAAGCCCGTCAGCTGCGCAAAGCCGGGCTGACGCTGCCCATCCTCATTCTGGGCCATGTGGAGCCGGGCCGTGTACCCGTCCTCATCCAGGAGGACATCACCGCAGCCTGTTATTCCCTGCCCCAGGCCAAGGCCCTCAGCGAGGCCGCCTGTGCCGCCGGCGGGAAGGTAAAAGTCCACCTCAAGGCCGACACCGGCATGGGCCGCATCGGTTTTGCGCTCCGCACCAACTTTGACGCGGCGCTGGCCGGGATGCTGGATGCCTGCCGCCTGCCGGGTCTGGACGTGACCGGCCTGTTCCAGCACTTTGCTGTGGCCGACGACGACAGCGCCGACAGCGTGGCTTATACCAGCCAGCAGCACGAGCTCTTCGTCCGGGCCTATCAGGGCCTTGCCGAGGCCGGTTTTGAGCCTGCCGTCGTCCACTGCGACAACTCCGCCGGGGTGATGCTCCACCCCGACTGGCCCGCCGGACTGCCCCGCACCCACTGCATGGCACGCCCCGGCATCATCCTCTACGGCTTCGACCCCAGCGATGAAGTCCGCTTCGGCATCTTCCGCCCGGTGATGAAGCTCAAGACCATCGTCAGCATGGTCAAGGAGATGCAGCCCGGCCAGTCGGCCAGCTACGGACGCCGCTTCACTGCGGAAAAGCCCACCAAGGTCGCCACCCTCTGTGCCGGTTACGCCGACGGCTACCCCCGCCTTTTGAGCTGCGGCAAGGGCATCGTGGAGATAAAGGGTATGCCCTGCCCGGTTCTGGGCCGGGTCTGCATGGACCAGATCATGGTGGATGTCTCGGCTCTGCCCGACGTGCAGGAAGGGGACGAAGCCATCCTGTGGGGCGGCGAAGTGAGTGACAGCGCCGAGACCATCGCCCACAAGACCGATACTATTTCTTACGAGGTGCTCTGCGGCGTTTCCCGCCGGGTACCCCGCGTTTACCTGGAAAACGGCGGCATCAAAGCCGTCGAGGACTGGATCCTATAAATTTCGGAGGAACTACATGGCAAGAGACAACATCCGCAACTTCTGCATCATCGCGCACATCGACCACGGCAAATCCACCCTCTCTGACCGCATCCTCGAGCTGACCAAGAGCGTGGACGAGCGGACGATGGAGGACCAGATCCTCGACAACATGGACATCGAGCGGGAACGCGGCATCACCATCAAGGCCCGCGCCGTCACCATGAACTACACCGCCAAGGACGGCAAAGTGTACGAGTTCAACCTCATCGACACCCCGGGCCACGTGGACTTCGCTTACGAAGTCAGCCGCAGCCTCGCCGCCTGCGAGGGCGCTATCCTCGTGGTGGACGCCACCCAGGGTGTGGAGGCCCAGACCCTCGCCAATACCTATATGGCGCTGGAACACGACCTCGAGCTGGTGCCTATCCTGAACAAGATTGACCTGCCCTCTGCCCACCCGGACGAGGTGGCACAGGAAGTGGAGGACGTCATCGGCCTGCCCTGCCTCGACGCGCCCCGCGTCTCGGCCAAGACCGGCCTGAACATCGATCAGGTGCTGGAGCGTGTGGTCAGCGACATCCCCGCCCCCACCGGTGACCCGGACGCTCCCCTCAAGGCCCTCATCTTCGACAGCATCTACGACAGCTACAAGGGCGTCATCGTCTATATCCGCGTCTTTGAAGGTACGGTCAAGCCCGGCGACACCATCCGCCTGATGGCCACCGGCGCACAGTTCACGCTGGTGGAAGTGGGCCACATGGGCGCTACCAGCCTGACCCCCTGCGACCAGCTGCAGGCTGGTGAGGTCGGCTATCTGACCGCCAGCATCAAGACCGTGCAGGATACCCGCGTCGGCGACACCGTCACCCTGGCGAATAACCCCACCCCCGAGGCTCTGCCCGGCTACCGTCAGGTCAAGCCCATGGTCTTCTGCGGCATCTACCCCGCCGACGGCGCAAAGTACCCCGATTTGAAGGACGCGCTGGAAAAGCTGCAGCTCAACGACGCCTCCCTGACCTTTGAGCTGGAAACCAGTGCCGCGCTGGGCTTCGGCTTCCGCTGCGGCTTCCTTGGCCTGCTCCACATGGAGATCATCACCGAGCGTCTGGAACGCGAGTTCGACCTCGACCTCATCACCACCACACCCAGCGTCCGCTATCGTCTGACCCTGACCGACGGCACCGTGGAGATGATAGACAACCCGTCCAGCTACCCCGACCCCTCCAACATCGTCAAGCAGGAGGAGCCCTTCGTGGACGTCCACCTCTACACCCCCAACGAATACGTCGGCAGCCTGATGGACCTGTGCCAGAACAAGCGCGGCGTCCTCATCGACATGAAGTATATGGATGATGTGCGTGTGGACCTGCACTACGCCCTGCCGCTGGGTGAGATCGTCTACGACTTCTTCGACGCCATCAAGAGCCGGAGCCGCGGCTATGCCAGCTATGACTACGAGTTCAAGGAGTACCGCGAGAGCGACCTCGTCAAGCTGGACTTCCTGCTCAACGGCGACCCCGTGGATGCTCTGTCCATGATCGTCTTCCGCGACAACGCCTACGCCAAGGGCCGCCGCATCTGCGAGAAGCTGCGGGACAACATCCCGCGCAACCTCTTCGAGATCCCCGTTCAGGCGGCCATCGGCGGCAAGATCATCGCCCGCGAGACGGTCAAGGCCATGCGCAAAGATGTGCTGGCCAAGTGCTACGGCGGCGACATCTCCCGCAAGAAAAAACTGCTGGAAAAGCAGAAAGAGGGCAAAAAGAAGATGCGCCAGCTCGGCAGCGTTTCCCTGCCCAGCGAGGCGTTCACCGCCGTGCTCAAGCTCGACAGCGACGACGATTGATATTGATTTTTCCGCTCCCCTCCCGCCCAGAGGGGAGTTTTTTTCATGTCTGGCGCAAGTCAAGAAAATAACGCAATAGGATAACAGCATATTTGCGATATGCAATTCAACGCTGTTGCTGTTGCATTAAAAAGTTGAATTGCTATGTCTGGCGGCTAAGAATCTTAGCTCAAATCGTCCCCAAACACAACTGTTCCGTCATCTTTCACATCCGAACTGCCCGTTTTTCTTTTCTTCCCGCCCCAAAAAGGACAAACAAGAAACCCCCGCCTCCGGGAGTACCGGAGGCGGGGGTTTCACCGAACTGTGATTTATGAAGAAGTTTTTCGGAAGGACCGCTTATCAGGCAGGCTGTGCCTTGTTGGCGTTCTTCTTGCCCGTCATGAAGCAGTAAGCCATGATGAGTGCGCATCCAGCAATGCCGATAATATCAGACATGGAGCTGGGCAGGATGAAGATGAAGGCCACGACATAGCAGGCGATGCGCTCCCACATCTTCAGGGGACGGAACAGGTAGCCAGCGATGCCGCAGGCCAGCAGATAGGTGGCTGCAATGACGATGCAGTATGCAATGATGATCTCCACCATCGTGCCTTCCAGCAGGATAGCGGGACGATACACGAATGCAAAGGGGACGATGAAAGCGGTGATGGCGAAGGAGAATGCCTTCCAGCCGGTCTTCCATGCGCTTGCACCCGCGATGCCTGCTGCAGTAAAGGATGCCAGACAGACGGGAGGAGTGATCTGAGCCACGACACCGAAGTAGAAGATGAACATATTGGTGACCAGAGCGGAGATGCCCAGACCCTGGATAGCCGATGCGAACAGAGTGACAGCGATCAGGTAAGCGGCCACGGTAGGCAGTGCCATGCCCAGCAGCAGGCAGCCCAGAGCGGCGATGAGCAGTGCGATGAACAGGCTGCCCTCACCAGAGGTACCGATGAGCTTTGCGATCTTGACGGCAACGCCGGAGTTGACCACGATGCCGATCATGATGCCGCAGGCAGCGGTGGGGATCGCAATGTTTGCGGCCTGACGGACGCCGTCCATCAGAGTCTGGAGCAGCTTGCGGGGACCCATGCGGGTCTCAGGAGAGATCGCTGCGATGATGATGGAGAAGATGGTGCAGTAGATCGCGGAACGGGGCAGAGAGTAGCCCATGATGATCATGATGACCAGAACGATGATGGGCAGCAGACGGTACACGCGGGGCAGGATGGGCTTGCCTTCGTAATGTACGCCGGAGTCTTTGCCCAGACCCTTCTTCTTTGCGATCATGTGGACAAGGATGAACACGGCGAGGAAGTAGGCCACAGCGGGCAGGACGGCTGCTGCTGCGATCTGCGCATACTGCACACCGATGATCTCGGCCATGATGAATGCGCCAGCGCCCATGATGGGGGGCATGATCTGGCCGCCGGTGGAAGCAACAGACTCGACTGCTGCCGCCTCTTCGGGGTCATAACCGGTCTTTTTCATCAGAGGGATGGTCAGAACGCCGGTGGTGGAAACATTTGCGATCGCAGAACCGGAAACCATGCCCAGCAGGCCGGAAGAGATGACAGCTGCCTTTGCGGGGCCGCCGACCGTCTTATCGCTGAGCTTCATGCCGCCGTCGATCAGGACACCGCCGCCGCCGCAGTTGGAGAAGAAGGTGCCGAAAACGAGGAAGTAGAACAGGGTGCCCAGAGAAGTGACCAGCGGAGAGCCGAAGATGCCATTCTCGCCGTACATCAGGACTTCCATCAGTTTGGGGAAGCTGATGCCGGAGAAGCGGAACAGGCCGGGGATATACTGGCCGAACCATGCATAAGCAAGGAAGAAGCAGATGACCCAGAACAGGGACATACTGACCACGCGGCGGACGGCCTCCATGACATTGATGACCAGAAGCACCGCCACGATGACCTCGGTGGTGGTCATAACGTCAACATTGAAGATGCGGTAGTTGAGCTGTTCTGCGTGGCTCAGGAAGAACCAGCAGATAAAACAGCTGGACGCGATGAGGAAGATGTCGTAGATCCACCACAGCTTATTGTGGCTCTTGGATTTCTCGACCATCGGATTGTACAGCCACACCACGACCAGTGCAAGGCACATATGGAGCGGCAGCTGGAACCACGGGTCAAGGGGCTTGACCAGCTTGATGTAGAGCTGGAACACCGTCCAGATAACGGTAAGAACTGCCAGCGAATAGAAGCGCCATTTCGGCATATTCTTCAGCAGCTTGGCGATTTTGGTATCTTCGTCCTCTTCGTTTGCCAGAGCCTTGGCCTTGGCGTCGAGAGCCGATACCTTGGTTTCTTTTTCGTTGCTCATATTTCCCTCCATATTATCCCTTGTGAAAGCAGAGGCCGGACACCGCAAAGCGTCCGGCCTCTGCCTACGGTCAAAGGATATATCTGATGTCGTGCGGAGCGCCTCCGCCGAAAGCTTTCACAGCCGGAACTTACTTCATGTAGCCTGCTTCCTTGTAGTACTTCTCAGCACCGGGATGCAGCGGGCAGCCGCCGCGCTTCATCTCTTCCCAAGCGGTCTCAGGCTCCCACGGAGACAGGGAATTGTACTCGGCCACCAGAGCGTCGCGGTTCTCGCTCAGGCTCTTGGTGATGGCGTAGACGACGTCCTCGCTCAGGCTCTCTTTGCAGAAGACGCAGTCGGGAGTGCCGGGCAGCGTCAGCTCCTTATCCTGACCCTTGAAGGAGTTGGCCGGGATGGTGATGAGGTCGAAGCCCTTTTCGCTGACGAACCAGCTGCACAGGTCATCGCCCCACTGCAGGAAGGTGACATCCACGCTGGTAGCGATCTGAGCCATGGTGGAAGAAGCAGAAGAGGTGTGGTCGATGTAGAAGTCGATCTGGCCGTCCGAGATGGCGTCTGCGTTGGCATCGCCGCCCTGGTTGGTGATGGAGCCGCCCCAGCTCTTCAGGTCGTCCTCGGTCACGCCGAAGTACTCGAGCAGCAGGTAAGCGCCCTCAGCATCCATGGAGCCCTTTGCGGAGCAGCCGATGCGCAGGGGCAGCTTCTGCTCGAAGATCTCCTCGATGGTGGAGACATTGTACTTCTGCAGGAATGCGTTGGACACGCAGTTGATGTAGCAGACAGCAGTCAGGCCGCCGATGACCGCTGCATAGCCGCTGGTAGCAGGCTTGCCCAGAGTGCCTTCCTCCATTGCCCACTTTGCAGGAGCGCCGTTGATGAAGGCCAGATCGGTGTTGCCGGAAGCAAACAGATAAGGAGCACCCATACCGCCCGGAGAGTCAGGGTTGACGTTGACAGTCTGGAAACCGCCAGCCTTCTCCAGCACCTTGGACATTGCAACGATCATATTGTAAGAGCCAGAACCGACCTTATCGGAGCTGAAGTTCAGAGTCTCTTTGCTCATATCGGGCAGACCATCCACAGCCTTTGCCTCAACGGAAGGAGCTGCCTCACTGGAAGCTGCGGTGCTGGTGGAGGAAGAGCCGCCGCAGGCTGCCAGAGCACCAGCCGCTGCCATAGTACCAGAAACCTTCAGAAAGCTGCGACGAGAAATCTTTTTCATAATCTTGTTCTCCTTTTCTCTTGGGGTTCTCGTGTAGCGAACCGGACTGTGTACTTCATGCCTTCTTCTGCGGCGTCGCCGCTTTTCACAGTCTTTGTTCGTTTTTGTTGTCTAAATTATATTCAAAATGGCAGACCCTTACAACGGCCAAACCGCCTTGTTTTCGTTTCATTTTGAAACATTTCCAGGATATTTCATGAATGTTCTATTAAAACCGTAACATTTTAGAACGCTTTAACGGTCTTGCTCAAATTCACACGTTTCAGGATAGAACTTTTCTTTCAGTCCGTTAAGTTAAAAAACGCCCGCCTTTGCAGCAAAGCTGCAAAAGCGGGCGTGCAAGGAGCTATTGGAAGATTTACGCCTCGCGGCCGGTCATCTTGACGGCATACTTGATGGCGTTGACAAGGCTCAGCTCATTGCCGTTGCCCTTGCCTGCATGGTAGAAGTCGGTGCCGTGGTCCACGCTGGCGCGGATGATGGGCAGGCCCAGCGTGACATTGACGCCCTCCACAGCCTTCCACTCCTGCTTCTCACGGTCGTAGACAAAGCCGACGGTCTTGAGGGGGATATGGCCCTGATCGTGGTACATGCAGACCACGATGTCGTACCAGCCGCCGATGGCCTGAGAGAAAACGCTGTCCGGCGGGCAGGGGCCGACAACACCGGTGATGCCCTCGGCCTTGGCAGCCTCAATGGCCGGGGTGATCTCCTCGATCTCCTCGCGGCCGAACAGGCCGTTCTCGCCACAGTGGGGGTTCAGGCCGGCCACGGCGATGCGGGGGTTCTCGATGCCCATATCCTTGCAGGCTTTATTGGCGATCTCGATGACTTCCAGCACACGCTCTTTCTTGACCCGGTCGCAGGCTTCGCGCAGAGACACATGAGTAGAGACGTGGACCACGCGCAGGTCGTGGTGGGCCAGCATCATGGTGTACTTCTTGGTGTGGGTGTAGGTGGCGTAAATCTCGGTATGGCCGTCGAAATGGGTGTAGCCGTCCGACTTCTCTCCGTGATAGTATTCCAGAGCCTTGTTCATGGCTTCCTTGTTCAGGGCGTTGGTGCAGGTAGCATCCACCTCACCGGCCATGGCCAGCTCGATGACCTTCTTGACGCACTGGAAGGCTGCGTTGCCGCCCTCCACGCTCACCTTTGCCATCTCGAACTTGTTGATGTCCTCGATGAGGTCGAGGTGCAGCACGTCGATGGTCCCGGGGGTGAACAGAGCATCCGACACCTTGTCGCAGCGGTGGATGACGATGTCCTCACGGCCAACGAACTTCCTGGCTCGCTCGAACACCTTCACGTCGCCCACAACGATGGGGCGGCAGTAGGTGTACTGCTCCGGGTCTGCCAGAGCCTTGATGGTGATCTCCGGGCCGGAGCCGGCAGGATCGCCCATCGTAATGCCAACGATAGGTTTATTCATAGCAGTGCTCTCCTTGCTCTTCTCAGTTCAGGCCCTTGGCAGCGTTCTCGGCCAGGACTTTCTTGATGGCTTCCAGACCCTCTTCGGGGACGTAGTTGAAGGGCGCGCGGCACTTGCCGACGTTGTGGCCCTGCAGGGCAACAGCAGTCTTGATGATGGTGTTGGGGTTGCCGTACTTGAAGGTCTGCTGCAGGATGGCGATCGCGTCCTGAGCAGCCTGTGCGCCCTCGAGGTCGCCAGCCTTGAAGCAGTCGTAGATCTTTGCAACAGTGGCCGGCCAGATGTTGGCGCGGCCTGCAATGCCGCCTGCGCCACCCTCTTTCAGGCAGGTCAGGATAGCGCCGTCGTTGCCGGCGAGGATGGCCACATCCTTGTCCAGCTCACGGGTCAGGCGGATGTAAGCTTTCAGGTTCTCGATGTCGCCGCTGGAATCCTTTGCACCGACGATGACGTCCACATCACGGCAGAGGGCCTGCACGGTCTCAGGCAGGAGCTTGTTGCCGGTGCGGGGCGGGATGTTGTAGAGGATGATGGGGATGTTGACCTGCTTTGCCACGGCCACGTAGTGGTCGTACAGCTCTTTCTGGGAAGCCAGCGCGAAGCTGGGGGTGATGATGGACAGGGCATCTGCGCCCATCTCCTCGGCGCGCTTGCTCATGCGGATGGTCTCGGCGGTGGTGATGCAGCCGGTGCCTGCGTAAACGGGGACGCGGCCCTTGACCTGGTCGATGACGGTAGCCAGGATCTCTTCCTTCTCCTTAAAAGAGAGGGCGTAAGCCTCGCCGTTGGTGCCCAGAGGGAACATGCCGTGGACGCCGCCTGCCAGCAGGCGCTCGACCTGCTGACGCAGAGCCTCGTGGTTGACAGTCTGCTCGTCATCGTTGTTCATCGGGGTAATTACCGGAGGGATAATGCCTTTGATGTCGCTGGTCTTCATAACGTGTTCTCCTTTTCTATTACATGATCTCCTGATACAGTTTGCGGGCGTCGTCAGCGGTGACGGGGCGCATATTGTTCACCAGCAGACGCTGCACCTGCATACCGGACTCGACCAGACCCTCGAGGTCCTCAGCGGGGACGCCGAACTCCTTCAGGCTGGTAGGGATGTCCAGATGCTTGACGATCGCTTCGAGGCGGGCGATCATCCATGCAGCCTTCTCGTCCACGGTGGTGCAGGTCTTGTTCTCGTGGCAGCAACGGTCATAAGCCACAGCCAGACGCTCCTTAACAGCCGGATGCTCGCTGTTAAAGCGCATGACAGGAGCCAGCAGGATGGCGTTGGAGACGCCGTGTGCGATATGGTACTTGCCGCCCAGAGGATAGCTCAGAGCGTGGACTGCGGTGGTGCCGGAAGCGGTGATGGCCAGACCGCCGTAGTAAGCTGCGATCTGCATCCGGTTCTTCTCGGCCATGGCATCGGGGTCATCGCAGGCTTTCTCAATGTTGTTCAGGATGAGGTCGAGGCCCTCCAGAGCGTACAGGTCGCTGAAGGGGTTGGCCTTGTTGCTGGTGAAGCACTCGATGCAGTGTGCCAGAGCATCAACGCCGGTAGCAGCTGCGATCTTGCGGGGCAGGTTCTTGATCATGCGGGCGTCGAGAATGACGTAGTCCGCGATCATGTTCTCGTTGACGATGCCGACCTTCAGCTCCTTCTCGGGGACAGCGACGATGGCGTTGGGAGTGACCTCAGCGCCGGTGCCGGCGGTGGTGGGGATAAGGACGATGGGGACGCACTTCTGAGCCATACCGGGGTTGTCCAGCAGCTCCTTGACGCCGTAGTCATCGGTCACCAGCACGCTTGCCAGCTTGGCTGCGTCCATGACGGAGCCGCCGCCGCAGGCCACGATGAGGTCGGCACCGGAAGTCTTGAACTCATCCACCAGCTTTTGGACAGCCATGTAGCTGGGTTCGGGAGGCAGCTCGTCCAGAACATAATACTCTGCGCCGGAAGCCTTCACAGCTTCCTCGGGCAGGGCGAACAGGCCAGCGCCCTCAATGCCCTTGTCGGTGAACATTGCCACCTTCTTTGCACCACGGGCCTTGATGATGGCGGTGATGTTGTCCATTGCGTTCTCGCCGCCGTAAACTGCGTGCGGCATCTTCAGATTGTACTGGGTCAGCATAACAAATTTCCTCCTTCAAAAAAATCAGCGGGTCTGGACACTGGTGGGCAGCAGAGCTTCCAGTGTATCCATCTCTTCGTTTTCGTAGATCGTACCGTCTCAGGGCAGGCCGGGAAGTTTCTGATAGGCCATGGTTTTCTCCGAATCCATCGTCTATCTCAAGTTTGCTCGGCTGCAATGCGGTCTGCAAGGTCGAGCAGTAGTTTTTCGTGGCCGAAGCCGCCCGACTTGGTGATAACGTAGCGGGTGCAGCCGCGGTAGGTGAAGCGGGCCAGCACGACGCCCTTTTCCATCTCGCACACCGGCTCAAGCTCCTTGATGCCCACGCAGTTCATGCACTGTAACAGCGTGTCGCCGCCGGTGAGCAGCAGGGTCCCAAGCGCGGGGCTGGTGAACAGTTTGCCCAGCATATGGCCGATGCTGCTGGCGATGCCGACCCGCAGGCCCTCGAGGTCGAGGCCCCGGGCGGCGGCGTAATCCGCCGTGGGCTGGTTGCCGCCCTCGTCATTGGTCTCGATGATGCAGCGAGGGCTCGCGGCCAGCATCTCGTTGATGCCCTGCAGGGCCTCTTTGCCGTTCTCGCTCTCCCAATAGCCGGGGTCGAGCTTCTGGCGCGGGGTCAGACGCAGGCGGGAGAAGCCGTTCTGTTCGGCCACATCCAGCTGGCGCAGGGTGATGGAGTTGACGCTTCCGCAGACCACCAGCAGACGGGGGTCCAGCTTCGGCATGGTGACCGTCCTGCGCTCGGTCATCTTCATCAGGTCGGGCAGCAGCGCTGCAAAGCCGGCACAGCCTGCTATCAGGTGGGGCTTGCCATTCTGGAACAAGGCGCGGCCCGTGGACGCAAGGTCGTCAAGGCTCCCGGCGTCAAAGACCAGGATGCCCTCCTGCTCCGGCACAGCCTCACCCTCTTTCAGAGTCGGAAAGCTGTGGGCAGGCACATCGGTCTGCTCCCCGATGAGCTCCGTCACCCTGGCGTGGCGCACCGGCTCAAAGGGGTCGATGCCGAAGGGGCTCTCAGTCACAGGCACGCCGCTGATATAATGTACTCCGTCCCGGGTCACACGGTCGATCTGGGGGAAGGCCGGCAGGAACGGCAGCTGGCGCTCCCCGCTGGTTTTGAGCAGGGCCGAAAGCTCTGCGCCGATGTTTCCGCGCAGAGCGGAGTCTGTCTTTTTATAGATGCTGAAAACGCCCGCACTCATCGCCTCCCGGGTCAGTTTTGCAATGACGGCATAGGCCTCTGCAGCGGGCAGATGGCGTGTCTCGGTGTCCACCACCAGCACAGCGGCGTCATTGGCTGCAAAATCCACCTGCTCTCCGACCACGACGCGGGTGGGGATGCCGCAGGCAGCAAACTGGACGCCCGTGTCCAGCGCACCTGTAAAGTCATCTGCAAGGATCAGCAGAAGCAGCATAGGTTGCTCCTCCTCTCATGATTTATTCTCGTGATACCATTATGCCTCATTTTGACACGGTGTGCATGGAAACGAGCTGTCTTTTCCGTTTTAATTTGAAACATCATTTAAGTTTTCTGGTTATAAAGTCTCAAATCGTTTCAAATCAGAACGGTCCTTGTTTGATTTTTGGGCATTTGTTTGCTAGAATAGTAGCAAATATGAACGGAGGTGTCTGTTGTGATAGAGACTCACACCCGTATTCTGGGCATCGCCCCCTACGACGGAATGCGCACTGCGATGGAGCAGGCGGCACAGGCTTATCCCAATGTCGAAATGGACATTTACACCGGTGACCTGGAAGACGGGCAGGCCATCGTGCAGCAGATGCCCCCCAACTCCTACGACTGCATCATCTCCCGCGGCGGCACCGCCGCCCTCATCCGGCAGGTGACTGACCTGCCGGTGGTGGACATCCACATCTCGGTGTACGACGTGCTGCGCACCATGAAGCTGGCCGAGAATTATTCCAGCCTCTACGCCATCGTGGGCTTCCCCTCCATCACCGAGCCGGCCCATACCCTGTGCAGCCTGCTGGACTTCAACCTCGACATCCTCACCGTGAACAACGCTGCTGAGGTGCGCCACACTCTGGAGCGCCTGCAGCAGGGCGGCTACCGGATGGTGGTCTGTGACATGGTCACCCACACTATCGCCCGGGAGATGGGCTTCGACGCTTTCCTCATCACCTCCGGCGTCGAAAGCCTCCACGCCGCCATCGACCAGGCCGTGAACATCAGCTCCTGGTTCGGCCAGCTGCGGCAGGAGAACCTGTTCCTCCGCAGCATCACTCAGGGCCAGAATGGCCGCGTCATCGTCATGGAGTCCAACGGCGACCTCTTCTACAGCAGCATCTCCGAGGTCCCGGCGGAGCTGAGCAGCGTCCTTCAGTCCCACATCCGGGAGATCCCGGCCAGCGGCAACCTCCGCTTTTACTACACCGATCGGGACCAGCTCTACAGCATCACCGCCCAGCAGCTGCTGATGAACAACATCCAGCGGTGTCTGTTCTACTGTGTTCCGGCCCGCATCCCGCTCCATTCCAGCCGTCCCGGCCTGCGCACCCTGAACAAGGGCGAGTGCGAATACCTCTTCGCTAACAGCTTCTACAGCCTCAGCGGCGCGATGGGTACCCAGGCGGCCGAGATACGCTCCCTCGCCCTGCTGCGCCAGCCGGTATTTATCTACGGCGAGCCCGGCACCGGCAAAGAGCAGATCGCACGCTACCTCTATCTGCACAGCTCCCTTGCAAACCACCCCTTCATCGTGGTGAACTGTGCGCTGCTGAATGAGAAGACCTGGGATTTCCTGCTCAACCACTACAACTCCCCTCTCAGCGCCACCGGAAACACCATCTACTTCCAGAATTTTGAGTCCATCTCGCCCCAGTGGAGTTCAGAGCTTCTTGCCGCCATTGAAGAAACCGGTCTTGCCCGCCGGGTGCGGCTCATCTTCTCCTGCTCCATCGTCGAGGGGGAGCCGGTGCCGGAGGTGCTGCGGCATTTCAGTGAGCGGCTGGGCTCACTGGCCCTTCCCCTGCCCTCCCTGCGCAGCCGCTCCGACGAGATCCCGTCTCTGTCCAGCCTCTACCTCAACAGCCTGAACCTCGAGCTGGGCAAGCAGCTCTCGGGCTTCGAGCCCCGGGCCATCGAGATGCTCCGCCAGTACCCCTGGCCCAACAATTACACCCAGTTCAAGAACGTCCTGCGCGCCCTCGCCGCCCTGTCGGACGGCCCCTACATCCGGGCCGGGACGGTGGCCGATATGCTTTCCAAAGAGCGGACTCTGCGGGCCGTGCCGCAGCCGGCTTCTGCCCGCAAGCCCAGTGAGCAGACCCTCGAAGAGGTCATCCGCGATGTCGTCCAGCAGGCCGTCGCCGCCCACGGCGGAAATCGCGCCGCCGCTGCCCGTCAGCTGGGCATCAGCCGCACGACCCTCTGGCGCTATATGGAAAAAATCGAGCAGAAACAACAGAATGTAGAAAAAGAGTCCTGAAAAGCACAAAAAACTCCGGCCTTCGTACGAAAGCCGGAGCTTTTTGCTTGCTTTTAAGGGAAACGCTTAGAAATATACGCTGCCACAACATTACTGAGCACGCCCTGCGAAAAATCGGCAAGATGCTTTTTCAGCGCATTCATAATACTCTGCGGAGCAGTATTCTTCATTTCTACGATTTGTTTCAGTGAGCGATACTCCGCCGAAGAGGGGTCCAGATTTCGGAGTTGCCTTTGTACCTCATCAAGAACCGGCCCTATCTCCAGCCGCTCCAAAAACTCCACATTGCCGTCTATCTCAGTGTTTTCTGCCCGTATCTTCGCATCCTCATATCCGGTTATCTTGACGTCGTTCATTACCCGTGCATTTCCTCTTACCTTGAGGCCGCTCAAATCGATTGAAACCCCCATCGTCTTCCCTCCTTTTGCTGTAAGCAATTCATCAGATATTCACACCGTTGAAAAGCCGTGCATTATCTCGTATCGTGCAGTCTTTGATACTGATTGAAATGCTTGCGTTACCCACACCGCCATCTGCGATGATCTTCGCCAGCACTGCCAGCAGCTTATTCAGTATCTTCTTTTCTTTTACCATAAAGAAGTAACTCACTCCCGAGTTCATCTGGACTGTCAGGATAGTCTGCTCCTTCCGCTCTGAGTTCATATTGAAGCACCAGAATGCCATCACCGCACCCGCTATGATCATGAGAAATCCCATCGTCTTACCGCTATAAGACTGGATGCCCGACAATCCCAGAAGAAGAAGGACTGCAGCAGCAGGATACCACGGAACATAGATCGGATTCAGCGGTCTGGTCGTGATAGCTGAAACATTGCTGAGCTGTATCATCGTCTCATCCCACATCATGATATTGCGTGTGATGTTCAACGAATCCACTGTGATACATTTTTCGCTTTCTTTGAACTTCATTGCGCTCCACCTCGCTTCACTTTACTCAGGACCAATAGGGCGAACCTGTTACCCCCTTCCTTTATTTTCCCTTATTTTACTATTTTTACTGCTTTGTGTCCATTCTCATAATAACTGATTTTTATTTCTCACCATTGTGATTATTATATATTGACAACGGATTTTTCGTCGGATTTTGTCTCATTTGCACAATTTCCGACGTTTTTAGCCGTCGCAAGCCTTTTCATTCAACTCCTCCATACGCAAAGCAACCGCCCAAGTCTCCTGTCTATGGAGGCCTGGGCGGCTGTTTTACTTTTTTATTGAGACTTTACACGCCCGAATAGGCGGAGAAGCCGCCATCGATGGGCAGGCAGATGCCGGTGATGAAACCGGCAGCGTCATTGTTCAGCAGGAACAGCAGTGCGCCCACAAGGTCCTTTTCGCTGTCGCCGAAGCGGCTCATGGGAGTCGCGGCGAGGATCTTGTTGGTACGGGCCGTCGGGGTGCCGTCCTCATTGTAGAGGAGGCTGGCGTTCTGCTCGCTGGCGAAGAAGCCCGGAGCGATAGCGTTCACCCGGATGCCGACTTTGCTGAAATGGACGGCCAGCCACTGGGTGAAGTTGGTCACAGCGGCCTTGGAGCCGGAGTAGGCCGGTATCTTGGTCAGGGGCAGGTAAGCGTTCATGCTGGAGATGTTGAGGATGTTACAGCCCGGGCGGCCCACCATCTGGCGGGTGAAGGCCTGGGTGGGCAGCAGGGTGCCGATGAAGTTCAGGTCGAACACCATCTCTACGCCGCTCTCGTCGAGGTCGAAGAAGGTCACGGTATCGTCCTCGAGGTCGGCCATCTCGAAATACTCTTTGTCGGTGTTGGCGCGGGCGTTGTTGCCGCCGGCACCGTTCACCAGAATATCGCAGGGGCCAAGCTCTGCCATCACGTCCTCAGCCACCTGCAGGCAGTTGGCCTTGTTCATGACGTTGCAGGTGTAGCCCCTGGCGATGCCGCCCTCAGCCTTGATCTCGTCGGCCAGAGCCTTGAGCTTCTCCATATTGCGGCCCAGCAGGGCGACTTTTGCGCCTGCCCGGGCCAGAGCCTTGGCGAAAATGGAGCACAGGGTGCCGCTTGCGCCCGTGACGACGGCCACCTTGCCGGTCAGGTCCGTGTTCAGTACATTCTGTTCCATGTTCTTCCTCTTTACAGGCTCAGCTGCGGTACTCGGCGGGCAGCTGGTCCATGCTCTGCCACTTGGTCATAGCCTCTTCCAGCTTCATGCCGTTTGCCACAGCGTCGCGGCGGCAGGCGTTGACAGCCTGGATCTCCTTCATCTTCTCGCCGGTCAGGGTGTAGCCCTTCATGGCGATAAGGGTAGCGGCCCAGGCCACCATCGGGATGATGCAGAACAGCACGATGACCACCCAGTTCATACCGAGGGTGTAGGGGTCGTATTGGGTGGGCAGGCTCTCGAGGCCGATGAAGCTCACAGCGATGCCGACGACGGTAGCGGACAGGCTGGACACCAGCTTATCCACCAGGCTGAACAGCGTACCCATGATGCCGGGGATGTAGTTGCCGCTGCGGTAAGTCTCGTAGTCGGAGCAGTCGGCGACCATGGGGATGGGCATATCGGCGGTGGCGTAGTATGCGCCGTAGCCGATGCCGAAGAATGCGATGAAGAGGATGGTGTAGAGGTTGATGGACAGGCCGTTGTCACTCATGATGGACAGGGTGAAGGCGTCGCTGCGGCCCCAGAGCAGCAGCAGCACCAGCACGCCGATGTAGCAGATAAATGCCACACTGACGTACTTCATCAGGCTGGCCTTCTGGCCCTCCTTCTGGCTGGTGCGGACGGTGAGCAGGAAGAAGGGCACGCTGAAGACATAGCCCAGCACCATCATGGGCAGGTACAGGCCGTCATAGTTGCCCATCATGCAGCCGTACAGCATACACAGGACGGTGGTGTTGGTGGCGATGGAGAGAGCCAGCTTGCAGCCGGCACCAGCCACCATCAGACGCTGCATGGGGTTATTGTTCTTGATGATCTGGACGTACTCGTGCAGCTTGACCTTCTCGCTGGCCTCGCCGCCGATGCCGAAGTACTTGGGCTGGTCCTTCTCCCAGATGCCGATGATGGCCAGAATGGTGAGGAGGATGGAGATGACGATGCCCACAGGAGCCAGAGTGCGGAAGAAACCGGCAGAGGCGTAGCCGCCCTCATAGTTTTTGGCGAGGATGGGGGCGAAGAACTGCATCGCACCCATGCCCAGCAGAGAGCCGACGGTGTTGAAAATGGTGAACAGGGGGCGCTGCTTGGGGTCGTTGGTCAGAACGGTCTGGCCGGAACGGGTACAGCTGGTCTGGAAGGTGTAGCCGATGACCCAGACTGCGTACAGGGCCACGAAAGCCGCATAGCGCAGGGACATCGAGCCGGCGGGGATGAGCGGGGTCAGGCAGTACAGCACGAGGATGCTGGCTGCCATGATGAGGTTGCCGATGACCATGAAGGGCCGGAACTTGCCGAACTTGCCGTTGGTGCGGTCCATCAGGGCGCCGATGATGGGGTCGGTGATCGCGTCGAACAGGCGCATACCGGTGACCATGACCGAAGCGAAGATCATGGACAGGGCCAGCACCTTGCTGCCGAAGGTGGCGATGTAGGAAAGCACCAGCACATAGTACACGTTCGTTGCGCCGTTGTTCAGCGGGAACAGCACCAGCTGGTAGGTCTTGGCGCGGTTCAGGCCCGGCGCCTTTGCGGTTTGTTCACCCATTTGCGGTGTCTCCTTTTTTCTTATAAAAAACGGCAGCCTGCCCGCCGTTCTGGGGGACAGGCTGCCATTCGTTCTTAACAGTTGCGGAAATCTGCGCCGGAATTACTTCTGGTCAGCTGCGGGAGCGGTATCGACCATGCTCTTCTTAGCCTTGAGGGCCTTGCTCAGCTGCCATGCGCACAGGATGGTCAGAACGGCCAGCACTGCGATGAGCGCATAGATGGCGGTCTGCCACCACGGGGTGATGGTCTTCAGGGTATCGGTGGAAGACCAGCCGTTCATGGCGTTGGAGTTGACCACGGTGTAGAGGATGTGGTGCATCGCATTGCGCATCTGAGTGACGATGTAAGCATCGTTCTCATAGTTTGCAGCCTTGGTGGTGTGGATCTTGGGCATCGGGCTGTCCCAGATGTCGGAGCCGGCGATGAGGCCGTCCACCAGGTCCATGTACTGGCTGGAACCGGAGAAGTCGGTGATGCACATGCCGCGCATACCCAGCTCGCCGCGCAGGAAGCCGGTCAGCAGGTTGGCGTTAGCGCCGCACCAGGTAGCACCCCAGCGGTTGAAGCCGGTCATGACGCTCCAGGCGCCGCCATCGGTGATGGCCTTGTCAGCGACTTCCAGATAGATCTCACGAGCGGTCTGCTCGTTCAGCCAGGTGTTGACACCGCGGCGGCTGGTCTCGGAGTCGTTCAGGGCGACGTGCTTCAGGTAGACGTAGACGCCCTTGGACTGGATGCCCTGCACCTCAGCAGCGCAGATGGTGCCAGCCACGAACGGGTCCTCAGAGTAGTACTCGAAGTTACGGCCGGAGTAAGCGGTGCGGTGCATATTGATGCCGGGGCCGTACAGGCCGGAGTAACCCATGGCCAGGCAGTCCTCGCCGATGCACCTGCCGACCTCGTTGATGAGGTCAACATTGAAGGTAGCAGCCATGACATCCTCGGAGGTGTAGCACATTGCGGATGCACCACCGGTCAGGGCAGCGGTCAGACCCTGAGGGCCGTTCTCGTCCTTGGTAGCAGTCTTGCCGATGGAGGCAGCGGCTGCGGTGTTGTGGAAGCCGAGGGTGATGGTGTTGACCATCTCGCTGTAGGTCAGCTGGTCCAGCAGGGTATCCCACTCGGGATCATCGAAGTCCTTGCCGATCATGGAAGCGAGGGTCAGGCCGTTCTTGGCACCCAGAGTGGGCATCTCGACGCTGTTGGCCTCAGAGCCGTCGTACTTGGTGAAGGCGAGGCTTGCAGCCAGAGTCTCGTTGGCAGTCAGCTGTGCGGGAGCGGTGGGGATGGTGCCGGTCCAGTCGGAGCGGCTCATCCAGGTCACACTGCCGGGAGCGTCGCTGCTCTTGTTGGGGTCGGACTCGTCAAACAGGTTGGTGATGGCGGTGCCATTTGCGCCGGTGGAGAAGGTGGTGGTGTCGAGGGCGTCGTTGGTCCACTTCCAGACGAGGTCGGTGTTGCCGTCCTCGGTCATGCGGCCATTGGTGTTCTCGACAGTATAGCCCTTGGCAGCCAGGATGTTGTTGACTGCGTTGTGGGAATCGGTGGCAGCGGTGAAGTAGTAGTCACCAGCGTCCACGATGTAGGTCTTGGCGTTGTTCGCGTCGTAGGTGCGCAGCTCGCTCTTCGGGACAGTGATGGTCACGTCCTCAGAAGCGCCGGGAGCCAGCACGTCGGTCTTTGCGAAGCCGCACAGCTCAGCAGCAGCCTTCTCGATGCCGTTTGCCTTGTCGTAAGCGGTGTAGGGAGACTGGAAGTAGATCTGGACGGTCTCCTTGCCGGAGAAGGTCTTGCCGGTGTTGGTGACCTTCAGGGTGACGGTGAAGGCATCGTCAGACTCGGTCACGTTGAAGTTGGAGTATGCGAAGGTGGTGTAGCTGTCGCCGTAGCCAAAGGGGTAAGCAACGGTGGTCGCCCAGTTGTAATCGCCAGCCTTGGCGGTACCCATGACGACATCCTCGTAACGGGTCTCGAAGTAACGGTAGCCCAGGTAGATGCCTTCCTGATAGACACTGTACATACCCTGCACGTCAGCACCCTCGGTCAGCAGGTTGTACTCTGCTGCGTTGGGGTAAGCCTGGGTGTAGAAGTTGTACATAGCGGGGTTTGCCATGTTGTCGTACAGATAGGTATCGACCAGAGAGCCGGAGGGGGTGACAGCGCCGGACAGCAGCTGGCCCACACCGTTGATGCCAGTCTGGCCCACGTCGCCGATCCACATAGCAGCGTCGATGCCGTAGTCCTCACCGCAGATCTCGGGGTTGAGGAAGTCCAGCTCGATGGCGTTGGAGCTGTTGATGAGGACGACGATCTTCTTGAAGGTACCGTTGTCCTTCAGAGCCTTCAGGTTCTGCAGCAGCTCGATCTCTTCAGCAGACAGAGCGAGGTAGTTGCCGTCGCCCTCCTGACCGGAGATCCAGTTGTCGCTGGTGCCATTCTCGCCGCTGGGAAGGTCTGCGCCCTCACCGCCGGAGCGGGAGAGGACCACGATCGCAGCGTCGCCGTACTCAGCAAAGCTGGACTCAGCGCTGGACAGAGCGCTCCAGGGAGCCTCGTTGACAGCGTACTGGGTGTTTGCCTCCAGAGTATCGGAGATGGAAGCGGGGGTCATGCGGCTGTACTTGCTCATCATGGAGTCAGAGCTGTACAGGTCCCACAGGGTCTGGTTGATGGTGATGCCCTGAGCTTCCAGAGCCTGCTTGAGGTTGGGAGCCTTGCTGGTATCGACAGAGCCGGAGCCGGTGCCGCCGTACATCAGGTCCACAGAGCCGTGGCCGAACAGGCTGACCTTAGCGCCGCTGGCCAGAGGCAGGGCATTGTTCTCGTTCTTCAGCAGAGCTGCGCCCTCGGCCTCGACCGTCGCGCACAGTTCGGCCTCGTAAGCCTCGCGCTCCTCATCGGAAGCAAAGCCCTTCTTGAAGTATTCGGTATCGCCGGTATTCTCGCCGTGGATGATCTTATAGGTAGATGCATTCAGAGCGACGTTGAGGGTGGTAGCGTACTGGTTTGCGATGATGTTGCCCACGATGGCAGCGACGGTCAGGATAGCCGTCAGACCGGTGAGAACAGACCACAGCCGTACTTTCGGTTTGGTGTTTTTCACAGATTCTCCTCCTTTTTTCTATAACAACCGCCGGTCGGCGGAATGTTTCACAAATCAGACCCAGTTTGCACTCTTGGACTTGGTCTTGACCAGCTTGTAGCTGGGATTCGGGGTGTCCACATGACGGAAGGAAGCGGTGTCGGTGCAGTCACCGGCCACAGCCCTGACTTCGATTTCGCCGGTCAGCGGCACACGGAAGCTGAAGACGTGCTCGCCGGTCTGCTCGCCGACCTTCTCGCCGTTGACGTAGAGGGCGACGGACTTCTGGTTGGAGTAGACCTTCACTTCCATCTCGCTCTCCGTGCGGTCGGTGAACCGCTTGGAGCAGATGTGGACAAAGTTCTCGTCGCTCCACCATGCCTTGTAGAGGTAGAAGCTGTCCTTCCGGGTCTTCCGGTCGAAGGTGACGAGCCCCTTATGGTTCATGCCCGGCTCGCCGCCCTGGTCTCGGGCGTCGGCTGCAAAGTCGAACATATTCCAGACGTGGGTCGCCCACATCCACTTATGCCGGTCGAAGCAGCGGAGCATGTACTCGTGATACTTTGCCTGATACTCTTCGGTGTGGTCGCCGCGGCGGGGCTTCGAGCTGTGGAGGTTCGGCATACCCTCGGCACCGTACTCGGAGAAGCCCAGAGGACGGCCCGGGTAGACCAGATGGAAAAAGTCCATCCACAGGTCGTTCAGGAACAGGCCCGGCACATACCAGCCGAGGTAGAGGTTCCAGCTGACGAGGTCGGTGATGTGGGCCACCGGGTTGAAGGGGCCGCACATAGCGTAGCAGGCCAGCGTGGTCAGGCGGGTGGAGTCCATCTTGTGGCACAGGTCGTTCAGCTCGCGGTGATTGTCGAGCATATCGGCCTTGTCCCTGGTGGAGATGGTGATCTCATTGGAGACGCCCCAGCAGACGATGCAGGGGTGGTTGTAGTTCTGGTAGATGAGCTCCTTCATCTGGCTGATGGTGTTGGCGCGGCCATTGGGCAGGTGCTCGGAGATGTAGGGGATCTCAGCCCAGACCACCATGCCGTACCGGTCACAGAGGTCGTAGAAGTACTGGTCGTGCTGGTAGTGGGCCAGACGGACGGTGTTGGCACCCAGCTCCCGGATGAGGGCCATATCCTCATCGTGCATCTCGCGGGTGATGGCGTTGCCCACGCCCTTGCGGTCCTGATGGCGGGAAACGCCGTGGAGCGGATAGGGACGGCCATTGAGGAAGAAGCCGTTCCTGGAGTCCACCGAGAAGGTGCGCAGACCCACGCGGGTGGAGACTTCGTCCACCACGGTGCCGTCGCTGCTCAGGCGGACGACACAGGTGTAGAGATAGGGGTCCTTCACGCCGTCCCAGAGGTGGGGAGCGTCGAGGTGGAGCTGAGCGTCTGCGCCCTCAGCCCTGGCCACGATGCTGCCGGCTGCGTCCTGCAGCTCGACGGAGACAGCGCCCTCACCTTCCACGATGGTCTCGACCCGGATGTCAGCCTTGCCGTCCTTGAGGGCGGGGGTGATCTTGACGCCGGTGTCGCCGAAGTGGCCCAGAGCGATGTGGTTCTTGCTGACCACCATCAGGCTGATGTCGCGGTAGATGCCGCCGTAGAATGTAAAGTCGGCCTTCTGGGGGTAGATGCGGTCGTTGATGCTGTTGTCCACCTCGACGGTGAGCTGGTTGTCCTTTGCCAGCAGGTCGGAGACATGGACACGGAAGGTGGAGTAGCCGCCGTCGTGGGTGCAGATGTTCCTGCCGTTCAGCAGAACTTTGGCGCTGGAATTGACGCCCTCGAACTGCAGCCAGACTTCCTGCGAAGCTGCATCGAACGCCGGAGCGGCAAAGGCGGTGCTGTAGGTGCAGGTGCCGCGCCAGTAATCGTTGCCGCCGTCCTGGCCGTCTTTTGCGTTCCAAGTGTGGGGCAGCTCCACCAGAGTGGTCTTGCCGTCCGGCCCGGTGAACTGCCAGTCCTGCATGAGCTTGGCGATGCTTCGCATTCGTTTTCCTCCCGTGTATCTGTAGCGTTTTCTCTGTTGTGCGGTCGTTTTTCTGTCTTTCGCTATTATTTTATCAAAGACTTTTCCTTTCGCAAGACCGTTGCGATAATCGGTCGAATGGCGTGGATATTCGGTTTTGCTCTTACAAATCAAAGCCGATATATTTGTGCATCTCTCACAAACAGTTGGATACAACGAACAAATCAAAAAAGAAAAGAGACCGTCCCACATTTATTTTGTGAGACGGTCTTAAACCTCTTCGTTACGCCTGCGGCGTGGGGCAGGCTCTCCCTCATACAACCTCTCAGTCTGCTTCGCAGACGGCTCCCCTACCGAGGGGAGCCTCTGGCGAAGAGGGCAGGCTTTACGAAATGCCAAGGCCTCTCCTCGATAGGAGCAACAACGACGACCGCCGCCAGTGGCGGAAACAGGGAGTCGTTGTTGGGGCCGCGGCCAGCAAGACGCAAGCAAAGCGCTGCGGATGCTGGGTGCCGCAACCCGGGCAGTGGCATCGCGCAGCGATGACAGAGAGGTTCAGCTCCGTCTTATTATACCTACGAAACCAGTTCCGCGTCAACCTGTTCCAAATCGAGTTTGAGCAGTTTGGAGACGCCGTCCTCCTGCATGGTGACGCCGTAGAGGACGTTGGCGGCCTCCATGGTGCCGCGGCGGTGGGTGATGACGATGAACTGGGTCTTGTCGCTCACCCGGCGCAGGTACTGCGCGAAGCGGACGACGTTGGCGTCATCCAGCGCGGCCTCGATCTCGTCGAGGATGCAGAAGGGCGCGGGGTTGACGGCGAGGATGGCGAAATAGATGCTGATGGCCACCAGCGCCTGCTCGCCGCCGGACAGGGCTTCCAGGTTCTTGATGACCTTGCCCGGCGGGGCCACCCGGATGCCGATGCCGCAGGAGAGCACGTCGCTTTCATCTTCCAGCACAAGGCTGGCCTCGCCGCCGCCGAACAGTTCGGTGAAGACGCGGCCAAAGTTCTCGTTGATGGCCCGGAAGCTGTCGGTGAAGATGTCTTTCATCTGACCCGACAGGCTGGTGATCATTCTGGTCAGCTCGTTCCTGCTGCCCTCGACGTCCTCCACCTGAGCGCGGAGGGTGTCGTAGCGGGCCTTGACCTCCTGATACTCCTCGATGGCGCTGACGTTGACGTTGCCCAGAGCGCGTATCTTGCCCCGCAGGTCGGCCACCTGCGCCCGGAGGACGTTCACGTTCTCGAACTCCACGCAGAGCTCTTCGGCCTGAGAGAGGGTCAGTTGATACTCGTCCCAGAGCTTCGCGGCCATCTGGTCGTATTCGCCCTCGGCGGCGGCTTTCCGCTCCGCCAGACGGGCCATCTCGCGGCCCATCTCTTCCCGCTCATCGGCGGCGGTGCGGCTTTTTGCAAGAGCCTCCGTCTCGTCCTTCTGGCAGAGCAGGCGCTTCTCGGTGGCCTCGCGTATCTCGGCCTCTTTTGCCGCGATGAGCGCGGTGCTGTCGGTCTTGGCCCGGCGGATGGCCTCTATCTCTTCCTGACAGGCCCCGCTGCGGGCGGCGAGAGCCGTGAGGCTCTCTTCCAGCGCGGCGCGGCGGCTCTCAGCGTCTCTGGCCTGTTTTTCCAGCGCTTCGATCTGGCTGCGGGCCAGCTCGGCGTCCTTCTGACGGGCCAGCTGCTCCATCCGCTTGGCGCTCAGGCGCTCGGCGAGGCTCCGCTGCTGTGCAAGGAAGGCGTCGTCGCCCTCGGCGATGCGTTCCAGCTCGGCCGTCCGCGTCTCGATGTCGGCGGCAAGGGCTTCTTCCTGCTTTGCGGCGTCTTCGGCACGGGCGCGGGCGGCGTCCAGCTGGGCTTCCCGCCGCTCCATCTCATCCTGACGCCCGGCGAGCGCTGCTTCCGACTGCTCCACAGCCGCCTCGAGGCGTTTCTGTTCGGCCTCGGCGCGGATGCGGTCATTGGCCGCCGTAATGATCTCGCTCTCGGTGGCGGTCAGCTCTGCGGCCAGCGCATCCACCTGCGTTTTCAGCTCGTCGGTGCGGTCCTGCGCCGCGAGGCAGTCCTTCTGGAGTTTGGCGGCCCTGACGCGCAGCTCTTCCATCTCCTGCTTGCGGGTGAACAGGCCCGCCGACCGCTGGACGCTGCCGCCGGTGAAGCTGCCGCCCGCGTTGATGACCTGACCGTCCAGCGTGACCACCTTGTTGTGGTAGCCCAGCTCCCGGGCCACACGGGAGGCTTCGTTGATGGCGTCCACCACCACGATGCGGCCCAGCAGATTCGACACGATGTTCGCATAGCGGGGGTCGGCCTTGACGAGGCTGGACGCCAGCCGGGCCGAACCGGAAAGACTCCCCCGGAAAAAGCCGGGCTGAACGGTGTCCAGCGGCAGAAAGGTGGCGCGGCCCGCGTTCTCGCTGCGGAGCAGGGCGATGCCGGCCTTGGCAGCGGCTTCGTTCTCCACCACGATGTTCTGCAGCGCGCCGCCCAATGCCGTTTCGATGGCGACTTCCCGCCCCGGCTCGACGCTCAAAATCGACGACACCGGCCCGATGATGCCCCGCAGACGGCGGGCCGACGCGGCCCGCATGACCGTCTTGACCGAGTTCTGGTAGCCGTCCATATTCTTTTCCAGCTCTTTCAGCACGCCGAGGCGCTGACGGGCGGCGTCCAGTTCACGGCCAAGCTTCTGCTCGGCGGCATCGGCCTCATTGAGGGCGGTGCGACGGCCTTTCAGCTTGAGCTCCACGCCGGCCTTCACATTTGCCAGCTGCTTTTCGTTCTCGGCCAGCATCTTCCGGTACTCGATGGTATCGGCAAGGTCCTGCTTTGCCTCGTCCCGCTGGGCCTCGAGGGCCTCAGTGTTCTCGGCGAGGGTGGGCAGCTGCTCCTGCGCGGCCTGAGCGGCGGCTTCGGCGGCGGCTTTCGCCACCTGTGCCTCGGTACGCTTCGCCGTCAGGTCGGCCACCTCAGCCCGCAGGATGTCCCGGCGGGCGCCGCTGGCGTTGTTCTCGCTGGTCAGACGCAGGAGTTCCGCGTCCAGCTCGGCCAGCTCTGCGGCCAGCTTCTCCCCTGTCGCTGCCATGGACCGGGCCACGGCGCGGTGGCGTTCCAGCGCGGCGGCAGCCTCGGTGCTGTCCTGCTCGCCTGCGGCGATGTCCTCCCGCAGTGCGGCGGCGCTCTCCTCGTTGCGGGCGATGTCGTTTTCCAGCACGGCGATTCGGCTGTCGCTGCCGGAAAGCTCTTCTGTGATGCTGCGAATATCCCCATTCAGGCGCTCGACGGCAATGGTCAGCTGCTGTGCCTGCATACGGATCTTCTCAGCCTCGGCCTCGGCGGCTCTGGCCTCCCGGTCAAACCGCTCATACTCGGCCTGAGCGGTCTCATAGTCCCGCACCTGACGGCGGACGGCCTCCCGGGCGCGGTGGACGCCGTCGGTCCAGAGGGTGACTTCCAGCGTCTTCCGCCGGGCGCTGAGCTCGAGAAAGCGCTGGGCCTTCTCGCTCTCTTTTTCCAGCGGGCCGACCCGGGCTTCCAGTTCGTCAAGGATGTCCCGCAGACGCTCGAGGTTCTCTGCCGCCGCAGCCAGACGCCGCTCCGCCTCGTTTTTGCGGTAGCGGTACTTGGCGATGCCGCAGGCTTCCTCGAAAATTTCGCGGCGCTCGCTGCTTTTTGCGGCGACGATCTCCGCGATGCGGCCCTGTCCGATGACGGAGTAGCCGTCCCGGCCGATGCCGGTGTCCAACAGCAGCTCGTAGATGTCCTTGAGGCGGCAGAGCTGGCCGTTGATGGTGTACTCGCTCTCGCCGGAGCGGTAGTATTTGCGGCCGATGACGGCTTCGTCAGCGTCGATATCCAGCGTGTGGGCGCTGTTGTCCAGCGTCAGGCGCACCATGGCAAAGCCCATGGCTCCCCGGCGGCGGGTGCCGCCGAAGATGACGTCCTCCATCTTTCCGGCAGCGCGAAGCTGGCGGGAGCTGGTCTCGCCCAGCACCCACCGCACCGCGTCCGACAGATTGGACTTACCCGAGCCGTTGGGGCCGACGACGCCGGTGACGCCCTCGTCAAAGCGTATCTTGACCTTATCGGGGAAACTCTTGAAACCTTGAATTTCCAGTTCCTTGAACACCATGTTACTTTTCCTTGATGACGCCCAGCAGTTTCAGGGCCTCGCGGGCGGCGTGCTGCTCCGCCATTTTCTTGCTGCGGCCCTCGCCCCGGGCCACGCAGTCCGAGTTGAACCGGACGGCCACCACAAAGTGCTTGTTGTGGTCGGGGCCGGTCTCCTGCTCCACCACATAGCTCAGCTTCTCTTCGGGGTTCTGCTGGACGATCTCCTGCAGGCGGGTCTTGTAGTCGGCCTCGGCGTGCTTGCCCTCGGTGATGAAGGGCAGGATGAAGTTCTTTGCCACCTCCATGCCACCGTCGAGGTAGAGGGCGGCGATGAGGGCTTCAAAGGCGTCCGACACGACGCTGGGGCGGGTGCGGCCGCCGCAGTGCTCTTCGCCCCGGCCCAGACGCAGGTAATCGCCGAGATTGATCTCCTGAGCGAACTGGAACAGTGCGCCCTCGCTGACGAGGCTGGAGCGGATGCGGGTCAGATCGCCCTCGGGGCGGTCGGCATAGGCGTGGAACAGATAGTCCGCCGAGACGATCTGCAGCACGCTGTCGCCCAGAAACTCAAGCCGCTCGTTGTGCTTGACGGGCGGGCGGGTCTCGTTGGCGTAGCTGGTGTGGGTGAGCGCCGTTTCCAGCAGCTCCGGGTGCTTGAACTTGTAACCAATAATTGTTTCGAGTTGATGGCTCATTGATGTTATATCTCCCTTATGTCATTGCTTTTTTATGCCGTTCTTTTTATGAAAAACGTCTTGCAATTATAAGACTCAAAACCGTTTTGCCAAAGGCTCCCCCCTTGGGGGGCTGGCCGACTTCAGTCGGCCTGAGAGGGCTTCAGTTCGTCCAGCGCAGCCTGCATGGTGCCGCACAGATCGTTCTCCACGCAGATCTTAGCCTGCCGGATGGCGTTCTTGATGCCCTTGGCCTTGGATGAGCCGTGAGCCTTGATGACCGGCTGCTTTGCGCCCAGGAAGGGTGCGCCGCCGTACTCCTCGCTGTCCATCTGGTGCTTGAGGTCGGACACGCTGTCCTTCAGCAGCAGATAGGCCAGCTTGCCGCCCAGATTCTTGAGGAACATTCCCTTCAGCATCCCCAGCAGCATCTTGGCGACGCCCTCGGTCAGCTTGAGAATGACGTTGCCGGTGAAGCCGTCGCAGACGACCACGTCCACATCGCCGTTCGGTACGTCACGGGGCTCGATGTTGCCCACGAAGCGGATGCCCGGAATGGTCTTGAGCAGCTGATGGGCTTCTTTGAGCATCGGGGTACCCTTGCTCTCCTCTGCGCCGTTGTTGGCCAGCGCCACGCTGGGGGAGGTACGGCCCTCCACCTTGTTCACATAGCAGCTGCCCATGACAGCGAAAGCGGCCAGCATCTCGGGGCGGCACTCGACATTCGCGCCGCAGTCCAGCAGCAGATACGCCTTATTTTGGGCCGGCACCATGGTGGCCAGCGCCGGGCGCTTGATGCCCCGCAGGGTGCGGACGATGAGGCTTGCGCCCACATGGAGCGCGCCGGTGCTGCCGGCGGAAACGAAGGCGTCGCCTTTGCCCTCTTTGAGCATATTCAGGCCCACGACGATGGAGGAATCCTTCTTCGTGCGGATGGCCCTGGCCGGCTCGTCGCACATCTCAATGACCTCAGTGCAGTTCACCAGCTCGATGCCGTCCAGAGAGATGTTGTTGTCGGCGGCGGTCTTGCGGACAAGGGCCTCGTCGCCCACGCCGATGAGCTGGACGCCGTATTCCTTCACGGCAGCAGCCGCGCCTTCCAGCACGGCCAGGGGGGCGTTGTCGCCACCCATCATATCTACGATGATCTTCATAGGTTTTTCTCCCTTCTTGGGGGACAACCTCTCCGTCACGCCTGCGGCGTGACGGAGAGGTTGTCCATCTTACAGAGAATTTTCATCCAGCCACTGCTGGAAGCTGGCCACAGCCCGTTCGGCCACGGCCATGTAACGCAGGCGCTTGTCGCGGGGACGCTGGTCCTCCGGCAGCGGGGGCAGGATGCCCATGTTCGCGCCCATGGGCTGGAAGTGTTTGTTCTCGGTGGTGAGATACTGGATGAGCGCACCGCACATGGTGTCGATGGGCGGTGCGGGCAGCTCTTTGCCCTCGAGACGGGCGTAAATGTTCCGCGCCGCCAGCAGGCCGCAGGCCGCGCTCTCCATATAGCCCTCGAAGCCGGTGATCTGGCCTGCAAAGAAGACGTTGGGGTGCTCCTTGAGGCAGAGCCCTGCGCTCAGCACCCGGGGTGCGTCGAGGAAGGTGTTGCGGTGCATGACGCCGTACCGGACAAACTCGGCGTTCTCGAGGCCGGGTATCATGCTGAACACCCGCTTCTGCTCGCCCCATTTCAGGTTTGTCTGGAAACCCACGATGTTATACAGGGTCCGCTCCTTATTTTCGGCCCGGAGTTGGACGTTGGCCCAGGGGCGGTGGCCGGTGCGGGGGTCGATGAGGCCCACCGGGCGCAGGGGGCCGAACCGCATGGTGTCGGCACCCCGGGCAGCCATGATCTCGATGGGCATACAGCCCTCGTAGACCGTAACGGTATCCGCTTTTTTGCCGTGGGCATCGGGGTCGGGCTGTGCGCCCTGCTCTGCGCCCGCGTCGAACTCATGGAGCGGGGCTCGCTCCGCCGAGGCCAGCGCGGCGTGGAATGCCTCGTACTCGGCCTTGTTGAAGGGGCAGTTGAGGTAGTCGGCCTCGCCCCGGTCGTAACGGGAGGCGGCAAACACCTTCTCATAGTCGAGGCTCTCCGCCGTCACGATGGGGGCCACGGCGTCGTAGAAGTGGAGGCGCTCATCGCCGGTCAGGCGGCCGATCTCGTCCGCCAGCGCACCGTCCGTCAGGGGGCCGGTGGCCACGAGGATGGGGGTGCTCTCGTCGATGTGCTCCACCCGCTCCCGGTGAACGGTGATGTTCGGCTCAGCCTCCACCATCCGGGTGACTTCGGCGCTGAAGGTGTCGCGGTCCACGGCCAGCGCACCGCCTGCGGCCACGCGGGCCGCTTCGGCGGCGTTCAGGAGCTGACTGCCCATCCGGCGCATCTCCTCTTTCAGCAGGCCGGAGGCGGAGTCCAGACGCTCGGCTTTCAGGCTGTTGGAGCAGATGAGCTCCGCGAAGCCCTCGCTCTTGTGGGCCGGGGAGAAGTGGGCAGGCTTCTGCTCGTAGAGCTCCACCTGCACGCCTTTGCCCGCCAGCCAGAGGGCGGCTTCGCAGCCCGCCAGACCGGCACCTAAAACAGTAACTTTATAGTTGCTCATTTAATATCCCTTTCATCTTACTTCAAGCCCGAGGCAGTCAGCGGAGACTTTCCCGCCCTGCCAAGGGCTCCCCTCGGTAGGGGAGCTGTCTGCGAAGCAGACTGAGAGGTTTACTCCTTATTTAGTCTTTCTTCGGCACCGGCATCTCAAAGTCGCAGCCCTCTTTTGCGCAGTAGAGCTTGGAGCCCTTGCGGAACAGAGTGGAGCCGCACTTCTCGCACTTGACGGCCACCGGCATATCCCAGGTCATGAAGTCGCAGTCGGGGTAGCGCTCACAGCCGTAGTAGATGCGGCCCTTGGCGCTCTTGCGCTCCAGCATACGGCCCTTGCCGCACTTGGGGCAGATGCCGCCGGTGTCCTTCACGAGGCGCTTGGTGCCGCGGCACTCGGGGAAGCCGCTGCAGGCCAGGAACTTGCCGTACTTGCCCACCTTGATGACCATAGGACGACCGCAGAGGTCGCAGACCTCGCTGGACGGCTCGTCCGGCACCTTGACCTTCTTGCCTTCCATGTTCTTCTCGGCCTGCTCGAGGCTGGCGGCGAAGCCCTTGTAGAAGTCATCCACGGTCTTGTGCCAGTCCGTCTTGCCGCTCTCGACCTTATCGAGGTTCTTCTCCATCTCTGCCGAGAAATCCACGTCCACGATGTGGGGGAACTGCTCCAGCATCAGGCCGTCCACGGCCCGGCCCAGCAGGGTGGGCTTGAGCTTCTTCTGCTCCCGCTCCACATAGCCGCGGTCGATGATGGTGGTGATGATGGGGGCGTAGGTGGAGGGGCGGCCGATGCCGTTCTCTTCCAGCGCCTTGATGAGGGTGGCTTCGGTGTAACGGGCGGGGGGCTGGGTGAACTTCTGCTCGCTCTTCAGCTCCCGCAGCTTGAGCACCTGACCCTCCTCGAGGGGAGGAAGGCTGGTCTCCTTCTTTTCCTTCTCGTCGGTGGCCTCTTCGTACAGGGCGGTGAAACCGTCGAAGGTGACCGTGTAGCCGCTGGCCTTGAAACGGTAGCCGCCGGCATAGACGGTGACGGACACGGTGTCCTGCTGGCAGTCCGCCATCTGGCTGGCCATGAAGCGGCTCCAGATCATCCGGTAGAGCTTAGCGGTATCGCCGCTGATGCTCTTGTCCACCTCGTCGGGGGTCAGGCCCGGCACAGAGGGACGGATGGCCTCATGGGCGTCCTGCGCTGCCGTAGCGCTCTTGGTCTTCCAGGTGCGCTTGTAGGGGCAGATATAGCTCTCGCCGTAGGCCCCGGCGATGTACTCTCTGGCAGCTGCCACAGCCTCGTCGGAGATGCGGAGGCTGTCGGTACGCATATAGGTGATGAGGCCCATGGTGCCGTGGCCGGCGATGTCCACGCCTTCGTACAGCGTCTGGGCAGCCCGCATGGTGCGGGTGGCCGTGAAGCCCAGACGGCGGGATGCCTCCTGCTGCAGGGTACTGGTGATGAAGGCCGGGGTGGGCTGCTTCGCGCGCTTGCCCTTTTTCAGTTCGCCCACGGTGTACTCGGCCCCCTCGAGGCCCTTTTCGATGGCGCGGGCCTCGGCCTCAGAGTGCGGCAGGAGCTTTTTTCCCTTGTCGTCGGAGGCCAGACGGGCCGTAAAGCTCTTCCGGCCCACACCCAGAGTAGCGTCCACGTTCCAGTATTCCTCGGGCTTGAAGGCTTCGATCTCCTTCTCGCGGTCGTCGATGATGCGGACGGCTACGCTCTGGACGCGGCCCGCCGACAGGCCGCGTCGGACTTTCCGCCACAGGAAGGGGCTCAGCTTATAGCCCACCAGACGGTCCAGCACACGGCGGGCCTGCTGGGCGTTGAAGAGGTCTTCGTTGATGGCGCGGGGGTGGGCCATACCCTCCTTCACGCCCTTCTTGGTGATCTCATCGAAGGTCACGCGGTTGGGCTCGTGGGGGTCGAGACCCAGGATGTTGGCCAAATGCCAGCTGATGGCTTCGCCTTCACGGTCCGGGTCGGTCGCCAGCAGCACACCGTCGGAGTGTTTGGCCTTGCTCTTCAGCTCTTTGATGAGCTTTTCCTTGCCTTTGATGCTGATGTATTGCGGCGCATAGTCATGTTCGATGTCGATGCCCAGCTGGGAGGCGGGCAGATCGCGGATGTGGCCCATGCTGGCCGTAACTTCGTAGTCTTTGCCCAGATATTTGCCGATGGTCTTCGCCTTGGCAGGCGACTCCACGATGACGAGTTTTGCCATTGCAGTTTTTCTCCTATATATAAAACCTCATGGACTGAGAGGTTTGCTCTTAACTTGCGCTTCCTCCGCGCAGAATATACCGTTTGCCCGGCAGACAGCTCACCCGGCCCGCAAGCTCGAGCTTCATCAGGACGCCCAGCAGCGCCGCCGTGGGCAGGCCGCTCTTGACGCCCAGCTCCTCCACGCCCTGCGCCTTTGCGCCGAGACAGGAGAGCACCAGCCGCTCATTTTCACTCAGGGGCCGGGGCGTCTCCCGGGGTGCCGGGGCCGGTCTTGCGGTCTGCAGCCCCAGTGTACCAAATAAATCCGCCGCTGTACAGACCGCTTTTGCGCGTCCGTCCCGCAGAAGGGCATTCGTCCCCGCCGAGGCGGGCGAAAAAATGCTGCCCGGCACGGCGAACACCGGCTTACCGTACCGCTCTGCGTGGCCCACGGTGGACATGGTGCCGCTCTTTTCCTTGGCCTCCACCACCACCAGCGCCCCGGAGAGGGCCGCGATGAGGCGGTTGCGCTGCAAAAATCCCACGGCACCCACCGGCTCACTTTCGGGCGGGTACTCGCTGATGACGCAGCCCCGCCTCTCGATGGCCCGGCGGAGTTCCCGGTTGGCGGCGGGGTAGGTCCGGTCGATGGGTACGCCCATCACCGCGATGGTGGGGCAGTTCTCCCCTACCGCCGCCCGGTGTCCGGCACTGTCCAGTCCGTCGGCCAGACCGCTCACGATGACGGCCCCCGCCCGGGCGAGGCCCCGCCCAATATCCTCTGCGGCCCGCAGACCGTATTCGGTGGGCTTCCGGGTCCCCACCATTCCCACAGCGGCAGGCTCATTGAGCCAGCGGGGGTCGCCGGTGCAGTAGAGCACCAGCGGCATATCGGAGATGCGGGAGAAGGCCAGCGGATAGTCCGGGTCGTCATAGGGCAGGATGCGGATGCGCCGGGCCGCGCACCGCCGCGCAAAGGCCCGGTAGTGCTCGGGTGTGTTATCCGGCAGGCAGGCGCGCTGGACGGCGGCAGGTCCGGCAGCGGCGGCGAAGGCATCGGTGTCTCGGGCCTCCCATGCCTCCTGCGCCCCGCCGAAGGCGTCCAGCACGGCTCCGGCCCGCTGACTGCCCGCGCCCAGCGTCCCCGCCAGCCAGAGCCAGCACAGGAGCGGGTCGGGGGCCGGGGCGGGCGGGAAAAGGCTCAGCTGCCCCTCCCCGGCCCGCGTCACAGGCTCTCCTCCCGGAAATGCCAGAGCAGGATGCTGCCCGCGATGCCGGCGTTCAGGCTCTCGACCCGGTCGGTCATGGGGATGCGGACAGTGCCGGTGCAGGCGGCGATGGTCTCATCGGTGAGGCCCTGACCCTCGCTGCCGATGACGACGCAGACGCCGTCCGGATAGCCGGACGTCGCCGCACTCAGGGGCTGGGACTGGTAGAGGGCGGCGGCAAGGCAGGTGATGCCCTTCTCCCGCAGCAGGGCGATGGCCTCGGGCATCTTCCCCGCCTCGATGACGGGGATGCGCACCGCTGCGCCCATGGAGGCCCGAAGGGTCTTGGGCGCAAAGACGCTGGCGCAGCCGTCGCTGAGCAGCACGCCGTCAAAGCCGAAGGCCGCCGCAGAGCGGAGCAGCGTTCCCACGTTGCCGGGGTCCTGCACCCGCTCGAGGGCGAGGTAGCGCCCGCCGGTCTTCACCTCTTCTAAGGTATGCACCGGGGTGCGGAAGACGCCGAATACGCCCTGATGGGTTCCCACGTCGGCCAGCTTATCGGCCACATGGTCTTCCACAAGGTAGTGTTCGCCCGGCAATTCCGAAAGCTCCGGGCATTTTTCCAGCGCCGACTCGGTGCAGAAGAGGGTCTCCAGCTCTGCGCCCCGGCAAAGCTCGGGGCAGAGCTTCCGCCCCTCGGCCAGAAAGCGGCCCTCGGCCCGGCGGAACGCCCCGCTGGACGCCAGACGGCAGGCGTATTTGACTTTTGCGTTTTCCCGGCTGGTGATCTTCTCCATCCGTCTTTCCTCCAACTACCAAAACATACAAAAAGGACGCCCGCGTATTTGATACGCGCGGGCGTCTTTTTTAAGGTCTATTAGGCGTTCTTCACGGTCTCGACCAGAGCTGCGAAGCTCTTGGGATCGTTGATGGCCATCTCGCTGAGCATCTTGCGGTTCAGCTCGATGCCAGCCTTCTTCAGGCCAGCCATGAAGCTGGAGTAGTTCATGCCCAGAGGACGGACAGCGTTGTTGATGCGGCAGATCCACAGGTTGCGGAACTGGCGCTTCTTCATGCGGCGGCCAGCCAGAGCGTAGTTGCCGCTCTTCATGACCTGCTGCTTGGCCATCTTAAAGTGCTTGCTCTTGCAGCCGTAGAAGCCCTTGGCCAGCTTCAGCATCTTCTTGCGACGTTTGTGAGTCATGGTTGCGCCCTTAATACGTGCCATTTTTTATATCTCCTTTAGTTATCTCAGTAGAATGTGTTTGCCTGCGGCTCGCTCTTAGGCGTAGGGCAGCATGCTCTTGATGGTAGCTGCATTGGTCTTATCAACGTAGCTGGGCTGACGGTAGCCACGGGTCAGCTTGGTGGTCTTCTTGGTCAGGATGTGGCTGCGGAATGCATGGCCGCGCTTGATCTTGCCGTTCTTGGTCAGCTTAAAGCGCTTCTTAGCGCCGGAGTGCGTCTTCAGTTTCATCTTAGCCATTTTAGTATCCTCCTAAAATTAGTCCTTATTGGGTTTCGGGATCAGCAGAATGGACATCGTGCGGCCCTCGAGCACCGGCGGCTTATCGGTGGATGCCTGAGGCAGAGCCTCGGCAAAACGTTTCAGCACGTCTGCGCCCAGAGCACTGTGCGCCATTTCACGGCCGCGGAAGCGGATCGAAACCTTAACCTTGTGGCCAGCTGCCAGGAACTTGGCAGTCTGGTTCAGCTTGGTATTGAAGTCGTTGGTGTCAATGTTGAGCGAAAGGCGGGTCTCTTTAACTTCGACCACCTTCTGGTTCTTCTTGGCTTCCTTCTCCTTCTTCTGCTGTTCAAAACGGTACTTGCCGTAATCCAGCACCTTGCACACAGGCGGAACAGCCTGCGGTGCGATCTTGACCAGATCCAGACCAGCATCTTCAGCAGCGCGCATGGCCACCTGAATGGACACAACGCCCTTCTGCTCGCCGTCTGCACCGATCAGACGGACCTCACGGTCACGGATCTGACCGTTGATCTCCAGTTCCTTCGACTTTCCAGCGGTAGCGATAATGAATGCACCTCCAAACAATAGTCCATAGTGTTGCGTTTTTTGGCATAGAAAACGCGGCCGCCCCAGTTTCGGGACAGCCGCGCAAAATTCACTCAAAAGCGCGATTCGGTCTTCAAGACGAATCGGTTCAGGGTATAGCCCGGGGATCCTTACCCCTCAAGGCGAGCGCGGCACAGGCCGTAGCTGCTTTCTTTACTCAAGTATTTTACCACACCCCGGGGAGGCTGTCAAGCATTTTTATGCGGGAATTTGAAATTTTATGTTTGCTTTTCCGTTGCACCTTAAAACCTTGCCTCTTTGCCAGAGGCTCCCCTACTAGGGGAGCTGTCTGCGAAGCAGACTGAGAGGTTGGACGAAGGACAGCCTGCCCGCAGGCCACCGCCAGATCCAACCTCTCCGTCATCGCTTACGCGATGCCACCTCCCCTATCGAGGGGAGGCCTTGGCATTCCGCAAGGTTTTGTCTTCTTATTATACCTGTATCAATTCTCCTAGCTCCAGCGAATATATCCCTTTATAAGTCACCCGCCGGGGGGCGAAGCGCTTCTCAATGGCCTTGGCATAGAGCTCCAGCTGAGCACGGTAGGCGCGGACGAAGTCGGCAGGAGTCTTGCGACGGTCCGTCTTGTAGTCCAGAAGCTCGAGGTGGTCGGGGTAGACGAGGACGATGTCCGCGATGCCCTGCACCAGCACCCCGGCGTCGGCGGCAGGGCCGTCGGGCAGGGCGCGGCCCTGGGCAGCCATGACCTCGGCGGCAGGCAGCGACGTGATAAAAGCCAGCTCCCGCAGCACATCCTCTGCCCCGCAGATGCGGCGGAACGCCTCGCTGCGCACAAAGCGGAGTATCTTATAGACATCCAGCTTCCCGGCAATGGCGGGGGGCGTGAGCTGCGCCGCCGCCTGACGCTCCCGCTCGGCGCGGACGGCATCCAGAACGGCGTCGTCCTCTGCGTCCCGCACAGCGGCCAGCGCCCCGAAGTCGGCGTGCTCGAGGAAGGCATGGAGAGCCGTACCCATCTCGGCGGCGGTGAGGCCGTCCTTCGAGAGGAAGCCCGGGCGCTCAAGGGTGGTCTGCTCAGCAGCGTGGACGAGGCTGGTCACGCTGACCTTGGCCGGGATGTCCGCCAGCGCTGCCGCCGGATACCGCCAGCCGAAGCCCTGCCGCAGCGTCTCCACAAGAGCCGGGTCGGCCTCGGGCCGGGGCGGCTCTTCCGCCTCGGCGGGGGCTTCTTCGAGCGGGAGGACATCGGCCTGCACCGTGAGGGCGATGGTGCTTCTGGTGTCCGCAAAGGGCAGCTCGAGGTTCCCCGCCAGACGGCGGAGAGGCCCGCCGTTGGGGTGGACGAGGAGCGCCGCCCGCAGCCAGTCGGCGAAGCTGCCCGCCTGAGCGTTCAGGGTCTCCCCCGCCCCGGCGGCGAGGAAGGCGGCGGCTTTGGCGAAGGGGTTGGACGTCCGGCCGATGCCCAGCGGGACCGTCAAGATCAGCTTATCCTGCGCCCGGGTGAGGGCCACATACAAAAGCCGCATCTGCTCGCTCCGCATCTCGGCGGCATGGACCGTGGAGAGGGCGGTGTAGGCCGCCGTCTTATAGGCCCCCTCGCCGCCCTCGGGACGGAGACGGAGACCCGCGCCGCAGACGCGGTGGAGCAGGACGGGCTGGCGGGTGTCGGCGGCGTTGAACTGCCGGGCCGTGTCGGCCACGAACACCACCGGGAACTGCAAGCCCTTGGAGCGGTGGATGGTCATGATGGTGACGCAGCCGGCCCGCGCCCCGCCGGGGGCAGTCTCCTGCCCGGTGGAGCCCGCCAGCGTGGCCGCGTCGATGGCACGGACGAGGGCCGAGATGCCGCCCGCGCCCGCCCCTGCGCAGAAGGAGGCGAAACGCCGCGCGTCCTCCCGGCGGCGCTGGCCGTTCTCCATGGCACCGAGGGCGGCGAGGTAGCCGGTGGAAACAAAAATTTCTTCCAGCAGTTCCTCCACCGGCACGCTCCGGGCCATCCGGCGCAGGGCCGTCAGACGCTGGTAGAACGCCTGCACCCGGCGGGTGAAGTCATCCTCCGCCCCGCTCTGGACGGCCTGTAAAACTGCGCCGTAGAGGCTGATGCGGGTGTGCTTATCGGGTGTCTGCGCCCCGGCCCGGAGACGGACGAGGTCGTCGTCCGTAAAGCCGAACATCGGCCCCAGCATGGCGGCAGCGAGATAGATGTCCTGCGCGGGGTTGTCGATGACCCGCAGCAGGGCGATGAGGGGGCGGATGTGGGGCGCGTCCAGCAGGTTCTCCCGGGCGTCGGCGTAGACCGGGATGCCCCGGGCCGTCAGGGCCTCGGCGTAGGCCGGGAAGTCGCCTCTCGCCGCCAGCAGGACACAGCAGTCCTCGTACTGCACCGGGCGGGTGGTGCCTCCGTCCCGCACCGGCTCGCCGGAGGCCACCATCGCCTCGATGCGGTCGGCGATATACTGTGCGTCCGTCTCGGCGGCATCGTCGGGCAGGAAGTGGGCCTCCACACTGCCCTCGTACTCGCCGGGTGCGCCGCAGACGAGGCGCTGTCCGTCGCCGTAGGCCGTGTCGCCCAGAGCAGGCGTCATGAGCTGTTCGAAGATAAAGTTGATGCCCGCCACCACCTGCGGGGCAGAGCGGAAGTTGGCGTCCAGCGCCAGCATGGCGTTCTCGCCGGGCCTGCCGTCTTCGGGCCGGGGGCGGGCCTCGCCGCCGGGCAGGAGGGGCCAGCTCTCCAGCTTTTCCCGGAAGATGCTGGGGTCCGCCTGACGGAAGCGGTAGATGCTCTGCTTTAAGTCGCCCACGAGGAAGAGGTCATCCCCTGCCGGGCTGGCCAGACAGCGGTAAAGGGCGTCCTGCAGGGCGTTCGTGTCCTGATACTCATCCACCATGACGGCGGCGTAGCCCTGCCGGATGCCCTGACACAGCTCGGTGGGCTGGCCGTCGGCGTCCCGCAGGAGCCGCAGGGCCAGATGCTCGAAGTCGCTGAATTCCAGCAATCTTCTCTCCCGCTTCCGGGCCGCAAAGCGGGCGTCAAAGTCCCGCACGGCGGCAAAGAGGGCGCGGAGGCAGGGTTCGGCAGCGCGGCGGTCAAGCTCGGCTTCGTCGAGGCTGCAACTGATGAGATCTTCGATTTTCTCAAAGAGCTTCGCGGCCTCGTCGGCCCGGGTCTTGACGGCGTCCTTGTGCTCACCGGTGAGCCGCTTTTTCATATTTTTGAGGCCGGGGGCCTGTTCCATGCCGAGGACGTAGGGCGTCAGCCTGTCGTAGAGGGGCGTCCATTCCCCCGCCCCGGCCAGACGCTCCACCTCGCCCAGCAGGGCGGCGGAGTTTTCCAGCCGCTCGAGGGGTTCGGCGAACTTCTCGTTCGCTGCCGCCACGGCCTTTTCCTTGGCGGCAGGGGTCTTTTTGCTGGCCTCGGCGTCGGCCTGCGCAGTCACGAAGTCCTCCCTGCAGTCGTTCAGCGCGGCGCAGAGCAGCTCCTTCGCAGCCCGGGCAGAGCGGGCGGCCTCCTGCATCAGAATATCATGCCAGCAGGTGCGGGCAAAGCCGTTCTCGTCCTGCCACGGGGCCAGCATCTCGTCCAGCTTTTTATCGTAGTCCGGCAGGGCGCGGAGGAAGTCATAGACCTGCAAAACCGCCTCCCCCGCCGCCTTGTCGGTGCGGCCCTTGCCGTAGAGGTCGGCAAAGGCGCAGAAGTCCGCATCCTGATAGGCCGCTTCCAGCGTCTCGGAGAGGGCCGCGTTCCGCAGCATCTCCACGCTTCCGGGGTCGGCAGGGGTGAAGTCCGGCGGGATGTCCAGCGCCTGAAAGTGCTTGTGGAGCAGGTCGAGGCAGAAGGCGTCGATGGTGCAGATGGGGGCTCTCTGCAAAAGCATCCGCTGGCGGCGGAGGGCCGTGTTGCCCGGCTCTGCCTGACTGCGGCGGAGCAGCGCCTGCCCGATGCGGGCGCGGAGCTCTGCGGCGGCGGCGTTGGTGAAGGTGACGATGAGGAGCCGGTCGGCGTCCACGGGATGTTCCGGGTCGGTGATGAGCCGGACGGCCCGCTCCGTCAGCACGGCGGTCTTGCCGCTGCCGGCGGCGGCGCTCACCAGCAGCGCACCGCCCCGGTCGTCGATGGCGGCACGCTGGGCCGGGGTCCATTTTGTCTCGCTCACTGGTCTTCCTCCTTTTTCTCTTCCGGTTCAAAAGGCTTTGCAGGGGCGTCCAACGCCCGCTCTCCGATGCCCTCCTCATGGCAGCAGATGAAGCCGTAGTCGCACCACCGGCAGGGGCTGCGGCCCGTGACCAGCGGCTCGGCGGCGATGCAGCCGCTGTAGAGCTGTTCGCCCATCCGGGTCACAAGGTCGTCCAGATGGAGCTGGATGCGGGAGAGCTTGGCCTTGTCGGCACGTTTCTCTTTCTGGTAGGGGCTGGGTACACCGCCCCGGAAGCTGAAGGGCAGATACCGCCCCGTCTCCTCGGCGTCCATGGCGTCAAAGACCTTCTGCTCGTCCCGGACGAGGCCGTCCAGCTTGTATTCCATGCTCCGGGCGGCCTTGCCCCGGGTGGTCGTCTCGGGGGCCGGGTCGGCCAGCAGATACAGCACACCCGCAGGCTCTGCCCCGGTGAATCGTCCGTCGGCGTCCCGGGTCAGGCTGAACAGGTAGAGCAGCATCTGACAGTCGAGGCCGCAGTAGACTTCCCGCAGGTCGAGCTTTTTCGTGCCGGTCTTATAGTCCACCACCCGCACCCAGCGGGTGCCGTCGTCCTCGATCCACTCGTCGGCGCGGTCCACGGTGCCGATGAGCTGCACCGTCCGGCCATCGGAGAGGCGGTAGGTCTGGCCCCGCACGGCGTCCTCGCCGGGGCCGATCTTCAGCTCACAGGCCACCGGTTTGAAGCTGGACTGGCGCTGCTCGTCCCGCAGGTAGCAAAGCAGGCCCGTCATGCTCTTTTTGAGGCGGGAGAGCAGATAGGCGAAGCGGGCCGTGTCCTCGGGGAGGTAGCGCTTCGCGTACTCATCTACGAGAAGCCCGGCCAGCGCCGCCATGGCCTCGTCGTCGAGGTCGAGGAAGGGCTGTAAGCCAGCGCAGGGGTTGTCAGGGCCGGGGTGGGGGTCGAGGGCCATCTGGAGCACCCAGTGCATGAGGGTGCCGCTCTGGTCGGCGGAGAGCTCGGCCCGCTTCCGGGGTCGCAGACCCAGCACGTACTGCAGGAAATAGCCGTACCGGCAGGTGTAGTATTTTTCGAGCTGACTGGGCGAGATGCGGAGCCGCCGGCCCAGCAGCGTTTCCAGTGCCTCGAGGTCACTGACCTGACGGGGGCTGCGGCCCGCCATCCGGCGCAGGAGGGCGAGGCCCTCGGGTTCTGCCCCGCCGGGGGCATGAAGGGCCTCGGTGAGGCTGGCGCGTTCGGTCTCCGTCAGGGGCCAGCCGCCGCCCAGCACATCGAGGCCGTCGGCGGCAGTGGCGGCAAGGTCAGTCAGGTCGAGTTCCGGCGCACCCGGTCTCAGCACGTCCACGATGGGCTCGAGGGCGGCGCAGAGGGTCTGGCCCTGCCCCTTCGGCCAGCTGAGCCAGAGGCCTCTGGCCGGGGCGGTGAGGGCTTTATAAAAGCAGACCTGTTCCCGCACCACCCGGTTCTCGAAGCAGTCCGGAAGCTCGATCTCCTGCGCCATCAGGGCGTCGCGGTCGGCGTGGGTCAGCAGGCCCGTCTCGCCGGGCGCGGCGGGGAATTCGCCCTCGGAGAGGCCCAGCACAAAGACATAGTCCGGTGCGTCAAGGCGCATCTTGCCTGCGCTGGCCAGCACCACGGCGTCCAGCGTCTGGGGGATGTGGCCGAGGTCGGACGAGCGCAGCAGCAGCCCGAACAGCTCCTCGTACTCGGGGATGGTGACGCTCTGGCCGCCCAGCAGGCTTGCCATCTCATCCAGCAGGCCCATGACCACGTTCCACTCCCGGGCGGCTTCCTCGGCGGCGGGGATGCCCCGTTCGGCCCGGATGGCCTCCACCTGCGCGGCCTGAGCGTCCTCCGCGCCCAGCTCCTTCAGGCAGAAGTAAAGGGCGCGGCTCATCTGCTCGGCGTTGGCAGAGCGGAGCTTCGCGCGCAGGCCGTCGGCGGCGGTGATGAGAAGGGCGCGGGCCTTTTCGGCCCGGGCAAGGTTTTCTCTGTCCTCGTCGGTAGGCTCCACATCGCCAAAGCCCCGGGGGTTCTTCTCGAAGGGCGCACGCCACGCCGCCGCATTCGGCGACCAGGTGTAGGCGTAGTTCTCGAGGGCGCAGACCTCTTCCTCAGTGAGGGCGCAGAGGCCGGTCTTGGCCAGGGTGGTGAGCTGTTCCGTCAGCTCTGCACCCCGGGCGAGAGCCAGCAGACACCGCACCGCCGTGGCCGGGGCGCTGAACTCAGGAGTCGTCGGCTCATCGCAGTAGAGGGGGATGTCCGCCATCCGGAACTCGTACTTCACGGCGGCGCGGTATTTCGAGATGTCGCGGCAGACCACCGCCACCTTCCCGCAGCGGACGCCCTGCCGCATGAGGCGGCGGATGGCAGCAGCGGCGGCGCGGGCTTCTTCCTCCCGGCTGGGAGCGGCGAATAATTTTATTTCCGGACAGGCCGGAGGCGGGTCACACCGGCCCGTGGCCAGCAGCTGGGCCGCAGCGGCAAGGCCGGGGGCGTCGGCGTGGCGCACATCCCGGCGCAGCAGTTCCGGCACGGCCACCGCAGTGCCGTTCCGGCGGGCCAGCTGGCGCAGCTGAGCCGCCACCTGCTTCGCGCCGGAGAAAAGGCTCATGTCTCCCGGCACGAGAGGGGTGCCGTCGTCGCAGAGGGCCACCGTCACGGTGGGCAGCGAGGCCAGCAGAGCACCCATCAGCCGCTTTTTCGGGGCGTTGAAGGTGTCGAACTCGTCGATGAAGACGGCCCTGTCCCGCAGGAACTCCGGCAGTTCGCCCCGGGCCAGTGCGGCCTCGAGGCGGGATGCGGCCAGCTCCAGCCGGTCGGAGGGGTCCATGCCTGTCCCGGCCAGCAGGGTCTCGTAGCCCTGAAAGATGAGGGCCAGTTCGCTGAGCTTGGCGCTGTCGGTGCCGCAGTCCTGCGCCAGCTCATAGAGCTGCTGGCCCGAGAGACCCGCGCTCTTGAGCTCGTCGATGGTCTCGGCGGCCATCTGGCAGAAGGCGACCGAGCGGCGGTGGCGGTAATAGTAATGGACGTTGTCCTGCAGTTCCTCGAGGGCACGGCGCACCAGCACGGCCCGGCCCGCGTCGCTGAGGGTCTGGACGGCAGAGCCGCCCTCCGCCGACAGGATATGCTCAGCGAGGCTGGTGAAGGAAAAGCTCTCCACCAGTCCGCTCAGCGCGTCACCCATCTCCCGGTGGATGCGGCCCTCGGTGGACGAGGTGAACTGCTCCGGCACCAGCAGGATGCTCTTCTCCCCCGCCTCAGCCCGCGCCCGGATGCGCTGGTACAGCAGGGTGGTCTTTCCGCTGCCGGAGCCGCCTAAAAGTAGTTTTAACATGGTGAATCTCTCCGTTGGGTCAGTTTTCTATCGTGGGCGGCTTGCCCTCATTTTTCTATCATTGTACCACAAAATTGCAGCGACATCTATTCTGTGGTACAATGAAGAAAAAATCATCTCAGAAAGAGGACACCTGCATGAAAATTTTAGCAGTAGATTACGGCGACAGCCGCACCGGCCTCGCCACCTGCGACCGCACCGAGTTCCTGACTTCCCCCATCACGCCTCAGATCACCGTCAAGGCCCGGGACAAAGTCGCCGCCAGGGTCTGCGAGGTGGCAAAGGAGATCGAAGCCGAGCTCATCGTCATCGGCCTGCCGCTGAACATGGACGGCACCGAGGGCGAGCGCGCCCGCAAGAGCCGCAAGCTGGCCAAGACTGTGGAGATCTGGAGCGGGCTGCCCGTCCGGATGTGGGACGAGCGCCAGACCACCTGCGCTGCTGCTGACCTCCTCGACGAGAGCGGCACCTTCGGCGCAAAGCGGAAAAGCATCCTCGACTCGGTGAGCGCGACGGTCATCCTGGACGACTACATCCAGTGGCGGAAGGAGCACCCGGGGGAGGTCTGAACGCCCCCGCCGCCCCTGTGGCAAAGTTTCTTTGCGAAGTCCGGACAGTTTGTTGCAAAGTCCACAGAAAATCGTCGTTTTCCGGTTTGTTTTCACAATTTTCCTGAGTCGAATTTGTATAGTTTTCCAGCTTGACAGCACCGGCTCTTCTCCGATAAAATGAGGGTAGAAGAACCCTCTGACCAGATGGCCGGAGATGACGTTTCTTCATGAGAAAAAACAACTGGACTCACCAAAACAAAAACGATTGGAGGCGCGACCCACATGACAAAACTGAGAAAGCTGACTGCCCTGCTTCTGGCCGGTGCACTGACCCTTCTGCTCCTGACCGCCTGCAGCGGTGGCGGCGGTTCTTCCGGCCCGGAGGCCCAAGCCGAAGCCGAGGTGATGCGGGCCATCCGAAGCAACTCCTCCACCAAAAATCTAGAATATGACGTTGGGATGTGCAATATTGCCAAAGACGAGCTTGCCAAAACCAATCTGGACACCGAACTGAAAGGCAGCATTGGAGGATACGGGGTCTACCACAAAGTAAAGATTGATCGGGAAAAATCCACCCTGACCCTCATCGCTCAATACGATTATCAGAACACCAAGCTGAAAGATCTCATCGGTTGCATCACCAAGAACAACGAGGCTTCTAACCTGAACTTCAATCTTTCCAGTAAATGGACTAAGGTAGGCGTAGCAGCTAAGACCCATAACGGGAAGACCTACATTGCCATCACTCTGCAGGTAAAGAATACCTGACCTGTCCCTTTTCCCTTATAAACGCAGATCACCCGCCAGTTGGCGGGTGATTTTTTTGCAGCTGTCCCACCGCCCGGAGGGCGGAAAACCAGCTTCTTATTCGTATTTCGTAATGGTCACGCTGTTGATGGTGATGGGTTCGGTGGGGCGCTGAGCTTCATCCACGCCGGTCTGGGCGATGGTGTCTACCACTTCCATCCCTTCGTACACCTGCCCGAAAACAGTGTCGGTGTAGTCGAGGTAGGGTGCGCCGCCCGCCGTCTGGTAGGCGCTCACCACGTCGGCCCGCCAGCCGGCGGCGTTCATCTGGTCGATGAGCTCCTGCGTCACCGAGCTGCCGCCCGGCAGGGTCTCCATGACATAGAAGACGCTGGCGCAGTCGCCGGAGGCGTCCGCTGCGGCACAGAGTGCGCCGGAATAGTGGTGGAGCTTATCGGTGGTCTCGGCGGAGAAACGGTTCCCGTTCCAGATGGTGGTGCCTCTGCCGTCCGCGCCCTGCCCGGCCTCCACCACGAAGTCCTTCTCCGCCCGGGTGACGGTCAGTCCGTTGTAAAAGCCCTGCTGGGCCAATGTCGTGAAGTTCTGCACGGCCTGCGGGGCCTCGGTGGAAAAAAGCACTGCTTTGAACACGCCTGCCGAGGTATCGAACACCGCGATGGTGTCCCCCGCCGCCGGGTGGGTGAACTGCAGCTCTGCCGACTCCACAGCCGGGCGGCTGACCGTCTGCACCGTGCCGGCCTTCCCGCCCTGGATGCTGGAGAGAATATTATGTGCACTGCATCCGGCCAGAACTGCCGTCAGGGCCAGTGCCGCCATTATTTTTTTCAAGGCTCTCATGAGCGGGCCTCCCTGTCCATATATTATAGCAAAGATGGCTTTTCAAAAGCTATCGCTATAGTATATCACATTCCGGCCCGGGAAGCGAGAGGGAAAAGCGTGAAAATTTGTTATTGGATTTCTATGCGAAAAACATCTTGACGAGCGGGCAAAAAAACGCTACACTATAGGCGTACCCGGAACCCACAGCTCAGAAGGAGCAGAGCGGGCAGGGTGTGACAGTTATTCCATTTTTTAGATATTTGACAGGAGAACGTGACTTATGGCAGAAGATATGAACAAGTCCGCCGCTGAGACCGAAGAGGAATATCAGCCTGACCTGATGACCCTCGAGGACGAGGACGGCAATGAGGTCACGTTTGAAGTGATCGACGCTCTGGACCATAAGGGCGTGCATTACCTGGCCGTTGTCGAATACGCCGAGAATGAGGAAGACCTGGACGAGGATGCCCAGCTGGTCATCCTGAGCGTCGGCGAGGACGACGAGGGCGAGTATCTCGATGTGGTCGAGGACGATGAGACCCTGCTGGAAGTCAGCAAGCTGTTCGAGAAGCGTCTGAGCGACCAGTTCGAGATCGAGTGATTTCTCAGCAAAGACTTCCTGCCCGGCGCGATTTGTTGCGGTTTATATGATCCTACTAATCATTCAACGGGAGCTTGGAGTTCGTCGGTGGATTGCAGACCTCCCCGTCATGGGTCGACCATGAAGGCTCGATGAGGAAGCGCGAAACCGGAGACAGAGCACCCACCTGTCCGCAAGGGTAGGTTTGATTGCCGCAGACGTCCGGGCGGGATTCTTTATAGGTATTAAAAAGGCTCTCGTGCCGTATTTCCTGCCGGCATGAGAGCCTTTTTCTTTTGTCTCTACTCCCCGGTCTCGTCTGTAAACAGGCCCGGGATACCGCAGATAGCGGCCACGCCCACCAGCGTGAACACAATGCGTGACCAGATGGACGCGCTGCCGCCCAGCAGCCAGCCGACGAAGTCGAACTGGAACAGGCCCACAAGGCCCCAGTTGATGCCGCCGACGATCATGAGGATGAGACAGATTTTATAAAAGGTCTGCACAAAAAGACCCTCCTTCCTTTGGGCAGTATGCCCGACGGGAAGGAGGGTTATGCATTTTATAGGAATAACCTCTCCGTCATTGCTTCGCAATGCCACTGCCCGGGTTGCGGCACCCAGCAGCCGCGGCCCCAACAGCGATTCCCTGTTTCCGCCACTGGCGGCGGTCGTCGTTGTTGCTCCTATCGAGGGGAGGCTTTGGCATTCCGGAAAGCCTTGCCTTTTCGCCAGAGGCTCCCCTCGGTAGGGGAGCTGTCGAGCGAATGCGAGACTGAGAGGTTGACTCATTGAAAATATTGGAAGGAGCGATTCCCATGGAAGATTGTCTGTTTTGCAAAATTGCAGCGGGGGACATCCCCTCGAAGAAGCTCTATGAGGACGAGCAGGTGGTGGCATTCTATGACATCGCCCCGCAGGCCAAGGTGCATTTCCTAGTCATCCCCAAAAAGCACATCCCCTCGGCCGCTGCGCTGACCGAGGAAGACGGCGCTCTGCTGGGCCATGTCTTTGCGGTCATCGCAAAGCTCGCCAAGGAGCAGGGCCTCGACAACGGCTACCGCGTCATCTCCAATGTGGGCGAGGACGCCGGCCAGACCGTCAAGCATCTGCACTTCCATGTTCTGGGCGGCGAGAAGCTGCCTGTCTGATTCCGAAAAAGTAAGGGAGATCGTTGAATATGGCTAAGACTTATACGCTGAATGTCGCGGGCCTGACCCGTGAGCTGACCATCTGCAAGGTGAACGACCACATGGACATTGCGGCCTTCATCATGCTGGGCGACGCCGAGCTGACGGTGGCTGCTGCCGCTGAGCTGCTCAAGAAATGCCCGGATTTTGACATCCTGCTGACCGCTGAGGCCAAGGGCATCCCGCTGGCTCATGAGATGAGCCGCCAGAGCGGCAAGCCCTACGTCTGCGCACGCAAGGGCGTCAAGCTGTATATGCCCGACCCTGTTGTCGTCGAGGACCAGTCCATCACCACTGCTGGCAAGCAGAAGCTGGTCATCGACCGCAAGGAACTGGACAAGATGAGCGGCAAGCGGGTGCTGGTCGTGGATGATGTCATCTCCACCGGCGGCTCTCTCAAGGCTCTGGACGAGCTGGCCGAGCAGACCCAGTGTACCATCGTGGGTCAGGCCGCCGTTCTGGCCGAGGGTGATGCTGCCCAGCGCAAGGACATCATCTTCCTCGAGCCGCTGCCTCTGTTCCTCCACTAAACCGATATGCGACGCCCGCTCTGCGCGTTCTGCCTGAGTGCGCTGGGTGTGTTAGCGTTATGCTCATTTTTGCCGCAGATGGGGCTTTTGCTGCTGTCTGCGGCAATTTTTGTTGTCTTCTGCCTACCGGTCTGGTGGAAAGGCGGGGCCGCGAGAGGGTATGCGGTCTGTCTGTTGTTGGGCGCAGTGCTGGGCGTCGGCATCATGGAGATGACCGGCGCACGGCTGGCAAAGATACAGGACGCTTACGCCGGGAGAGACGTGACCCTCACCGCCGAAGTGGAGAGCACAGGCCGCGCTTACACGGCGGGCCGGGTGAGCGCCGTGCTAATGGTGGAAAAAGTGGACGGGAAAGCTGTCCACTTCCGGGTGGAGTGCGCCAGTCTGCCCAAATGTGAGGCCGGAGGCCGCATCCGGGGCCGCTTTTCGCTGGATGTGCCGGACGCTACCCAGCGTCTGGACGACTACGCCGACGGCATTGTCCTCAGCGCGGAATATCTGTCCGGGATGCTTCGTCTTGGGCAGAGCGAGAGCTTCCGCGCCAGGACGGCTCGGCTCCAGGCGGCGCTGAGCCGCGCCCTGCGAAAAGGCATGGCCGAAAACACCGGCGGCGTTCTGGCCGCGATGGTGGTGGGCGACCGGAGCCATCTGACTTCGACTCTTCGCAGTGCCTACCGGGGCGCGGGGCTTTCCCATGTGCTGGTGGTGAGCGGCCTCCACGTTACCATCTTCTGCGGCCTGCTGGATGCTCTGCCCCACAAGGAGCGGGAGCGGAGCCGGGCTTACCGGCGGGCGAGGTCGCTGCTCCGGGCCGGAACGGCCCTTCTGCTGGTGGGCATCACCGGCGCGACGCCCTCTGTCCTCCGGGCGGCGGTGGCGGTCTGGGTCAGCTCCCTCGGCGTCTGGGTGGGAGGCCCGGCGGATACGCTCACCTCGCTGGGCGCGGCAGGCGTCCTTATGTGTCTGGGCAACGGGTATGCGGTCTATGACGTGGGCTTCGAGCTGTCGTTTGTGGCAGTGATGGGAACACTGGCCGGTGCTGAGTGCGCAGGGCGTGGGCGGGAGCGCTATTACGACAGAAAGAAGAAACGGAAAAGCCGCCGGGAGAAACCATCCCGCGCAGTGCTCCTCTTCCGGCGCTTTGCGGGCGGCGTGTGGGACTCGCTCTGCGTCTCCCTCTGTGCCTCGGCGGCGACCTTCCCGGTGCTGGTGCTGCGGGGGATGAGCACGACGGTCTGGGCTGTGGCGTCGGGCGTGGCCGTCCTCTGGCTGGTGGGGCCGATGCTGAGCTTCGGCCTCGGTGCAGCTCTGCTGGGTCTGGCCGCGGAGGGCTTGCCTTTGTTTGAGATCATCCGCCGCCCAGTGGCCTTCTGTGCCGAAGGGCTGGCATGGCTGATGAACGAGTGGGCTTTCCGGGTGTCCGTTCTGCCGGGAGCGTCCCTCTGGTTTGATGGGACCTATGCCGCACTGGTGTGTCTTGCGCTGATCCTGCTCTGCGTAATGGCAATGCGGCGGCACATCCGGCTCCGGGTAGCTCTGCCGACGGTCATTCTGCTGGCGGCGCTGGCTATCGGACTGGAAACGGCTCTGAGCTGGAACGTGGTGAACATCGAGCTGGTGGGGACCCGGGCTTCACCCGCTGTCATTATTACGCAGAGAGAAAAGGCCGTCGTCCTCTTCCGGGGCGGCAGCACCACCCGGCGGGCGGTGGAAAATCAGCTGGAAAAGCGGGGCGTAAAGACGATGGAGCTTCTGGTTGACCTGCGGATGCAGCCGGAAGAACCCTGCCGTATCGAGGCCCAAAAGCGTATCGAGGCTGCCGCTCTGGCCGGGAACACCACCCGCCGTGCTTCCTGCGGCAAAGTGGACTTGGAACTTTTCCGCACCCGGCAGGGCTGCATTCTGCGGATGCGTGTCGGAGGGCAGAGGTTCATCGCCCTCGGCGGCACCGTCCGGCCTGCGAAGCCCATCCGGGCCGAGTGGCTGCTGGCCTCGATGGCAAGGCCGGACAATATCCGGTACACCGACTGCCTGACCCTGAGCAGCAAATACCGCTGGATGAAAGAGGACGCAGAGCCTGTCTCACGTCTGCGCCTCCGTCTCGAGGGGGTGAGCGCTTTTCAAAGCGGGCAGAGTATGATAAAATAAAATAATCCTAATACAAAGGAGCCGATCATTTGGCAACGGAAACGAAACTCCGGCAGCTGGCCCAGGGAGGCTGCCCGGTTTACTATTTTTATTCCAGCGAGCGCTATCTTGTCCGGCAGGCTGTGGCCCGGGCGGCAAAGCTTCTGGCCGAGGGTGAGGACGAAGAGACGACCGTTCTGGACGGTGCTGCGCCCGAAATCGAGCAGCTCATCATGGCAGCAGGCACCATCTCCTTCTTCGGGACGCGGCGCGTGGTGCTTCTGCCCGAGGTGGACCCCGCCGCCTACAGCGACAAAGACCTCGACGAGCTGTGCGCCACGCTGGCCAGCCTCGAGAATGCCGTGGTGGTGCTGGGCAGCGTGTTCGAGATGGAGCGCAATAAGCTCAAGCTGGGCAAGCGGGCGCAGAAGCTCATCGCCCAGTGTACCAAGGTCGGTTTTGCCGAAGAGCTGGCTAAGCCCAAGCCCTACGAGCTGAAGGTCATGGTGATGGACCGCGCCAAGGCGCAAGACACCACCCTCTCCGAGGGTACGGCGGCGGCCCTGCTGGAACGCTGCGGCGAAGACCCGTTCCTTCTCGAGAACGAGGTGGACAAGCTCTGTGCTCTCTCCGGCTACCAGACCGTGACCACGGCCATGGTGGCCGAGATGGGGACTGTGAGCCTCGAGGCCGACGTCTTCGAGATGATACGGATGATCACGGCGAAAAACGCCACCGGCGCCTGCAAAAAGCTGCAAACGCTTCTCCGCCTGCAGCAGGAGCCCATCCCCATCACGGCGGCCATGATCGGCAGCTATGTGGATCTCTATCGGGTCAAACTGGGCGCAGCCAAGCGGAAGAGCTACAGCACCGTGTTCAAGGATTTCGGCTACAAGGGCAGCGACTACCGGCTCAAGCGCTCTGCCGAGACAGCCAGCCACTACACGCTGCCCCAGCTGGAAGCCTGTATGCAGATCTTGCTTGAGCTGGACAAGAGCCTGAAAAGCCAGCCCGTGAGCGCGCAGACCCTGCTGGAAACGGCGCTCTGCCGCCTGGCAATGGCGGGAGGAAGAAGATGAGTGAGAAACTGGAACTGCTGCACACCGACCGTGTGCTCATCGTGGAGGGCAAATACGATGCGGCCCGTCTCTCTCATCTGACCGACGCCATGATCCTGCTGACGGACGGCTTCGGCATCTATAAGGATAAGAAGCGTCAGCAGCTCTTCAAACAGCTGGCCCACAAAAACGGCCTTATCCTCCTGACAGACTCCGACGCGGCGGGCTTCCGCATCCGCACCTACATCACAAATCTGGTGGGGGAGAAGAACGTGGTGCAAGCCTACGTTCCGGCCATCCACGGCAAGGAAAAGCGGAAGGCTCAGCCCGGCAAAGAGGGGCTTCTGGGGGTCGAGGGCGTGGACGATGCCCTCGTTTTGCAGGCGCTCCGGGACGCTCTGGGCGAAGAAGCTGGCATTGCCCCTGCAAAGCCGGAGGGGCGGCAAATTACTTATACCGACCTCTATGAGTGGGGGCTTTCGGGGACGGCGGGCTCGGCTGAGCGGAAAACAAAGCTGCTCTGCGCTCTCGGCCTGCCGCCCCGGCTCTCGAAAAAAGAGCTGGTGGAAGCCCTCAACCGCCTTTACAGCTACGAGCAGCTGGACGAAATGCAGTCGGAACTGCTCAAAACATGAAAATACAGTAAACTCTCCCAAGAAAAACGTGAAAAAGATTCAAGCGAGACTTCTGGGAAATCTGCCGTAAGCTGTGATATAATCAATATACTGTGCGCCCGTCGTGGACGAAACGACGGGCGCAGATTTTTGCAAGGTGCAATAAAGGAGACAATCAATGGAACGCGAAAAACTCAAATCGAGACTCGGGTTCATCCTCCTTTCCGCTGGCTGCGCGATCGGCATCGGAAATGTGTGGAAGTTCCCCTACATGGCAGGTCAGGGCGGCGGCGGCGCTTTTGTGCTGTTCTACCTGCTGTTCCTCGTCATTCTGGGTCTGCCCATCATGACCATGGAGTTCGCCGTGGGCCGTGCCAGCCACAAGAGCCCGGTGCGCGCCTATCAGGCCCTCGAAAAGCCCGGTCAGAAGTGGCACATCCACGGCTACTTCACTCTCATCGGCTGCTACCTGCTGATGATGTTCTACACCACGGTGGCCGGCTGGATGCTCCACTACTTCTACATGACCGCTGCCGGTAAGCTGGTGGGCCTTGACGCCGACCAGGTGGCCGGTAAGTTCACCGAGATGCTGGCAAGCCCGCTGACCATGGGCTTCTGGATGGTGGTCGTTGTGGCCATCGGCATCTTCGTCTGCGCCCGCGGTTTGCAGAACGGCCTCGAGAAAGTCACGAAAGTCATGATGATCGCCCTGCTGGTCATCATGGTGGTGCTGGCAGTCAACAGCATGTTCATGCCCGGCGCAAAGGAGGGCCTGACCTTCTTCCTCGTACCCGACTTTGAGCGGATGAAGGAAGTGGGCATCGTCAATACGCTGGTGGGGGCCATGAATCAGGCGTTCTTCACCCTGAGCCTCGGCATCGGTGCAATGGCCATCTTCGGCAGCTACATCGGCAAAGAGCACGCCCTGCTGGGCGAGAGCGTCCGCGTCGTGGTGCTGGATACCTTCGTCGCCATCACCGCCGGCCTCATCATCTTCCCGGCCTGCTTCACTTACGGTGTGGACCAGACCAGCGGCCCCAGCCTCATCTTCATCACCCTGCCCAATATCTTCGCAAATATGGCGATGGGCCGTCTGTGGGGCAGCCTGTTCTTCCTGTTCATGGCCTTTGCGGCACTTTCCACCGTGCTGGCCGTCTTCGAGAACATCATCTGCTGCGGCATGGAGCTGACCGGCTGGAACCGTCAGAAGTCCAGCCTCGTCAACTTCTTCCTCATCATCGCCCTCTCTCTGCCCTGTGTGCTGGGCTACAACGTCTGGGCCTGGGACGGCTTCGCCATCTTCGGCGGTGCGGTGCTGGATGTGGAGGATTTCCTCGTCAGCAACCTCTTCCTGCCGCTGGGCTCCCTCGTCTACCTGCTGTTCTGCGTCACCTGCTACGGCTGGGGCTGGGACAATTACAAGAAGGAAGTCAACACCGGCGACGGCCTCAGGATGCACGACTGGATGCGCGGCTACCTGACCTATGGCCTGCCCCTCATCGTCCTGTTCATCTTCGTGTTCGGCCTGTACGATAAGTTCATCGCCTGATAAAACAAAAATACGGGATGCGGCATTTTACAGCATCCCGTATTTTTATCGCTTTATTTCACATACCGGCCTTCGCAGATATTCTTGCAGCAGGCGCTGATGGGGAACCAGCAGCAGTCGCGGCAGATGTCGGCAAGGATCTCTGGCGTGGCTTTGGCGTCAATCTCGCGGATGAGGTCCTGGTAGACGTAATCCTTTTCCTCGAGACCGAAGTATTCCACCGTCTTTGCATCGTAGCGCTTGACCTTTTCCTGCGTGTCGCAGAGGTCAGTCCCCAGCTTGTTGGGGCAGCAGGAACAGAGCGTATCTGTGGAGAAGGTGAGGCGGATGGTGGTGCCGGGAACATCCCGCAGCTGATGCACCACATCGGTCATGTGGGCCACGAAATCGTTGTCATAGCCTTTGCCGGAATAGCCCTGTGTGCAGAGCAGATGATGGGGACGAAGTACGATGCTCATGCTTTCAGCCCCGGAATGCGCTTCCGCAGATTCAGGCCGATGACGCAGGCCAGAACTGCCTTGATGATGGCAGTGGGGATGAAGGGCAGGACGCAGGCGGTGATACCCACGGCGACGGTGCTGTGGGCGACGACCACGAACATTGCAACGCCCACCACATAGTTGACCACCGTGCCGACGATGACGGCGGTGACGAAAGCACCCTTGAAAGCGTCACGGTGCTCCACGCCGAGGCCGATGATGTAGGCCATCAGGGGGAAAGAGATGAGGAAGCCGCCGGTGGGGCCGACGAACTTATCGAAACCTCCGGAGAAGTTGGCCAGCACCGGCACGCCTACGGCACCCAGCGCCAGATAGACCAGCGTAGCGATGGCGGAAAGCTTGGAACCCAGCACCACAGCAGCCAGCGTGATGGCGAAGGTCTGCATGGTCATGGGGACGCCCAAAGGCATCGGGATGGAGAGCTGGGCCATGACGGCAATGACGGCGGCGAACAGACCTGCATAGCAGATGTCCCGCACAGAGAACTTGGACTTGGTGGCCGCAGCGGCCTGGGTGTTCTGACTCATAAGAATTGTTCCTCCTATACATTCTGGCCCAAAGCGGCCATGCTCCCAGTATGGCAGACTGCAAACGCTGCGTCAACTTTTGATTTGCGAAAGGGTTTACAATTTAAAACGAAAAACAAAACAGAAAAATACACAAAAGATGTCGCTTTTGGTTGTGAAATGTGCTATACTAAATCTTAGCTATAAGAAGCACACCAGTGATATATAGAGAGGAGAACATCATGCAGCATGAAACCGTGATCGTGCTGGACTTTGGCGGCCAGTACAATCAGCTCATCGCGCGCCGCGTCCGCGAGAATAATGTCTACTGTGAGATCTATTCCTATAAGACGGACCTGTCCGTCATCAAGGCGAAGAACCCCAAGGGCATCATCTTCACCGGAGGCCCCAACAGCGTCTATCTGGAGGATTCGCCCACCATTGACCCCGAGATCTTCAGCTGGGGCGTGCCTGTGCTGGGCATCTGCTACGGCAGTCAGCTCATGATGCACCTGTTGGGCGGCCGTGTCTGCCGCGCCCCGGAGCGCGAGTATGGCAAGACCGAGGTCTTCGTGGACAACAGCAGCAAGATGTTCACCGATGTGCAACCCTCCACCGTCTGCTGGATGAGCCACAACGACTATATTGAGCAGGCTGCGCCCGGCTTCAAAATCACTGCCCACACCGTCAACTGCCCGGTGGCCGCAGCTGAGAACGAGGAAAAGGGGCTGTACGCCGTTCAGTTCCACCCCGAGGTGCTCCACACCGCTGAGGGCAAGAAGATGCTGCACAACTTCGTGTACAACGTCTGCGGCTGCACCGGCGACTGGAAAATGGACTCCTTCGTGGAGAACAACGTCGAGGCCCTGCGGAAGCGCATCGGCAGCGGCAAGGTGCTCTGCGCCCTGTCCGGCGGCGTCGATTCCTCCGTGCTGGCTGCCATGCTGGCCAAGGCCATCGGAAAGCAGCTGACCTGCGTGTTCGTAGACCACGGCCTGCTGCGCAAGAACGAGAAGGAAGAGGTCTGCGCTGTCTTCGGCCCCGGCAACGCCAACGGCTTTGACATCAACTTCATCTGCGTGGACGCCCGTGACCGCTACTTTGCAAAGCTGGCCGGTGTCACCGAGCCCGAGCGCAAGCGCAAGATCATCGGCGAGGAGTTCATCCGCGTCTTTGAGGAACAGGCAAAGCAGATCGGCAAGGTCGATTTCCTCGCACAGGGTACCATTTACCCCGATGTCGTCGAGAGCGGTCTGGGCGGTGAGTCCACCGTCATCAAGAGCCACCACAACGTCGGCGGCCTGCCTGACACCGTGGACTTCAAGGAGCTGGTCGAGCCGCTGCGCAACCTGTTCAAGGATGAAGTCCGTCAGGCTGGCCGTGAGCTGGGTCTGCCCGAGTATCTGGTCAGCCGCCAGCCGTTCCCCGGCCCCGGTCTGGGCATCCGCATCATCGGCGAAGTGACCCCCGAGAAGGTCGCTATCGTGCAGGACGCCGACGCCATCTGGCGTGAGGAGATCGCCAAGGCCGGCCTTGATAAGGAGATCAGCCAGTATTACGCCGCTCTGACCAATATGCACAGCGTCGGCGTTATGGGCGACGAGCGCACCTACGACTACGCCGTGGCCCTGCGCGCTGTCACCACCACTGACTTCATGACCGCCGAGAGCTACAATATGCCCTGGGACGTGCTGGGTACTGTCACCAGCCGCATCGTCAATGAGGTCAAGCACGTCAACCGCGTGTTCTACGATTGCACCGGTAAGCCGCCGGCCACGATCGAGCTCGAATAATGGAATATGGGGAAATAAAACGTGCCTACGATTGAAAAAATGATGAAACTTGAAAAAATGACATCACTTTGACATCATCCGCTTCAAAAACACTTGCTGGATGTACAGAGAACTGGTAGCACGGTTTATTATCGAAGAATAATTTGAAAGCCCCGGAAAGCAACGAGAAATCGAAACTTTCCGGGGATTTTTTGACATCGTGACATCACAAAACGGGCCGTGACATCACCTGTTTTCGGCCTAGCCGAGTGACATCAAATCAGAGTCATCGTTGTTAGAAGTGGGGGAGCCGATGGCCTCCAGCTTCGACACAAGCTCCTGCTGCTTGTTAGGGTACAAATGGGCATAGGTCCGCATGACGACGGGAACAGTATCGCCGATTCGCTTGGCTACCAGAACAATAGAGTATCCAAGTTCGATACAGAGAGAAACGTGGCTGTGCCGAAGATCATGGACGCGAATGTCTGGCAGATAGGTTAGCTGGGTGCAGCGGGTCAGTTCTTTGTTAAGCGCTGTGCATGTCATGTAGAACACGCGGTCGTCCGGGGTTAGCCCGTAGAGCCGGGAACAGTAGGTGCGGAATTCTTCGGCCAACCAATGTGGAATAGGTACATTTCGGTTGCCTCCTTTTTTGCTGTTCTTGGTGGGGCCAAGGATGTCCTGCCCTTTTTTCTGTGGTAGGTCTTGTAGATGCGCAACTGGTCATCATCGGTCAGGTCTTTGGGCAACAGCGCCAGCATCTCACCCTCGCGGCATCCCGTCCAGAATAGAATATCAAATGCCAGAAGATAGGCCTCATTGCGGAATTCTTTCCGCAAAAGCTCATACTGGTCTTTCGTGATGATAAGCATTTCCCCGGCGACGGAGGAACCCATGTAGCCAGAGGCATCGCACGGATTGAAACGCAGGCCGTAGAACGTCTGGGCATAGTTGAAGAGCGTGGTCAACTGTGCGTGAATGGTGTAGAGGTATGTTTCCGAATAGGGGAGGCCAGTGGCTTCGCCCATTTCTTTGATTCGCTGCTGCCAATCTCGAATATCAAGAGCGGTGATCTCGTTCATTTTCCGGTTTCCGAGAAGCGGAACGATTTTGGTGTCAAAAATATTTCGCTTGGTGTCCATTGTGGTGTCGCGGACATGGTGCTCCCGGTCATTGAAATATAGCTCCACGAAGCTGGCAAGAGTCATATCACAGCTCTTGGCCTTTTGCAGATGGAATTCGCGCTCCTACTCCTGCGCTTCACGTTTGGTTTTGAAGCCGCGCTTGCGCTTCTGTTTTCTTTTTCCGGTGAAATCAGCGTAGCGAAATTGGCAGTATCAGGTGCCAGTTTTTTCATCCTTATAGCAGGGCATTAGAATATACCTCCTGACGTGTTTAGAAATCCCCGACCATTTTTATAATGGCCGGGGTCTTTTTTATTTGGCGATGATAGAATTGAAATCGTCGATACAACGCCAAGCAGAAGCGCAAGGACCGCTGTATCACCGACTACTATGAGCACCTGCGGACAGGCAAGCAGGAAAAGCTTTTCCATGAGCTGATCGTCCAGATCGGCAACAAAGATGATATGGGGGTCCTGACCGAGAATGGCGCACTGGCAAAGGAACTGCTGGACGAGTATATGCAGGGCTTCCAAGAACGTAACCCGACACTGCGGGTGTTCGGAGCATTCCTCCACATGGATGAAGCTACGCCCCATCTGCACATCGACTTCGTGCCGTATGTGTCCGGCTGGAAAGGCAAAGGACTGGACACCAAGGTCTCCCTGAAGCAGGCTCTGAAGGCCTTGGGCTTTGCAGGCGGCTCTAAACGGGAATCCGAGCTGAACCAGTGGATCAACGCCGAGAAAGAGCAGCTTGCTGCCGTGATTGAGCGGCACGGCATCGAGTGGGAACAGAAAGGCACCCACGAAGAGCACCTGTCTGTGCTGGACTTCAAAAAGCAGGAGCGTAGTAAAGAGGTAGCGGCTCTGGAAGCTGCCAAGCAGGAGTGCCAGACCGACCTGACCCGAGATGCAGGAGCAACTGGAAACAGCGCAGACAGCCGTAGAAGCCGCTGAACAGCGGGTACAGAAAGCAGAGCTGACCTATCAGAAGCAGAGCAAGGAACTGAACAAGCTGGCTCCCATTATGGAAGGTTTGGAAAACCTGTCAGCGCAATACTCTCAGCGGCCAGAAGAATGGGTGCCAGAAGCAGCCACGTTTGAGACCGCCAAGAGCTATCGGGAGAAGAAGGCCATGCCGCTGATCCAGAAGTTGGTGAAGGTACTCTTTGCCCTCCATCGGAAGTACTGGGAGGTCAAGGATGAGCGGGATAAGTATCTGCACTTCTATCAGGACGAGAAGAAAGCTACCCATCATCTAAGCCAGCGGCTGAATGAGGTGGAGGCTGAAAACTCTCAGCTCTATGCGATGAAACGTGATTTCAGGCGAGTATGGAACTATTTCGGTGCCGAAAAGATGCAGCAGGTCATTGGGCTTATGAGGGGACAGGAGCAGACCGCGGATAGAAGCCAGAAGAAGAACAGGCAGAACAGCGTAGAGCTTTAAGCAAAGCAGCCCCCCGCCAGCGGACGTTGGCGGGGGCTGTACATATAAGTGTAAGTGATATTTCGCCGCAGAAAAATGCAATAGAAATTTTTATCGGCTTGCAATCACGGAAAAGCTGTGGTACGCTTTACTAGAATAGTATAAAGGAAAAGTGTATCCTTTTTAGAAAAAGACACCATGGTGTACCAATAGTGGTACTTTTACTATGTTAAAACGAAAGAAAATAATGCGGAAATCTGCATTTGATGGAGGAAATAAAAATGGTAGACACCAAAAAAGAGCAGGAACGCGAAGAGCTGCACCGTGCAATCTGGGCGATTGCGGATGATCTGCGCGGCGCAGTGGACGGATGGGATTTCAAAAGCTACGTTCTCGGTACGATGTTCTACCGTTATATTTCGGAGAACATTGCCAGCTATATCAATCAGGGCGAAATTGATGCAGGCAACCCGGATTTCCGCTATGAAGATATGTCTGATGCAGAGGCAGAGCAGGCACGGGAAGGGCTAGTACAGGAAAAAGGGTTCTTCATCCTGCCCAGTGAGTTGTTCTGCAATGTACGGGCAAAAGCGGCCAGCGATGAAAACCTCAATGAAACGTTGGAAACGGTGTTCCGGCACATTGAGGAATCCGCAAAGGGCAGCTCCTCTGAGGGACAGTTTGCAGGGCTGTTTGATGATTACGATGTGAACAGCAACAAGCTGGGCGCGACCGTTGCCAAACGCAATGAAAAGCTCGTGAAGCTGCTGAACGGCGTAGCAGATATGAACCTTGGCGATGTGAAAGATCATGACATTGATGCCTTTGGCGATGCCTACGAATACCTGATGACCATGTACGCCAGCAATGCGGGCAAGTCCGGTGGCGAGTTCTTTACGCCTGCCGATGTTTCGGAGCTGCTGACCCGGCTGGGTACCGTAGGCAAGAAGGAAATCAACAAGGTATATGACCCTGCCTGCGGCTCTGGTTCGCTGCTGCTGAAGGCAGAAAAGGTGCTGGGACGGGATGCCGTGCGCAATGGTTTCTTTGGGCAGGAAATCAACATCACAACGTACAACCTGTGCCGCATCAATATGTTCCTGCACGACATCGAATTTGACAAATTCGACATTGCCTGTGAGGACACGCTGACCAATCCGCAGCACTGGGATGATGAACCTTTTGAGCTGATCGTATCGAATCCGCCGTACTCCATCAAGTGGGCCGGTGACGAAAATCCGCTGCTCATCAATGACCCTCGCTTTGCTCCGGCTGGTGTGCTGGCTCCGAAGAGCAAGGCAGACTTGGCTTTTATTATGCACTCGCTGGCATGGCTGGCTTCCAACGGCACGGCAGCAATCGTCTGTTTCCCCGGCATTATGTACCGTGGCGGTGCAGAACAGAAGATCCGCAAATATCTGGTGGACAACAACTTCATTGACTGCATCATCCAGTTGCCGAGCAACCTGTTCTTTGGTACCAGTATTGCCACCTGCATCATGGTGTTGAAAAAGGGCAAAACGGACAATAAGGTGCTGTTCATTGATGCTTCTTCCGAGTGCGTCAAGGTGACGAACAACAACAAACTCACCCCGGAAAACATTAACAAAATAGTGGACACCTTTGCACAGCGGGCAGAAGAAGCACACTTCTCCCATCTGGCGGAGTATTCCGAGGTGCAGGAAAATGACTATAACCTGTCGGTTTCTACTTATGTGGAGGCTAAGGACACCCGTGAGAAGATCGACATTGTGAAGCTGAACGCTGAAATCGCGCAAATCGTAGCACGAGAAAATGAACTGCGGGCCGCCATTGACCAGATCGTGGCAGAAATCGAGGGCTGAGATGGAAAGCGAAAAGAAAGATTCTGCATTGGTACGTTCTTCTGCGGCGGAATACCTGACTTTTGTTGCCTCTACTGGCGCGGACAAGGACAGCATCGAGATGCGCTACGAGGATGAAAACATCTGGCTGACGCAAAAGATGATGGCGACCCTTTACGATGTGGGGCTTCCGACCATCAATGAGCATATCAAAAAGATTTATGCTGACCATGAGCAGGACGAAGCGGCAACTATTCGGAAATTCCGAATAGTTCAAAATGAGGGTGGCCGACAGGTTACTCGCAGCGTGAACCACTATAATCTGCAAATGATTATTGCGGTCGGCTTCAAGGTGAACAACCAGCGGGCGGTGCGGTTCCGTGTCTGGGCAAATCAGATCGTGGAGCAGTACACCATCAAGGGATGGGCAATGGACGAAGAACGCCTGAAAAACGGCGGCACAGTCCTGACCAAGAAATACTTTGAAGAGCAGCTGGAGCGCATCCGGGAAATTCGCATTTCGGAGCGCAACTTCTACCAGAAACTTACCGATATTTACGCTACTTCGCTGGATTATGACTGCAATGCACTGACCACAAAAGAGTTCTTTGCAAAGGTACAGAACAAGATGCACTATGCTGTGCATCGCCATACGGCGGCAGAACTGATCTATGAACGTGCCGATGCCGAAAAGCCGCACATGGGGCTTCACACATGGAAGGATGCTCCCAACGGCAAAATCAAAAAGAGCGATGTTTCGGTGGCGAAAAACTACCTGACCGAAGATGAAATGAAGTCCATGGAGCTGATCGTTTCGGCATACCTCGACCTTGCCGAGAACCGTGCCCGCCGTCATATCCCCATGACCATGGAGGACTGGGCCAATCGGTTGGACATCTATTTGCAGGCAGATGATCTGGAAGTGCTGAAGGATGCAGGCAAAATCTCGGCGCAGCTTGCAAAAATGCACGCCGAAACGGAGTTTGAAAAGTACCGTGTGGTGCAGGATCGGCTCTACCAGAGCGATTTTGACAGGTATTTGGAAACAAATTCAATTGAATAAAATGGAAAGGAGATACTTATGGGGCAGACAACCCAAAGAGGAATAAAAGAACAAAACTGTTTGGATTTGGTGAAGCGGGGATTCTTTTGGCGTGATGATGTGCCCTGTGAGGAACCTTTTGGACACCGTACAATTCTAAATGTAACTGATGATGAATTTAATAATGGGCTTTGGCAGTGGCTTGTAAATCACGAATGCTATAAAAGCTGTTTTGGATTATTAGAAGATGATAGGTTTGAAATTGCGAGCATCCTGAGAACAGCTAAACCGAATGAACGCCTTAGTGAGTTCCCTGACTTTATATTCCGAAAAGGATTTATAGAACATTTTCAGGTTACGTCTTCTAAAACCACTCGAAAAGGAGCAGAGCACAAGAAAGACGAACAGGCCTTTAAAAGTGCAGTTCAAAAAGAGCAAGAAAAAGTAAGAAAGCAGTGGGAGCATGAAATGGAGTGCAATACACTGCGTTCAACAAGCTGGACATTTGAATATGGTGCGCATAGTTATGAGGATTTGAAGAAATCTTTTCAAGATAGCTGGGAGAAACATCTTCAAAGCCTTGAAAAATATAATGGAACTAAAGAAATAGGAATTTTCATGATCGAGTATGATGAAAGTGCACTAGGAATGATAGAATGCGTATATACAGACTGGATCAATGGTATGTCGCAAGGCGATATGCGTAAACAAGAAGATTTCAAAAATTATCGTCTTAGTAGAGATAAGAAAATTTTGAATTATATTTATCAATTCAAGGATAAAATCAGATATGTGATTTATGTGTACAGAGATGGGTTTGAAATCATCAGAACAGATAATATTCCATACTTGCTAAAACTGATGCCTTGGGATTATATGATTTATCCAATGATAGTACAAGAACGGCAGACGATGAGCTGTATTAGGTGGGAAATGAAAAATGAGTAAGCTGGATGAAATGATTCGGGAACTTTGCCCGGATGGAGTAGAGTATGTAAAGCTCAATAGTGTATGTGATATTTATGATGGCACCCACAGTACACCAAATTATACTGAGTCGGGTGTTAAATTTGCTAGTGTTGAAAATATAGGTAATCTATATGCAACGCGAAAGTATATTTCTGAGAAAGATTTTGAAAAATATAAAATCAAACCAAGAATTGGGGATGTGATGATGACTCGAATAGGGTCAGTTGGTGTTTGTACGGTTGTTGACAGAAATGAAGCACTCGCGTTTTATGTGTCGCTGGCACTGTTGAGACCACAATTAGACAAAGTTCAAAGTCGTTTTCTAAAATATGCAATCGAGAGTATACATGGACGTAAGGAATTAAGAAAAAGGACACTTATAAATGCAGTTCCTATAAAAATTAATAAGGACGATATTGGCAAGGTGACAATTCCGCTTCCACCAATTGAGATTCAGAGTGAGATTGTCCATACTTTGGATAATTACACGGAAAATGTTGTAAAATTACAAAACCAGCTTACAGCAGAGCTTACAGCTCGTCAAAAGCAGTACACATTTTATCGGAATAAGCTATTAACATTTAGCGGAAACGAAAAGGCTAAGATTGTGAAAATCTCTTTGGGCGATATCGGGCCGATTTGTATGTGTAAGCGCATTTTGAAGAGCCAAACAAATACAGTTGAAGGTGTCCCTTTTTATAAAATTGGAACATTTGGGAAGAAAGCAGATGCATATATTTCGAAAGAAACATTTGACGAGTATCGGTCCAAGTATAGTTTTCCGAAGAAAGGTGATGTGTTGATTTCGGCGGCAGGAACGATCGGAAGAACTGTCGTTTATGATGGTAAGCCGGCGTATTTTCAAGATTCTAACATCGTTTGGATTGACAACAATGAAAGTGTTGTTTTGAATAGTTATCTTCGCTACTGCTATGAGCTGAAACCGTGGAAGGTATCCAGCGGAGGGACAATACAGAGGTTATACAATGATAATATTGCAAAAGCGATAATTACCGTTCCTTCTCTCGATGTCCAAAATCGCATTGTGAATGTGCTGGACAACTTTGAGAAAATTTGCTCTGACCTCAATATCGGCTTGCCTGCTGAAATTGAAGCCCGTCAAAAGCAGTACGAGTATTACCGAGATAAGCTCTTGACATTTGCAGAAACTGGTAACACAATTTTGAGCAGAGCAGAGCAGAGCAGAGCAGAGCAGAGCAGAGCAGAGCAGAGCAGAGCACTGATTAAGCTCCTACAGTATGTGTTTGGTTATGCCATGTTGCCGCTGAGTGAGGTTGCAAATGTTTTTCGAGGTGAGTACATTACCAAGAAAAACGAAAACGCTGGTAATATTCCCGTGATTTTGGGCGGACAGGAACCAGCATATTATATTGATCGTGCTAACCACATCGGCGAAATTGTCGCAGTGGCTCGGAGCGGTGCATCTGCTGGATTTGTTTCTTACTGGAATGAACCGATTTTTATTACAGATGGCTTTGGATATGAAGCGAAGAAAGAAGTTGTTGCACCGAGATATCTGTACTACGTACTAAAAAACAAGGAAGCAGAGTTGAATGGAATGAAGCGTGGTGCAGGTGTTCCCCATGTGAGTGGTGAACGACTGGGAGAGATAAATCTGCCAGTGCCGCCCATTGAGGAACAGAAGCGCGTTGTTTCTATTCTTGACCGCTTTGATGCCATCTGCAATGATTTGACCAGCGGCCTGCCAGCGGAGACCGAAGCAAGACAAAAGCAGTATGAGCATTATCGGGATAAGCTGTTGAACTTTAAGGAGTTGAACTGATTGAAATATTCTGAAATGAGAGTGGATTTTCTTGGAGCAGCTAGGGTGATAGACAACTTTATTGATGGAACGATGGAGCCATACTCGTATGAAGATTATCTGCGAGATTTTATAAATCATTCAGACTACTTCTTGCAAAAGTCGAATGGAAAACCGTATAGTAAACCTGTTTCGGAGTCAAATGGAGAATGTGACTGTATTTCGGATATGTATTCATTTGATTTTAAGCTCTTTACATCTCAATCAAAGCTACAAGCGGCTAAAATCCTTTCACCATCAATCCAAGAAATCATGCCCGGTGTTATAAGCTTTGGGCTATCAGAAAAGCATGAAGGTGTTCCAGGATATAAACCGATTACATACAGCATTCCGTATGCAGTGTTTCGGAGCCTGAACCGGAATGAAATGATAGAGATTCGAGAGAAGAAAGAAAAAGAAGATGTATTGGAAAAAGATGTATCTCAAATTATAAAGACGTTTGAGACAAAGAAAAATATAATGTTGTTCTTTCCATATAACTTCAATTTTGATTCAAATGACAATTTTGAACAGGGAAGAAAACTTGCATTTGATGGATTGAATGCGGACTTTAAGTATCTTTTCCAATATCGAATGGACAGATTGCCAGAGTATGACACTTATGTTTCGTTCATCTACGAAAAAGAGAATTTTGTAATAGGCAAATGGACAGGAGCTAAACTTGAGTTTGTTGAAATGATACCGGTTTATAAGAGCTCGCTATATTGTGAATTGTGGCATATAGCGGAAGGATAAATGGTAGGAGGAACTTGAAATGTCCTTTTTCAATATCGTTGCGGCTACCAATGAAGATACGGTTGTTGCTGCCTATGAACCCTCCAAGGTGCGCTCTGACAGCTACCAGAGCGAGGCGGAACTGGAAAAAGAGTTTATCCGCCTGCTGTGCGAGCAGGGCTATACCTATCTGCCGCTACATACCGAGGATGAACTGATTGCTAACCTCCGCAGCCAGTTGGAAGAGCTGAACCACTACCAGTTTTCGGACACAGAGTGGCGGCAGTTTTTCAGCGATGTAATTGCCAACCCCAACGAACATATTCCCGAAAAGACCCGGAAGATTCAGGAAGATAACGTGCAGGTGCTGCATCGGGATGATGGCAGCTCCAAAAATATCACGCTGATCGACAAGAAGAACATCCACAACAACCGCCTGCAGGTCATCAACCAGTATGAGGTAAAACAAGCAGACGGCGCACGGCATGATAACCGCTACGATGTGACGATTTTGGTCAACGGCTTTCCGCTGGTTCATGTGGAACTGAAGCGGCGCGGGGTGGCCATCCGAGAGGCGTTCAACCAGATCAATCGCTATCAGCGGGATTCGTTCTGGGCGGGCTGCGGCTTGTATGAGTATGTGCAGATTTTTGTGATCTCCAACGGCACAAATACCAAGTACTACTCCAACAGCACCCGCTACAATGCCATCAAGGATGCCAAACACGGCAAGACGAAAAAGGAAAAGACCAGCAATAGCTTTGAATTTACCTCCTACTGGGCCGATGCGAATAACCGTGTGCTGACGGATCTGATCGACTTTACCCGGACATTCTTTGCAAAGCACACGATTCTGAGCGTGCTGACCCGGTACTGCATCTTTACCTCAGAAAAGATGCTGATGGTGATGCGCCCATATCAGATCACGGCAACCGAGAGGATATTGAACCGCATCGAGATCGCCAACAACTACAAAAAGTATGGCAGCATCGAGGGCGGCGGCTACATCTGGCACACCACTGGCTCCGGCAAGACGCTGACCTCCTTCAAAACGGCACGGCTGGCATCGCAGCTGCCCTACATCGACAAGGTGTTGTTTGTGGTAGACCGCAAGGATTTGGACTACCAGACTATGAAAGAGTATGACCGCTTCGAGAAGGGAGCGGCAAACTCCAACACCAGCACCACGATTCTGAAACGCCAGTTGGAAAACCCGGAAGCACATATCATCATTACCACCATCCAGAAGCTGGCGACCTTCATCAAGAAGAATCCGGGACACGAAGTTTACCAGAAGCACGTTGTGATCATCTTTGACGAGTGCCACCGCAGCCAGTTCGGTGATATGCACAAGGCCATTGTTCACAATTTCAAAAAGTACCACCTGTTCGGCTTTACAGGCACCCCGATTTTTGCGGCCAATGCAGGAACTTCTACTGACCCACGTTATTTTACCACGGCACAGACCTTTGGCGACCAGCTGCATACTTATACCATCGTGGATGCCATCAATGATAAGAATGTGCTGCCGTTCCGTGTGGACTACATCAAGACGATGGACGCAGAGCCGGACATGGACGATAAACAGGTTTGGGACATTGACCGGGAAAAGGCGTTCATGGCTCCCAAGCGCATTTCGCTGGTGACCAAGTACATCCTTGACCACTTCGACCAGAAAACCTATCGGGGAGACAAATCGTATGAGTTTAATCTGCTGACGAATGTGGCAGAGGTGGCCTCTGCCCAGCGTGGTGCAGTGGAGGAAATCAAGCAAAAACAGCGCGTCAGCGGTTTTAATTCGATTTTCTGCGTGGCATCTGTGCCGATGGCAAAGCTGTATTATCAGGAGTTCAAAAAACAGATGGCGACAGACCCGACCAAGCGGCTGCGCATTGCTACCATTTACAGCTATGGAGCCAATGAA
>ERZ773237.260-NODE-260-length-62092-cov-19.028709_pt1 | contig 62092 bp, 48 predicted proteins | sample MGYA00580990_ERZ773237 | MGnify/ENA primary metagenome ERZ773237 (study PRJEB29015, sample SAMEA2737749) | human gut metagenome | biome: human gut; feature: human-associated habitat; material: faeces | place: China | collected 2012 ...
CGAAAGGGTCAAGGGACGAAGTCCCTTGCGGAGTCCAGAGGCAGCGCCTCTGGTGAAACGAGGTGAATCAAAGAATGTTGATTGCTTGTGAAGATAAGAAAATGGAACTCGAACAGGGCATGACCGTTGAACAGTGCCTGATAAAGCTCGGCGTCAGCCGCGAAGGCGTGCTGGCCGTCCAGCAGGGCGGACGTGTGCTGGAAATGAACGCACCCGTCACCCAACCGGGGCTGCTCCACCTGCTCACCATGCATACGGAGGAAGGTCGGCGCATCTATGAGCGCTCGGTGCGCTTCCTCCTGCTTGCGGCGACGAACCGCGTCCTGCCCGGTCAGCGCGTCCGCATTGAGTATAGCGTCAGCGGGGGCGTGCTGCTGCGAATGCCCGGTCACGCCATCACGGAGGAGGAGACGCGCGCCATCGCCCGGCAGATGCACGCTCTCGCGGCGCAGAATCTGCCATTTGAGAAGAAAGAATGGACGCTCGACGACGCCATTGCCTACTTCGACGCGCAGGGGCAGGCGGATAAAGTCGCGCTGCTCTCCCGCCGAACAACGCCGTTCTTCCATATGTACGGGCTGGACGGTATGTGGGAATATTTCTACGGCGCAATGGCGACGCGCACGGGCATGACGCAGGTATTTGAACTCACCTGGCTGCCCGACCGCGGCATCGTTCTGCGTCTGCCGGCCGCCAATCACCCAGAGAAAGCTGCGCCGTATGTGCATCGCGCGGGGCATCTGGCAGTGTTTGACCAATCGACGAGGTGGTGCGCGCTGCTGGGCGTCAACAACGCCGCCGACGTCGCGGAGATGATGGAGGGACACCGCTTCCGCCACTTCATCCGCCTGAATGAAGCGCTGCACGACAAGGCGATTGCCGACATTGCGGCGGATATTGCCATCCAGCACAAGAAAATCGTGCTGGTTGCCGGGCCGTCTTCGTCCGGCAAAACGACGTTCGCCCAGCGATTGGCACTCCACCTGAACGTCATCGGACTTCAGCCGCTGGTGATTTCGCTGGATAACTACTACCTTGACCGCGACAGCATCCCGCTGCAAGAGGACGGCACGCTCGACCTCGAAGCCATCAGCACGCTGGATGTGCCGCTCTTCCGCCAGCATTTGGCGGAATTGCTGGATGGGCGCGAGGTCCTGCTGCCAACGTTCTCCTTCAAACTCGGCAAGCGCAATCCGGGCGGCACGCCAGTTCGCCTGCGGGAAGGGCAAGTGATGGTTATCGAGGGCATCCACGGGCTGAATCCGGCGCTGTCCGAGGGGCTGCACACGGAAGCCATCTACCGCGTGTTCGTCAGCGCCCTGACATGCTTGAACCTTGACGACCACAACCGCATCCGCACGACGGATGTCCGCCTGCTGCGCCGCATTGTGCGCGACATGCAGTTCCGCGCGACGCCGCCGAACAACACGCTTTCGATGTGGCCCAGTGTCCGCCACGGCGAAGAGACGTGGATTTTCCCCTATCAGGAGAACGCCGACCGCATGTTCAACACCGCCCTGCACTACGAGCTGCCCGTCCTGCGCCACTATGCCTACGACCTCTTGAAGGCGATTCCACCGGAGAATGAGAACTATCTGGCTGCGCGCCGGCTGATTAAGACGCTGAACTACTTCCCGGATATTGACGAGGGCGTGCTGGCGGAAATCCCCCCGCTGAGCCTGCTGCGTGAGTTCATCGGCGGCTGCACGATTGAGGAAGCGTAAGCCGCTTTGCTTGAAGCCTCAAAAGTGGCGATTCTCCCTGCAACGATAAAGTGTTACCGAATTGAAAAACAAGATTGCTTCGCTTGATGAAAGCGCAAAGCTGTGGTATAATAACGGCAGACGGAAGGAGGCTGATATTCCGTGTTCCAGATTGGAAACGAACGGGTTGCATTGGTGACGGATACGTCCTGCGATCTGTCGGATGAACAGCTCAGTCAATATGATATTCGCACCGTTGCGCTGCGTGTAGCGACCAGTCAGGGAGAGTTCCGCGACCGGCTCGAAATCACGCAGGAGCAGCTTTATGATTTGCTTCAGCGGGAAGTGCCGAAAACATCCCTGCCGCTGCCGGAGGATGTCAGCAACCTCTACCGCACCCTGCACGACGAGGGCGCAACGAGCATCCTGCACCTGTCCATCAGCGGCAGCCTGTCCGGAACGTTCAACATGGTCTCCCTGCTTGCGGAGGATTTTGAGGACATGAAAATTCATGTTTTCGACTCCAAAACGCTCTCCTGCGGTCTGGGACTGCTGGTGCTGGAAGCGGCGGAATCGCTCCAAAACGGCATGTCGGTGGAGGATACCATCGCGCTGCTGGAAAAACGCCGCGAACATCAGCTGGGCGCATTCGTCATCCGAACGCTCGAATTTCTGCGCAAGGGCGGGCGCATCGGGCGCGTTGAGGGCGCAATCGGCTCGCTGCTGCAAATCAAGCCGGTCATCTATGTGAACGACGAGGGCGTCTACAACACGCTGTGCAAGGCGCGCGGCTTCTCCAACGCGCTGACGGCGATGGTGGACGAAATCATCCGCCGCTATCAGGGTCACAAGGTGCGTCTGGCGGTGGTGCATGGCGCGGCATATGACGATGCCGTGAAACTCCGCGACCGCCTGATGGAGCGGCTCGACGTGGTGTCGAGCTTCATCAGCCCGGTCAGTCCCGCACTGGCGATTCACACCGGGCCGGGGCTGCTTGGCGCGATTGTACAGCTGGCGGAATAAAGGAAAAATGCATCAATTGCATATCTCGGCGGCTCTGCTGATTTTCGGAAAGAAAGTCGGCAGAGCCGCTTTCTTTTGAAAAATCTTCGCGCGATAATACGCCTGCATCTCACGGCGGAAGAAGTGGAAATTCCGATGAGCAGACGGCAGAAGTGCGGGAAAGCCGAAAGAGGAAGTCGGTTTTTTGATGCGGCTGATTCCACCTGTAATTTATCCAACGTGTAATATTCCCATGCTATGCATGCTTATGTAATGTTTTTGTAAATTGCAACTTTTTTTGTGTTTTCTCTGTATTTTTGCGCGAAATATGTCGAAAGATAACACATGCTACTTTTCTTTTCCTGCAAAATGTGCTAAAATAGGCATACGAGAACTTCCAGTGGTGCAGTTTAGGCGTCAGGATACAGCGCTGGAAGGCCGTTTTTCAATCATGGTATGCGTGAAGGGTATCGTGTATTGATTATAATAACCATTTTCTGACACTGACGCTTTGCTAAGGAGGTTTTTCCTGTGGATGATGCGAAATACCCTGCTTTTGATACCAAACCCTACCGAATCGTGAAGAGCCGCAGTGAGGCAAGCGTGCCCGTGAACGTCGCGCCGACGTACTACATCGTGGCTTCTGATTTACAGGGCTTTCCCCTACAGCAGGCGATTCCGCTCGTCCAGATGTCCACCAGCGCTCAGCTTGCCCCTCGCCCGCCCGAAAATCAACTGCCGCCGCTGCCTGTGCCGAGGCCGGGTACGCCGATGCGGTGGTATATCGCCAGCCTGCTGCGGTGTCTGGGTGTTCCAGCGCGGCTGTCGGGGTTCAACTATCTGGTGGAAACGCTGCTGCTGCTGGTGAATCGCCCGTTTGAGACGCGACTGGTGACGGGCGAGGTGTACCCGGTAGTCGCGAAGCAGTGCAACACCACGCCCATCGGGGTGGATCAGGCGATTCGCACGGCGGTCAACCAGACGTGGCAGGAGTAGAACATACCTGTGTACTGCGCGTTGATGGGGCGGAGTCCCGCGCCGCACGAGCCGCGCCCGACGAGCTGCGAGTTTCTGGCGAATGTGCTGATGTATGTGAGGATTCAGATGGCGGAGTGCCATTACTGATAGGGAACTGATGGCGAATAGAAGGAAGACTGTCTGCGCGGAGCGGGCAGTCTTTTTTGATGAAGAACAAGAAATTTAGCGTTTCCTTATCAAAAACAATTGACATTTTTCGGGGGGGGGTATAATAAAAGCAGTAAATCGCAAGGAGGTGTACGGAAAAAGCGGTACATCGAATGGTGACTGTAAGCATTTTCTGTAATCGAGAGGACGGGACGCAAGAAAGGAGTAACATATGGTGAAAAATCAGATTCTTTCCTTGATGGTGGCACTTGTAATGCTGTGCGGGTGCGCTTCGCCAGCATATGCAACGGAGCTTGGCGACTTTTTCGGTGGACTGAAATCCATCATCAATGCGGATGACAGTGAGACATACGGCGTTGGTGAGGTGGCGGAGCAGGAGGGCTGCACAATCAAGCTGACAAATGTCATTGAAGGGCAGGGCAACAGCTTGTATACGCCGCAAAAAGGCAATGTGTACTTGATTTTTGAATTTGAAATCAAAAATACGTCGAATGAAGAACTAACAATCAGTTCCCTCATGTGTTTTACAGCATGGGTGGATGACACGTCCTATACCATCAGCCTTGAAGCCTTGGCAACGGGTGCGCTGTCCAGCAAATATCAGTTGGACTGTGTGATTGACCCCGGCAAGTCGGTCACGGGAATTGTCGGATACGAAGTGCCGAAGGATTGGAAAGAAGCAAAAATCGAGTTCACGAAAGAGGCGATTTTCGGAGAGAAGACGGTTTTTGCTGTCAGTCAATAAGGAAGAGATTCGTATGGAAAGGGAAAGCAGTCAATATCACCGGCTGTCCCCTTGGGCGTATGTGGGGTATGGCATTCTGTTCAGCATTCCGCTGGCAGGCGAATTCTCGCCATCATCTTTTCGCTGAGTGACGACAACTTGAATTGCCGTAACTTTGCCCGCACCTATTGGTGCGGCATGCTGCTGGTGTTTGTGATAGCGGTTGTGTTAACCGTTGCAGGAATATCGCTGACAAGTGCGGCGAATAGATAAAACACTTGCGCCTCTCCCGTCATATCCGGCGGAAGGGGCGCGTTTTGCATCACTTCTGAATCTGCTCCCAATGCTGGGGTCTTTGATTTTCTTGTCTTCCGCGAACAACAGCACCTCCTCGACTTCGGCATAGTCGCTTTCGCAAAATACGGAAACCGGCTCAGTGCATTCCTTCTCGAAAGGCGACTGAGCCGGTTCAATCAATGATGCGCTTTTACGCGAATTGTACATCCGCCTTAAACTTCCCATTCACGAACACCACACCCTTGCGTCCGTCGCGCAGCGTTACTTCCGCGCGGAGGTCGTCCGTGCCAAACATGAAGTCCACATGCACGCGCGAGTGGTTCAGATTCACGAGATCCCATGCTGCAAAGTCCGTGCCGGAAAGGCCTTTGAACAGAATGTTGAACCCGCGGCCGAGCGCCATGTGGCATGCTGCGTTTTCATCCAACAGCGTCTCCATGAACAGCAGCCCTGTCTTTGCCAGCGGCGAATCGCACTGCACAAATGCCACTTCGCCCAGATAACGGCTGCCTTCGTCCGTGTCCAGCAGGGACTTGAGCGCATCGTACCCCTTTTCGGCATAGAAATCCACCACCTGGCCGTCGCGGAAGGTGAAACCGAAGCCATCCACCACCGTGCCATTCAGCATCAGCGGGCGGCTTGCCTTGACTGTGCCGTTGACGCGGAATTTGTCCGGGCTGGTGGATACCTCCGCCGTCGGGATGTTCGGAAGATACATGTCCGGCGTGTAATCACCGCCCATGGCGCCGACCCACAGCACGCCCGGCTGAAAGCCGACGGTGATATCCGTGCCGATGCCATTGGTGTAGTGGATGCTGTCGATGTCCTCGCGATTGAGGATGTCGGCGAACTGCCCGTTTTCGCCCATAGCGTCCAACCAATTGCGGATGGGGGCGTTTTCGTCAATGCGGCAGACACTGAATAGCACGTCCCACAATTTTGCCACGCCATCCGACACGTTCAGCGCCGGGAAAAGAAACTTTGCCCAATTTTCCGACGGCGCAGTAGAAATGCACCAGTGCATCCCATTTTCTGCCGTCCCCTTGCGGAGAATGTTGCGCGTGTTGTTGCCGTGCTGCTGCACGTTGGCAACGCGCTGGGGGTCAGCGCTCTCGAACAACGTCGGATAAGCAGGAAGAATCCGCAGAGAACACGCGCCCTGTTGGATGTATGCCGCGTAGGATTCTGTTTCCCACGGCGCAACGGCGGAAAAATCCTCCTGCGTGTCGGAAAGTGCGCGCTCCCGGTCGACATACGGCTCTGCCCAGTGGATGATAACGTCCTTTGCGCCGCGCTGAAACGCCTCGTGGCTGAGCGCACGGGCGAGCGGGTAGTTTTCTGCATCAATGTCCAGCAGCAGGTACTGCCCCTTTTGCAAATTCACGCCCAAGCCAATCAGCAGTTCGGCGTATTTTGCCAGCTTTTCCTCAAAGGTCAGCATGTTTTTCTCCTTTCGGCGCGCATCAGCAAAGCGCAATCGCTTCGATTTCCAGTTCTGCGTTTTTCGGTAGCGCCGCCACCTGCACGCAGGAGCGCGCGGGTGCGTCCGTCGCGAAGAACTCCGCATATGCCGCGTTGATGGTCTGGAAGTTCTTTAAGTCTTTGACGAAAATCGTCGTTTTGACCACCTTGTCAAGGCTGCTGCCAGCCGCTTCAAGAATCGCGGTGATGTTGCGCAGCGAATGCCGCGTTTGCTCAGCGATATCGCCCGTGGAAAGCTGCCCTGTCGCCATATCAATGGGCAGACAGCCCGACACGAACACCAAATTGCCCACCTTGATGCCCTGAGAGTACGGCCCGATCGCACCCGGCGCCTTTGCCGTTGCAACAACCTGTTTTTCCATGTTCCTCTTCCTTCCTATCAATCCAGTTTCAGTTGACTGTAAAGCGGCGTGGACGGACGAAAATCGCATCCGTTCGGCAGCAGCTTCATCAGCTTCTTCCACAATCCCAGTTTCATGCCGTCCGCCAGCGGGTTTTCTGCTGAGTAATTCAGGCAGATAAGTTTCGGATGCTCATCCGTGCCGCCGGAAAGCGTATCAGTGAAAAGCTGGCGCGTCACTTCATCGAAATTGCCGGAATAGACGCGGCTTTCGTCAAACACACCGCTGTCGCGCCCTTCCTGCACATCGATGGCGTTGGCGACCAAGTACGCCTTGCCCTCCTTCGTGACCAGATACACGCCGTTGCCGACGACGACCGAGCCGAAAATCGCCTTCACCGCCGGGTCGGAGCGTTCGCGCGTTGCCGTCAGCCAAGCGTCATAGCCCATTTCGCGCAGCCAAGCCGCCGCAATCTGCACGTTCTCTCGATTACTGTCGTACTTCACGCTTCCGCCACCCCTTCCTTGTACGGAATCAGGTACAATTCTTTCTGCCGATGGCTCAGCAACTCACAGCCGTTCTTCGTTACGACGATATCATCCTCGATATGCGCGCCGACCAGTCCGTTGATGCAGCTGGGTTCAATAGCATAGACCTCGTTTTCACGCACGATGCCTTCTGTCAGCCGGCCGCGTTTCTTTGCCGCAAGCACCGTTCCGCCGTCGTGACACGCACGGCCAAGCTGATGTCCTGTTGCAATGCCGGGGTCATTCACGCCGAAATCAATCAGCCGCTGATGATTGAGCAGGTTGATTTCCCAGCCGTGAACGCCCGGTTTCATGGCGGAAAGCACCATATCGATGTTGCCGTTCACGAAATCGAAATAACGCTGCACTTCCTCCGGCGCTTTTGTTTCGCCTTTGCGCAGGGCATAGAAGGTACGACTCACGTCGCTGCTGAAGCCCTTGTGCCAGCAGAAGAAATCCAGAATCAGCACGTCGCCGGGCAGCGTCTTAACCGCCATCGGCCCGCGGTGCGACATGCCGCCGCGCAGGTTCAGCAGCATCGGCGGGGTGTCCGGACCGCCGCCCTCACTGCTCACCAGTCCGCGTTTCTTCATTTCCCGAACGAACAAATCGCTGATTTCCAGCTCTGTCATGCCTTGCTGAATCTCGTCGCGGCAGACGGCGATGCACTCCTCTGCCAGTGCAATGGATTCCCGCAGGCGCTGAAGCTCAATGGGGGATTTCAGCGCGCGCACCGTGTCCATCATTTCCGCGGCGGACGTGACTTTTTGCTCCAGCTCCTCCAATGGCAGGTGGAAATAGCGGAACACATAGGTGAATGCGCCCAGCGTCAGACCGTCGGCGCTCGTGTCGTCCTCGCTGTAATCCAGCGCCAGGCGGGTGATGGGCTGTGCATCCATCAGCGCGGTGAAAGCGGATGCAAAATCTTCCGTGTAGGTTTGAATGGTTACATCCGTAAGCCTGGCAAACTTCTCCGCTTCCGACGAATGTACCAGCAGCGCATGAGCGCCGCTTTGGCGGAACAGCGCTGCACAGAGATGCTCAGTCGTCTGGTCGAAGAGCAGCTCAAAGTAGCCGTCGCTGCCCTGCCGGGAAAGAATCAGAAATGCATCAAAATCTTGCCTCTGCATTTCTGCGCTTAGCTGGGCGATTTTCTCGTTTGCCAGCAGAATATGCTCGTTCATGCCTGTTTGCCCTCCTCATAGCGGAAGCAGGCGACGCTGTGCCCTGGCTTCACCTCGCGCAGTGTCGGCTTTTCCGTGCGGCAGCGTTCCGTGGCATAGGGGCAGCGCGTGCAGAAGCGGCAACCCTGCGGGATGTTGTCGATGCCGGGAATTTCGCCCTGCATGATGATTTTCTCGCGCTTGCGCTCAGGGTCGGTGTCCGGCACGGAGGAAAGCAGCATCTGCGTATACGGGTGCAGCGGATGCTCAAACAACGACTGCTTGCCAGCATACTCCATCATTGCGCCCAGATACATTACCGCGATCCGGTCGCTCAAGTGCTTTACCACGCGCAGGTCGTGGCTGATGAACAGGTAGGTGATGTGGTATTCCGCCTTCATTTTTTGCAGCAGATTCACCACCTGCGCCTGTACGCTGACATCCAGCGCGCTGACAGGTTCGTCACACACAATCAGCGCTGGGCGCAGGGCAATGGCGCGCGCAATGGCAATGCGCTGCCGCTGACCGCCGGAAAACTCGTGCGGATAGCGCAGCATCTGTTCCTCGGACAAACCGACTTCACGCAGCAGCTTTATCACCGCTTCCTCGCGCTCCGCCTTCGTCTTGTACAGGTGCTGAATCTTCATACCCTCGCTGATTTGTGCCTTCACGTTCATGCGGGGGTCTAAGCTGGAATACGGGTCTTGGAAAATCATTTGGATGTTTCGGCGCAGGGGGCGAATCTGCCGCGTCGAAAGATGCGTGATGTCCGTGCCCTGAAAGACGATCTGACCGTCGGTTGGCTCATACAGGCGCACAAGGCACTTGCCGACGGTCGATTTTCCGCAGCCGCTTTCGCCCACCAGCCCCAACGTTTCGCCCTCCGCAATGGAGAAGGAAATGTCGTCCACTGCTTTAAGCGTGGTTTCGCCTTCGTCGCCGCCCTTGACGGAAAAATACTTCTTCAGGTGCGATACAGTCAGCAAATCAGCCATTCTCCCACTCCTTTCGGTAGTTCTCATCGTATTTCAGGCAGCGGACGCGCCGGATGATGCCACTTTCATCAGCAGGCAGGGTCATCATCTTCGGCTCCACCTTGCGGCAGCAGTCCTTGGCGTATTTGCAGCGGTTGCAGAACGCGCAGCCGATGGGCATGTTATAGATGCTTGGCACTGTGCCTTCAATCGTTTCCAAATGCTCTTTTTCCTCTGTCAGGCTCGGCATGGATGCCATCAGACCTTCGGTGTAGGGGTGCAACGGACGGTGGAACAGCGGAATGACATCCGCTTCCTCCACAATCTGCCCGGCGTACATGACGGCAACGCGGTCTGCGTTCTCCGCAATTACGCCCATATCGTGCGTCACAAGGATGACTGCCGAATGCGGCTGGGCCTGCTTGAGCTGGCGGAGCAATTGCAGAATCTGTGCCTGTACGGTCACGTCCAGCGCGGTGGTCGGCTCATCGGCAATCAGTATGTTCGGCTGACATGCCAGCGCCATGGCAATCATCACGCGCTGGCGCATCCCGCCAGAGAGCTGATGCGGATATTGCAGCACACGCTTTTCCGGGCTGGAAAGGCCAACCATCCGCAGCAACTCCACGGCGCGCTTTTCGGCTTCCTCCTTGTGCATGTGCAGGTGGAAGCGCAGCGGTTCACACAGCTGATAGCCGACCGTAAAGACGGGGTTCAGGCTCGTCATCGGCTCCTGAAAAATCATAGCGATTTTGTTGCCCTGAATCTTGCGCATTTCCTTGGGGGAAAGCTTAAGCAAATCTGTACCCTCGTAGATAATTTCGCCGCTGCGGATTTTGCCGCCGATGCTTGGCACAAGCCCCATTACGCTCATGCCGCTGACACTCTTGCCGCTGCCGCTTTCGCCGATGATGCCCAGCGTCTGCCCTTCCTCCAAGGTGAAGTTCACGTCACGGACGGCCTGCCCCTCGCGGCGGCGCTTGTAAAAGGAGACTTTCAGGTCCTTGACTTCGAGAATCACGTTTCCCATAAAAGCACTCCTTTCTCAGCGCGTTTTCGCGTCGAACGCGTCACGCAGGCCGTCGCCAATCAGGTTGATGCACAGCACCGTCACCAGAATGCACAGTCCCGGCGGAAGCCAAATCCACGGGCGATTTAGCAGCGTGGTGAGGTTGGTGGCAGCGTTAATCATGTTGCCCCAGCTGGGCGTGGGCGGCGCAACGCCCACGCCGAGAAACGACAGCGAAGCCTCTGTCAAAATCGCGCTGGCAATGGACAGCGTGGCCTGAACGACCACGGGCGCAATGATGTTGGGCAGCACATGCGTAAAGACGATGCGCACATTGCCCGCACCCAGCACGATGCTGGACTGCACATACTCCAGTTCGCGGATTTTGAGAATTTCACCGCGCACCAGACGTGCTGTACCCGTCCAGCTGACTAAGCCGATAATCAGCATGATGGTGTAAATTGTTGGCGTGATGAAGCAGGAGATGGTGATAATCAGGAACATGACAGGGAAGCAGATGACCACATCCACCGTGCGCATGATGAGGCTGTCTGCCAGCCGCCCGCCGAAGCAGGCGAGGCAGCCCGCCAGAATGCCGATGGCGACGGAAATCAGGCAGCTGATCAAGCCGACGCTCAGCGAAATGCGGCCGCCGTAGAGCAGGCGGGCGAACACGTCGCGCCCGATGCTGTCCGTGCCCAAAATGTGCTCGGCGCTGGGGGCGCTGTACTTGTCAATCATGCCATTTTCCTTGTAGTTCTCTGCCAACGGGTCGTAGGTGCAGATTTTCTCCGCAAATACCGCCAGCAGAATCAGCACAAGGAGTATTATGAGGCTGATGACCGCCAGCTTGTTGCGGCAGAATTTCTCCGCCGCGCGCCGTATGGTGCTTTCGCCCTTGACGGCACGAACTGTATTCTGGCGCATGGTCATTCCCCCTTTCCTTTGGATACGCGAATGCGTGGGTCTGCTACGGTGTAGAGCATGTCGGCAATGAAGTTGCCCAGCAGCACCAGCACGGCGGTAATCAGGTTCAGCGCCATCAGCTCGGAATACTCGCGCGCGGTGATGGCCTTGATGCCCAGCGTGCCCAAACCCGGCCAGTTGAAAATTGATTCGACAATGTACGATCCGCCCAGCAGCCCCGGCAGCGACAGCCCGAAGAGCGTGATAATCGGGATGAGGGCGTTGCGCAGCGCATGGACGAAAATCACGCGCTTTTCGCCTAAGCCCTTGGCGCGTGCTGTGCGGATGAAGTCCTCATGGATAACATCCAGCATACTGGAGCGCGCATAGCGGGTAATGCTCGCCGTCTGCGGCAGCGCCATGACGATAGCAGGCAGTGTCATGTGGCGCACAACATCCACAAAGCCTGACCAACCGGTTAGCTCCACGCCAATGGTGCGCATGGCGCCAGTTGGGAACCAGCCTAACTTTAGGCTGAACACATACACAGAGCCAAGTGCAAGGAAAAAACTCGGCACAGCCACGCCGATGAATGCCAGAACCGTCAGGATGTAATCACCGACAGAGCCGGAATGCGTCGCGGAATAAATGCCGAAAATCAGACCGAACAGCAGACTGATGGCGTAGGACGTGAGCGTGAGAAGGAGTGTCGGACCGATGCGCTCGGTGATGATGTCCGTCACACTGCGGCCGCTCATAACGCTGTAACCCAGATTGCCCTGAAGAATCTGCCCCAGCCACTTGAAATACTGCACATAAATGGGGTCGTTGAGTCCCAGCGCATCCTCTGCCGCCTGAATGTCCTCCATGGACAGCTTCGGGTTAATCATCGTCTGCAGCGGCGAGCCGGGCGCGATTTTCATGATGAGAAACGTCAGCAGCGTGATGCCGAAAAGAATCGGAATCATTTGCAGCAGACGTTTGAGCACATAGTGGCGGCCCACAAAGGCACGCACTTTCCTCAGGGTTTTCAAACTTGCGTCACATCCTCGTCTGATGCCACACTGTCCGCGGACAAAAGTATGTCCGCGGACAGCAGGCGGTTTCTGGGGGGCGTTTTGCCCCGATGGAATTATTTCGTGAAGGAAGGCAGGTTCACCAGATTGCTCAGGCTGTTGATGACCACGCCGTCTATCGTGCCGTTTGCAACCCAGACGGTGTTCTTTTCCACAAACGGGAAGAGCAGCGCGTTGTCCAGCATGTAGGTGTTGATTTCGTGGTAGATTTCCGTGCGTTTGGCTTGATCGGTTTCCGCCTGACCAGCGTACCAGAGGGCATCGAGGGTTTCATCGCCGCAGCGGTTGAAGTTGAAGCCGCCCTTCGCAGCGTCAAAGTCAGAGCAGTAGAGAACCATCAGCCCGGACGGATCGCCGTCGCCGCCGCCAAAGGTGTAAGTGCCGTAATCCGCTGTCTCCTGATTGCTGATGGTTTCTACCATGACCGACCAGTCCACCAGCTTGATGTTGACCTTAATGCCGGACTTCTTCAGGGAGGACTGCCACAGGGTGAGCAGATCGTTCTGCTCACTGCCGGTGCACAGGGAGGTGAACGCCAAGGTCACACCGTCCTTCTGATAGTAGCCGTCATTGCCCATGACGTAGCCGTCAGCTTCCAGAATGCTCTTTGCCTTGTCATGATCCTCGGTGTAGGGATAGGCGGACTTGTCCGCAGCCCAGTTTCGATTCACGAACACGGAGTAGGAGCCTTCGCCGTAATCGCCGAAAACAGCCTTCGCAATGGTCTCAGGCGTGTAGGAGTACAGGATGGCGCGGCGTACTTCCACATCAGAAAGCGGACCCTTGATGAGGTTCGGGTAGAGCGGATAGTTACTGCCGGAACAGACATACGTCTTGGTGTTGCCCATGAACGCCAGCGTTTCTACGTCCTCAATCGGCGCCTTAAACATGTCGATTTCGCCATTCATATAGGCGTTGACGAACGTCGTTGCGCTTTCAGCAAAGCGGAAAATCACGGTGTCAATCTGCGCCGGTTCGCCTGCCCAGGCTTCGTTCTTGACGAGCTTGATGTATTCGCCGTGTTCCCAAGTGACGAGCTTGTACGGGCCGTATGTCACGGGATGTTCCGCGAAATTGGTCTTTGCCCAGTCGCTGAAGGAAACGCCGGACAGCACATGCTCCGGTAAAATCGCGCCGGGGTCGCAGTAGTAGCCGAGGAATGTGGGATCCCATGCGCTCAGCTGCACAGTCATCGTGTAGTCGTCCACTTTCTGTACACCGCTCATGCCCACTGTTTCGCCGCTGTGCGCTTCCGCATAGCCCGCAATGCTGGACACGTTCGTACTCGCGCCGCCGGTGTAATCCGCGCTTGCCAGCGTATTGAGCGTGAAAATCACATCGTCGATGGTCAGCGGCTCGCCGTCCGTCCAGGTGTAGCCTTCACGCAGCTTCCAAGTGTACGTCAGCGTGTCGGCATCAAATTCGCAGCTTTCCAGCATCAGTGGTTCGGGGATGCTGGTCTCGTCGTTCCGCTTGAACAGATACGGCATCATCTGCATGATGACCATGGCATCCTTATCCGCCGTATACATATACGGAATGATAGTATCCGGTTCGCCAACCAGACCAATCGTGATCTGGGTACTGCCTTCCGCCAGCGCCGCGCCCGAAAGCAGTGCGGTGAGCAGGAGGCAGAGGGTCAACAGAAAAGAAAAAACTCGCTTCATCGTTCAAGCCCTCCACTTCGTTCATTTTCTGAATCCTGCAAGTTTTTGACGAGCTGGATTCATTTTCTTTCACACACTGGAGCAATGAACTTGCCCTGCGTGTTGACGGTATTCTAACAATTTTTTGTGCCGCAGTCAAGTCTAATTCGCAAAAGATTTTGTACTTATCGTGTTTTTTGGGCGTTTTCCACTCCACTTACTCGATATTATTCAAAATAGAAGTGGAATTTAACTCGGAGTACCAGAAAGTTGCGAATTAGCACACAATAATTTGTGCGTGCGAGCAAAAAACATTTGACATTTGAACAAAGGCAAGGTATAATCAAAACGAATGGAAAATCAATTTTCCATCTTGAAGTTATGCAAAACACGGATTTCCCCCTTTTTTCCCTGAAAGCAAACCTTTCGACGCTGCCTGCAAAGCATCGGAAGAGAATGGAGGAACTTGAGCCATGAAGCAGAACCTTTTCTCTGATGACGCCGTTCGGCTGGATATATTGCGCCAGCGCAGTTACAGTATGCGCTGGGCGAGTTTGCCGGAGGACGTCATCCCGCTGTCGAGCGCTGATCCGGATTTCCCGCCGTCGCAGGAAATACTCGATACGCTGCATGAATATTTGAACGGCGGCTACATGCCGTATGTGCCGCCGCTGGGCATCACGGGGCTGCGCGAGACGCTGGCGGAAGGTATTTGGAAACGCAAGCATGAGAAAACAGAGCCGGAATGGTTCATTCCGACGGACAGCGCGGCGCGCGCCATGCAGATTGCTGCGGCGGCCGTCCTTGCGCCCGGCGACGAAGCCATCATCTTTGATCCGGTTGACCTGATGTTTGGTGTCAGCATCGGAATGGCGGGCGGAAAAGCGATCTACTATCCCTGCCAGAAGCACGGCGGGCATTGGGATTTTTCCGATTTAGAAGGGTACATCACCCCGAAAACGCGGATGCTCTGCTTGTGCAATCCGCATAATCCGCTGGGCAAGCTGTATTCCGTTGCGGAGTTGCGGAAGATTCTGGATATCGCTAATGCACATGGGCTGTATATCCTCAACGACGAGGTATGGTCGGACATTATCTATTCGGAAGTGCCCTTCCACAGCCTAATGGAGTTCCCGAAAGAGGACACGCAGCACGTTATGACAGTCTATGGCTTCTCCAAAGGCTTCTCGATGGCGGGTATCCGCGGCGGATACCTGATTTGTCCGGAAAAAGCGCTCTTTGACCGCGCATTCGACGTGTCGGGCGTGGGCGTGACGGTTGGCGGCGTGCCGTGCCTGACGCAGATAGCGATGAAAGCCGCGTTCGAGAAGGGCTTCCCGTGGGTGGATGCGTTCGTGGCGCACCTGCAAACCTGCCGCGATATGGCGTATGACCGCCTGAACGCTATGCCCGGCATCCATGCTGACAAGCAGGAGGCGACATTCGTCACCTTCTTCGATATGCGGGAGACGGGCATCAGCAGCGACGACTTCGCGCGCTATATTCTGGAGCGCAGCCGCGTGTACCTTGTGCCCGGCAACAAGCAGTGGTTCGGGCCGGGCGCGGCGGGGCATGTCCGACTGTGCTACGCAACCAGCCACGCCATTTTGCAGGAAGGGCTTGACCGCATCGAACGCGGCGTGCAGGAATTGATGAACGGTGAACGGCTTCCTAATTCATAAGAAAGGTGGCAGATTTATGTCCATCCGAAACCGTACTTACCTATCGCAGTTCATCCCCGTTGCACGGGGGCTGCAGCAGTACTTGGGTGATATGTACGAGGTCATCCTGCATGACGTAAGCGAACCGAACGCCTCCATCGTCTTTATTGCGGGGGATTTGACGCACCGTACCGTCGGCGACCCGCTGACCAACGTCGTCATTGAGGAAATGAAGCGCCACGGCGATGACGCGCAGGATATGATCGGCTACCTCTCCGAACTGCCGGATGGGCGGCACTTCAAGTCCTCCACCGTATTCCTGCGCGACGAATCTGGCATTCTGCGTGGCTGCCTGTGTATCAACATGGATATATCGCCCTATCAGTCCGCGATTGATTTGCTCAGCCGCGCTGTTTCGACCATGAAACCGCAGAACCCGGAAATCTTCACGCGAAACATCACCGAAGTGGTGGATACCATCGTTACCGAGCAGTTCCAGCAGACCCCCGTTTCGCCGGAGGATATGACGAAAACGCAGCGCATTGCTTTTATCAGCGAACTGGAACGCAAGGGCGTTTTTGAGGTAAAAGGATCCGTAGAACGCGTGGCACAGCTGCTGGGCATCAGCGTTTTTACGGTATACAGCTACCTGAAGGAAGTCCAGAAGGACTAACATATAATAGGAAAGGATTGAACGATTATGCTGACCAATCACCGCATTGAAAAGCTGCAGGAAAAACTGCGTGAAGAGAAACTCGACGGCGCTGTGTACGCCACGAGCGCGAGCTTGCAGTACCTCTTGGACGACACGACCTACCCGTGGCAGCGCACGCCGGAAACGGGCTTCTATGTTTTCCCTGGTACGCCGATGTACTCTACCGAGCGGAGCTACTTCCAAGCCAAGCCGGATGTGCTGCTGTTTGTGCCGCGCGAGGGGGCGGCGACCGTGCTGGCAACCTACGAGCGCGCCCGCACCATGCCGAACACGCCTGTGGACATCAGCTGCTATTATGTCATGCTGGCTGCGAATCTGGTGGACGTGGTGCGCGGCTGCAAGCGGCTGGGCGTAGGGCTGTGCGCCTTCACGGCGATTGAGAACATGCTCAAGGAAGAGGGCGCGGAGGATATCGCCTGTCTCCCGGCGGAAGGGCTGGTGGAGGCGCTTCGGATGATTAAGGAGCCGAAGGAAATTGCCGCCCTGCGCCGCGTTGCTGCCTTCACCGATGAGTGCATGGCGACCATCTGCGATATGCTGCGTCCGGGCGTGACACAGTGGGAGGTGGAGAACCGTCTGAATCAGCTGGGGCTGGAGCATGGCTGCTCTGACGTGCCGTTCTCGCCGTCCTGCACATTCACCAAGACCGGCGACCCACGCTGCCAAGACAAAATCGGTACGATTCCCAAGGACGAACCCCTAACCCCCGGCACGGCGATTGCCTTCGACAACGGCTTCGTCATGGACGGCTACTGCTCCGACTACGGCCGTTCGTTCTACTGCGGTCCTGCCCCGCGCCACATTGCGGACGCATACAAGGCGCTGCAAACGGCGCAGCTGGAGCTGCTTGACCACATCAAGCCTGGCGTCAGCATGTCGTGCACTTTCGCGAAGCTGCACGAGACGCTTTCCCGCCTCGGCTACGGTGAGAACCTGCGCAACTTCGCCAACATCGGCATGATGGGGCATCAAATCGGCATTGATGTGCACGAAATTCCGTGGCTGCACAATACAACGCCGGAGGTTTTTCAGCCCGGCATGGTGATGTGCATTGAGCCGAAGCTGTGGCTGCCCGGCGAGGCGTTCATGCGCACGGAGGACATGGTGCTGATTACCGAAACCGGCTGCGAATCCCTGACGGTGTTCGACCGGAACTGTTACGAACTGCCGCTGGAATAAGCAAAAGAATACTTGAAAACGCCTGCTTCCTGACGATGCGTGAGGGGGCAGGCGTTTTTGCGTGTCGCGGGCAGAACGAAAACCATTTTCGGAAACGCTGGATGATTTTCGCAAATTTACAAGCTGAAGCACTTGACATATATCAAGCGTTACGCTATACTACAAGTGAAATGATGCTTGCGGTCAATAAAATGCCATTGGCACCATCAAAGTTATGCCTCTTACGAGGGGAGGATTGGGCGGCATAACGAAGGCAACGTTTTCTTTACGACCGACATGAAAGGAAGGAAGCTACATGAAGAAGATTCTGGCGTACCTCTTGGTGCTCGTTTCTTTGATGACGCTGTTCTGCGGAACGGCGGGTGCAGAAATCACCTTCTCGAACAGTTCTGCATAAGGTATTTACGTAGACGTTACGGTGACAAACCTTGACAATGGCGTGGTAAGCGTGGAAAAAAAGTGCGCTGCTACATGGCGAGTAACTGCAACATGCAGGTATGAGGGCAATAATCCGATTTATCCTGTTGCAGCATGGGCAAGCAATGTTACTCCTTCGGTGGGTGTTGCAGGAGGCTCAACGGCTTGCAATGGACAACCGCATGAAAGCACACGGACGTTTTACGAGGGCGGGAAACGGGCTATCGTTGAACATTATTATACTTGCCCGACGATTACTACTTATGCATCTGCGGCATCGAAACGAACTAATGAAGATGGAACCGTTCAATACTTCTATGGTAGCAAAACAAGCACAGTGACAAAAACGATTCAGACGATAATTAAATTCTATCGCCGCTAACAGTTAATTTGCCGCCCAATCCTCTGTTTCGTTTACTTGACAATTTGCGACACCAAAGGAGGTTTCCCCATGCGCCGATTGCTGATAATTCTGCTATGTCTGACGATGCTGATTCCTGCTCTGCCTGTTACGGCGGAAGAAGAGCCGCAACGATTGATTATAGCGGTTGATTCCGAAGAAAGTGCGCTGAACCTGTCCGTTGAAGAAGCGTTTTTTAAGGGAAATCAGAACGTGACGATCGAATATCGCCTATACAGTCCTAAACAGTTGAACAGTGTCTTGATGACCAATCAAGCGGATTTTGATATCATCATTTCGGGATATACCAGAATGATAGATATGGCGGAAAAGGACTATCTGCTGACGCTTGACCAGATTGGAATGGAAACCTATCCGGCGGAATTGCTGGACGTGTCGGAATTGCTGACATACAACGGAAAACTATTTGCCCTGCCGATTAGCATTCAGCAAGAAGCATGGTTCATTCATTATGAGTTAAGTGAGCAGAACAACATTGAATATCCGGCGAAAGACGGCGTGTGGACGTGGGATGAATACCTCGAATTTAGCAAGAAATTTCCAATTTCGTTTGGCGAAAATGGTGAAAAGCACCTGTACATGATGACGGGCACATCTCTGCTTGATTTCCCATCCTTGCAAAATATTCAGGTGGAGATGTTCACGAATTATCTAAAACTATATCCCAAAGACATTGAACGCTTTTTTACGGACTATTTCCCCACGTTCCGGCAGACGCTGAAATCGGATGCGCTGATGCCGATGGAACTCAATGAATCAAGATTTCTGCGTGAAGAACGCACAAATGATTTGCTGGTGGTGAAATCGACCGAAGATAATCCCATTGGCATGATGCAAAGTTTCATGGTGCGCGAAGGTTGGCTAAACACGTTGGAAAACTTGCGCAACCCAAATTTAACAGTGGAAGGAATTACAGAGGAAGAGGTTTTGGAAATCCTGCCGACGCTGGACAGCTGGATGCTGCTTCCTGTGCCGGTGTTTGACAAGGACGATGTGCGTTATCTGGGCTACATGACCGCTTGCGGTATCATGAAGAATGCGGAACATAAGGAACTGGCGGCGAAATTCATCGAAGCAATGTATTCTCAAGAAGCACTGGACACGGGTGTCCTCACGGGGGAAGCTGCATTCATGGGTCGGCAATGCCCCAGTCAGTTAATCATCGACAAATATGCATATTATCCGGTTTTCACGGATGAAGATGGTACGCAGGTCTACACGGTGGAGGCGGGGCGGTCGTTTGAGTGCTGGCCGTTTACGTCTGCTTACGCGGAGCATATGTATTACGAAGCGCAAGAGTACCGTTCGCACCTTGCCGTCACCCGCTTCCATGCGCAGCGGGATTTCTACAATGCCGTCTGGAGCTACCTGCAGGAGTGGTATCTCGGTCACATCAGCGACGCGGAGCTTCAGGAGTCCGTGACGTACCTCGTGGAGATGGCATTGGAGGAGTGAGGACGCGAATGCATTCCTCGAAACACACAAAGCACTTTATCTACCCCTGGCTGGACGCATGGTTCCTCCTGCCGGGGTTCCTTGGGTTTGCGCTGTGGTATCTCGTGCCGTTTGGCATGTCGCTGGCGGCGTCGGTCATGGAGAACAGCGCAAACGCGCACTTTGCGGGGCTTGAAAATTACGCCGCCGTCATGCAGAGCAGCTACTTCCGCTTGGGCTTCGGCAATACCCTGCGGTTCTTTGCCGTGGCGGTGGCGCTGTCCCTCGTCATCGGCTTCCTGCTGGCGAACATGATTTTCTGGCATTCACGTCGGCGGATTTCGTGGCTGACGCTCGTGCTGCTCATCCCGATTTTCCTGCCGACGGCGGCGATTGTCCCCCTCTGGAAGGTGATGATGGGCGGCAGCTCGTGGCTGGTGCGCACGCTGAAACCCCGCGACGCGGACTGGAAATACATCACCCTGCTCACTTTGTACCTGTGGAAGAACATCGGCGCGGTCAATCTGCTGTTCCTCATCGGCTTGCAGGGGATTGAACCGTCTGTTTTCGATGCCGCAAGCGTGGACGGAGCGTCGCACCGCACCATCGCCATCCGCATTGCCCTGCCGATGCTGTGCACCATGACGCTGTTCGCCATCATCTATCTGGCGATGAACGGGATGCGCATCTTCCGCGAGTCGTATCTGCTCTACGGCATGTATCCGCCCAAACCACTCTACTTCATCCAGAACTATGTCAACAACCACTTCACAAAACTGGATTACGGCTTGCTGTCAGCGGGTTCGTCGCTCTTTGCGCTGGTGATGACGGGGCTGTTCCTGTGCATCTGGCTGTTCCTTCAGCGAAAGGAGGATGCCTGATGAAGCATGTGCGCCGGATTTGCGCGGTGCTGCTGGCGGCGGTGGTGCTGCTGCCCATCGTCCTTCTTTGCGTGCAGGCGTTCGTTCCGCCCTTCGATGCGCTGATGATTTCGACCGGCTCGGAGCCGCTGCGCCTGCTGCCCATCCAATTTTCCGCGGAACAGTGGCAGATGCTATTCAACCAGTCCGCCTATTGGCAGGCGTTCTGGAACAGCCTGATTTGGGCGGTGGGGGCGTGCGTCGTGCAGGTCATTGTCGCATTCTTAGGCGGCTATGTGCTGGCGAAGTACCCGGCGCGGTGGTGCGTGGCGATTGCGGGCTTGTATACGCTGATGATGCTCATGCCCCCGCAGATGATGCTGCTGCCCATCTACCGCGTCGCCTATGTGAACAAGCTGCTCAATCACCCGATGCTGCTGTATGCGCCGATTGCGTTCGCACCGTTCGGAACGTTCTTTATGCGGCAATGGCTGCTGCGCTGGCCGGACGAGCTGACGGAGTACCTGCGCTTGGAGGGCGGGTCGAGTGTCAAGCTGCTGTGGTACTGCCTTGCGCCGTACTCCCTGCCGGGGATGCTGGCGCTGTTCGCGCTGACGTTCACGGAGGGGTGGAATCAGGTGGAGCAGCCGCTGATGCTGGTGTCGGATTCGCTGCGGCAGCCGCTGTCCGCCTTGCTGAAAGACTTGTCATCGGGAAACCCGCAGATTGTGTTTGCCGCGTCCGTCGCGTCAATTTTGCCGATTGCGCTGGTGATGCTGGCAGTGCTGGTGCAGCAGGGAAGCAAGCGGAAAGCAGCCTGATTGCGTGCTGCGCAGAGAATTTTGCCTCCGCGGAGACTGATGCGTTCTGGCAGATGTGGTTACGCTGGTTTGGTAAATCCTGAACGATGCTTCAATGGAATGCGGACGATGGTCATCCCCAGAGCAAAATTCCCCCTTTGCTCTGGGGACTTATACTAATATTTAATTCCGATGATTTCGTGGCGGCTGACTTGCAAATCCGACCGAGTTGTGCTACTATTTTGTCAGATGTCCAGCCTCCCATTATCGTGCTGAAAAAGCTGCCCGTCACGGGCGGCAACCTCTGCGCAATCAATCAAGCGATTGATGCTATTTCCGGATTCGCCCGCGCTGTTTCTCTTCTGGCGTGCGAGCGCAGCACTGCGTTTTATTCACGTTAGCCAGAATGAAAAATTCGCTTCGCATTTCAGCGCATTCTTGTCTGGAAATAGTATGTAGAACCAGCAATGCTGCTCACAACAAAGAAGGAGTATCCTATGCGTGAATACACCCCCGAACGTCTGCGCCACCTGACCCTGCTGGCGGAAAAATATCCTACTGCCTTGTCCGCGTACAGCGAAATCATCCGCTTGGAGGCGCTGCTCCGTTTGCCCAAGGGCACAGAGCATTTTATGAGCGACCTGCACGGCGAGCATGAAGCCTTCATCCATATTCTCAACAGCGCGTCGGGGGTCATCCGGGAGAAAATCGACCGTCTGCTGGGCGATACGACCCCGCCGGAGGAGCGCGCGGATTTGGCAACCCTTATCTACTATCCGCGGGAGAAGCTGCCGGAATTGAAGGCGCGTCAAAACGACCTCGACGGCTGGTATCAGCGGGTGCTGCTGCAGCTGATTGACCTCTGCCGGCTGGTGTCCAGTAAGCACACGCGGCGGCATGTGCGCGCCGTGATGCCCAAGGAGTGCGGTCACATTCTCGACGAGCTGCTCCACGCGCACTTCGAGGATCACGACAAGGAACAGTATTATGGCGAAATCATTGCGAGTATGCTGCGCTATGGGCTGGCGGATCAGTACATCATCGCCCTGTGCGAGGTGGTGAAGCGTCTGGCGGTTGACCGGCTGCACATTGTGGGCGACCTGTTCGACCGTGGCCCGCGTCCGGATATGATTCTCGAACGCCTGTACCAGTACCACGATGTGGACTTCCAGTGGGGAAATCACGATGTGGTGTGGATGGGCGCGGCGGCGGGCAGCCCGCTGTGCATCCTGACGGTGCTGAAAACGACGCTGGCGTACAACAATGTGGATACGCTGGAGCGCGGCTACGGCATTCCGCTGCGCTGTCTGGAGCATTACGCGGAGGAATACTACGCCCAGAGTGACCTGACCCGCTGGATGCCGCACGCCGACCCGAACGCGACCGACGTCCGCCCGGCGAACCTCGCGCGCGTCGCCCGGATGCACAAGGCGGTCACGGTGCTGATGCTGAAACTCGAAGCGGAGGTGATTGCCCGCAATCCCGATTTTGAGATGCAGGGGCGCGACTATCTGCGCCAAATCGACTATGACGCCGGAACGGTGCGCTGCGGAGACAAAGTGTATCCGCTGCTGGACTGTGATTTCCCGACCGTTGACGCGACTGCGCCGGAGCGCCTGCTGCCGCGCGAGGAGGACATTATCGCACAACTTGTGCGTGATTTTAAGGGCAGCGAGAAGCTGCAAAAGCACGTCGAATTTCTCTTTTCACAAGGCTCGGTGTACAGCTGCGTGAACGGCAATCTGCTCTACCACGGCGCTGTGCCGATGGATGAGGATGGGCAGTTCACCGCCGTGCGTTTCTGGGACGCGGAGTACAGCGGCAAGCGCTGGTTTGACTGCTGCGACCGCTGTGCGCGCATGGGGTACTTTGCGCCGGAGGGCAGCTGGCAGCGGCAGGTCGGGCAGGATTTCCTGTGGTATCTGTGGTGCGGCGCGGTGTCGCCCATCTACGGGCGGAGCGCCATGACGACCTTCGAGCGGCTGTATATCGCTGACCCGGCGACACATGCGGAAATCAAAAATCCGTATTATCGGCTGATTAACGACCCGGCGAATGTCGAGCGCATTCTGGCGGAATTTGGGCTGACTGCGCCGAACAGCCACATCGTCAATGGGCATGTGCCGGTTCGGGCGATTGAAGGCGAGAAACCGGTCAAGGGCGGCGGCAAACTGATTGTCATCGACGGCGGATTTTGCAGCGCGTATCACCAAAAGACAGGCATCGCGGGCTACACGCTGGTCTACAACAGCCACGGCATGACGCTGCGGACGCATCAGCCGTTCGAGAGCATCGAAAAGGCGATTCACGAGGATGAGGACATTGAATCATCAAGCGAACGCATCTACACCGCGCCGCGCCGGATTCTGATTGGCGACACGGACGAGGGGCAGCGCAAGCGCACGGAAATCGACGATTTGGAGGCGCTGACGGAAGCGTATGGGAACGGTTTAATCCGCGAAAAAATGGAATAAACGCAAACGGCGCATCCTCCTGTTCGGAGCGGTGCGCCGCAATGCTTCCTATTTATAATGCTAATTCTTCGCCGTCTTCCGTCAGCTTTTCCAGCACGCCGTTGTGCATCAGCCACGCTTCGCCGCACAGCATTTCGTCGCCGTCCCGCGCAAGGATATAGCTGCCGTCGGGCAGAATGTAGAACGTATGCCCAACGCTGTCAGCGGCGGTGATGTCCTCAAAGAGCCGCAAGCCGTCCAGCACGTTGTCCTTCACCTGATTGTAGTGCGGCAGGATGTTCCGCGTCGTCAGCCCCAAGCCGGGGATGAAGCGCTGATAATCCGGGTCAACCGCTTCGCCGGGTTCTTCCGGCTGGGCATACACGGTGTCGGCGCAGTTCATACTGCCCGCGCTGATGCCGATGATGACGCCGTCAAAATCCGCCAGCAGGTTACGCAAGTCCATCGACGCGAAAAAGGCGTTTTCGGTCGGTACATGCCCGCCGGAGAGCAGGATTACGCCGCTTTGTGCGACAAGCTCCGCCGCATCACCGGCGTTCCGGCTGTCCAGCATGCACACATCCTCCAGTTCGATTTCCGCCGCCGCGAAACAGCCCTCAAACGTCGCCGCCATTTCGTCATTGCCCGCGAAAGCATCCGGGTCGCTGGCGATAATGAGCAGCTGCGCGCCGGGTTCAACGCTGGCACGGAGGTTCTCGACAAAGCCGTTGCGCGCGTCGAAAATACAGGGAAGGTCAAGCCCTTCGGGAACGTTATTGTCGCAGGGACTGCTGGTCAAAAAGAGCGTCATGCGGGAAAATCCCCCTTCTATCAGTCGCTGAATTGCCGAAAGGATTCGACGCGGAAGACGGAAATTCCTGCTGAATCGCGCGAGCGGGGGCTATCGGCAGAAGAATTCTATTCGGTGGATGAAAAAATCCGCATTTCTTTCGCTTCGGGCGCAAAAAAGGCTTTTCATCCGCACAAATTTGTGATACAATGAAGATGGCTATGCACGCGCATGAGCCTACTTTGCCGTTTGCTGAAAATGGCAGGTGTGTTTTGACTGAATCCGTGCCGCGGATTTGGAAATAGAGAACCCACAGACACCGAAACAATTGGAGGAATTGATTCATGATTACTGCTGGCGATTTCAAAAAGGGCATTACCGTGGAATGGGACGGCGGCGTCTGGACCATCGTTGACTTCCAGCACGTCAAGCCCGGCAAGGGCGCGGCTTTTGTCCGCACCAAGATTAAGAACGTGATGACCGGCGCGGTGGTTGAGCGCTCCTTCAACCCCACCGACAAGATGCCCAAGGCTATCATCGAGACGAAGGAAATGCAGTACGTCTACAATGACGGCGAACTGTACTACTTCATGGACGTGGAAACCTACGACCAGATCCCGATGTCTCTGGACAAGGTGGAGGACGCCATCCCCTATGTCAAGGAAGGCACGAATGTGACCGTCCGCTTCTTCAAGGGTCAGCCCTTCTCCGTGGAAGCGCCGAACTTCGTTGTGCTGGAAGTGACCGACACCGAACCCGGCTTCAAGGGCGATACGGCTTCCAACACCTACAAACCCGCGACGCTGGAAACCGGCTACTCCCTGCAGGTGCCGCTGTTCGTCAACACGGGCGACAAGATCCGTATTGACACCCGCACCGGCGAGTACATGGAGCGCGCGTAATTATCTGACTATAAGTTCAAACCGGCTCGGCGGACAGATTTCCTCCGAGCCGATTGTGATACAAACAAAACCATCATTAGGAGGGTTGGACATGAGCAAACTGACGGACAAAGTGAGCTACCTGAAGGGCCTTGCGGCGGGCATGAAGCTCAACATGGAGAAGGACAGCAACAAGCTGCTGCTGGAAATCCTCGGCGCGATGGGCGACATGGCGGAGGAAATGCAGCGCATGGACGAGGCGCACAGGGAGCTGCAGGACTATGTTGAGTCCATCGACGATGATTTGTCCGACCTGACGGAAACGCTCTTCAGCGACGAGGAAGAGGACGACGAAGATGCCGATGATGCGGACGAATGCGACTGCGAGGACTGCGCGGACGACACAGACGACGAGGATGACGCCGCCGAGGAGGAAAATCCCGACGACGACCTGATTGCCTACGCCTGCCCGAACTGCGGCGCTGAGCTGACTTTCCACGCCAACGACGTTGACTTTGACGAGAATACCCTCTGCCCGAACTGCCATCAGCCGATTTTCCCGGAAATCGACGAGGAGAGCGAGGAAGAGACGGAAGAGTAAATGCAAAAACAGGAGCATGGATGCAAAACGCCCATGCCCCTGTTTTTGATTGCTAATACTATTTCCAGATGAAAATTCGCGGCGCATCTTGGCGCGGGTGAATCTGAAAATAGTATAAATTACGCGCGCAGATTCCCCTCGTACGCCGCCAGCACGCCGCCGACTTCCGCGTAGTACGAGCAAAGCCCGCGCAGTACGCCGATTTCAATCTCCGCGTTCGGAAATTTCTCCAGCAGCGCCGCTTTCAGCTCTTCTGCCGCGCTCTGGTTCATGCAGTGGTGGATGTACACCTTCGAGCCGTTCCAGCCCTGTTTCATCATCGTGTTCAGCATGTTCTGCATCGCCTTGTGGTCGCCGCGCGACTTTGACGCAATGACCAATTCACCCTTGACGCCTGCTTTGCCAATCACGCGGATGCCCAGAATGCCGACAATCGCGCCTACTGCCGCACTTACGCGACCGTTCGCGACGAAATTGTGCACCGACGCGAGCGAAAAAATCAAATTCGCACGGTCACGGAAGGCGGTCACAGCGGCAACTGTGTCCTCGAAGGACAAGCCCTTGCGAACGCAGTCCGCCACCTTCTCCACCATTTGTGTGCAGCCCGGCCCGGCGCTCAGGCTGTCAAACACATGCACCCGGCGCTCCGGATGCAGCTCCATGTATTCCTTCGCCGCCAGCATCGCCGCGTTGTAAGTGCCAGACATGGCGCTGGAAATCGTGACGCAATACACCGTATCCGCGTCGCCAAACGCCTTCAGCCAGCATTCCGTGTTCGGGCAGGAAGTCGTCGTCTTTCCCTTATAAGTGCGCAGAAAGGCGATCATGCCGTCAATATCGCAGTGCTCATCGTCCACAAAAACACGGTCGCCCGCATGAATCGTCAGCGGGACGGAGGCGAAGGGCAAATCGCCCAAGGTCAACAAATCCGCGGAGGAGTCCGCGACAATCTTCGTCATCATCATCAATACCCTCTATCAAGAAAATCAGCCGCATTAGGATTCCAATATGCATATTAGCAGTTTTTCAGAAACTTGTCAAGAGGTCTGAAACTTTTTCTTGACGTCTTGAATAACTTGTGATATGATAAAGCGGAAGGGGATGAGAATATGATTGCGCAGATTAGCGAGTTCCGGATGCCGCGTTACCGGGAAATTCCGGATGTGGGGCTGTATCTCGACCAGACAGTGAAGTACATGAACCGCTATTTGGCGCCATTGGGCTGCATGGAAATTACCACGTCGATGGTGAGCAACTACGTCAAGAAGGGGTATATCAGCAATCCGGTGCGCAAGCAGTACAGCGCGGAGCAGATTGCATACCTGCTCTTTATTGCCGTGGCGAAGTCGGCACTGTCAATGGAAAACATTACGCGGTTGTTCCAAATGCAGCGAAAGACATACACGGTGCAGCAAGCATATGATTACTTCTGTAATTCGCTGGAATCGACACTGCAGTACACGTTCGGGCTGACGGATACGATGGAGCGCTTCAACCCCGCGGACATGCCGGAGCGAATGATGCTGCGCGCGACGATTATCGCGGTAACGCACATCATCTATCTGTCAAGCCAGTTCGACGCGATGCAGGGGCAGGGAACGCTGCCGGCGAACGGACATCTTGCCCTACCGGAAGAATGACATATTATGATACGATTTTCTGCATTCATCTGTGCCGCTTGTTTGCGAATTTAGGCGAATTCTCATTTGGAAATAGTATCAAAGAAGCGATTGCATTCGTGCAGTCGCTTTTTTCGGTGCGGACAGCTAACATGTTAGCCTAACAGGATGCAAGAGCATCAGCGCGAATCACTTAATAACGGTGGCGGAAATTCATGTTGAGGCAACGGAATGGTTGAAAAACGAACAAATGATACAGGAAAAGAACAAAAGTTACGCAGAAAACATGAAAGGAATTTGTTGAAAATCGCCCAAATTAACCAAAATGGGGTTGCGTAAACCGCGTAAGTGTAGTATAATCAAAAAGAGCAAAGTGCTATTAGCTAATAATAGACTAACAAAAGGGAGCAACGGGTAATGGACAAGCGTGCTACATGCCGGAAAACTCTGCGGAAAACGGCGCTGTCAGTGCTGGCAGCGAGCATCCTGATGACAGGAATGGGCGACGCGGTGCGGGCGGAGGAAACGCCAAACGTACTGCAGACGGTCGAAGCAGAAAGCGGAACACTGCTGGGCAAGGCGAAAATCGCTGCGACGGGAACGTGCGTGTCGGGACTGGAGCATACCGGCGACGGGGTGGAAGTGACCGTGACCGTGCCGGAAGATGGACTGTACGACATCATCGTGCGGACGGCGGTCATCGGCGGCGGAACGAAAGTCAACGAGGTCAACGCCAACGGGCAGCACGTCGGGGATATCACCAATAGCGGCAGCTGGTCGGACGAGGTTGTGCCGTATGTGTGGCTGGAGGCAGGCGATAATACCGTATCTGTCACGACCAGCTACGGCTGGATTGCGGTTGATTCGTTCAGCATCCGCAGGGCAGCACCCTTGCCGGCTGATGTGTACGAAGTCAAGCCGACGCTCATCAACCCTAACGCCACGGACAGCGCCAAGCGCCTGATGACCTACCTGTGCGATCAGTACGGCAAGACCGTGCTGTCCGGGCAGCAGTCACAGGACGGGGCGTTCGGGCTGACAAACGCGGCGGTCTGGCGCGGTACGGGCGGCGATTATCCCGCGGTGCTTGGCATGGACTTGATTTCCTATTCTCCTGCGCGTGTGGCGAAGGGCGACAACAGCTCCAACGTCGTCGAACGAGCGATTGAGTATTGGAACGGCGACGAGGGCAAGCGAGGCATCGTCACGCTGTGCTGGCACTGGTGCCCTGCCGCCCGCTATGACAAGAGCAAGAGCGACCCGTGGGGCACGTTCTACACCGACAAGACGAAATTCAACCTTGCCCGCGCGCTGAACGGCAGCGACCCGGACGGCTACCAGATGCTGCTGGACGATATCGACGCGATTGCCGTGCAGCTCAAGCGCCTGCAGGATGCGGATGTGCCGGTGCTGTGGCGTCCGCTGCACGAGGCGAGCGGCGGCTGGTTCTGGTGGGGCGCATCCGGCGCGGATGCGTACTTGCAGCTGTACAAACTCATGTACGACCGCCTGACGAACGTCCACGGGCTGAACAACCTGATTTGGGTCTGGAACGGTCAGGATGCCGCGTGGTATCCGGGCGACGAGTATGTGGATATCATCGGCGAGGACATTTACCCCGGCAAGCATGTGTACACGTCGCAGGCGGCGCGGTTCATCAAGGCGCTGAGCTACACGGACACGCGCAAGCTGATTACCCTCTCGGAAAATGGCTGCATTCCAGACCCGGAGCAGCTGGTGCGGGACAACATCATGTGGAGTTACTGGTGCGTGTGGGAAGGGGAGTTCGTGCTGAAAGCGGCGGGCTTCAACAATTACAGCGAACAGTACACGGAAAAGAACATGCTCAAAAAGGCGTATAAGAGCGATACGGTGATTACGCGCAAGGAATTGCCGGATTTGCGGAATTATCCGCTGGGCGACTAACGTTTCAAAACGCAGCACGCGCATACAATATGAAAGAAAAGTCAACGCAATCGCGAAAAAGGGAGTCCAGAGGGTCGAAGACCCTTTGGCAGGGTCAAGGGGCAGCGCCCCTTGGGTCTCTCCCCAAGTAAAAAGAGGAAGGTGAACGGTGTTGAGCGGAAAGAAGTCGCTGATGAGCATGGTGCTGGCATTGCTGCTGCTTTGCGGCGCTGCGCTGGCGGAGGAGAGCACAAGCGGCGCAACGGCGCTGACGAACGCAGACTACCAGCAGATTGTGAGTACATACTCCATTGATGCATCAATTCCGGGGTATGCGGACTATCTGCAGCGCAACGAGGACGCGGCGCACCCGGACGTGACCGTGACGGTGGACGCGGACACGTTCGTGCGCTACGAGGATGCGGGCATTGCCGCCCAGCCGCGGGTCTTTGAGGACTACGAGGGCATGGCGGGCAAGAGCGTCCTGACGGGCGAAGAGTCGCTGACCGAGTGGGTTGTGGATGTTCCGGAATCGGGTCTGTATGACCTGACGCTGCTCTACTACCCCTACGCGGGCAAGAACAGCGCCATCCAGCGCGCGTTCTTTGTGGACGGCAAGCTGCCGTACAGTGAGCTGGCGATGGTGGACTTCAACCGCGTGTGGGTCAACGGCACCTACGAGGAGTACACCGATGAGAACGGCATCGTCGTCCGCAAGTGGGACAAGGACAATCAGGGCAACGACCTGAAACCTTCGCCCATTGAACAGCCGGAGTGGTGTACCCACGGGCTGTACGACACCAACGGCTACATTTCTGACGAAATGAGCATTTACCTCGAAGCAGGGCAGCACACGCTGACGCTTTTGTCCATGCGCGAGCCGATGCTCCTGCGGTCGATTACGCTGTCCAACCACTCCCGTCCTGCCGCTTATACGGATGTGAAGGCGGCGGGCGACGCGGCGGGGCATCAGGATGCGACGGGCGTGTCCGTGCGCTTTGAGGCGGAAAACGCCGTCAAGACATCTTCTCAGATGCTTTACCCCGTGCAGGATCAATCCAGCGCGGTTGTGTACCCCATGTCGGCGCGGTATCTGCTCAATAACTCCATCGGCAGCAGCTGGAAGAACGCGGGCCAGTGGATTGAGTGGGCATTTGAAGTGCCGCAGGACGGTTACTACGAAATCTCGATGGCGGACAAGCAGAACTTCGTCCGCGGCATCGACGTGTACCGCAAAATCATGATTGACGGCGAAGTGCCGTTCGCGGAGTTCAACGCGCAGCCCTTCTCCTACACGCAGACGTGGCGGATAGAAACCCTCTCCGACGAGGACGGAAACGCCTACCGCGTCTACCTGACCGCGGGCAAGCATACCCTGCGCATGGAAGTTGTACTGGGCGATATGGCAAACATCATCGCGCAGGTGCAGGACTGCGTGCAGCAGCTGAACAACATCTACCGTCAGGTCATCTACATCACTGGCGTCGCGCCTGACCAGTACCGCGACTATCAGCTGACGGCGTCCCTGCCGAAGCTGGAGGGCGAACTGCGTGCGGTACAGGTGGACATTGACAGCGCCATTGCCGCGCTGGAAAAGACGGCGGGCAATGATTCCGATAAGCTGACCGTCCTGCGCACGATGAGCGACCAGCTGGACGAGCTGATCGAGGATCAGGAGCGCTTCACCGAGGTGCTTTCATCCTTCAAGACCAACGTCCGCGCGTGCGGCAACTGGATTACGCAGGTGCTGGCACAGCCGCTTCAGGTAGACCGCTTCTACATTCATGCTGCCGACACGCAGCCGAAGCTGGACAACAGCAGCTGGTGGGAGAGCCTTGCGCATGAAACGGAGCGCCTGTATTACTCCTTCATCATCGACTACAACAAGGTTGGCAACGTGGCGGAGGGCGACACGGAGAACGTCGTGCTGACGCTGTGGATCGGCACGGGCCGTGACCAGGCGAACGCCATCAAGTCGCTGATTGACGAGAAGTTCACGCCTGCGACGGGCATTTCCGTCAACGTGCAGCTGGTTGACATGAACACGCTTCTGCGCGCGACGCTGGCGGGCGAGGGTCCGGACGTCGCTATTCAGGTGGCGAACACCAACGGCATTGCGGGCGCGGTGCTGAACACGGGCAACGACACGCCCGTCAACTACGGCTTGCGCAACGCCGTGCTGGACTTGACGCAGTTCGAGGATTTCCCGGAGATTGCCAAGCGCTTCAACGAGAGTGCCATCATCCCGTTCTCCTTTGACGGCGCGACGTACGCCCTGCCGGATACGCAGACGTGGCTGATGATGTTCTACCGCAAGGACATTCTGGCGGAAATTGGGCTGGAAGTGCCGCAGACGTGGGACGAAGTGAAGGTCGCCATGTCCATCCTGAGCAAGAACCAGATGGAATTCGGCATGCTGCCGTCCGAGCAGGTGTTCGCGATGCTTTTGTTCCAGAACGGCGGCCGCTACTACACCGATGACAACGCTGCGTCCGCGCTGGATGAGGACGTCGCCATCAACGTGTTCAAAAAGTACTGCGAATACTACACGGATTACAAGCTGGACAAGGAAACGTCCGCCGAAGAACGCTTCCGTACCGGCGAATGCCCGATTATCATTTCCGACTACACGACGTACAACAACCTGCAGGTTTCCGCGCCGGACATCTTGGGTCTGTGGGACTTCACGACCGTTCCCGGTACGGTGCAGGCGGACGGCAGCATTGACCGCTCGACGGGTACGACAGGTCTGGCGGATATCATCATGAGCGCGACGCAGCATCCCGACGAAAGCTGGGAGTTCCTCAAATGGTGGACGAGCACCGAGACGCAGACGCTCTACGGGCGCGAGATGGAATCGCTGATGGGCGCATCCGCGCGCGTCGCGACGGCGAACACCGAGGCGCTGGCGAACCTGTCGTGGCCCATGCGCGACTACCGCGCGCTGGTGGAGCAGATGCAGTATGTGCGCGGCATCCCGCAGGTGCCGGGCGGATACTACACTTGGCGCAACATCAACAACGCGTTCTATACCATCACCACAGATACCGCAACGAACAACACCACCCCGCGCGAGGCGCTGATGGACAAGGTGTACTACATCAACGCCGAAATCAACTACAAGCGCACGGAATTCGGTCTGCCGCTCCATCAGACGGAAGACACGACGAAGGAGGAGTAAGATGAGCAATCCGACCTTGGTGCATGGCAAGCGTCAGTCGCTTGGCAAAACCATCTGGAAGCACCGCGCGTCCTACCTGCTGATGGCGCCGTACTTCATCCTGTTCTTCTTCTTCACCGTGCTGCCGGTGCTGATGGCTATCGGCGTTTCCTTCACGGACTGGAACATGTTGGAGAAGCCGGAGTTCGTCGGCTGGCAGAACTACGTTAAGCTCCTGCTCGATGACGAAATCTTCATCATTTCGCTCAAAAACACGCTGATTTTCGCTGTCATTACCGGTCCGGTCAGCTACATGCTGTGCCTGCTGTTCGCGTGGATTATCAACGAGTTTAACCGCGGGATGCGCACGCTCCTGACGCTGATTTTCTACGCGCCGTCCATCTGCGGCAACGCCTACATGGTCTGGAACCTGATTCTGACCGGCGACCGCTATGGCTATTTGAACGGTATCCTGCTGAACCTCGATATCATCAACGAGCCGATTCTGTGGATGAAGACAGAGCAGTACGTCATGCCGATGCTGATTATCGTTCAGCTGTGGCTGAGCTTGGGCACAGGCTTCCTGTCCTTCATTGCAGGCTTGCAGACGGTGGACAAGAGCATGTACGAAGCCGCCGCCATTGACGGCATCAAGAATCGCTGGCAGGAGCTGTGGTATGTCACCCTCCCGGCGATGAAGCCGCAGCTGATGTTCGGCGCGGTCATGCAGATTACGCAGTCCTTCGCCGTGGCGGACATTTCCATCAATCTGGCGGGCAACCCGTCGGTCAACTATGCTGGCGCAACCATTGTCACCCACTTGCTTGACTACGGTTCAACCCGTATGGAGATGGGCTACGCCTGCGCCATCGCGACCATCCTCTTCCTGCTGATGGTCGGCACGAATAAGCTCGTTCAGCGAGTACTGAGAAGGGTGGGTGAGTAAGCATGGCAGAACGGAGAGGTCAGGTGGCAGTCAAGGATTTGCCGCCGAAGCTGCAAAAGAAGCTGCGCCGGCAGAAGATTATGCCCAAGAAAGCCCGCAAGCTCAACCGCTCGATGGCGGGCAACGCGCTGCTGTTCACACTCATGTTCATCTGCGGTGTCTTCATGGCACTGCCGCTGGTCATGATTATCAACAACGCCCTGAAGCCGCTGGATGAACTGTACCAGTTCCCGCCGAAGATTTTTGTGCGCAACCCGAATCTGCGCAACTTCTCGGATTTGTTCATCCTGATGAACGACTCGTGGGTGCCTTTCAGCCGCTACATCATGAACACCATCATCATCACGGTGGCGGGCATGGTGGGTCACGTCATCGTGGCGTCGTGGGCGGCATATCCGCTGGCCAAGGACAAATTCCCCGGCAAGGCGCTGCTGTTCGGCATGGTCGTGCTGTCGATGATGTTCAACTGGACGGTGACGCAGATTCCGCAGTACGCCATCATTTCGTGGCTGCACATCAACAACACCTATCTGGCGCTGATTCTGCCCGCGTGGTCGTTCGGCATGGGTTTGTACCTGATGAAGCAGTTCATGGAGCAGCTGCCGGATTCGCTGATGGAGTCGGCGCGCGTGCAGGGCGCCAACGAATGGCAGATTTTCTGGAAAATCGTCATGCCGAACGTCAAACCCGCTTGGCTGACGCTGGCCATCTTCCAGTTCCAGCAGATGTGGGGCAATACCGGTTCGCTGTTCCTGCGTGACGAGCAATTGAAGCCCATGCAGTACGCGCTCCAGCAGATTACGGCTGGCGGTGTGTCCCGCGCGGGCGCGGCGGCGGCGGTCACGTTCATTATCATGGCGGTGCCGGTGCTGTTCTTCCTGCTGTGCCAGAGCAGCATTCTGGAAACCATGACAACTTCGGGCATGAAGGACTAAGAGAGGGAGGAAAGACGCATGAAAAAAATGAAGAAGTTCCTCCTGACGGCGCTGGCGGCGCTGGTCACTTTCTCCTCCTGCGGAGGAGCCTTGGCGGACGCCGAGCTGCCTTACACGACGTACAATTACGACTACTGGGGCTACATCGTGTACACGCCCGCGGCGTATGTGCCGGCAGGGTCGATTACAGGCGCTTCCTTCCAATATAATGGGCAGTCGCTGGGGGCGTTCAAGAATCCGCAGGACTTGTGCGTGGCGCAGGATGGCACGGTGTATCTGGCGGACAGCGGCAACAACCGCATCGTCCTGCTCAGCAGCGACATGACGAAGGTCGTGCGCGTCATCACCGGATTTGAGAATCACGGCGTGGCGGACACCTTCCAGACGCCCACGGGCGTGGCAGTCGCCAGCGACGATACGCTCTACATTGCCGACAGCCTCAACCGCCGCGTGGTTGTGCTGAATCCGGATGATACGCTCAACCGCATCATCGAGATTCCGCAATTGTCGGGCAGCGTGAAAGCGCTGGGCGGCGTGACCTACGCCGTCGGGACGCACATCGAGGGCATGGGCAACCTCAATCAGGAAACCGATGTGGACGGCATGAAGTACCGCACGGAGCGCTTCACGTCCGGCAGCGCCACGGAACTGGCGGACGAGCAGGGTACGACCTATCAGGTCAGCGCCTACGAGAGCACCTTGCAGCCGCTGGTGAAGACGGTCACAGACAGCAAGGGCGCAACCTACGCGATTGCGGAGAACGGCAAGTCCGTCATCCGCACGAACGCGGACGGCTCGACTTTCACTTACGCCCGCTATGACGCGACGACGAACCTCGACCTGTTCATCCTGATTGGCCGCCTGATTAAGGGCAACCAGAACATCACCGGCATGTCCGGTCTGATTGGTCTGGCGCTGGACGAGCAGGACAACCTCTACTGCATCAGCGCCAAGACAGTGGTTGTGCTTGACCAGAAGGGCAATATGGTCACGACATACGGCAACTACCGCAATGCGGACGATGCGCTGACCTCCTTCGCGACGATTTCGGAATTCGCGCTGGATGGCGACAGCGTGTTCATCCGCGACGCGGACAACCACATTGTCGAACTCGACCGCACGGGCAGCACACGCCGCGTGATTGAAAGCAACTGTATCCGCAAGACGGACGCGGATGGCAACATCACCCGCATGACGGGCATGACCGGAGCAGCAGCGGCTTCTTCAGAGGATGAAGAGACGGCGTTCCAGAACATTCTGGGCATCGAACTGACGGGCGATTACCTGATTGTGGGCGAGAAGAACGGCGAGATCAACGTCATGAAGACCACCGGCAAGCTGCTGGGCACGGTCGAGAATAATTCGCTGCTGCTGCTGGACACCAAAACGGACAGCGTATCTGCCGTGACGACGGTGAAAAACGGCAAGCAGGACGAGCGCCTGACGGAAGTTTCCGCAACGGCGATGGTGGATTGGAACGGTACGCAGCGCCTGTGCGTGAAGGAAAGCACGGGACGGGTGCTGGTGCTGGATGACAACTGGACGGTGCTGCACACGGCGCAGAACAACTGCGTGGAGGTGCAGGATAGAAACGGCACGGTGACGGAGCGCATCCTCGGCGTGGATGCGGGCAGCGGCTATCAGTCGTTCGCGGAAGTCAGCGGCGTGGAGGGCGTGGCGCTCAACAGCGCAAGCCAGCTCTGCATCGCGGACAGCGACAACCGCCTGATTGTGCTGGACGGCGACAAGAATGTCGCGCGCGTGACCGTCAACCCGAACAGCGAAGTGCTGGATGCCAACTTCCTCTTTACGCCCCTGAAAGTCTCGGTGGACTACGCCGGACGTGTCTACTGCATTGCGCAGAACATGTTTGAAGGCATCATGGTCTTTGAGACGAACGGCGACTTCACCGGCTTCTTCGGCACGATTTCCGTTGAAATTACGGCGTGGGAGAAGTTCTGGCGCAAGCTGGCGACGAAGGAAGAACGCTCCAAGCAGCAGCTGTTCATTCCGACGGAATTTACCGGCATTGACATCGACGACGAAGGCTTTGTGTACGCCTCGAACAAGGATACCGCGGGCACGCAGGCGGTTCGCCGCCTGAACCCCAAGGGCGAGGACGTCATCCGCATGGGTCAGACCAAGAACCTTGGCGGCGATATGCAGATCAGCGGCACGTCGCAGTACGCGGGCGCCAGCACGATTGTGGACGTGGTGTACCGCGAAAAGGGCATCTACTCGCTGCTGGACTCCAAGCGCGGCCGCATTATCACTTACGACCACGAAGGCAACCTGCTTTATATCTTCGGCGGCCTCGGCACGCAGGCGGGCACGATGGAAGCGCCTGTCGCCATTGAGTGCGCAGGGGACAAGATGCTCGCGCTGGATTCCAAGCAGGGCGTGATTGCCGTCTTCGGCGAAACGGAATACGGCCGGCTCATCAACGAAGCGGTTGGGCTGCGCTACGATGGCGACGAGACGCAGGCGGTTGCCCTGTGGCAGGAAGTACTGCGGATGGACGAGAACAACGAGCTGGCGAACACCGGCATCGGCAAGGCGTACCTATCCGCGGGCAACAACGAGAAGGCCATGGAATACTTGAAGCGCGGCATGAACCGCGACTACTACTCCGTCGCCTTCAAGCGCTACCGCAACGACGTGCTCAAGAGCAACATCAACTACATTCTGACGGGCATCATTGCGGTCATCGTGGCGATTGTCGTTGTGGTCAAGGTGATTCGTCCGCGCAGAAATCAAAAGAACGGAAGGAGGGCATAAGCGATGAAATCACTGTTCAGCAAAGAAAAGTGGCAGCAGCTGTTCTACACGGTGTCCCATCCGTCGGACGGCTTCTACTGGATTCGTCACGGCGAAAAGGGAAGCGTCGCCATTGCCATCCTCATGGTTGTCCTCTTCGGTCTGTGCTTCACGCTGAACCGGCTGCTTGCGGGCTTTGTCGTCAACGACATCAACGAGCGAACGGTCAACGCCCTGTGGGAAATGAGCGGCGTATTGATGCTGTACCTGCTGCTGTGCGTCGGCAACTGGTCGATTACCTGCCTGATGGACGGCGAAGGGCGCCTCAAGGATATTGCCATCGCCATCGGCTATTCGCTCCTGCCGATGATTGTGTGCTACATCGCCGCAACCATCGTCAGCCAGTTTGTGGCGGAAAATGAGGAAGCGTTCTACGCCATCATCATCTTCCTCGGCACGGCGTATACCCTCATCATGGCGCTGATTGGCATCATGCAGGTGCACAACTACACGCTGGGCAAAACGCTGCTCACGCTCCTGCTGACGCTGGTGGCAGTGTTCATCATCATCTTCCTGATGATGCTGATTGCGAACTTCATCGGGCAGGTGTTCGGCTTTGTCAGGAGCATCTACACCGAACTGATTTTCCGAGTTTAAGCGGGGGGTGGAAAGATGAGCGAGCAAACGAAAATCAAGCACAGCCCCGCCGTGGAAGGCAAAAAGCATCACAAGGTACGCTGGATTGTGCTGGCGGTGCTGCTGGTAATTGTGGCGGCAGTGGCTGCGTGGTATCTGATTCGCTTCGAGTTTAACCGGGACTATCAGGCGTACATTGAAGCGCCCGCGGGTGCGGCAGCGCAGTCAGAACTGGCGGCGCTCACGGACGAAAACCCGAATGTCGCCGCGCCTTTCCAGCTGTTTGCGGAAAACGACAACTTGAAGCTCTACGCGGATTTGGAGACGGCGAACGTCGCCATCTACGACAAGCGCAGCGGCGAAACGGTCTATTCCAACCCCGTGGACGCGGACGCGGACAAGGTGGCAAACAAGACCAACAAGAACTACTTGAAGAGCCAGTTCCTGCTGGACTACTACAACGCCGGTTTGACGAGCAGCACCTACGACAGCTACTCGATGAGCGTGGCGCTGGGCAACTTCCGCGCGGCAGCGATTGAGGACGGCATTGCCTTCATCTACGACGTGGGCGTGGACTCCATCCAGTACCTGACGCCGTCTTATCTGCCGACGGAGCGCTACGAGGGACTCTACGAGCAGCTGAGCGCACAGGCGAAGAAGGCAGCGGACATCGTGTACGAAAAGCGCGACGACGGCTACTGGATCAGCGCAACCGGTGCGAGCCGTACCCGCGAAATGGCGCGCGTCTCCAAGGAGTTTGTGGCGCTGGGCATGACAAAGGCGGAATACCTTGAAATGGAAGCGCTGGCGGGCAAGGAACAGGCGGAAACGCTGGGTTTCACCGTGACGCTGGAGTGGCATCTGGGCGAGGACAACGTGGAAGCCAAGCTGCCCGTGAGCGCGATTGAAGAGCGCGGCGGCGGCAAGGTCTACCGCATCCAGCTGCTGCCCTATATGGCGGCAGCGGGCAGCGACGAAAACGGCTACATGGTTGTGCCGAACGGTTCGGGCAGCCTGATTCGTTTCAACAACGGCAAAAACAGTGCCGCGGTGTACAGCCAGTACGTCTACGATATGGACTTGATTGACGGCGACTACACGCAGACGCAGACGATTCAGTCCGTGCGTCTGCCATTGTGGGGCGTGTGCCGCGAGAACACCAGCGTGTTGGCGACGATTGAAAACGGCGCTTCGCTAGCGGCTATCAGCGCGGATGTCGCGGGGCGCAACAACTCCTACAACAACGCGTTCGCCATGTTCACCCTGCGCGGGTCGGAGCTGCTGTCTCTCTTCGGCGCGGGCGAAACGGCGGAAATGCCTATCGTCGAGGACAACTACTACGGCGAAGATCTCGTCATCCGCTACACATTCCTGACGGCAGAGAACAAGGGGTACAGCGGTCTGGCGAACTACTACCGGGCGCGCCTGATTACTGAAAACGTGCTTTCTCCGCTGGAAGAGACGGGCGACATTCCCTTCTACTACGATGTGATTGGCGGCGTGAAGGAAACGACCCACTTCATGGGCATCCAGTACCTGCACGTCCGTGCCATGACCACCTTCGATGAAGCGGTGGAAATTGCGCAGACGCTGAACAAGGCGGGCATCAAGCATCAAGTGATGAACTTCCAAGGCTGGATGAACGGCGGCTACTACCACGATGTCGCGAACAACGTGTCCGTGCTGAGGCAGCTGGGCGGCAAAGATCGGCTGGAGAACCTGAACAGCGCAATAGCACGGCTGGGCGGCGAACTGTACGCCGACGTCGCGTTCCAGAAGGTGACGCAAATCTCCAAGCACTACATGGAGAATCAGGAGACGTCCCGTTATTACGGCGCGGGTTACATTGCGCAGTTCGGCGTGACGAATCCGGCATCCCTGCGGCGTACGTCCGCGCTGGGTTACAGCGAGAACATTTACAACCTGCTGTCCCCGAAGTTCCTGCCGTACTACGTCAGTGGGTTCCTGAACAGCACGAAGGATTATTCTCTGAACGGTTACTCCCTCCGCGACCTCGGCTGTGAGCTGCACGCGGACAAGCGCCGCACGGAGCTGATTAACCGCGAACAGGCGCTGATGATTGTCGAAAGCCAGCTGCGGGCGATTGCGGACAGCGGCAAGAAAGTCATGGTGTCCGGCGGCAACTTCTACGCCCTGAACGGCGTCAAGCACGTCATTGACGCGCCCATGACCGCGACGGAGTACGTCATTGTGGATGAAACGATTCCGCTTTACGAGATGATTCTGCATGGCTGTGTGGATTACACCGGTCAGGCGCTGAACACTATCGTGAGCGACGATTGGCAGGCGAAGCTGCTGAAAATGGTGGAATACGGCGCGTCCCCGCGCTACACCTTTACGGCGCAGCAAGCATCCGACATGAAGTACACGGCGCTGAACAGACTCTACGCCACGACTGTGGCCAAATGGACGGATACCGCGGCGGAACAGTACGCGTACCTGAACGCGGCGCTCGCCTCCGTCAGCGGCGCGCAGATGGTGAAGCACACGATTCTCTCTGATACGCTGCGCAGCGTCGAGTACGACAACGGCGTGACCATCTACATCAACTACGGCAGTCAGGATGCGCAGGCGGGCGGCGGTACTGTTCCCGCGAAGGCGTATCTGGTCACAGGAGGTGCAAACGAATGAAAAAGCTGCATATCTCCATGGCGGGGAAGCGCGCCGTTAACGGCTATCTTTTCATTCTGCCGTGGCTGCTGGGCTTTCTGCTGTTCTATGTGCGCAGCCTGTACATGACGGTGGAGTTCTCCCTGAGCGACCTGACCGTGCTGAGTACGGGCGGCTACAATCTGGAATTTGTGGGGCTGAAGAACTACTATGAGGCGTTCTTCTCCCACGCATCCTTCAAACAGACGCTGACGACCTCCATCGGCAACATGGTCATCGACGTGCCGCTGATTATCTTCTTCTCCCTGTTCGTCGCCATGATGCTCAACCGCAAAATGAAGTGCCGCGGACTGGTTCGCGCCATCTTCTTCCTGCCGGTGCTGCTGGGGGCGGAAGCGGTCAGCAATGCGCTGTCGCTGGCGGCGCAGATGATGGCGGGGGGTCTGAGCGGCACGAGCGCGGACATGGCGGCGGCGTCGGCATCCTCCGGCACGATGAACATGGATTACCTCATCGACCTGTTCGCGCAGCTTGCCCTGCCGGACGTGGTACTGGATTACATCTCTGGCGCGGTCAGCCGCATCAGCGATATCATTCAGGCTTCCGGCGTGCAGATTGTGCTGTTCATCGCGGGCTTGCAGTCCATTCCTTCCTCGCTCTACGAAGTGGCGAAGATTGAGGGGGCGACGGGCTACGAAACGTTCTGGAAAGTCACGTTCCCGATGGTGATGCCGCACATCATCACCTGCACGATTTACACCATCGTCGATGCGTTCAGCAAATCCGAGGTGGTCAAGCTGGCATACAGCACGGCGTTCACCGAGAGCCGGTACGGGCTGTCCTCCGCGTTCAGCGTGGTTTCGACGCTCATCACCTGCGCCCTGCTGGGAGCCGTGGTGTATTTCATCGGCAAGCGCACCTTCTACTACAATTAAGGCGAAGGAGAGTGAAAAGCAATGGAAAAATGGCGCGCATTTCGCAATTCTCCCCGCTATGAGGATGCCAAGGGCGGCGTGGTCAAAAAAGGCAAGAACCTGCTGATGACGATTTTGCAAATTATCCTCATCGTCGGTATCTCCTACGTCATCCTGTCGCCGGTCATCGGCATTGTCGCCCAGTCCTTCTTCTCCGATGCGGACTCGGCGAACCCGATGGTCTACACCATCCCGATTGAAGGCACGCTGGAGCGCTACACGACGGTCATCACGCAGATGGACTATTTCCGCACGCTCGGCAATACGCTGATTTACACCATCGCGCTGACGCTGATTCAGGTGCTGATTTGCTCGATGGTCGGCTATGGCTTCGCGCGGTTCGACTTCCCGCTGAAAAAGCTGCTTTTCGGCTGCGTTGTGCTGATGATTGTCATCCCGAATCATACCATCATGCTGCCGCAGTATATGACGTTCCGCAGCATGGGCTTGATGAGCGAGGCAACCCCGATGTATATCCTGACGCTCTTCGGCACAGGGCTTCGCGCGGGTTTGTTCATCTACATCTTCAACCAGTTCTTCCGCGGTCTGCCCAAGGAAATCGAGGAAGCGGCGTTTGTTGACGGCGCGGGAACATGGTACACCTACTTCCGCATCATGCTCGTCAACGCCATGCCTGCCGTCATCACGGTGACGGTATTCTCGCTGGTCTGGCAGTACACGGACTCCTTCTACAGCCAGCTGTTCCGCATTCCAACGGACATGCTGCTGGCGAAGCGCCTGTCCACGCTGCAAAACAACATTCAGGCAAACCTGAAGATTATGAACGTCCGTATCCAGCGACTGTATGTTGACGCCGGCGTTGTGCTGACAATTCTGCCGCTGCTGATTCTGTATCTGCTGCTCCAGCGCCGCTTCATTGAGGGCGTTGAGCGGTCGGGTATCGTAGGCTAACGGCGTTAAGTAAAATCAGGATTACGGCGAACCTTCCGAAAACCGAATAAAAACGACAAAATTCGCCCGTAAAGCTGGTCGACAGCAGTGCAAACGCGAACGCACTTGCTTGAAACTGTGCTTTATGGGCGAATTGATTCCCTCGAAAACATTTTCCGACGAAATTTTCGCAAAAAAAGTTGAGAAAATTTGCTGAAACAGCTGATTTACCGGTTGACTAACGGTATAGTTTTGTGATATGATAAAGCAGAACGGAAATGGGAAATCTGGTGCAAAAATCGCCGGTATGACAGCACGGGTTTCCTGCTTCCCCGACGGCGCGTCCGTCGGCAACGTTGCAATGGTTACACCAAGGAACCAAGTTCTGGGAAGGAACATGTTTAAGGAGGTCATCCAAGTGAAGAAGGTTGTTTCTGTTCTGCTGGCTGCGGGCATCATCGCGACGACAGGGGCGTTCGCAGAGAACGCCGGCGTGTCGAGCCCAGCTGCGTCGCCTGTGGCGTCTCCCGTGGCGGGTGCTGTCAGCAGCATCATTGACTTTGCCGACGGCGGCTTCGGCTTCCTCGGCATGGACACGACGCTGGGCAATGCCGATGCGAGCGAACTGAGCGTTGTGGACTACAACGGCGGCAAGGCGCTGTGCGTCAGTCCGGCGGCGGCTGGCAAGGTGCCGTATGTGTCGCTGAACGTGGAAGGCCTGCTGGGCGAAAACCTCAGCCGTCTGGCGAAGATTACCTTCGACGTCGGCGTGGAACTGGGCACGGACGGCAAGTTCTATGCGCAGTCCGGCAAGGTGTACATGGTCAACGGCGAGGACGGCTCGAAGCCGTCCGCCGACTGGTCGGTTTACATGGAACGCAAGAATCCGAAGACGGCGGTCGTGACCGTTCCTGCGGGCGCGTTCGTGGCGGGCCGCGGCGATACGCTGCAATTCTCCAAGGAAGTGGACAGCTTCATCGACTCCAAGAAGTTTGACGGCGAAGCGCCGCGTGACTTCTATGTGACCAACATCCAGTTCTTCGATGCGGAAGGCAACGTGCTGCCTGTGGATACCACGGCGGAATGGGTTGCGCCGGTGACGGAGGAAGACCGCTCCTATCTTTACGACGTGGCGAACGCGGTGGAGTTCCCGAACTTTGCCTACGAAGGCGGCGGCTGGAGTCAGAACGGTGCGGAAATGCCGCAGGAATTCCTCGATGCGCTGGTGCCCGGTTCTGTGATTGAAATCAGCTACGAATCCGAAGACGGCACGATGTGGATTGTCCTGCCGGACGCGGCGGCAGGCTGGTCGCGCGTTGCCAATGACGGTTCTGCCGCCATCAACAACAGCAAGAATACCTGCCAGATTACCTATGAGCAGATTGCGGCTGTGTGCGGCGAAGACAAGTCCACCTGGGGCGCGCGCCTGCAGTGCGAAGCGGGGAGCGCGTGGAAGGTTTACTCCGTGAAGGTTGGCCAGAAGGTCGCCCGCAAGGTCGCAACGCCCGTTGCTTCCTTTGATGGATTCTCCTGCGAAGGCGGCGCGTGGGGTCAGAATGGCTTCGACATTCCGGAAAACGTGCTGGATGCCCTTGTGCCCGGCACGGCGGTGCAGATTGACTTTGAATCCGAGGACGGCTCGATGTGGCTCGTCATGCCGGACTGCACGGCGGGCTGGATGCGTGTGGCGCAGGGAGCGGCGAGCATCTCCGGCAGCAAGGCGTACATCACCTATGAGCAGATTGTCGAAGCCTGCGGCGAGGACAAAGCGGGCTGGGGCGCGCGGATGCAGTGCGAAGCGGGGAGCGCGTGGAAGGTCTACGCGGTGTCCGTGGTGAAGCTGACGGAAATGGTCGGCAGCCACAACAATGTGGAGTTTGCAGGTGCGGCTTGTGAAGGCGGCGCTTGGGGTCAGAACGGCACGGAAATGCCGGAAAATATCGTGGCGGCGCTGGTGCCGGGCGCGGTCATCAACATCTCCTATGAATCCGAAACGGGCAACATCTGGATTGTCATGCCGGACGCGGCGGCGGGCTGGTCCCGTGTGCAGCAGCAGACGGCGGCGACCGACGGCAAGACGGCGCAGATCACCTACGAGCAGATTGCGGCGGTCTGCGGCGACGACGTTTCCACCTGGGGCGCGCGGATGCAGTTTGAATCCGACGGCGCGTGGAAGGTCTACGCAGTGACGGTCGGTCAGTCCAAGTAAGTCTATTCATCTGTCGGGTGCGGGGAAAGCGCCCGTCACCCGACAGCTCGTTCAGAAAAAAACAACATAGGAGGTTCGACACACAATGAAAAAGTTTGCTGCTCTCCTGCTCGCACTGACGATGGTGCTGGGCATGGCGACCATCACGGCGAGCGCGGAAGGCTCCGAGCGCGTCATTACCATCGGTACGACGTGGGATCTTTACTGGGACTCCTTCGATGGTTCCATCGAAGATAACCCCTATTACAGCGGCACCACCGCGGACGAAATGAAGTTCGCGAAGGTGAAGCAGATTGAAGAAAAGTGGGGCGTCAAGTTCGAGTACATCAACCTGACCTACGCGGGCGCGAAGGAATCCATCAACACCTCCGTTCTGGCGGGCACGCCGGACGTGGATGTGTATATGATGGATCTTGCGCTGGCGGCGCCGGCGGCGGCGAACGGCTACGTCATCGACATGCGCGACGTGCTGCCCGCTGACAACACGGTGATTCAGGGCAAGGACGCTGTGCTGTCCTACATCGACACCGGCAGCGGCGCTGTGCAGCTGCTGTGCGACAACAACGCGGAAAACATGGTCGGTTCTACCATGCCGCTGGCGTTCAACCTGCAGATGATTGAGGACGCGAACCTCGAAGACCCGCGCGATCTGGTCGAACGCGGCGAATGGACTTGGGAAAAGTTCCGTGAGTACTGCAAGACGCTGACGAAGGACACCGACGGCGACGGCAACATCGACGTGTACGGCTTCGGCGGATGGCCGGGAGACTACTTCATGAACCTCGTCATGTCCAACGGCACGAACGTGGCGGCAACCGCGACGGAAAACCTCTCTTCTCCCGAAGTCGGCGAAGTCCTCCAGTTCATGCAGGATCTGAACCTCGTGGACAAGGTGATGTACCCCATTCCGGAAGAAAACGGCTGGGACGTCTGCCGCTACCTGTACCGCGACGGCAAGGTTGCCTTCACCCCCATTGCTGCGTGGATTATGGACTCCAACAAGGACTATGCGTTCCAGTCTCCCGACAGCCCGACCCTTGATTTCGACATGGTGTTTATCCCGTGGCCCATTGGCCCGCACGGCAATGCGGAAACCAACGCTCAGAAGGTGACGGCGAACGCCTGCTACGTCATCCCGGTTGGCGTGGAAGACCCGGAACTGGTCTACAATGTGCTGTATGACCTGCTCAACTGGTACAACTACGATCCCAACAGCGAAGACGGCGGTGCTGCTGCGCTGGCCATCCGCGATGACCCCGAAACCCTCGGCTGGTGGTACGGCGTGACCGCGAAGGACATCGACCTGCAGGACTACAACTTTGAAGTCATGATGGAAATGGGTCGTCACCAGATGCTGGATAGATACGGCAGCCTCGGTGACGATGCGGAACTGCCCCTGCGTGAGTTCATCAATGGCGATTACACCACCGCTCAGCTTCAGGAAAAATATCGCCAGACCATTCAGGATGCTATCGACGGCATTCTGGGCAAGTAATCCCTGTCTCTTTGACCTCCATCGTGGGTTCGCCTGCGGTGGAGGTCTTTTCGCTTCATGCAAAACCCTGTCCTTGACAAGAACCAATGAATCGGCTATGATGAAATCAAACGCAAAAGGAGAAAACCCCCATGTGGACACAACTGCCGGGCGAAAAGCGAATCGCCCTTGATGATGAAAATCTCCAGTACACCGGGCGCATTGATTTTGCTGACCCGCAAAACCCTGTGTTTCTCTTTACCGCCTCGTTCGTCCGCTTCCGCATGACCGGGCATCACCTCCGCGTCGTGCTGACGAACACGCACCACCTCTGGGAGAACCGCCTCGGCGTCGTTATCAACGGCGAACAGTTCGGCGTGCTGCTGGACTGGGACGCGCTGAACGTCATTGACCTTTCTGATCACCTCCGCGACGGCGAGAACGACGTGATGCTCTTCAAGCGGCAGGACAGCTGCTACAAGATGACGCTCCACGCGCTGCTGATTGACGAAAACGCGACGCTCCTGCCGCCGCCTGTGCGCCCGAATCGGCGCATTGAGTTCTATGGTGACAGCGTGTCGGCGGGGGAAGTCAGCGAAGTGACCGAATACGCCGGGAAGATTGACCCGCCCGACCATCAGGCGCGGTATAATAACGTATGGTTCAGCTACGCATGGCAGACGGCGCGGCTGCTGAATGCCGAAATCAGCGACATTGCGCAGGGCGGCATTGCCTTGCAGGATGGCAACGGCTATTTCTTTGATACGGGGATGCTGTCCTGCTGGGACAAACTGGCGTATAACCCGTTCTTCCATGACGAAAAACCGTGGGATTTCAGCCGCTTCACGCCGCATGTCGTCGTCGTCGCGATTGGGCAGAACGACTCCGCCAAGCGCAACTTTATGGCGGAGGACTACAACGGCGAACAGGCGAAGCGCTGGCGGAGCGACTACGCAGGCTGGATTCGCGCGATTCGTGGGAAATATCCGCACGCGCATATCCTGCTGACGACGACCATCATGGCGCACAGCCCTGCATGGGACGACGCGATTGAAGAAGTGTACAGCAGCTTTGGCGACCCGAAGGTGCATCACTTCCTCTATCCGAAGAACGGCTGCGGCACGCCGGGTCACGTCCGCGCGAACGAAGCAGCGGAGATGGCGAAGGCGCTCGCGGCGTACATCGAGGCTATTCCGAACGTTTGGCAGGAGGATGCAGAATGAACGTACAGGTAAATCAAAATGAACGGCTGATTCGCCCCTCCGACCCGGCGATTCGCTACACGGGGCGCATCGACAACAGCAACCCCGACGCGCCGTTCCTCATCTACGTCTGTTCGCAGGTGGAGTTCCGCGTCACGGGGCGTGTCCTGCGCGTGTTTATCGAAAATATCCACTCGTTTTATGAAAATCGGCTGGGCGTCATCATCAACGGGGTGGAATCCGCCGTGCTGCTGGAAAGCGGCGCACAGGTACTTGACCTCTCCGACCGCATGACTGATGGCGAAAACCATGTGCTGCTCTTCAAGCGGCAGGACTGCTGCCACGCGCTGGTGCTGCACGGGTTCGCCGTCGCGGAAGATGCGGAGCTGCTGCCCTTGCCGCCGCGTCCGAAGCGCCGCATGGAGGTTTACGGGGACAGCGTGTCCGCCGGGGAGGTGTCCGAAGCGGAATTTGCCTGCGGGCAGGTAGACCCCGAAGGGCACAACGGGCGGTACAGCAACGGCTACTTGAGCTACTCGTGGCAGACGGCGCGTCTGCTTGGCGCGGAGCTGCACGACATTGCGACCGGTGGCATGGCGCTGGAGGATGGAACCGGCTATTTTTACGCACCTGATTACATCGGGATGCTCTCGTCGTGGGACAAGCTCAACTACTATCCGCCGTTCGGCGCAAAAACCGACTGGGATTTCAGCCGCTACACGCCGCATGTCGTTGTTACTGCGATTGGGCAGAACGACGCGAACCCGGTCAATTTCATGGCGCAGAACTACGACTGTGACGCCTCGAAGCACTGGCGGAGCGCCTACGCGGGGTGGATTCGCGCGATTCGGGCGAAGTATCCGCACGCGCAAATCATTCTGACGACGACGATTCTGGGGCATGACGCCGCGTGGGACCGCGCGATTGACGAGGTGTGCCGCGAGCTGTCTCAGACGGATGGGCGCGTGCATCATTTCCTGTACAGCAAGAACGGCTGCGGCACGCCGGGGCATATCCGTGGCAGTGAAGCGGCGGGCATGGCGAAGGAATTGGCGGGGTTCATCGAGACGCTGCCGGACGTGTGGGAAGACTAAATTCGGAATAAAACGGGGGTGTGAATCGTGATTTCTGTGGTGCTGCCAGCGTATAATCGAAGGAATACTGTCCGAAAAGCGGTCGAGAGCGTCCTCAATCAGACGGAACGGGATATCGAGTGTATCGTCGTGGATGACGCGTCGACCGATGACACGGCGGGGGTGCTGACGGAAATCAGTGATTCGCGCCTGCGCATCATCCGTCTGACGGAAAACAGCGGCGCGTGCCACGCGCGGAATGTCGGCGTTCAGGCGGCAAAGGGGGAGTACATCGCCTTTCAGGACAGCGACGACTGCTTCCACCCCGACAAGCTGGAGCGGCAATTGGCGTTCCTGCGGGAAACGGGCGCGGATGTCGTTTTCTGCGGCATGAACCGTATCTGCGGTCAGCAGATGGAGGTTTTTCCGGCGTATGTGCCGGATAAGTGTATTAACCGGATAGACTTGCTGGAAGCAAACCTTGCCAGTACGCAGTGTATTTTCGGCAAGGCGGAAGCATTTCGCAACACGCCGTTTGACGAGGACATGCCGCGCCTGCAGGACTGGGCGCTGATGCTTGAACTGGTGAAGAAGTACATTGTGCGCGGCGAGGCGACCCCGCTGGTGGATGTGTACGTTCAGCCGGACAGTCTGTCCAATCAGCCGAAGAAGCTGTTTCCGGCGCTGCGGCGGATTTACCTGCGCTACGCCGAGACCATCAATGCAATTTGCCCGGAGCACTGGACGATCATCCTCACGCAGGCGGCGGAGCGTATCGGGGAAGAAGCGTGGCAGGGCGAACTGCTGGAGAATGCGCCGGAGTGCGTGGTGCGCCCGGAGCAGATTGCGTCGATGGGGAACATTGTGCTGGGGCAGGGCGGCGAATATCCGCAGGGCAAAATCCTGCTGACGCGCAACCTGTCTGATATACAGGAAGTGCGCGACAGATGCTACTATCTGCCGCGAAATCTGCTTGGCAAGGCGCTGAAGGAAAGTCTATCGGTGGAAATCGCGGGCAGGACGGCGGTGCATCCGCTGCAGCGGCTGTCGGCGATGCTGTGCGGCTGGCTGAATCATCAGGAAGCGTGGGAAACTGTCACGCGGGTTTATGCGGAAGAGGAAATCATTGAGACGCTGGCGGCGGATCAGCTGATGGAAATGCCCTTGTGGGCGCGCGTCATCCGGCAGGCGGGGCGGAAGAAATTGCCGGAGAAGCCGATTCGCCGCGTTGCCGCGTATTATCACAACGTGCATGGCGGCGGGGTACAGCAGGTGACGGCGAAACTGCTGCACGTTTGGCGGAAAATGGGGCTGGAAGTCACGCTGATTACGTCGCAGCAGCCGAACGAGGAGGATTTCCCGCTGCCCAAGGACGTACGGCGCGTGGTGATTCCGCCGTTTGACCCGTTCGACTGGGAGACCCGGAGCGCGCATGTGCGGCGCTTGGCGGAGGTGGCGCGGGAGGTTGACCTCGTGGTAGACCACGCGTGGGCTGACCCGATGGTTCTCTTTGATGTGCTGGCGATTCAGTCTGCGGGTGCGAAGGTGCTGCTGCACACACACAGCGTTTTCTCCATGACGCTTCTTAAGCGCGAGCTGCACGACCGCTTCCAGTGCCTGCCGGATGTGGCGGCGATGGCGGATGGCGTGGTGGCGCTGACGCCGGCGGATGCGTGCTACTGGCGGCAGTTTTCGCCGCGAGTGTTTGAGACACGCAACCCGATTGATGTTGCGGATGTGCCGCTGAACGCGCTGGGCGGGCGGACAATGCTCTGGGTGGGGCGCAATTCGCCGGAAAAGCGCCCGATGGATGCAATCAAGGCGGTCATGTGGATTGGCGATCGCGTGCCGGGGGCAAAGCTGATCATCATGGGCGGCGGATTCGAGCACGAGGCGGAAATGAATTGGCTGAAGAACGTGGAGTACGTCGGATATCATCAGGATACGGAGGAAATTTTCCGGCAGGCGGATGTTTTCCTCTGCACAAGCGAGTATGAAGGTTTCAGCCTGACGATGGCGGAAGCGCAGGCGCGCGGCATCCCATGCGTAACATACGACATGCCGTATCTGCCGATTTTGCAGGGCGGCGGGCATGTGGCCGTGCCGATGGGGGATGCGGACGCGCTGGCAAAAGCGGCGGCGGACTTGCTGCTGGACGCATCGCGCCGGGTGGCATTGGGGCAGGAGGCGCGCAAGAACGTGGAGCGCCTTTGCATTGATCAGACGGCGAAGTGGACGGAAATCTTCGCGCAGATGGCGGAGGCAAAGGGCAAAGCGCACCCGGACGCGGCAGTGCAGCAGATGGTGTCCACCCTGTCCGAACACGCGCTGCGCCAGGAGAAGGAAGTCGTTTTCCACGAAATCGAGAAGCCGGAATTTATCCCGATGCCCAAGCACGGCCCGTTCAAGCTGTTAAGAAAGAAACTTGCAACGGCGTGCAAACTGCTGCTGGTTGGCAAATGAGCGCATAACATTCCTGTCCGCTGGGCATCCTTGCCATGAGGTGATGAATATGCACAGAGGGCATCCGCTGCTGTGCGGGACGCTGCTGGGCTTGACGTGGACGCTCTTGTCGCTGCTGTTTCAGGGCGTGGACTGGCTGGCGGCGTGGTCGCTGGAACGCGAGGGTGCGGCGCTGCTGGGGATGACGGCGGTCGGCGCGCTGATTGCCGCTGTGCCGAAGCTGCTGCGGAATCGGGGCAGTTACTGGGCGCGTGAGAGCGCGCTTGGGTGCGCAGGGGCATTTCTCTGCGGCGTCGGCATGATGATGGGGCTGCACTTGACGGGCAGCGGACGCATCGTATCGGCAATGCTGGAGGGCAGCACGGGCGCGTTCGGGTTTGTGATAATGGCATGGATTGCGGGCTGCGTGACGGCGCTGCTTGCAGGAAGGCGGCGCGCATGAGGATGCTGCTAATCCCTGCATCGTGCGGGCTGCTGCTGGGAATGTCGCTTTCGGCGGCACGACTGATATCGCCCGATGGACTGCGTGACACGCTGCGCTTTCGCCCATCCCATGCGTTGAAGGCGGCGCTGTGGGCGCTCGGCACGGCAATTGCGGCGATGGCGCTGCTATGCTGGCTGGCGGTGATGGATATCGACCGCATTGTGCCCTTGCCGCTTCACGCGGGGACGCTGGCTGGCGGAATGCTGTTCGGTGTGTGCGCGGCGCTGTGCGGCTTTACGCCGGGGACGGCGCTGACGGGAATTGCGTCGCGAAAGCCGATGCGTGCGCTGTGTGCGGCGCTGGGGTGTCTGGCGGGCGCGTGGCTTGTGCAGTATGTGCCAACAGAAGCGGTTCGCGGACTCTGGGAAGCGCCTGCGGGGACACTCTTTCGCATGACGCTGACCGAGCCGTACTGGTTTGGCGGCGGATTCCTGCGGCAGGGGTGCATCGGGCTGGCGCTGATGCTGCTGGGGCTGCTGATGCCGTCGGGCGTGCGCTGGACGCGGGAGATTCCGCCCGAAAAGCCGACGGAATCGGCCGAGCCGGAGACGTTCGTCGCGCTGCTGCCTGGGGAAGAGCCGATGGTGGTCGAAATTCCGGCGGAGGACGCGGAGATAGACGACGAGCTGCATCATCTCCCGCCGGAGGACGAGGTGGAGGAAATCGACGGCTCGCCGGAAGAAGAAAATCCGGATGAACCAACAGGTATTCTTCCAGATGAAGAAAACATGGAAACAGAAACGTTGGAGATAGACGACGAGTTACATCATCTTCCGCCAGAGGATGAAGTGGAAGAAATTGACTGACATCGCAAAGACGCGTGATTTGCAAGAAAAGTGACGCGCGGCATGAAAAACCCACAAAATAGCGAATGTTCGGCAGATGTAACCTTTTGCGGAAAAAACGAAAATTTATCGAAAAAAAGCGGAAAATGTACTTGCAACAGAGGGCGCAAATGTGGTATGATACAAGGGATAAAAGGAGGGGAAAGTGCAATGGGGCATGTACAGATTAACCTTTTTGGCAGTTTCCATGTGGAACGGGACGGGAAATCTGTAGATGAGCAGCTGGCGCGTTCCCCCAAAGGGATGCTGCTGATGCAGTATCTGATTCTTGCGCCCCGACAGACGGCGGAAGCAAAGACGCTGATGCAGGTCATGTGGCCGGAGGAAAACTCAACCAGCCCCGATACGGCACTCAAAACGTTGATTAGTCGTCAGCGCGCGCTGCTGCGGGAAATCTCCCCCGAACTGGCAATGTGTCTGGTGACGGTGCGCGGCGGGTATCGCTGGGTGTGTCCGCCGGAAGTGTCGGTGGATGTGCTGGAATTCGAGGAAATGCTGGCGCGGATGAAGCTGCCGGGGGGTGCCACGCCATCGGAAGAAATGCTCACGCGGATGCTCGTGCTGTATCAGGGGCGCTTGCTGGCGGATCAACAGCCGCAGCCCGCGTGGCTCTACAACCGCAGCGAACGGCTGCACCAGCAATTTCTGCAAACGGTGGATAGTCGGTTGGCGCAGCTGCAGCAGGCGGGGTATGTGCACCGCTATGTGGCGCTGGTGCGGCGCGCGATTGATGCTGATCCGACAAACGAGGCCCTGCAGCAGCGGCTGATTGAGGGCTTGCGCCAGACCGAGCGCGATACCGACGCTGACCAGCAGGTGGAGCTTGCCGCGCGCCTGAACAGCGCCGCGCGCGATGAGATGATGGCGGATTACTATGACCGCATCCAGCGGGCAAGCCGTGCCTTAGAGAATGAGCTGGTGCAGTTCAAGGAAGAACTGATGCGCGGGGAGGATAACAACCGCGCGATTGTCTGCGACCGGCGCGTGTTTCGGTCGCTGTTCTGTTTGCAGCGGCGCGGCATGGAACGCACCGGCGGTCATGCGCTGCTGGGGATCCTGACGCTGACGGAGCTTGACCCGGCGAGCGAGAAGCGGGAAGCAGCACTGAACGGCCTGGTGAAGATTATGCTGCTGAATCTGCGCCGCGGCGACGTAATTACCCGCCTGGACGAAAGCACGATTGCCATGTTCCTGCCCAACGCCGACGAAAGCGCGGCGAACATCATCATCGACCGTCTGAAGCGCTCGTTCTATCTGCAATTCCCGTCCACCGGGCGGACGCTCAGCTGTGCGATTTCGGCCATCAGCGTGGAAAAAACGAAGCCGGAACAGCGATAAAGTGAATCATCAGAAGGCAGACGCGAGAGTGTCGGCCTTTTTTCGTGAGGGTAAAATAAGGTTCTTCACGGAAAGCTGGGGGGCAAACAAGGGCTTAGGCGAAGCACCAAAAAGCTGCACGCGGAAGGAGCATGAAAGCGCGACCAACTCAATCGCGAAAAGGGGTCAAGGGGGGACTTCGTCCCTTTTCGTCTGCCCCTTGCAGGGTCAAGGGACAGCGTCCCTTGTGGGGTTTGGGGCAACGCCCCAACAGTTCCACGGGCGACCAGTATGCCAAACGCGCTCAACAAAGGTGCAGGCAGCGAAGCGTCCCTGCCAGTAACTCTGCGCTCCCGCAGGAGCGCCCCCGAGCTGCTCTTCCCCTAAGATTCCGTGAAGAACCAAATCATGAGCAATTCGCAATGAGCAGTGAGCAATGCAATGGCGGCGGGCGCGAATGCCTCCACAGAAGCGACGGTAATAAATTCAGCCATTAGAAAAAGCCCCTTCGCCGTATCGGACGAAAGGGCTTTTTGCGTTGCAATTACTTGGCGTACTCCATCGAGCGCGTTTCGCGGATGACGTTGACGCGAATCTGTCCCGGATACTCCATTTCCTTCTCGATGCGCTTGGCAATTTCCTTGGCGAGAATCTTCGTGCCATCGTCGGTCACGTCGTCGGGCTTGACCATGATGCGCACTTCGCGGCCGGACTGAATCGCGTAGCACTTCTCGACACCGGGGAAGGAGGTTGCAATCTCTTCCAGCTTCTCCAAACGCTTGATGTAGTTTTCGAGGCTCTCACGGCGCGCACCCGGACGAGCAGCGGAAATCGCGTCCGCCGCCTGAACCAGCACGGCTTCAACCGTCTGCGGTTCGACGTCGTTGTGGTGGGCGAGGATGCAGTGGACGACATCGGGGCTCTCGTGGTACTTGCGGGCCAGTTCGCCGCCAAGGGTGACGTGCGTGCCTTCCGCTTCGTGGTCAACCGCCTTGCCGATGTCGTGCAGCAGACCTGCGCGCTTGGCAAGCTGAACATCCGCGCCCAGTTCCGCAGCCATCAGACCTGCCAGATGGCTGACCTCGATGGAGTGCTTCAGGACGTTCTGTCCGTAGGAGGTGCGGTACTTCAGGCGACCCAGCAGCTTGACCAGCTCGTGGTGGATGCCGTGCTGATTCGTCTCGAAAACAGCGGCTTCACCGGCTTCGCGAATCTGGTTTTCGACTTCCTTCTTCGCCTTCTCGACCATCTCTTCGATGCGGGCGGGGTGGATGCGGCCGTCGTTAATCAGGCGTTCGACTGTCAGGCGGGCGATTTCACGGCGAATCGGGTCAAACGCGGACACGATGACGGCTTCGGGCGTATCGTCGATGATGATGTCCACGCCCGTCGCAGTTTCCAGCGCGCGGATGTTGCGGCCCTCGCGACCGATGATGCGGCCCTTCATGTCGTCGTTCGGCAGAGCAATGACGGACACGGTGCTTTCCGCCACATGGTCGGAGGCGCACTTCTGAATCGCCAGCGCGATGATGTTGCGCGCCTTTTTCTCGGCTTCTTCCTTGGCGCGCGCTTCAATGTCGCGCACGGATGCCGCCGCGTCGTGGAAGGCTTCCTTCTGCACACGGTCGATGATGATCTGCTTCGCTTCGTCCTGCGTCATGGAGGCGATGCGCTCCAACTCTGTGTTCTGCTTGGTGACAAGGGCTTCCGCCTCATCGTGCAGGCGGGCGGTGTCCTCCTGCTTGCGTTCCATCAGGTCGCTGCGCTTCTTCAGGTCGTTCTCGCGGTCATCAAGGCTGTCCGAACGCTTGTCCAGCGACGCTTCGCGCTGCACCAGACGATTTTCGCTCCGCTGCACCTCGGCGCGGCGTTCACGAATCTCGTTCATCTCGCGGTTGTTATCCGCCTTTTCGCGGTCAATCTCATCCTTAGCCTTGAGAATTTCCGCCTTGGCTTCCTGCACCTTTTCCTTTTTGTAGTCGTCTGCTTTGCGCTTGTAGTCATCCGCCTTGCGGACGGCATCCTCGTACAGGCGCTTGGCAGTTTCCTCGCTGCGGTTGATCTTTTCTTCGACCATCTTCTGCCGGTAGGTGTAGCCTGCGAAGCCGCCGCCGGCACCGACGAGCAGGACAATCAGAATCCATACGATGGTTGGCACTGAATGGTTTCCCCCTTTCAAATTTTGCTGAAAATTCAGTTGCGAAGTTGATACGACCGACGCAAAAAAGCCGTCGGGGAAGCGATTTTCCCCATACGGCTGTACGCTGCAAATTCGACACACGCAGTCCGAAAACATCCCGCGCATCCGCATGGACAGGCAGGACGAACAGACGGCAAAACCATATCAGTCAACACACTGCCGGAGGACGAAAACCGTCGCGACAGGCGAAAAACAACGCTCTGACGAAGGGAATACGGGGTCAGAAATATCACCGCAGGGCGCATGAAAACAGGCGCACTTGTGATGACAGGCGCGTTTCGGAAAGGATGCATCCTCCCCAATCGGGGAAAAGCACCGAAAAGGCGAATCAGCAGACACGCTGCCCATCCGCATTGACTGGTCAAACAGCCGAAGCGCCGCGAAAACCGCACGAAAACGGCGAAAATCCGCAGGCGCTTGAAAGCAATCAGGCGTCTATCGAAAACAGCACGGGCGCGGTTGGAAAAAACATTTCGGACGCGCCACAGCCGGTCACTTCCTATTTTACAATCAAATAATGCTTCTGTCAAGGGAAAACGGCGCGTTCTTTGCCGAATGCAAAAAGTTTATTTTGCGGGACTGGACAAGGCACGCGCAATCCGTTATAATCAAGGGAGAAGATTCCTTATGAAAGGATGAGTTCGGATGAAGCAGATTGCAAGAGAACGATTTGAAACCGCTTGGCTGAGCAACCCAGAAATTTTCAGCGTCCATGAGTTGCCGGATTGCTCCGATCATGCCTTTTATGCGACGATGGCGGAGGCAGACGCGGATGCGTCCTCTTTGGTGAAATCGCTGGATGGCGCGTGGAAGGCGCATTTTGCCATGAATCCCTCGGAAGCGTCGGACACGCTGCTGACGAGCGCCACGCTGGATGAAACGCTGCGGGAAATTCAGGTGCCGTGTGAATTTCAGATGGAAGCGCCGGAGTGGGATCCGCCGCACTACGTCAATACGCAGTACCCGTGGGATGGACACGAAGCCTTGCAGGCGCCGCAGGTGAGCGAAGTCTACAACCCGACGGTGACATGCATCCGACACTTTGCTTTGTCCCTGCCGCAGGTGCAGCAGCGTACCGTGCTGCATTTGGCGGGCGTGGAAGCGGCGGTGCTGGTTTACGTCAACGGGCATGAAGTCGGCTATGCGGAGGACAGCTTCACACCGCACCGCTTCGACCTGACCCCCTACGTCCACGTCGGGGAGAATCGGCTGGCGCTGCGCGTGTTCAAGCGCTGCACGGGCAGCTGGATGGAGGATCAGGACTTCTGGCGGTTCAGCGGCATCCACCGCAGCGTGTCCCTGCACTTCTACCCAGAAACGCATCTCTACGACCTGCGCGTCCGCACACCGCTGACGGACAACTACACCCGCGCGACGCTGGAAATGCGCCTGCGGGTGATGGGCGCGTCGCTGGGCAAGGCGAAACTGACGCTGACGGACAAGGCGGGCAAGACGCTCTGGACGGCGGAGAAGCCGCTGACGGCGCTGGAAAGCTATGTCAGCGCGGAGATTCCCGGCGTGAAGCTGTGGAGCGCGGAAGAGCCGAATCTTTATACGCTGACCGTCGTGCTGACGAATGCGCAGGGGCAAGTGACTGAAGTCTGCCGGACGAAAGTGGGCTTCCGCCAGTTCGAGATGAAGGACAAAATCATGTGCCTGAACGGCAAGCGCATCGTGTTCCACGGCGTCAATCGCCACGAATTTGACTGCGACCGCGGACGCGTGATGACGCATGACCTGCTGATGCGCGACATTCGCGATATGAAGGCGATGAATATCAACGCCGTGCGCACCTGCCACTATCCGAATACATCGGAATTTTACCGCCTGTGCGACGAATATGGGCTGTACGTCATCGACGAAGCGAACATCGAGACGCACGGCTCGTGGCAGCCGATGCACGACTGGGTGGTGCCGGACAACCGCCCGGAGTGGCAGGAGGCAGTGCTGGCGCGCGGCCGGGCGATGCTGGAGCGTGACAAGAATCACCCGTGCATTCTGCTCTGGTCGTGCGGCAACGAAAGCTGGGGCGGCAAAGACCTCTACGAATTGAGCCAGTATTACCGCCGGGAAGACCCGACGCGCCTGGTGCATTACGAGGGCGTGGCGAATGATCCGCGCTATCCTGACACGACGGACGTGCATTCCAACATGTACCGCAGGGTCGCGAGCATCGAGGAGTATCTGCAAAGCAATCCCGACAAGCCCTTCATCAACTGCGAATACACCCACGCCATGGGCAACAGCTGCGGCGGCATGAGCCTGTATACCGCGCTGGAGGACAAGTACCCGATGTATCAGGGCGGCTTTATCTGGGATTATGTGGATCAGGCGCTGCGCGTGAAAGCCCCGAACGGGCAGGAACGCTTGGCGTATGGCGGCGATTTCGGCGACAAGCCGACGGACTGGCAGTTCAACACCAACGGCATCATTCTGGGCGACCGCACGCAGACGGGCAAGTGTCAGGAAGTGCGGTACCTGTTCCGCGACGTGTTCCTGACGCCGGACGAAACGGGCGTGACGGTGAAGAATCGCCGCCTGTTCCAGACGCTGACGGGCTATGACGTGCGCTGGACGCTGGAGTGCGACCGCAAGCCCATCAGCGCGGGTGAAACGCTGCTGCCGGACATTGCGCCGGGCGAATCAGTCCACATTGACCTGCCGTTTGGAACGCTGCCGGAAGGGCAGACGGTGGTAACGTGCTTCCTCGTGTTGCGCGAAAAGACGGGCATTCTGGAAGCGGGAACGGTGCTCAGCCACGGACAGACCGTGTTTGGCGCGATGAAGAAGGCGGAAACGCCGGACAATGCGCCTGCCCCGGTGATTGGCGACTGCAACGTCGGTTTCCGCGGCGAAGGGCTGGGCGTGCTGCTGGCGCGGCGCGGCGGCATCATTTCCTTCCGCGACCGGCTGGGGCGCGAGACGCTCCTGCGCGCGCCGCAACTGAGCCTCTTCCGCGCATCCACTGACAACGACCGCGGCAACGGCAACAACATCCAGCAGGGCGTGTACCATCTCATCAGCCGTCACAGCGCGTGCAGCGACGCGGACATCCAGCAGGAAGCGGGCAGAACGACGCTCGTCTACCGCTACACCACGCCGATGCTGCCGGATTTCGCGGTCACGGTGCGTTACACGGTGCATTCGCAGGATGCCCTTGACGTGACGGTGGACTGGCCCGGCTTGCCGAATCAGCCGGATATGCCCGCGCTGGGCTTGTCCTTCCAGCTTGACCCGCGCTTGACCCGCGTCCGCTGCTATGGCTACGGCCCGGATGAAAACTACATCGACCGCCGCGAGGGCGCGTATCTGGGCTGGCACAGCTGGAACGCCGCGGACGGCATGACGCGCTACTGCAAGCCGCAGGAAAGCGGCAGCCGCACGGGTGTGCAGGTCGTTTCGGTGACGGATGCGGACGGTCACGGTGTGGAGATTTCGGGCGACAACCTCGAAGTGAGCGTACAGCCGTGGCTGCCGGAGGAGCTGGAAGCGGCATACCATCCGAGCGACTTGATGGGCTCGGTACGCACGGTGCTTGACGTTGCGATGTTCCGCAAGGGCATCGGCGGCGACGACAGCTGGGGCGCGCCCGTCTTGCCGCAGTTCTGCTATCCGGCAGACAAGCCCTACACGTTCACCTTCACGATGAAGGCGCTGTAACCGTCGCGCCCGCAGGCGCGATTTCCTCTGCTGCGGAAAAGGTCAACTCCGGTAGTGGCGACCGAAGGTTTCCAAAGGGCGATCGGAAAGCCCTTTGGTCGCGCCCGCAGGCGCGATTCCCTCTGCAACATGAAAAATCAAGAAACATGGGAGTGCAGTGCGAAGGAGTCCAGAGGGCGACCGCAGACGTTCGTCTGTTTTCATTGCCCTCTGGTCGCCTCCGCAGAGGCGAAATCCCCTGCCGCAATACCCAAATTACAAATACAATAAGAGAAGAGACTACATAATCATGGCAAAATTATATTTCCGCTACGGGGCCATGGGGTCCAGCAAGACCGCCAACGCCATCATGGTGCAGTATAACTACGAAGAGCGCGGCCAGAAGGTGCTGATGCTCAAACCGAAGCTCGAAAACCGCGACGGCGCGGTGATTGTCCGTTCCCGCTGCGGGCTGGAAACCGCCTGCCGCTTCATCGAGGACGTGACGGCGGCGGACGCGCAGGGCTACGGCTGCGTCATCATCGACGAAGCGCAGTTCCTGACCAAGGCGCAGGTCGAAATGCTGGTGGAGATGGTCGATGATTACGACGTACCCGTAATTGCCTACGGTCTGCGCGCGGACTTCCAGAACAATTTCTTCGAGGGCAGTCAGTGGCTGATGGCGTGGGCGGACACGATTGAGGAAATCAAGACCATCTGCTGGTGCGGGCGCAAGGCGACGTGCAATGCCCGCGTGGTGGACGGCCGCGTAGTACAGGAGGGCGAGCAGGTCGTCCTCGGCGGCAATGGGCAGTATGTGAGCCTGTGCCGGAAGCACTTCCGCCGCGGTGAGTTGGGGGACTTCAAGGACTTGCATTTGGGGGAGGACTAAACCGTGCCTATCATCCCGAAGCTGGAATGCAGGGTGGAGACGTTTCGCGAAGACGGCGCTGTCTTTATGCGGATTGGCATCCATCAGGAAGAAATGCTGCTGGCGTACTACGCATTCGACACGCTTCTGACGGGCTTCGCGGATAAAATCGCCCTGCATGACCACGAAAACGGCGCCGACTGCGAGATTGTCTTAGCTCCGGCGAAGCTGACGACGGACGCGCAAATTTCGCTGGCAGAGAACGACATTGAGTGCATCAAAAAGCTCCTGCATGACTGCATCGAGCAGCCGTATTACGTTTCGTGGCTGCATGATGACCTGACGGCGGCGACGAAAGCGGGCGAGATGGACTTGGCGGTGTATGTGGTCGGGAAAACGGAACAGTGAAGTCTTTGGGAAAAAAGCAAAACGGCAGACCATGCAAAATGGCGGTCTGCCGCTTCGTTTTTGGGAATGTTATTGCCCTAAAATACCTTCCACCCGCTTCACCGGTCTCACATACTTCCAAAACCTTGCACAGTCATGGTAGAAGTAGAACACGCGCCCCTGTGCCGTGTCCAGCTTAACCCCATGCGCGGCGTAGTCGAAGTCCTTCATCGCGCGCTCGATTTCGGTTTCGACCTGCGTGTTCTCCGTCTCGTAATCGAACGGGCCGTGCTCAAAGACGACGTATTCCCCTTCGGGCACGTCCATGAGCTGGAGCGGCGCGGGGACTTCCCCGGCGTAATCAGCGGGCAGACGAATGCCGTAAGCCTCCGCCAGCGGGATGCCCCAGCTGCAAATGCGCCCGGTCGGTTCGTTGATGTACGCCATCAGCTGCCCCGAAGATGTGTTGCGCTCGTTGCCGCCGAAGTCATCGAGGCTGCCGGGGATGCGCTCCAGCAAGCCGCAGATGGTTGCCCAGTCCTGCCCCGGAATCAGGCTCTGCTTCTGCCAGAAGTCGAAGTAGCCGATGCTCTCGTAGTTGCGGATGTGCAGGAACTTGTGCGCCGGAATGGTGATGAAATACGTCTTGATGTGGTCAGTCGATGCGGCCATGCCCGTTCCTCCTATGCCAAGCAGATAGCAGTCGAAAGGCTTCAAGATGGTGTGGAGGACGACGGCCGTCGGGTGCAGGCGGTACGCGCTGGGGGTCACGCCGTAAGCGGCGCGGAATGCGCGGGTGAACGCCTCGTGCGAGGAAAAGCCGTAGCGCACGGCGATTTCCAGCAGGGAATCCGACGTGTCGCGGACATCCCGCAGGGCAAACGCCAGATGCCGGAAGCGCAGATAATCGCGCAGGGACATGCCGGACAGCGCCCGAAACTTCCGCGATACATACGATTCGGAGTACCCCAATGCGGCGGACAGCGCCCGCAGGGTCAGTGCTTCGTCCTCCTGCTGGCGGATGCAGCGGTCAATGATGTCAATCGTCTGCTGGATGCTCTGTGACCAGTTTTCCATCGTCCTTCGCTCCTTTCGCTGTGAATAGGATAGCACAGCGTGGGCGGACTTCGCTTGATTTGGTTTGCACTCTTGCGGTCAATACGCATTCCGCATCACGACATCCGCCAAATACGCCTGATACGAATTCTCATCTAATACTATTTCCAGATTCAACTGCGCCATCTGCTTGCGCCTTTTTCGTTCTGG
>ERZ773237.271-NODE-271-length-61370-cov-11.031151_pt1 | contig 61370 bp, 64 predicted proteins | sample MGYA00580990_ERZ773237 | MGnify/ENA primary metagenome ERZ773237 (study PRJEB29015, sample SAMEA2737749) | human gut metagenome | biome: human gut; feature: human-associated habitat; material: faeces | place: China | collected 2012 ...
AAAAAGGTATTCATCCTGAAAATTACCGTCCGGTAGTATTTAAAGATATGTCAAACGGCGATGTGTTCTTGTCTCGTTCTACAGTAAATACTAAGGAGACTATCGAGTTCGAAGGCGAAACTTATCCGTTGGTAAAGTTGGAAATCTCCAGCACTTCTCACCCGTTCTACACTGGTAAGTCTAAGTTGGTTGACACAGCTGGTCGTGTTGATAAATTCATGAGCCGTTACGGTAACCGTAAGAAATAATCAGTTTTTCAAAGAAACGGAAAAAGGGAATCTGCTACAGATTCCCTTTTTTACTATATGCATACTACCCAACGTCAGTCCCATGCAAGACATAATTTCCACGGAAACCGCATCATCCTGTTTAGGTAAATCAGACTTTCCCGCGAAACGGCGGACGCACCACCACAGCCTTCAACTTACGGCCGCGCATATCAATACAGATTTCCGTACCAACCTTACTATATTCGGGCTTCACATACCCCATACCGATACCAATTTTACGGGTAGGCGACATTGTGCCCGAAGTAACCACTCCAATAGGAGTACCTTCCGGATTCTGTAACTCATAACCGTGACGGGGAATACCGCGATCTACCATTTCAAAACCGACCAATTTACGTACCGTACCCTCCGTCTTCTGTTTCTCCAGCATTGGACGATTGATAAAGTTCTTACCCTCTACAAACTTGGTAATCCATCCCAATCCAGCTTCAATAGGCGACGTGGTATCATCCAGGTCATTTCCATACAGGCAGAATCCCATTTCAAGGCGAAGCGTATCACGAGCACCCAAACCGATAGGTTTGATACCGAACTCCGCACCAGCCTCAAACACGGCATTCCATATTTTTATTGCAGCTTCAGGATAGAAATAGAGTTCAAAACCACCGGCTCCAGTATAACCGGTATTGGAGATTATAACATCCGGCTCACCAGCAAATTCACCATGCGTAAAGGTGTAATACGAAAGTTCGGAAAGATTAACAGGTGTCAGTTTCTGCAATGCTTCGATAGCTTTCGGACCTTGTACCGCAAGCTGCGCCATACGGTCGGAAGCATTCTCCAACTCAGCTCCCATCGTATTATGAGACATACACCAGTTCCAGTCTTTCTCGATATTGGAAGCATTGACTACCAACAGATATTTCTCCTGCTCGTACCGGTAGACCAATAAATCGTCTACAATACCGCCATCCTCATTGGGAAAGCAAGTATATTGTACCTTACCGGGAGTAAGGGCTGCTACGTTATTAGAGGTGACTGTCTGTAAAAAGTCCAAAGCATGCGGACCTTTCACCCAAAACTCTCCCATGTGGGAGACGTCAAACACACCGACACCCTGACAAACAGTAAGATGTTCATCAATGATACCGGAATATTCGATAGGCATATTGTATCCCGCAAATTCGTGCATCTTAGCTCCCAGCGAGATGTGCGTTTCTGTAAATGGAGTGGTTTTCATGGTGTGACTTATAAGTTATAGATTATGATTTATTTGTTAGCGGCAACGAGTTCGGCTATCTTGACGATAACATTCATGGCTTTCTCCATATTCTGAATAGGAATAAATTCGTAACGTCCGTGGAAATTCAGACCACCGGCAAAGATGTTGGGGCACGGCAAGCCTTTGAACGAAAGTTGCGCACCGTCCGTACCGCCACGAATAGCTTTTACGTGAGGCTCTACACCGACGGCTTCCATAGCTTTAAAAGCTGTATCGATGATATGCATCACCGGCTCAATCTTCTCACGCATATTATAATATTGGTCATGTAGTTCGAGTGCAGCTGTACCCTCGCCATATTCGGCATTAATTTTGCAGACAAGGTGTTCAAATTCTTTCTTGCGGCTCTCAAAACGGACACGGTCGTGATCGCGAATAATGTAAGTAACCGTGGTCTGCTCCACTTCACCCGTAATTCCAATAAGATGATAGAAGCCCTCGTACCCCTCGGTATGTTCCGGTGTTTCGTGGCTGGGCAACATGGAAATAAAACGATTGGCTACGCGGATAGAATTTATCATCTTGTTTTTGGCATAGCCCGGATGTACATTGCGTCCCTTGAAAACAATCTTGGCAGAAGCCGCATTGAAGTTCTCGAACTCCAGTTCGCCTACTTCACCGCCATCCATAGTATAAGCCCATTCGCAACCGAATTGCTCAACATTGAATTTATGCGCACCCAAACCGATTTCCTCATCGGGATTGAAACCGATACGGATTTTACCATGTTTGATTTCAGGGTGTTCTTTCAGATAAGCTACTGCCGAAACAATCTCCGCAATACCGGCTTTGTCATCGGCACCCAATAATGTTTTTCCGTTAGTAACAATCAAATCTTCTCCCTTATGGTCGAGCAATTCGGGGAATCGAGCAGGAGAAAGAACTACTTGCTCATCTGCGCAAAGAACAATGTCCTTTCCATCGTAATTCTCTACAATGCGCGGGGAAACATCTTTCCCGCTCATATCGGGACTAGTATCCATGTGGGCAATGAAGCCGACAACAGGTACAGACTTATCTATATTGGCAGGAAGAGTGGCAAACAGATAACCGTTCTCATCCAATGTAATCTCTTCCAACCCCAAAGCTTCCAATTCTTCTTTCAAGAACCTGGCAAATACCATTTGCCCCGGAGTACTCGGAGTTACCCCACTTTCCTCATTCGATTGCGTATCGAAACTTACATACTTTAAAAAACGTTCTACTAAAGTCATGATGATAGTGATTATAGTTAGTGATTAGCGATTAGTGGTTAGTGATGAACGATTAACGGTCAGTAGGCTACAAACGCGCCCTCCTTTTATCCGAACGGCATTAATCACTTATCACTAAACCCTAATCACTATTTTACTGCCGTAAAATTAAAAAAAGGATTGTGAACTGCCAAGCAATTCACGACCCTTTTTCATTCATTAATAACTATTTTGTCAATCAAAAGTGACTGCTACCATCAAAACAATGGGTACAAAGTTTACATTTAGGCAGACCAATAGCCTCAACCAATGTTTCCAGCGTATTGAACTTTAATGATGACAGTCCAAAACGCTCACGGATTACTTCTACCATTTTCTCGTACTCCGGCGAACCCGTAGTGGCATATTTCTCAAGATTTTTGTTTTCATCACCTTCCAACTCCTTAATGACACGGCGGGTAATCAACTCCAAATCTCCTTTGGATGCTGTGAAGCCTACAAACGGACAGCTATATATCAACGGCGGACAGGCAATACGAATATGTACTTCTTTCGCTCCATACTCATAAAGCACCTTTACATTATCGCGCAACTGAGTTCCACGGACAATGGAATCGTCACAAAACAGAAGGCGTTTACCTTCCAGCATGGCACGGTTAGGAATGAGTTTCATCTTTGCCACCAACGAACGCATTTCCTGCCTGCTGGGAGTGAAACTACGCGGCCAAGTCGGAGTATATTTTGAAATGGCGCGATGATAAGGCACTCCCTTTCCTTCGGCATATCCCAGCGCCATACCGACACCGGAATCGGGTATGCCGCACGTACAATCTACTTCCGAGGTATCGGTCTGTCCCATTTTCAGTCCGGAAACAAAGCGTACATCTTCCACATTCTTTCCCTCATAGCATGAAGTGGGAAAGCCATAATAAACCCATAGGAAAGAACATATCTGCATCTCTTCATTAGGTTTGCGCATCTGCTCCACCCCTTCTGCATGCAGACGGACAATCTCGCCCGGTCCCAGATAGCGGTCTATTTCATATCCCAAGTTCGGGAAACTACTCGATTCGCTTGTGGCTGCATATGCTCCATCTTTCTTACCGATAACAATGGGAGTGCGCCCCCAACGGTCGCGGGCGGCAATAATGCCATCTTCCGTCAGCAGCAGCATGGAACATGAACCTTTAATATGCTTGTATACATTCTCAATGCCGTCTACAAAAGTCTTACCTTGTATCAGCAGTAAAGCGATAAGTTCCGTTTGATTGGTTTTGCCGGAGCTTAATTCGGCAAAGTGCATATTTTGCTCCAGAAGTTCGGTTTCCAACTCTTTCAGGTTCATAATCTTGGCAACCGTAACTATGGCAAAACGACCGAGATGGGAATTTAAAATAAGAGGTTGAGGGTCTGTGTCACTGATAATTCCGATGCCGGAATTTCCCTTGAACTTATCCAGTTCGTCTTCAAATTTCGTACGGAAATAGGTACTTTCCAAATTATGAATGGAGCGTGTAAATACAGCCTCATCCTGATCATAAGTAGCCAAACCGCCACGTTTTGTCCCTAAATGCGAATTATAATCTGTGCCGTAAAACAAATCCGCCACGCAACTTGCCTTGGCGACTGTCCCGAAAAAACCTCCCATAAGTTCCTTGTGTTATTAGTTATTTTATTAACGGGCACAAAGGTACAAAGAAGTTTCCTTGTGAGCGATATATTCCACCTCTAAAAATAATAAAAAACTCCCCGCCAAAACAAAGAAATCAGTCCTGCGGGGAGTTTACCAATACCTAATAAGAATTTCTTTTTACCTTAATCATTTCCATTTTTTCACACTCTTCTTCTCAGCCGGAGTAGCTTCAATCAAGCTCAATGCGAAACCACCGCTACGTGCTTCCCAAACGGAGATTTTGGTTTTGTTGGTTACAATACCTTTCTTTATCTGATAGGAAGTAGGATTCTCTTTGTAGTCGGCATCCTTACCATCGGCATACAGAATAGCTACATATTGCTTGCCCGGTGTCAGAAAATCGAGAGTAAAGCCGGCTGTGCGGGCATTTTCATCTGTAATGCCGCCTACAAACCAATTATCAGTACCTTTCGCCTTACGGGCTACGGTAATGTAATCTCCCGGTTCAGCTTCAATATATTCGCTGTCGTCCCAATCTACGGCTACATCTTTGATGAACTGGAATGCATCCATGTGCTTCTCGTAATTCTCCACTAGATCGGCAGCCATTTGCAACGGACTGTAAAGGGTTACATAAAGAGCCAACTGCTTGGCAAGCGTAGTTTGTACCTGTCCGTGAGGCAGGTCGCCCATGAAATCCAGTTTTGTATCAAAAATACCCGGAGTGTAGTCCATCGGTCCGCCGATAAGACGGTTGAACGGAAGTAGTGTGGTATGAAACGGCTTGCTACCGCCAAATGCTTCGTATTCAGTGCCACGGGCAGATTCGTTGCCGATAAGATTCGGATAAGTACGGCACAAACCGGTAGGACGTACGGCTTCATGGCCGTTGACACAGATTTTATAGTCGGCAGCTTTTTTTACGGCATAAAGATAGTGATTGTTCATCCATTGTCCGTAATGATGTTCGCCACGCGGGATGATATCTCCTACGTAACCGCTCTTCACAGCATTATAACCGTTATCGACCATAAACCGGTAAGCTTTGTCCATGTGGCGTTCGTAGTTGCGGACGGAAGAAGAAGTCTCATGGTGCATCATCAGTTTAACACCTTTACTCTTGGCATATGCATTCAACATCTTCACATCGAAATCGGGGTACGGAGTCACAAAGTCGAAAACATAATCTTTGGAGTGTCCGAACCAGTCTTCCCAACCTTCGTTCCAACCTTCTACCAGAACCTGGTCAAAGCCGTGAGCAGCGGCAAAATCTATGTATCTCTTCACGTTCTCATTGTTGGCGCCATGACGTCCGTTAGGTTTTGTTTTGGAATAGTCCGTTTCGCCCAACTTAACAGAAGGCAGGTCATCCGTATACGCCCAAGTGCTTTTACCGGCAATCATTTCCCACCATACTCCTACATATTTCACAGGTTTAATCCAAGAAACATCTTCATAAGCGCAAGGTTCGTTCAAATTTAAAGTCAACTTGGAAGCAAGAATATCGCGTGCATCGTCACTGACAATCACCGTACGCCACGGCGATTTACAGGGAGCTTGCATATAACCTTTATCACCTACTGCATCGGGCGTCAGCCAAGATTCAAAAATCAGATTTTTATCATCCAGATTCAGATGCATGCAGGAGTAGTCTACCAAGGCAGCTTCGTGCAGATTGATATACAAGCCGTCCGCCGTTTTCATCTGAAGGGAAGTCTGTACGCCTGTCGGAGAGAATTGTGTCTGCGACGCATTACCGGTAATGGCAGATTTCATAAGACCGCGGATTTCAGAAAGTTTGGACTCTGTAAAGTCATACTCCTGCGTATCATAATCACCCGGAATCCAAAACGCCTTATGGTCACCCGTCATGGCAAATTGGGTACGTTCTTCCTTAATAACAAAGTAGTTCAAATTCTTTTGTAAAGGAAACTCATAACGGAAACCGAGGCCATCATCGAAAAGACGAAAACGGATGATAATATTACGGTCTTGCGCTTTTTGGTCCAGCGTTACAGCCATTTCATTATAATGGTTGCGGATTTGTTTCACCTCACCCCACACCGGTTCCCATGTTTCGTCGAATGTAGACGTTTGGGTATCGGCCAGAGTAAATCCGTTCATCAGTCCCGGATCATTCTTCAATTCCAAACCCAGCTTTGAGGGCTTTATAACAGCTTTTCCTTTGTAGAAAAGTTCATAAACAGGTTCACCTTGAGAATTGACGGAGAAGTTTAATTGAAGTTGTCCATTGGGCGAGGTGATGCTCTCGGCCATTGCTGTACTACTCATAAAAAGTACGAGCAGGAAGCAGGTTAGTTTAATGCAAATTGCTTTCATGTTTCTCATGCTATGATTTATAATTTATTTGATGCAAATATAAGCAGGAAAGTCTCCTGATTTAAGGTTATCAAATGAAAATAGATATGAAATAAAAGCAAACGTTTGCATAAGTGATTATAAACCTGTTTTTTAAAAGAAATACCGCTCACTCGGAAATACAAATGGAATGAAAACACTATCTTTGTCAACTCAATACCAGACTTCAATTATTATGACTAAAATATTGATAGCCATATTTCTTGGCGGCGGCACAGGCAGCGTATTGCGCTATTGCGTGCAAATGGCACTCCATGAACGGATAGTACCCTACTCCTTTCCTTGGGCTACATTTGCCGTAAACATTATCGGAGGCTTCCTGATAGGATTGTTCTACGTCTTATCCGCCCGCTTCAACTTATCCGCAGAAGTAAGAATGTTGCTGACTACCGGCTTGTGTGGTGGCTTCACCACTTTTTCCACATTTTCCAACGACGGATTGATTCTGATTAAACAAGGATTTTACGGATTATTCGCCCTATATACCTTATTAAGTATCTTGTTGGGAATATTTGCAGTATGGGGCGGAAATATCTTAGGGAAGACCTTTTAAAACAGCAATCATGAGAACAGGCAAACCCTTCAGCATGCCGCCCGTACGGGTCATCTCCCCCACTTTTGAAAGTCAAGTCGAGAGTTCCAAATCACTCAAGGAATGGTTTAGGACCGAAGAAACTGTCAGAGGGATATGTTTCAGCAAACAAATGGAAGAATCAATGGATTGTTCTTATAAAAGTATCACCAATTGCACTTTCAGTCATGTACAGTTCAACAACTGTAAACTGAAAGCTACTCACTTTACGGATGTCCGTTTCGAGCATTGCGATTTGTCCAACATATCATTTGCAGAAAGCTCTCTTTTTCGGGTAGAATTCATTTCCTGTAAACTGGTAGGCACAAATCTGCCAGAAACAATCCTGAATCATTGCAAGATGCAGGATTGCAATGCGAGATACCTCAATTTTTCCATGAGTAAAATCAATCAGGCGGAGTTCACCACCTGCGATTTGCGCAACAGCGACTTCAACGACTGCAAGTTGACTTCCATCGCTTTTACCAATTGCGAGTTAGTAGAAGCGGAATTTTCGCATACTCCGCTCAGGGGCATTGACTTGAGCGATTCGCATATCGAGGGTATTCACGTCAATCTGCCGGATATACGGGGAGCTATCGTCAGTACCCACCAAGCCATGGACCTGACAAGCCTGCTGGGACTCGTAATAAAAGACTGAACAATTTTCCATTTTCACTTGTTATACCTATGGAATTTACATTTAAAATAAAATAAGATGAAAATAGAAAAGATTATCGGACGTGAGATTCTTGATTCAAGAGGAAACCCTACCGTAGAAGTTGATGTAATATTAGAGTCCGGCTTTATCGGCCGCGCTTCCGTACCCTCCGGTGCATCCACTGGCGAACATGAAGCCCTAGAACTGCGTGACGGTGATAAAAAACGTTATGGTGGCAAGGGCGTACTGAAAGCCGTTAACAATATTAATAATATCATCGCTCCCAAGTTGATTGGCATGTCGGTTCTTGAACAGATGAGTATCGACCATACCATGCTGGCCTTGGACGGCACAAAGACCAAATCCAATCTGGGTGCAAATGCAATCTTGGGGGTTTCGCTTGCCGTAGCCAAAGCAGCGGCGACATACCTTGATATTCCCCTCTATCGCTATATCGGTGGAACAAATACATATGTAATGCCTGTTCCGATGATGAATATCATCAATGGCGGTTCGCACAGTGATGCCCCCATCGCTTTCCAGGAATTTATGATACGTCCGGTAGGGGCGAATTCTTTCCGCGAAGGTCTGCGCATGGGCGCAGAAGTGTTCCACGCCTTAAAGAAAGTATTGCATGACCGCGGACTTAGTACTGCTGTAGGCGACGAGGGCGGTTTCGCTCCCGACTTAACAGGCACAGAAGACGCTTTGGACTCGATCATTGCTGCCATTAAGGCTGCCGGCTACGAACCGGGCAGAGATGTGATGATTGCCATGGACTGCGCTTCTTCCGAATTCTATCACGACGGCATTTACGATTACAGCAAATTCGAAGGTGAGAAAGGCAAAAAACGTACAGCCAACGAGCAGGTAGATTATCTGGAAGAGTTGATTGACAAATATCCTATCGACTCTATCGAAGACGGCATGAGCGAAAACGACTGGGATGGCTGGAAGAAACTGACCGACCGCATCGGAAACCGCTGTCAACTGGTAGGTGACGACCTATTTGTCACCAATGTAGATTTCCTTGCCATGGGTATCGAAAAAGGTTGCGCAAACTCCATACTAATTAAGGTAAATCAAATCGGCTCCCTGACAGAAACGCTGAATGCCATCGAAATGGCGCACCGTCATGGCTACACGACCGTTACATCCCATCGTTCCGGCGAAACGGAAGATTCCACGATTGCAGACATTGCCGTAGCCACCAACAGCGGTCAAATCAAGACCGGTTCTTTAAGCCGTTCAGACCGTATGGCTAAATACAATCAGTTGTTGCGCATCGAAGAAGAGATAGGCAATAACGCCGTATACGGATACAAAAGAATAAAATAAGTGCCGTTTTCAAACTGAGCCGAAATATCATAAAGACAAAGAGATATATCATTGCTGATATATCTCTTTTTTTGAGCCTCTTGTCGGATTCGAACCAACGACCCCGAGATTACAAATCACGTGCTCTGGCCAACTGAGCTAAAGAGGCAGGTGGGCAAGCTTGCCATATCGCGCCGCTACAACCAACTACCTTTGCTGCGATCAAGCCCTGGAGGATTCGAAGGGAGCTGGCCGTATAGGACTTACCCGTTTTGCGAGTGCAAAGGTAGATAAAAATTTTAAATCTGCAATACCTTCCCCTAACTTTTTTCAACTTTAACAAGAATACAGGGGCTACAACCAATATTATTTATAACTTTGCGCCATATTTCTAAGAAAAATGGCAGAAAATAAAGGTTACATGCAATATGCAATGTTGTTCGGCACCTATTTGGGAGGATATTGGATTTTAAAATTCATCCTCTTCCCTTTAGGATTGACAATTCCGTTTTTATCTTTCCTTTTCGTAGGGCTCACGTTATGTGTTCCTTTCATGGGCTATTATTATGTACGAATGTATCGTAATACTGTATGCAGCGGCAGTATCAGCTTCTTGCATGCATGGATATTCACAGTATTCATGTATATGTTTGCCGCATTGCTGACGGCAGTGGCACACTACATTTATTTCCGTTTCATCGATCATGGTTTCGTTATCAATACCTACGAATCTCAAATTGATATCTTAAACAAAAGCGGTGTACCGGACATAGAAGCCTATACAAACATGTTTCAAGAAACATTGGAGACTGTGAAATCGCTCACTCCCATAGATATCACCATGCAACTGGTGTCATGGAATGTATTTTGCGGTTCATTGCTCGCGCTTCCTACCGCCTTATTTGTAATGAGGCGTAAAAAGGAATGACAAGAACAGACAAATTTCAAATAAATCAGGTATAGTATAATATAGTAAAATCGTAAATAAGCAAATGGATATTTCAGTTGTCGTTCCTTTATATAATGAAGAGGAGTCTCTTCCGGAATTGTTTGCATGGATTGAACGGGTAATGAAAGCCCATGACTTTTCTTATGAAGTTATTTTCGTTAACGACGGAAGTACCGACCGTTCCTGGCAAATAATAGAGCAATTACAAACAAAATCTGATAAAGTGCGCGGAATAAAGTTCCGTCGCAATTATGGCAAATCACCGGCTCTCTATTGCGGTTTTGAACAGGCCCAGGGCGATGTTGTGATTACAATGGATGCCGACCTGCAAGACAGTCCTGACGAAATACCGGAACTATACCGCATGATTACGGAAGATGGCTACGACCTGGTATCCGGCTGGAAGCAAAAAAGATACGATCCGCTGTCAAAGACCATACCAACAAAACTGTTCAACGCTACGGCACGCAAGGTTTCCGGCATAAAGAACCTGCACGATTTCAATTGCGGCCTGAAAGCCTATCGCAAAGATGTTATAAAAAACATAGAAGTGTACGGCGAAATGCATCGCTATATCCCCTATCTGGCAAAGAATGCCGGTTTCAAGAAGATTGGCGAGAAAGTCGTACACCATCAGGCACGGAAATTTGGCAAGACAAAATTCGGCGGGTGGAATCGTTTCTTCAACGGATACCTGGACTTGATATCCCTCTGGTTCCTTTCCACCTTCGGCATCAAGCCTATGCACTTCTTTGGCATATTGGGTTCTCTGATGTTCTTCGTCGGATTCGTTGCCGTCATTATTGTCGGCGCCAGCAAGCTGTATTACATGAATCAAGGGATGCCCTACCGCCTTGTGACAGATTCTCCCTATTTCTACCTGTCACTGACATCCATGATTATCGGCACGCAGTTATTTGTGGCAGGTTTTCTCGGAGAGCTGATATCCCGCAATGCACCAGAACGCAATAAGTACCAAATTGAGAAAATGATTTAACCATGAAAACATTAGTCAGATTTATAATGTTCGGGGCTGTTCTTTTCCCTGTTTTCAGTATAGTAATATCCTGTTCGGAAGAAGCGGACTGTTCAATGACAACGCGAGCCATGATGCAATGTTACCTATATACATTGGATCCTGACACCAAAGTGGTATCCAATGATACTTTAGACTCTTTAACGGTTACTGCCTTTGGCACGGATTCCGTCATCATCAACAATCAAAAAAAAGTGCACGATCTCTCGTTGCCACTGAGATATACCGCCGACTCCACCGTACTCGTGTTTCATTACAGCAAGACATTGACAGATACGCTTGTTATTCACCAAACCAACACACCTTACTTCTTGTCAATGGATTGCGGTTATCAAATGAAACAAGCCATAACAGATGTCCGATACAGTCGCCACAGTCTTGATTCTATTCGCGTTGCAAATAAAGAAGCCGGAATTTATGGAGCAGAAAATCTTAAACTATTCTATTAGTCTGGCGTTCTGTTTGCTGCTGTCTCTTCCATTACAGGCACAAAACAGTGACATTTCCGCCCCGCCGGCAAACACTCCGCCCAAAAAGGAGAAAAAAGAGGCCAAAGAGGAAGTGCACTATCCGCTGTACAATGGTATTTCTGTCAGTGTAGATTTATGGGGACCCGGAAGCAAACTGTTCGGGAGTGACTTTTTCAGCAGTGAGGTAGCTGTCGATGTCAATCTTAAAAATCGCTTTTTCCCGATTGTAGAATTAGGATATGGCAATACTGATACTTGGAGCGACAAAGGAATACATTATAAAACCGGTGCTCCCTATTTCCGTATCGGTATGGACTATAATGCGCTTTATAACAAAAAGCACGGACATATGATACTCGTTGGCCTGCGCTATGCGGCAACGAGCTTTAAATATGATGTAGAAGCGTTAGGCATCAACGACCCTGAATACGGGGGAAGTTTGGGTAATCCGAATTTGGTAGACGGCATTTGGGGAAACAGCCTGCCTTTTAATTATAAAGGAATGAAAGGCTCGATGCAATGGGCCGAATTTTGTGTCGGCATACGGGCGCATGTATGGAAAGACCTGTATATGGGTTGGGCGTTACGTTTCAAATTCCGTATGAGTTCTTCCGTTGCCGAGCATGGTGATCCATGGTACGTACCGGGCTACGGGAAGTACAACGGAAACACAACCGGGGTTACCTATACAATAACTTATAAACTACCATTCTAAGAGATAATGACAGGATTAGAAATCTGGTTGCTTGCCATAGGGCTTGCTATGGACTGTTTCGCTGTATCCATAGCCAGCGGCATTATATTAAAACGTGTTCAATTGCGCCCGATGCTGATAATGGCATTGGCTTTCGGCTTTTTTCAGGCACTCATGCCATTGCTTGGCTGGATAGGCGCCAGTTTTTTCAGCCATCTCATTGAAAGTATAGACCATTGGATAGCTTTTGCCATTTTAGCTTTTCTGGGTGGACGTATGATTATGGAATCTTTCAAGGATGAAGATTGTCGGCACGAGTTCGATCCTACCAAGCTGAAAGTAGTAGCGGCATTGGCGGTAGCCACCAGCATCGATGCCTTGGCGGTAGGTGTTTCGTTCGCTTTTCTGGGAGTTTGCAACTTTGCATCCATTCTGCCCCCTATCGGCATCATAGGATTTGTGTCGTTTGCCTTATCACTGGCAGGATTGATGTTCGGCATCCGGTGCGGATGCGGCATCGCCCGCAAGCTGCGTTCCGAACTGTGGGGCGGCATTATCCTCATCGTTATCGGAACGAAGATATTGATAGAGCACTTGTTCTTTTAAATAAAGAGTGAAAAACGAAGAAATGGCAGGCTGTCCGATAAAAGGCAGTCTGATAGAAGGATAAAAAAAGAAGACCGCTTAATTTATTTATACAGCATCATACATTCATTATGGAGAAGAAAGCACAACGTAATTTTTTATGGGTTGCCCTGCTTGCCCTCGGCACTATCGGAATACTTGCACGCCACAACCGCGCTGTTCCTTATCAAACTGTCAGCGGACTGATATTCGGAACGGTCTATAACATAACCTATCAGTACAACAGCAATTTGAAAGCCGAGATAGAAGCTGAGCTTAAACGGTTTGACGGATCTCTATCTCCGTTTAACGATACGGCAACGATTACGCGCATCAACCGGAACGAAGAAATCATTCCCGATACTTTCTTCACCAACGTATTCCGCCGCAGCATGGAAATCTCCCGGGAGACCCAAGGTGCTTTTGACATTACGGTAGCCCCGCTTGCCAACGCATGGGGATTCGGATTTAAGAAAGGCGCATTTCCCGACTCTGCTATGATAGACAGCTTGCTGGACATCACAGGCTATCCGAAAGTATCGTTATCCGCCGACGGAAAAGTTATCAAACAGGATTCCCGCATCATGCTTTCGTGCAGCGCCGTAGCCAAAGGCTATGCAGTAGATGTCATTGCGCAATTGCTGGAAAAGAAAGGCATCGGCAATTTCATGGTAGATATAGGCGGCGAAGTGGTGGTGCGCGGAGAAAACCCGAAAAAAAGTTTATGGCGCATCGGAATCAACAAGCCGATAGACGACTCGCTCGCCGTAAACCAAGAATTGCAGACCATACTGCAAGTTACCGATGTGGGCATAGCCACTTCGGGAAATTACCGAAACTATTACTACAAAGACGGCAAAAAATATGCCCATACTATAGATCCGCGCACAGGCTATCCGGTGCAGCACAGTATCCTGTCGGCCACAGTGATTGCCCGCGACTGCATGAGTGCAGATGCCTATGCCACCGCTTTCATGGTCATGGGCCTGGAAGAAGCCGAACGCTTTGCCGATTCACACCCCGACCTCGACGCATGCTTCATATATGCGGACGAAAAAGGGGAACTCCGGATGTTCTACACGAAAGGAATGGATAAATATATGACGGTAAAATAGCGATTCGTCCCGGTTTTCATCCTCCGCGAAGTTTTATTTTGAAAAACATCTGTCACGCTATCACAAAAATAAGATAATAAGCTATCATACAATAGACTATAGCGTGACAGATAAGTATGACAGATAAAAATCCCTACAAGTAGCTGTCACACGTTGTGTCGTCCTGTATCGTCCAGATTTCGGCTGAGCAGTTCAACAGCTCCGAAATGAGAGAAAGTACACCTACTTGTTTATTCAACAGCCAAACAATAGCCAACGCATTAGTTATCAGCATAAAACTTTTAGTTCAGGCGGCAAAAACAAAAAGTTTCCCCTGATAAAGCTACCGGTTCCAACCGTTAGACATCACATTCATCCTATTTATAAAAGACAAAATATACCGCCAGTACCAGACAAACGAAAGCTGCAAAATGATTCCAATGCAGAGATTCTCCTTTAAACAGTACGGTAGTGAATATTGTAAAGATGATAAGCGTCACTACTTCCTGGATAACCTTAAGCTGCATCAACGAAAAAGGACCGCCATTGCCTATGAACCCGATGCGATTGGCAGGAATCTGAAATGAATACTCAGACAACGATATAAATTTGCCCAGCTTATTGTTTATTACTATATTTGTCCTCATTAACAAGATAAATATTTGTACTTATGAAAGTTATAGGATATTCCAGAGTTTCTACCACCAAACAAGAGTTATATAGACAACGTGATAAAATTAGTAAATTCTGTGACGAAAAGCACTTTTTCCTCAATCGTATTATTGAGGACTTTGGTAAATCTGGTGCTACCAATGAAAGAAATGGATATAAACAGTTACTAGACTTAACCAATGAAGATTGCGATTTACTCATTATTTCTGAAATTTCTAGACTAAGCAGAAATGATGAAGTAACAGAAACACTACATGATATTCAAAGCATTATTTTAAAAGGAATATCAGTTGTTTTGCTGGATAATAAGGATAAGATTTATAAAGCAAGTGAAAATCTAGATTTTTCAGAGCTTCTCATACTCATATTCCAATTAAAAGGAGCTGCACAAGAAAGAAAAGACATTAAAAAAAAGAACCAAGACGGGAAAATGGCTCTTTTTAGAAGATTCCCATATATTGTAGTAGACTCTCATATTCCATACGGTTATAAAAAAGTGTGGAATAACACGATTAAACGATATGTTCTTGAAGAATATCCAGAAGAACTCAATAATGTAAAGAAAGCATTTGAACTCATATTATCTGGACAAACACTTTATATGACTTCTAAATACTTTACTGATAGAAATATTAATTTTCGGAATATGCCTGCAACTGTAAGTTATCTTAGTAGAATGACAAGAAATGACTTATATCGTGGAATTAGAAGAAGAACCAGTAAATATGATGATTCGATAAAACCAATAGTTGTAGAAGTGCGTATAAAACCAGCTATACCAGAAGTTGATTTTCTAAAAGCAAGAGAAATGATAAAAAACAACAACAAATATATTTCCAGAAGCATTCACAGATTTAACCCATTAAAAGGTATATTCAGATGTAGATGTGGAAAAGCAATGACTGTAAAAGATAAAAAGCCTCAAAAAGGTATTTCCAAATTAACCTATAGATGTAGTAGCGTATACCCCAATTCTAGTAGTTATGCCTGTACTTTTAAGACAGACGAAGTGGGTTATGACCTCACTAATACGATTATGCATCATCTATTTCTCCAACGATATTCAGAAGTTAAAGAGTTCTTCAATAATAACAGCGAAAAAAAGATAAAGGAACTTAGAGAAATAATCAATGGGCTAGAAAGTAAAAGAATTTCCAAAGAGATTGAAATAAATAATTTGAAGCAAAGAATTATTGAAAATCAAAATAAAATTATCAAATTGTCTAGCACTGATTTAGATATGGACTTCATTCAAACCCTAAATCAATACCACAAAGATTTGCAACAAAAATTGCATACAGTTGAAAGTGAAATAAAAAGTATAAATTCAACAGTAGTCCAATATCAAATACAAATAAGTCAGTTGAAAGTTGCCTTAACCAGAGATAATCAAATAAAACCAGAGATTTCTAATGAGGAATTAAGTGAAATATACCATACATTTTTAGAAAAAGTCGAATATTATCCATATAACCTAATGAAAGGAACATATAAGATATATTACAAATCTGGACAAATCTGCTACATTATTGTCAATAAAGTAAGAAACCTTCACAAAGCGTATGCACTTACAGACAATAGTACAATAGACTTAAAGACAGGAAACATTACATTTAACTATATCCCAATATCTCATAACTCACAAAGTCTGACTTTCCCTCAATTGGTAACTAAAACAATCAATATCCATGATATATTTGCTTCCTGTTACGTACAAACATCTGCATTTACAGAAATAAGCATAGATGATAATTATAGGAAAGAATATTTAGCGAAAGTACAGACACAGAATAAATAAATAAATCGAAGCAAGATATTATATATTAAATTCTTATGTTATAAATATGAAATGCCTTTAATTAAAGGCAATATCGTGAGTTAATCTGCACTTCCAGTCGATTTTTCCAGTTTGTGGTATTATCTTTTGGTGGGTTGTCGGAAGTTTTGTATCTTTGTATCAGCAACTTACAAATAGACCGACAGATATACTCACTTCAAAGATTCCTCTTTTTTTACACCTTTTTATCCATAAATTTATCATGCGGCTACTCACTTACGAAGAAATCAGAGAAAAAGCGTTATCACAGGGCGTTTCAGACAATAAGGTCAGCATTGGCATGTGGGCAAGTCTGAACGGGTACATTAAAACCAGAAAACAGATAAGGAAGAAAGTGCACACAGTTTATTATCATCCAAACTGTATGGACTGTTGAACAGGTATACAGCTTCCATAAAAAATGAAGACTATCCGTTTATAAAATCGAATTTCACCAGTGTTTCATCCAGGTGGTGTATGGGTGTTTCATCCAGGTGGGCTACTTATAAATACCTATGGAAAATAAATACACTACCTGCTTCATTTTTGCTATCGCAAAAATTCAGTGGCTATATTTTACAGCAGATTTATCATTCCGTTATTAAAACTACACTCTTATGATTGTTCATCTTTCCACAGGATTGCAGTTCAACACACAAAAAGAAGCCAAAATATTCTTTGGCAATCACAGATACAGGAGATTAGTAAGAAAAGGAGATATTCATTTCACCAATTATCAAAGTCCTGTTGCTAATGACAGAAGCAAAACTATCCTATCGCAGAATAACTGAAAGAATTGCGGGAAAATTGGATTTACTTGAAGCCTACTTGTTTTATTGTTTAGCCTTATGCTCTGATTGCTATACTGCTATATCCCATATAAGACAGGAGAAACTGGCAGCTTTCTACGGTATAACCAAAGAGGAACAGATAGGCAAGTGGCTGCACAAATTTGAAGATATGGGATTGATAAAGATACATAGTAACCTTGTTAAGGGAAAATACGGTACTTTTTCCAGATATGAATACGAGTTAGATACGGAACATTATGTACTAATAGGAAATACACTATATGACGAGCCTATTTCCAGAGAATTGAAAGGTTTTCTCGTTTTGTTGAAATGCAAATGTCTGAATGGTACGAATACATGCAAGTATTCCCAGAATATGTTAGCGAAAGAATTAGGTTTAAGTGCATCCACTATATCAAGATACATAAGACAAGCGACAGAACTCAGATATGTAAAGAAAGATAAGAAAGGTATTCATTTACTTGACAAAGATATATTCTTGATAACGAGTGAGACGCAAATAGCTGTTCTGAAAAACGTATATCCGGAAATTTTAACGGATGAGGATATAGCCAGAGGATTTTGCTGTTAATATCCTTATTCTTATTATATACTACTGCAAGATAGCTGGATATACTATTTTCCCTTTATGAGAATGTACGGTTAAAAGCTCCTTCTTTCAGGAGCTTTTCTTTTATTGTATTTGTACTTATAGTAGAAGGGTAATTCCAATTTGGCTATTTTCTCATATAATTTCATGAGTTTACTCCTATCTATCTTTATAGTACGGGTATTGTAGATGATATGCTCCACCGTATTGTCTGTAATGGTTATATTGGCATCGGGTGTGGAAATGTTTGTTTCGTCCATAGTTGGTTATGATTTAGTGATTAAAAGATAAGATTATCTGATTTTTATTTGGATACAGTTTTTGGAGAGATAATAAAAAGCCGCACAGGAGTAGACGCCTAATCATACTCAAATGCGGCTTTTTTTGTGTAAAGTCCATAATGCCTATCAATACATTGCATATAGCACCATTGATTTTTACACTGTTGGCAGATTTTTTATCAGCAGTGAAACGGACAGGTCAGACTACAAATAAAACTATCAATAATAAATAGGAAGATTATACTATGAATAGAAAAATATCGTCCGTTTCATGGGGATACACAAAGGTACACATCTTTAACAAGGTAAAAAAACAAACGTCGGTTATCCTTTGAAATCCGCATATACACAAAAACGGGATTTACACAATATATCCGTTTCTTCCACAGTCTTGAAAATACAGGGAAATACGTATACTAAAGTACAGGTACTTATATAAATCACCCCGCCCTCTTTTCTTGAAGCTGGAATATATATCAGACTGACTATCCACAGGTTTACAGATTGGTAACTACGAATGCGAAAGTAGAGTACATCTCTAACGCCCCCCGAGAGTATTTGAAGATAAACGAAATGTTTACAGCTTCATTCTATCAATTTATAAACCATTTAAAAGTAATTCATTATGAACAATTTAGTAATTGGCAGTCTGCCACAGGAAAGAAGAACATTAAATTTGGGTGAATATGCGGAAGAAGCCGTTTTAATAACGGAAGAACAACCAGCAAAACAGAAAAGACCGTTATTCATTGAAGCCAATACGATTGACGTTACCATGGAGCATTTAAAGAATGACTGTATCATTCCCGTATTTGCAAAGGACAATGAAGCCACCTTGTCCCACTCTGCATTTATAGAAACGGTACAGGATGCCGCAAGCACATTCTTTCAAGGTGAAAGGATTGAGATACCCGATATAAGGGTGTCCCATGTTATCAAAGGGCGTATTCCCGAAGCAATACACAAGCCCGCTAATCAGTTATTAGAAACAGACAAGACCATTTATTACGAAAGATGCGCCTTTGTGATAGAGATACCAACCGTTTATGAGACAGTAAACGGGAACAAACTTACTTTGACTGTTGGCGGTGTCCGTGCCTACAATCACACCAACCTGTACAGTAAAAAAGGTATGGAGCGGTTTAAGGTGTTTGTAGGCTTTACCTGTAAGGTCTGCACTAACCTGTATGTCTCCACTGACGGCTATTTAAGCAATTTGGAAGTAACCAATACCAAAGACCTGTATAGGGGTGTATTGGAAATGCTTCATGGCTACAATCCCGCAAAGCACATACATCTGATGCAGGGTTTGGGCGATACCTTTATGAATGAACACCAGTTCGCCACATTATTGGGTAAGATGCGTTTGTACCAGTGCCTGCCGCAAGGCTATCAAAAGCGGTTACCACGTATGCTACTTACGGATACGCAGATTAATGCAGTGGCTAAGGCATATATCAGCGATAATGATTTTGGCGGTTTTGGCGGTGAACTCTCCATGTGGAAATTCTATAATCTGTTGACGGGAAGTAACAAAAGCAGTTATATAGACAGCTTTTTGGATAGGGCTTATAACGCTACGGAACTTGCAACGGGAATAAATGCCGCCTTGCATGGTGACGAACGTTACAGGTGGTTTATTGATTGAGTGAACGGGAGAATATTCTTTAAAGGTATTCTCCTTTTTGTATGACTGTTTAATATTGGAAATCATGTTTTATAGAAAATTGTTTGTATGGCTGTTCTGCCTGATTGTCTCGATTTTTACGGGCTGTGTACCTCTTATTCTCTTTATAGCTTCTATTCCAAAAATGATATTGACGGAAAGAGAGCCAAAGGTAAAAATGAAAGATTACAGCAGACCTGTAAAGGGGAGACACCCCGATGCCCTTGAAAAGAGCCACCGCAGGGAATGGATAGACAGTAAGTATTCCAAAATGTAATCAAAAGGGAGTTGTGTTCAAATAAATCTGAAAAGGTGGTTTGAACACGACCCTTTCCGTTATCAATTAATTCAAAGAATAATATGAAGACAAAAGCAGTAATTTATGCACGTGTTTCATCTGTGAATGACAGGTAGGACACTACAAGGCAGATAGAGGATTTAAAAAGGTATGCCCTTTTGCAGGATATAGAGATAGTACGGATATTTCAAGAACACATAAGCGGAGCAAAGAAGATTGAGGAAAGGCAGGTTCTTGCGGAATGTTTGGAATACTGTACGGAAAAGGGTGTTGACTATCTGTTATTATCAGAACTTTCAAGATTGGGAAGAAGTACGTTACAGGTACTTCGCTCTTTGGAGATACTGCATGAAGCTAAAGTATCCGTTTATATACAGAATTTAGGGTTATACACATTGCAGCCAAACGGAGAGGCAAATCCGATTGCTTCGATTATGGTTACTGTACTTGCTGAAATGGCTAACATAGAACGGGCAAACATACAATACCGTTTGAACAGTGGCAGGGCAAACTACATTGCCAAAGGTGGGAAATTAGGTCGTAAGGCTGGAAGTATTAAGACAGAGGAAAGGAAAAGGGAAGAATACAGGGAAACGATAGCTTTACTAAAGAAAGGCTATTCAGTGAGGAGCATCGCCAAATTACAGGGTATAGGTGTTTCAACGGTTCAAAGGGTTAAAAATCAATTTATAAGATAATGGAAACGAATTATGTTATTCTCCTTGATTATAGCAGTGGGGAGATTATTAAAATCAGATTGAGTGATGAGGAAATACAGAAATCAGAAAGTTATGAAGATTTTGAAATGTTTCTTAGCACAATAGAGAGCAAATATAACTTCCGATTAAAGGATTCCTATTGGATGTCAGTAGAATATCTGAAAGAAAGAAGTTATATTTAAAGGGTACACAATTTGCTAATATAAACGCTTTTCGTATATTTGTGCCGTTCCAGCAATGGAATGACATGTTTATTAACGAAAGGCGTTTTGCATTATCCTTGTCTCTGAAATTCGCCAAAATTTTACAATCACAGGGATATGCACAACGCCCACATTAATGTTATATACCTATCTTACTGATAGTCTGTATATCGTTTGGTGTGGGCAACTGTTGTGTATTTGTGATTGGGGTGTTTGGCGATACCTAGAGACAGATATACAAATGGTTCTCACACCTTTTTTATTTTGTAACGGCAACCGCAGGGAACTGGTTGCAAAAACGGTATTTGACTATGAGAAACTTCCACTTCACCTACTCTAATGTAGCCTATGGTTATAAAAAGCGACATATTAGGCATTTTTGAAATAAAAAGCTTTTATATATTTTCGTTGTATAAAATGATCAGAGGAAGGGTTACGAAAGTTCCTTTTATGATGTTTATAAAAGAATATAATACCATGTAAATAAGCAATTTTATACAGTGCAACTACAATTTCATACAAAAAAATAATTAATATTTTATTAATAGATAGTGAATAAGTATCTTTGAATCATATAATTGGTAAGAACCCCCGAACAATTAAATCAATAATAGTGTGAATAAGGTTACTTTAAATATAGAGACTTCTGGTACATTGGACATACTGCTTAGAAGAAGTAATAAGTATAAAATTAATAGTTTAGAACTTATTGGCGAAATTAATTATGATGATATTAAAGCTATCAGGAAGCTCTCTAGTAAACAATACTCTATGGTATACAATCATAATGAGCTTTGTGGTAGTCTTTCGATATTAAATCTTTCTAAAGTTAAAATTCTTAGAAGAGGAAGCTTTTATCTAAACTTTTATCCTCCTTCTTATTTATGTCTTTTGAAAGATAATGTTATTGATTATAGAATGTTCTATGAATGTGATATATTATCAGAAATAATATTGCCTGATTATATCACTGCTATAGGAGATGAAGCTTTCTATGGATGTACAAGATTGGCATCTATTAAAATTCCCAACAATGTAACGGAGATTGGCAGTGGAGCTTTCTATGGATGTACAAGATTGGCATCTATTAAAATTCCCAACAGTGTAACGGAGATTGGCAGTGGAGCTTTCAAAGATTGTACTAATTTGAAATCTATTAATATTCCTAATAGCGTTACTACGCTTGGTTATAGTGCTTTTGAGAATTGTGTAAAATTAGCAACAGTCGAACTTCCTAATACAATAAATAAAATAGCTCCTTATACATTTTGCAATTGCTTGGACTTGGCATCGATTAAATTGTCAAGCCATATGGTTGATGTTGGTGTAAATGCATTTCAAGGCTGTATATTATTGGATAGAGTTAATATAAAGGGGAATATAAAAGATTATACTCATAAGGTCAAATATTTACATGAACATATTAAGCAGTCTGTTGAAAAAAATATATTAATACAAAAAGATGAGGTATTGATGGTTGTTAATGATGCTGTTAAAGCTAGAATTATTCCTAGTGGAGAAAATTTGGAGGATGAATACCTTTCTTATAGAGCACAACTTATGTCTGAAATAAGAGAGAAATTAAGAGCGATGCCTAGAAAATTATTTGTAAATTCTAGCGGAGTTGTATCCATTACTCCAAGACATTATCTAGCTAATGATTTTGAAGTGCGTACAAATATGGATAGTGTAAGCATACTATCAGACTTTATAGCAGAGGGTGAGCTACTGTCAAATACAAATATAAGCTCAGTTATATTAAAGCCAGAGGACATTAAATATAACGAATCTGATGAAACGTTTACATTTAAAGTTAATGGATATACATATACTTATTTGTACGATGGAAATCAGAGAATCGAAGAGGTATCTGTAACTCAAGATGAAGTTATTCCTAATGCAGAGCAGGAGCTAGAAAAATTCAGGGAAATATTTGCAAAAGGTATTGATGATGCTATCAAAGAGGGAACAAAACCTGTAGATATTTCTAAAATGAATAAAAAGGAGCTTATTGCATATAATAAGGCAGCTAAACTTGCAAATACTTTAAGATCATTTAATCCTAAGGATATTGAAGACATAATCAATAAAGGGTTTGCTGCTAAAGAAGCTGGATTCTTAGACATAATAGAGCAAGTTACGGGATATGAAGTAACTCCTGAAATTAAGAATGTTGCAAATGTATTTACGACACTTAGAACCGAATATATTAATAGTAAAAACGGAAAATCAAATTGCTAATGGCAAAATGTAAAACATTACCATCTGTAGAAGAAATATGTGCTGCATATGATGCGGCATTTGAAAATCTTCCGGATGATTTACTAGGAACAGTTGAAGGTAGGAGAGAGTTTATCTCTTCTGCCTTAAACTATTTAAAAGATGATTGTGCTGTAGTTCCATCTCAGCAAAGTTTACAAATGATTATCAAGGAACTCATCTCTTACGATACAGAAAATTACGAAGGAGCAATGGAGTTTGCAGATAATCAAGAAGATGTGGAAACTCTCGTTACTGAGGTGTGGGATAATTATATAGACACATATGTGGTCCATATTATTCGTAATAATAACACTGAACAAAAGCTTTTAGAATGGATACCACAAGATTTAATTCCTTTAATTAAAAATCTCAAATTATCGGGAAGAGTTTATGCGGATGATTTCGCTTTTATCAAAAAAATGAAGAACTTGATACTATTAGATTTGAAAGATGCACATGTTTTTGACCCTAATACAGAACTTTTAAGACAGTATGACACAATACCTAAAAATGCATTATCATATACTAATATATCCACCATCATATTGCCTGCAACGACAAAGTATATAGAGAGGGCTGCTTTTGAAAGATGTGAAAAACTTAAATCTATTAAAATTCCTGAAGGGGTTGAGACTATAGAAAGTTTTGCCTTTCAGTTCACTGGATTAACTTCTATCACTGTTCCTGATTCTGTTACGAAGATTGGAAGTTATGTATTTGCCAGTTCATTCAATTTGATGAGTGCCAATATGGGAAATGGGTTAAGAACTACGGGAAGATTTACCTTTTGTAAATGTGCAAATTTGCAAAATATTCGTTTAGGAGATAATGTAGAGATCATTGATTTTGGTGCATTTGATTCATGTTTGCAATTGCGTTATTTTGAATTCCCCAATAAGGTAAATAGAATCTGTAATTCTGCTTTTATGTCATGTGAAAGATTGACCTTGTTTCCTTTTTCATTTCCCTCAAGCCTGGAGTGTATAGGGGAGTATTGTTTTAATGGTTGTTCTCAATTGAAAAGCGTGTATATAGGTGATAATATACAGACTATTGGAAGAAAGTCCTTTGGAAAATGTGATAACCTTGAGACTGTTATCATTTCTGAAAATATGCAGTGGATAGAGTTCAACACCTTCGCTGAATGCAGAAAACTTCGTGAAATATATTGCAAAAGTAAAACGCCGCCTGTAATACTTAGAGAAAAATTCTATGGAAGTAAGAAAAAAACTCTAACTTTATATGTACCTATTGGCTGTAAGGAAATTTATAAAAGAGCACCTGGATGGGAACATTTTTGTAATATTGTTGAAAAAGAAATATATTTATGAAGTATATATTGGAAATATTGTTATTTAGATAGCAAAAACAAAATTAAATAATATGAAAAATTATATTAGAAATATCGTGCAAAAAGCAGTGATGGATGCTTATTCCAATAGAATACTATGTATTATGGTGATGATAGACAAATATGGACAAAATATAAAAGTGCATTTGATAGCTAATGATGATGAAATAGACGAGTATTATGATAATTTTGCAGTCCTACATGGTTATAAATCTTGGATAATTCAATTGAGTGGTAATTTATTGGATAGAGAAGAGGAGATAGAAGGTTTATCTCAGTCTATATATAAATATATATATGGTAATAAATAACATTATTTAGTAGAATAATTCCCCAATGAAGAAACAGATAATCATATCGTCTACGAACGAACTGGTTAGGGTACTTCCTCAACGTATCGTTTATATCTCTTCTGACGGGAATTATTCTACTATGGTCTTGCATGACAAGACAGAACACCTGTTCACCTTCAACCTTTCTCACTTCCAGAAAATCATTGAAACGCAACTGAAAGAGGATGCCTGTACATTCATACGTATAGGCAAAAGCCTTATTATCAATAAAGAGTATATATATAAAATAAACATGGGCAAGCAGTCACTTGTGTTGTCAGATATGCTACTCAACCAAGCCTTTACACTTTCTGCATCCAAAGAAGCATTAAGGCAACTGAAATTGTTGTTGGAAACCGAAATTACTAAATGATGATGAAACGGAACGAAGAAGATGAAATACAAGTACTGGGTACTAAGCCTAAGAAGGTATGCAGGAAGTGGGTAATACTACTAGCTGCATGTACTATTATCACTACTATAGCGGTGATGTATCTGTTTATATCTAAAGCTGTAGTAGATAAAGGTGAAACAGATATATCCAGATTGAAAGAGGAAACAATGCAGGAAAGCCGTTTTCCTTCCGAAACCAGTATGATAGAAATCAATGAGGATTCAATAAACGATGTCCCTTTAAGAATTTATTCATTGGTAAACCTGCAAGCGGAGTTGTCTATGGAATTGCCAAACAGAGAAGATTCGGCAGTCCTGTTTGTCGCACAGGCAGCGGATATAAGAAAGGACAATAAAGGTATAGTTGGAGACTTTATCCTGCAAGGGAAGCAACTGGCTACAGGAAAGAAGAAAACAGGATATTGCGCCATTATCAACGGTAATATATCACTGGGAAACTCCATGAGTGACGATGTGAAAGACTACTGTATAGGCAACAATGGGTATTTCTTTAGGCAATATACATTAGTTACAAATGGAGAACAGCAGGAAAACAGACTGAAAGGTAAAGCCATACGCAGGGCTTTAGCCAAACAGGATGATGATTTATACATCATTGAAAGTATCAACCGTGAATCATTGTATGACTTTTCAGAAGCACTTGCGGATATAGGCATTACAGATGCCCTGTATCTGGTAAGTGGAGATGCCTACATGTCTTACAGGGACAAAGGACAGCTACATGAACATGGAGAACACAAGCCTTCGCCTGCAATGAATTATATTGTTTTCAGAAAGAAATAAGTACGGCTTTACACCGTTTTGTACAATATTGGCGGCATTTCATACAAGCCGTCTCAAAAAACTTCCCCATATCCTTTTTACCCTTTACTTTTACAAGAAAAAATGAATAAGATACATCCTTACATATTTGTGATTTTTCTGTTGGTTCTTTCTGCCTGTGGTGGAAATAGACAGTATGAAAGTACAGTTCAAGCCAGACAAGATACTGTGGAATATTACAGTTCCTTTTCCAGAATAGACAGTGCTTTGAGTTGCCTGTATGACAGCCTTACCTATCATTCTGCAAGTGAGTTGTACTTTGACAGGTTTGATGCGGCATTGCAAAAGTATCTGAATGATACCCTTACATATAAGAATACATTCACAGAATTAAAGCAACGGGTAAGCATCCTGCAAGCACCAGATAATGCCTTTAGAATATACAGCTATGACGATTGTATGGGCGGAACTATGCGTTCCTATAAAAGCTATATACAGTATCGTGATTCATCAGAAAGGATAAGACACAATTCATTAGGAAATGAATATCAGTATTTCTATGATGTAAAGCCTGTTGAAATAAAAGGTATGGATTATTACCTTCTGTTCAGTTGTTTAAGATACAGCGGTAACGGATTGACAAGAAATATACAGATAGGCAGTTTTGAAAATGGTATGATGAAGTATCACAATGAGTTTTTCCCTAAAGAATACAGGGACAGTACTAAGATGATAACGATAGACAATATCGACCAGTTCGATTTGCTGTATGATTCTGTAAGTAAAACAATCTCATTCAAGGAAATCAAGAATGATACGTTAAACAGAACTATAAGATTACTAATACATTAAAGATAAAGGATATGAAAATAAGATTGGTTTGTATACTGTTGGCTGCCATGACTGTTTTATCATGCCAGAACAGAAAACAGGCAGTGACACAGAAAGAGGTATCAACCGTTGATACAGTGCTACAGGCAAAGATTGTGGAAATACTGAAAGATAAAATGACAGAGGTTGATGCGCTTTACGGGCAGGCTATTGTAATGGAAGTACAGACAGGCGAGATAAAGGCAATGGTAGCTATTGACAGCACTTTCCAACTGACAGAGGATCTAACCCATTCTCAAGAAACGGGATTGATGCACTGTGTATCCTTATTGGCTGCATTGGAAAGCGGTAAAGTGAAATACACCGATACCTTAGACACCAAGATAGGGCAAAGGCTTTATAAAGGCAATATTGTGAAGGATGCAAACTGGCAGCGTGGCGGTTGGGGAAAGCTGACTGTGGCACAGGGCATCATGTCAAACTCCAATATCAGCACCATTATAGAGGTGGAAAAGGCATACGGAAAAACACCCAAAGAGTTTTATAAACAACTTCAAAAAATGTCTTACGGAGAGCCTTCACAGATAAAGGGTATTGATGCTCTGGAACAAGCAGTGTTCTTAAATCCAGATAGTGCCCAATGGAAAAGGGATATTTTAGGTTATTCCGCAATAGGCTGTTATCAACGTATTGCACCGATTCAAATACTGGCTTTCTATAATGCGATAGCTAATAATGGCAGGATGATAAAGCCAGCTCTTTATAAAGGGGAGATAGAGACGATCAATCCACAGATAGCCAGTGAGAGCAATATAGACAGTTTGAGACAGGTATTGGCACGTAATGTTATAGACGGTTTGGGTAGAGCTGCCCAATCAAATAAGGTGTCTGTGGCTGGCATACAGGGAACTTGTCAAATATCTGTGGAAGATGATGCCACAGAGGATAAATCAAATACGGAATATGCGGCAGAGTTCTACGGTTACTTCCCTGCCGTTAATCCACAGTATAGTATGATTGTTTCTATTAATAAGAAGGGATTGCCTGTTAGTGGTGGATTAATGGCTGGTGATGTATTTAAGCAAATATCAGATTATATCTATAATAATGACTAGTATAGATTTGAGAAGTTTTTACCTGTAATGAAAAATGATATAGAATGAAGAATAAAGTTCTGTTAATCTATTTTTTAGGTATTATGTTAGTGTTATCAGTGGAGTATTTTAATCTCCACCCTATATCTACTTTGCTTGGCGGAAATAGTAAATATGATTCCACTTCTATCTCAATTTGGATATTGTTAGTTATGTTTCCTGCAATATATGGCGTATATTATAAAGTCAAGAAGGCATAATTATTAATATCTGTAGCTATATCCCTTTTCATCTTGGTAGGGGTATTAGCTATGGTTGTATTTATAAAGGAGTATGTTTGATTTTAGTTATATAAATGAAGCTTGATATTGGAAAATAAAAAGTGGAAAGCAAAAAGGTACTATTATTAATGCTATGAGTCTTCTATATTTATTATATTAAATAATATGGGAATAATGCAACAATATGAATGTCCAAAATGTGGATACAAACCACCTATGCTATATTTTGGCTGTGGCTTCCATCTATCCTATAAAGTCTATGTCTGTAGGATATGTAAGGTGGTGCAGAGTTCTGTATATCATATACATTGCAGCTACAGAAAAGATGAGGAAAAGGAGTATAGAGAAAAACAGGTTTTGATTCCTAGCACCTTCAATACGATTGAGATAGAAACAGGCTTTTGCAACCATAATTCTTTCCAAGAATTATACTCAATACCCTATAATAAAAAAACTGACCTAAGTCTGTTTGATGATTCTATACCACATTTCAAATTCTATTATCCAGCAAAGGATATAGCGGAAGTTAGTAGTATTGGACGCAGGCATTTCGTTAGATGTAATGATTGTAATAGGGAGATAGAATTTGATGTTTTTGAGGATAATTTGAAAAACAAATGTGCCTTATGTGGTAACAAAGACTTAGAGGAATGGAACGAACCATATTGCCCAAAATGTGGCAAAGAAATGGTTTTAGGAGTTGGCGATGAAGGCTTTTTTGGGGGAGAATGGGACTAATAAACAAAAAAATGATTAATGGTAATGATAAAATTAAGTAAAGTACCACGTCCCAGCTATTACGGAATAGAAACATTCTATCCAGTTGTAAAGACACATATATTTAGTTTATCTGATGACGATACGCTAAATTATTTTGAAGTGTTATTTAGAAATAGAACTGATAAAGACAAGCCATATATCAAAAAATATAATTCTTTGGAAGAATTAGAAGAAGATGTATATGGGGAATGTTATTATTATTGGAATCCTACTGATTTCAGATATATATATAATAGTCTAGATAAAGAGGTATTTTTAAATAAAATAAATGCTTTAATCGAAGAATACGGCAATATCATTAGTACTTATACCGTTACTATATGTATAAAGACTGACGAACCTATAAAGCTATTATCTTTTATCAAATCAGAAATACCAGATGTTGAAACATGGAGTGATTATAAATAAATGAACTAAGAAAAATGATAAGTAGTATTATTTGTGTTAGTACTATATACTACTAGTTATTACTATAATACTATTCCATTAGATTTTTAGTTCACATTGATATAAAGGGATTCTCCCATTAATAATGACTTATGGACAAGACAATAAATGAATTTAAAAACAGCCATCCCGATTTTAAATGGCATGACTCATACGATTTAAGTAGTTTTGTATCTTTATTAAAACAGGAAAATGCATATTATCCTTATACGGTTGACAGATTGAATGAAGTATGCAAAAAATTATGCGAAAATAAATATACAGCGTCTACTATACAATATATCTGGGAAGGTTTAGATGCACAAGAGTTAGTAGATTTACTAAATACAAAAGTTAGTGAAATCTTACAGATAATAACTAAAGACCACGAGTATGGTAAAAAGCACTCTATTATGAATAGTGAATCATACGAAGACGAAGAAGAAATATTACATGTTGAAGTATATTCAAGCAAAGGGCTTATCAAGAAATACAATATCCCTTTAAGGGGATTTTCAAGGGAAGAGTTGTTTAAGCTTTTAAAGAAAGAAAGGAATGAATAAAGAGCTTACACTTGTAAACAAACAGTCGGATATTATGACTATTGAAGAATTAATGAATAAATTGAGGTTGACAGAAGTATCTAAAGTAGATAGACAACTGTTAGACTATTTACTGCATCTATATAATACAGGTCATTTAAAAGCTGTATCTATAAGCCGAGAAGAAGCACTACTACAAATGGCAGATGCATATCTTAATAATTGCTTACCTCAAATTGATGATATTATATATAGAGATTAGTAGAAGGGACGACCTATGGATTTAATAGAAGAAATGTGGATAAGCCGACCGGAAAAGAAGATAACCAACCTCTCTGATTTATCAGACGGAGTTATAGCAAGAATAAAATTTTATAATGCTAATAAGGAATATACAGTGGATAGTTTTAAGTTAATGTTTGAAGATTATAAGAAATCTATCTGTTGTTGTCAAGATTTCATAAAACTATGTCAATCCATTAATGACTACAACCATGTTGTGGATTATATAAATAATTCCCATTTCAGAAATGAATTAGATATATTTACTCCAGATTTTGAGGTGAAGCGTACGCATCACATAACATCTTATAAATCGAATGAAGATATATTACAAGTAAGAGTAATTTCCAATAAAGGAGTTATTAAGAGCTATGATGTGTCTGCAACAGGAATCACATTTAAGAAGATGCATGACCTTATAGATAAAGAGCGTAATAACTATAAATCTTAAATGAATTAATATGAATAAATGGATTAGAGTACGAACGCATTCTATATTGGAATGTGAAGTAATAACCATAGAAAATAAGCGGGTTAATGTTATAGCACTATTTAAAGATGGGGATAGTACTATAATGATATGCAACGATGAGGAAAATGAATACGGTTTTAAAAGGGCGAATGATAAATCCAATTGGAAGCCTATTAAGTATATCCCAAAAGAAATATTGAATGAATTAGGTGGAGGACCAATAATAGATAATTTCTTTAGAATGTAGATAATCTAATGCAAAGTTTATTGATAGTATGACTGTAGAAACTTTAATTATAAAGTTAGGTGTAAATCCTAAAGAAATATCTAAGACTAAAATGCTATTATTGAATGACTTAGTAAGAAGCTATAATTTAGGCTATATACGTAAATCCATCTATCTTTGTGACGAAGAAGTATTAATCAGAGAAGCAGAAGGAGTTATATATGAATATTTGCCAGAAATTGAAGGTATTATATATGAAGATTAGGTATTCCTGTTATTAATGCTATAGTAAATGGATATGAATGAAGTTGACGCAATCTTAAAAAAGAATCCGAGTATAAATAAAGAAGACTTACTTATATTGGCAAGTTGGTTATTAGAGTATTGTGATGATAAGTGTCCAAAATCTATAGCTTCTTTCAGAGAAGATATTGATAAGTGGTGCGAAGTTACTATACCTATTCCACACTACTTTTTTATAAAACATAAAGACGTCTCTAAATCAGAGGAGTTCTTTAAACTACTTCACAAAGTAGAGAATTATAGTTATGACAAAGATAATTTTCATGTAGAAGGCATTAGAATTATTAATGGAGAAATACTACAAGAATGGTCTCAAAAGATTCCAGAAGAAGATGATGGACCAATAATAGATAATTTCTTTAAAGTATAGATAGTCTAATAGTATTATTTGTACTAATTATAGTAGTACCATATACTACTAGTTATTATTATAATACTATTCTACTTATTTATAAAACTAGAATAGATATATGGAAATCGTGAATCGAAGTGAGGAATTTTGGATGGAGTTCTTCGACCCATCAGATGCCTATAAAGAGTTATATGTTAATGAAAATATGATTGTTAGAGGTATATTTAATAATATGGAAACTAACCATAATTATATTTTCAAATTCAATAATTTAGAAGATGTATATCCGTATATACACGGTACTATTTATGCATATAAGAATTTAAAATATATTGATTTTGCAGAAGTGTTTTATAGGGAATATAACACTTTATCTTTTCTAAGGTATCTAAACGACTATATTAAAAGGATTGGCAATCTCTATATTATAGATGAAACTACCTATTCCGTTAGGATTGATAATGATGAGGCGCCCATAAATATGGATGAATTATCATGTATATTCAATTTAAACAAATAAATTATGAATGAGAAAGAGCAAATATTTGGAATCTTATGTGGACCCGTAGATAGATTGCGTAGTAAAAAGGAATATGATATAATTGAATCATTGTATAGCAACCTACTCAAATACGACCTTGTACATTCTATAGAAGACTTCAAAGCTGGAAAGGTTATTGAAGGCAGTATGGAAGAAGCTCTTTTATTTAGATTTCATCTTGCGTTTGTAAAAAGTAAAACAAGAGATGATCTTCCCATTCCAGATGAAATGATAGGTACTTCTTGTACACTAGAAGAATTAGACGATATATTTTAAATGATAAGAGAACCTTGTGAAAAGTATCGCTATATTACTAATTCTTTATAGTAAAGATGATGTATTGCCATAAATCAGTAAGATGAATAATTTTTTAATTTGTACCATACTTCGATTGCGTTTTTTTACTATCATTGCAAATAAAAAGCAATGGTAAAGCCAATAGAAAATTTCTCATTCCAATATAACGAGGAAGAATATAGCCTTCTTGATTATATCTATCCAGTGGCGCAAGAGTATGCACCAGATTTTGACTATAATGAAGATACAGGTGAATCCTACATGGCAGTTTCGCAAGCTCCGGATATTTTTAAAGGAAGGTATAATACACGTAAATTACGGCATAAATTCACAGTAGAGGAATATATGCAGGATAAAGAACTGCAAGACTATCTGCAAGCATTGGGTTTGGATAGTGGGAAGTTCTGGTATCTGTTGCTCTTTTGCTATGACTATAGCTGGGGGATTTGCATGAAAGGGATTGAAATAAACAAATTTCCAGTTGAGTACATAAGAGACTTTGTAGACGTAATCTATAGCAATTATGCAGGCAGTAGCATGCTTGGGGCTATTTTCAATGAGCCAATAAGCCTAACTTTGAAGATAGGCAGGAAAAATATCGTGATTGATAACAATAATGCCATAGCCTGTATTGCCAAATTCTGTGACGACGGATTGGAAAATAACGATTTGACTGATTTATCCAGCGGGCACTTTGTGGATTTAACCCGTCAAAGTTCTGATTCCGTTTCCGTATTGGCTTACTATTTTTCTAAGATGATAATTTCCGCCTTTAACCATCAGGAGCATTTGAAAGATAAAAGGAAGAAAGGGGCAAACCTTTCGGATAAGGAAAAAATGGTTATCTCCCATTCCCTGTACCTTACTGGCATTATAAACAATGAAAGCGTGAGGGAAAGCGATGAATATCTAAAGGCTATCTTAAAGAGATATAAGGATACAGAAATAAAGAAGCTTAACTCATTCTATCTTTAAAAGGAAATCTCCTACGTTAAGGGTAATCCTGTTTGTCTGTTTTTATTGGATTTTAGTCCATAAACAGATAAACAGGATTTTTTCTTGTCTGGTTTTCTGATTTTACGACATGGAAAACATTGATTGATAGATGTTTCTTGTAGGGGAACAGTATTTGTGTGTTTTTTTGTTCCTGTTAGCTCTCCGATTAAAGGGTAATCTTTGCAGTATAAAAAAAATCGGTGAGCCAGATACCCAAATAAGTCCGCAGGGCAGCGGCAGAGAACATGAGAAATAATGTAATTATGACATTGGATTTATTGAAAAATGAAAGTAAGAAGATTGCACGTTTAAGCGGTAATCGTGATTTGAATGAAAAGATTGTGAAGGCCAAGATGAAGTCACTGGAACAATACGGACAGCTAATGCCTGCCGTAGTGGTAGACGCTACTGATGCTATAAATCAAGGGCTGGAAGTCGTTGATTTTGTCACAGGCAATGTTGTAGGAAAGGAAGAAGCAGTGAATTATTTGGTGTTAGTTGACGCTAACCACCGCTATGAAGCACATTGCAGACTTTTAAAAGAGAATGAAAAATTGGACGAACCGAAATACAGGGGTGAGTTCTATTTGATGTACGCTTTGAATACAGAATTGGAAATAGCTAAGATGTTATCAGAAATCAATATCTCTACCAATCCGTGGAGGGGTGGAGATTATGCAAAAGGAGCAAAAATGAGTAATCTGAAAAAAGAACTGCCTTTGTTGGATGCTATAAATGATTTAGTAAATGAAGGATATAATTTGTCCGTAGCATCGAAGTGGCTGACCTTTACTGCAAATATTGATAAAAAGGTTATGAATTGCGCTATGGACAATATTATTCTCCCACAGTTAGAGAATACCGTAGGTTTGGAAAGAGGGCAAAGATTAATAGAAGCGGCAAAAGAACATTTCACAGAGAAAAACATAAAAAGTAGATATTTAATTGACTGGATAATATCCAAGTATAACACCACTGGCGATGATGGAAAACCCGATTTCACTGACAAAATGGAACGTTTCCTCAGAAGTATCAGCAAAGAGGATGCAGACTATATCAAAAAAGCTAAGGGTAAAACAGGCGGAGATACAAAGGAAAATATTATCAATCAGAAATTGACTGAATTATGGGGTAATTTTGAAGGATAACCCTTTGAGAAAAAGCCAGTGGGTATTACCTGCTGGCTTCCCTAACAAGAGTAATAACTATTAAATGATATATATTATGATTAAAGAGAGTAAAGGCAATATGTATGAGTTCGTGACACACACATGGAATCCTATTAAGGGTAAATGCTTTCATGGTTGCACCTATTGTTATATGAAAAAGATGTGTACCCATTTGAAGGCTCCCAGACTGGATGCGGCTGAATTAACCAGCTATCTTGAATGCTCGAACTTTATTTTTGTAGGAAGCAGTATTGATATGTGGGCAAAAGACATACCAAGCCACTGGATAAAAATCGTTTTGGATTATTGCGATAAGTCTGCCAACAAATATCTGTTTCAGAGTAAGAATCCTTCCAGAATATTGGATTTTATAACTCACCCTGTATTTCACCATTCAGTGGTTTGTACAACCATAGAAACCAACAGGTCTTATCCAGATGTGATGTACAACTCACCAGAGATAGAGGAAAGGGTACAGGCAATGCAAAGAATTGCAGATTCGGGTATAGATACCTATGTTACGGCAGAACCGTTGATGCAGTTTGATTTGGATAAAATGGTAGAGTACATAAGGCGATGTAATCCGAAGCAAGTCAATATAGGACGGAATACCAACAGAAAAGTAGAGTTATCAGAACCAACAGCAGATGAAGTGAAAGCACTTGTGAAGGAACTGGAAAAATTCACAAAGGTGGAGATAAAGAAAAACGCGAAAATATGGTTTAAGTGAGAAGATATAACCTAGAACTGGAAAATCCAATTAGCATTTCTGCTAGTTGGATTTTTTATTTCCAGAAATGGTAGTTAAGTTACATTCAATAGTATCGCAATAAAAAACAGAATAAAGAATTATCTTACAACTATTTCATAAATACAAAATACACAGCCAATATCAAACATACGAATGCTGCAATATGATTCCAATGTAATGATTCTCCTTTAAATAGTACAGTAGTAAATACCGTAAAGATAATAAGGGTTATCACTTCTTGAATTATCTTTAACTGCATTAAAGAAAAAGGACCACCATTATCTATAAATCCAATACGATTAGCTGGAATTTGAAAAAGATATTCAAAAAAAGCAATTGACCAACTGAAAGTTACCACTCCTATTAAGGGTAAAGAAGCAAACCAAGAAGATTCTTGTTTCAACTTCAAATGACCGTACCATGCAAAGGTCATAAATATATTAGAAATAATTAACAATCCTATTGTATAAAATGATTTCATAAGCTATTTTATTTATTATCAATTATTTATAACTATTTAATAACAGGGGACTTTTTATTGCATTATTCTCCGCCAACGCTATCATCCACGAGAACAAAATAACGGCATAGAGAGGCCAGTTGGAGATAACTTTCATCTCCTGCAACTTCAAATGCCCGTACCAGGCAAACGTCATGAAGACATTGGATACAATTAAAAGTAAAATGGTGTAAAAAGCTTTCATATAATGATTAGTGATTAGAAATTGCTTGTCAGCGGCTTGTCCCGCCTTCATTCTTCCGGGGCAGCAACTCTTCCTGCACATTGCTCATGCTCCCCCACAAACTGTACCGGGCTTCGGGATTCATCTCTTCCAGACGATACAGGATACCTTTCATCACGCTCCGGCTCGACTGCGACTCGTAAGGACAATTCTTCACCTGCTTCCGATAGTTTCTTATCGCCGCCAATTCCGCCAAATCTGATTCGTGCACAAGACACATCGGGCGAATAATCGTCATGTCGAACTTCTTCATTACCAGCCGCGGTGGCATCGAACCGAACGCCCCCTGATACGTAATATTCATCAGCAGCGTTTCCAGAATATCATCCATGTGATGCCCCAAGGCTATTTTGTTACACCCCTGTTCCTTTGCCACAGTGAACAAAGCCTTGCGCCGGTTCCACGAACACAGGAAACAAGGAGACTTGCGGGTATCCGTACTCGCATCGAACTCCGTTTCGTACAGCACGAAAGGCACTCCCTGCGACTCCGCATAGCTTCTGAGATAATCCGTATCGCTCTGATAAGGGATGTTTCTCATTACCACATGGGCAGCAACCACCGAAAACCGTGGCTTCAGAATCCGGGAACGGCGCGCCAACAGTTCCACCAACGCCAAAGAGTCCTTGCCGCCGGAAAGTCCGATAAGGATTTTATCGCCCTCTTCTATCAGTCCGTACTCCACCACTCCTTTGGCAAAGCGTTTCTCTATACGCCGTAATGTCTTCTCTTCCTCTGTAAATAGTGCCATAAAAATCAGTTGAAAATTGGCTGCAAAAGTAACTGAAAAGAATCATTTAAAGAAGAATTAACATAATAGAATTACGGAAAAGAGCTTTATTCCGGATTAATTCGTATTTTTGAACTCATTAAAAAAGATTTTTTAGTATGAAGAATAAATATATACTGCTTTTCTTGTTTGGCTTCTTTGGAATACATGCTTCAGCACAAACCCTTGCCCAAGCAAAAATACTCTATGAAAAAGGACAATACGAACAGGCAAAGCCCGTTTTTAAGAAATTTGTAAAATCACAACCTAATAACGGGAATTATAATTTGTGGTATGGCGTATGTTGTCTGAATACGGGAGAAGCGGAAGAAGCTATAAAGTATCTGGAAACAGCCGTAAAACGCCGGGTCACCAGCGGACAACTTTATTTGGCACAGGCTTATAATGCCATTTACCGATTTGAAGATGCCGTCGGCACTTACGAAGACTATATTGCAGAACTGACAAAAAGAAGGCGTTCAACCGCTGAAGCCGAAAAACTTCTGGAAAAGAGCAAAGCCAACCTCCGTCTGCTGAAAGGCGTAGAAGAAGTGTGCTTCATCGACAGTTTTGTCGTAGACAAGAAAGATTTTCTCGAAGCGTACAAAATCAGTCCTGAATCCGGGAAATTGTTCATGTACGATACCTACTTTGAAAATTCCAATAGCAAAGGTGGCACTGTATATGAAACGGAGTTAGGGAATAAAATCTATTATAGCGAGTTACAGAAAGACAGTACGCTCAACATCTTATCGCGCAATAAAATGATGAACGAATGGGGCAAAGGCAATATGCTCCCCGGCAGTATCAACGAGTCCATGAATGCCAGTTATCCATACGTATTGGCTGATGGCATCACTATCTATTATGCAGCAGACGGTCCTGCATCAATGGGTGGATACGATATTTTCGTAACACGCTACAATACAAACACAGACACTTATCTGACCCCGGAAAATGTAGGCATGCCTTTCAATTCGCCTTATAATGATTATATGTACGTTATAGACGAATTCAACAACCTCGGTTGGTTTGCATCAGATCGTTATCAGCCGGAAGGCAAAGTATGTGTATATGCATTCATTCCTGCCTCATCCAAACAAGTATACAACTATGAAAGCATGGATAAAAACAAACTGATAAAGCTTGCCCAACTCCATTCCATCAGAGATACCTGGACGAATGAAAGCCTGGTAGCCGATGCAAGGAAACGCCTGCAGGAAACGATGCAGGAAAAAACGGAAATAAAGAAACGACACGAATTTGAGTTTATAATTGATGACAGGAATATCTATCATTATGCTGCCGATTTCCGCTCTCCGCAAGCAAAAGCGCAATTCAGGAACTATCTCCAACTGAAAGAAAGCTATAACCAGCAACAAAAGAAACTGGAAAATATACGCATCCAATATTCGCGTGCCAACCAGAACGAAAGAAACAAAATGGCTCCGGCTATACTCGATTTGGAAAAACGAGTGCTACAGTTGGCAAACGAAGTAGACCGTACTGCTATCCAAGTGCGGAAATTAGAAAAGCAAACCATTAAATAGAACAGTTATGGACATATTCATCATCGCAATTTTAATCGTTGCAGCAGTTATACTGTTCCTCGTAGAGCTATTCATCATACCAGGCATCAGCATTGCCGGACTTTTGGCAGGCGGTTGCATCATTTATGCCAACTACTACGCTTTTGCCAATTTAGGAGCAACAGCCGGATTCATCACACTTGCCATATCCGTCATCACCTGCGTTGGTTCATTAGTGTGGTTCATGCATTCCAAAACCCTGGATAAGATAGCTTTGAAGAAAAACATCACTTCAAAAGTAGACCGTAGTGCCGAAGAGAAAGTAAAAATTGGCGATACCGGCATTACCACTACCCGTCTTGCCCTCATTGGGTATGCCGAAATAAATGGTGATATCGTAGAAGTAAAATCCACAGACGGCTTTCTGAATGAGAAAACTCCCATTATAGTAAACCGCATTACAGACGGAGTGATACTTGTGGAGAAAAACAAACCGTAAATTGCAAATCATTAAATAAGTAATCATTAATAACTAAAATCATGGATCCAAGCACAATGTATCTCACTGCCTTCACTATCATAGGCGGTATCATTTTCCTGGTACTATTTTTCCACTATGTACCGTTTTTCCTATGGCTGTCTGCCAAAGTCTCAGGAGTCAACATATCACTGGTTCAACTGTTTCTGATGCGTATTCGTAACGTGCCGCCCTATATTATTGTGCCTGGCCTGATTGAAGCACATAAAGCCGGCTTGAGCAACATCACCCGCGATGAACTGGAGGCACACTATCTGGCGGGCGGACACGTTGAGAAAGTAGTGCATGCTTTGGTATCCGCTTCGAAAGCCAACATCGAATTGCCTTTTCAAATGGCCACCGCCATTGACCTTGCCGGACGCGATGTGTTTGAGGCAGTCCAAATGTCAGTAAACCCAAAGGTGATTGATACCCCGCCCGTCACAGCCGTGGCAAAAGACGGTATCCAGTTGATTGCCAAAGCCCGTGTAACCGTACGTGCCAATATCCGTCAGTTGGTAGGTGGTGCTGGAGAAGATACAATCCTTGCCCGTGTAGGTGAAGGTATCGTATCGTCTATCGGTTCTTCCGAAAACCATAAATCGGTTTTGGAAAATCCCGACTCCATTTCCAAATTAGTGCTTCGCAAAGGATTGGATGCCGGTACGGCTTTTGAGATCCTGTCTATTGATATTGCCGACATCGACATAGGCAAGAACATCGGTGCAGCTTTACAGATAGACCAAGCAAATGCGGACAAAAATATCGCTCAAGCAAAAGCCGAAGAGCGCCGTGCCATGGCCGTTGCCAGCGAGCAGGAAATGAAAGCCAAAGCACAGGAAGCACGCGCTAAAGTTATCGAAGCCGAAGCTGAAGTACCTAAGGCTATGGCAGAAGCTTTCCGCAGCGGCAATCTGGGCATAATGGATTATTACCGGATGAAAAACATCGAGGCCGACACTTCGATGCGCGAGAACATTGCCAAACCGGTAACCGGTACATCCAACCAGCCATTGAGCAAATAAACCGGTAAAGTTACCTATATAAACGTCGGAACCGGTGAACAGAAACCAGTTGCCAACGTTATCTCTTTATAAACGAACTTATAATACCTCGTAACATGAAAAAGTATTTTGCATCTTCCGAACTTATTATTAACGAAGACGGTTCCGTGTTCCATTTACACGTAAAGCCTGAATGGCTGGCAGATAAAGTAATCCTCGTAGGTGACCCCGGCCGGGTAGCATTGGTTGCTTCACATTTCGAGAATAAAGAATGTGAAGTGGAGAGCCGCGAATTCAAGACAATTACAGGTACTTATAAAGGTAAACGAATCACCGTTGTTTCCACTGGTATCGGTTGCGATAACATTGATATTGTTATGAACGAATTGGACGCACTCGCTAACATCGACTTCCAGACGAGAGAGGAAAAGCCCCAACTGCGTCAATTGGAACTGGTCCGTATCGGTACGTGTGGCGGTTTGCAACCTTACACGCCCGTAGGAACTTTTATATGTTCTGCCAAATCCATTGGTTTCGACGGCTTGCTGAACTTCTATGCCGGACGTAATGCAGTTTGCGACCTGCCCTTTGAACGCGCTTTCCTCAACCACATGGGATGGTCGGGAAACATGTGTGCTCCCGCCCCTTACGTAATTGATGCCAATGCCGAATTGATAGACCGTATAGCGGGAGATGATATGGTACGAGGCGTCACCATCGCCGCCGGCGGTTTCTTCGGTCCGCAAGGACGTGAACTGCGTGTTCCCCTGGCAGACCCGCATCAGAACGAAAAAATCGAGCAATTCGAATACAACGGTTATAAGATTACCAATTTCGAAATGGAAAGTTCCGCACTGGCCGGCCTCAGTCGTTTGATGGGGCATAAAGCCATGACTGTCTGCATGGTAATTGCCAACCGATTAATTAAAGAAGCCAACACCGGATATAAAAATACAATTGACCATCTTATTCTTAAAGTACTCGAACGTATTTAAATATCTTATCGGATATAAAATCAGGAGAAAGCACTATCTTTGCGTCATAAAACAAGCTGTAAATAATGAACCAAGATACTATCTGCGCCATAGCTACCGCCCAGGGCGGGGCTATTGGATGTATTCGCGTTTCCGGACCGGAAGCTATCGAAATCACATCTTGTATTTTTACTCCTGCCGCTACTAATAGAGAGTTAGGGGACAGCAAGCCTTACACACTTACTTTTGGACGAATTTATGACGGCTCTGAAGTTATAGATGAAGTACTCGTTAGTCTGTTTCGTGCTCCTCACTCCTATACTGGTGAGAACAGTACGGAAATCACTTGCCACGGTTCTGCCTATATTCTTCAGAAAGTATTACAACTACTCATCAAGAATGGTTGTCGCATGGCTGCCCCGGGCGAATATACCCAGCGTGCATTTCTAAATGGGAAAATGGACCTGAATCAAGCAGAAGCAGTTGCCGATCTGATTGCCTCATCGTCTGCAGCGACCCACCGTCTTGCCATGAGCCAAATGCGGGGCGGTTTCAGTAAGGAACTTGCTACCTTACGTGACCAATTACTCCATTTCACCTCACTCATCGAATTGGAATTGGATTTCAGTGACCACGAGGAACTGGAATTTGCCGACCGCTCCGAACTTTGCCAACTAGCGAACAACATAGAGAAAGTCATAGCTCGTTTGGTTAATTCATTCAACGTAGGTAACGCCATCAAAAACGGCGTTCCTGTAGCCATTATCGGTGAAACGAATGCAGGAAAGTCTACATTGCTCAATGTCTTACTTAATGAAGACAAAGCTATTGTTAGCGACATTCATGGCACTACACGGGATATAATAGAAGATACTGTCAATATAGGTGGCATTACTTTCAGATTCATCGACACAGCAGGTATTCGTGAAACTAGCGATACAATTGAAAGCCTCGGTATCGAACGCACTTTCCAAAAGTTGGATCAAGCAGAAATTGTCCTTTGGATGATTGATGCTACGAATGCCCAAGCTCAAATAACACAGTTGGCCGGTCAACTCCTTCCCCGTTGTGAAAGAAAGCAGCTTATCCTTGTTTATAACAAAGCCGATTTAGTGGATAATATACAGAATAGTATTCCTGACAATTTTCCTGATAATGTACAGTCAATCACCCTATCCGCAAAAAAAAGAGAACATATCGAAGAACTTCAACGAATGCTGATAACATCTGCCCATCTTCCTACAATTACGCAAAATGATGTTATAGTTACTAATGTACGCCATTATGAGGCATTAAACAATGCATTAGAAGCTATCCATCGAGTGCAAGAGGGTCTGACTAATAATATTTCCGGTGATTTCATATCACAAGATATTCGGGAATGTATTTTCCACTTGAGCGATATTGCGGGAGAAGTGACAAATGATATGGTATTACAGAATATATTTCAGCACTTTTGCATCGGGAAATAAGGTAGTATTACAAACCATAAACATCTATCATATTTAATTAGTAAGGCGTTCGATTGTGGAAGCCTTACTTTACGAGACTTACATCAATAGCTGATGTAAGTCTCTGTTTTTATGGATGTTGATAGAGATTCGCATTTATGGATTTAGAGTGATTTAAACCTTTTGAGGAGGGAAGCACTATTCTGATGTAGTCTGCTCTAGTGGGTCTTTTGACTACCGGAGCAATAATCCGTACGAATGCTAAACTCTATTTTTATGTTTACGATCAACATCAAAGGGAAAGCAAACCCTAAAGACCCGAAGATGGTCAAACTCGAAATGATTATCTTCAAAACAGGTTATGCAAGAGTAACCAAAGTGCTCAATGTTTCCGGTCCAGTCAAGGACTGGGATAATCAATCCCAAGCCTTTAAAGGCAATGGCAGTACCCTTACTGCTAAGAACAAAATCTTGTTCGAACTCAAGAACCAGTACCAAACAGTCGCTGAGGACTGGGATTATGAGGGGCGAGTTTGGTCACCAGTCGAACTGTCTCACTGTTTCAATGAAGTTCAAACTCGCAAAGAAGAGATAAAATCGCTCTCTGTTATTCAAATGATCGATTCTCTAATCGAAAAGTTTACTCATAAAGAGCGATATAAAAATGGGCGGATCATCACAAGCATTAATAATACCCGTTGTTACAAAGAGATCAAAAATTCACTGACTCGATTCACACAGGAGGTCTATAATCGTTCTTTCTCCTCTTACTATTTCAAAGAGATCAATGAACGTTTTCTGCTTGATTACACTCTCTATATTCAGAAAGTAGGTATTAAAAACGGAAACAAAGGAGGTTTGACTCAAAAACTCCGCCGTCTGCGCGCCACCTGCCGTTATGCTGAGAAACAATGCATCTATGGAGTGGATATGAAAGCATTCGAATGCTTGGGTGATAATATCAAATGGGAACCAACCACCTCTAAAGCAACATCTCACATGGTTTTGGAGAAACTGGAAGCTGTCGATAGAAGCCTTTTCTCGCAGAAAGAACAATTGCACCTTGATCTATTTCTATTTAGCTACTATACCGGAGGTATGGCCAATGTGGATGTCTGCCATCTGACTTGGGACTGCATCAAAGAGGATAAAATCATCTATGAGCGCATGAAGTTTCCCAAACAAGCCAAACCACTTTTAATTGAAAAGGCGAAAAAGATAATCGAGAAGTATCGTGGTACTGGATTTGAGAATTATATTTTTCCAGTCTTCACTCACAAGCACAAGACAGATATGCAGCGAACGAAGAGAATCAGTAACCTTACGGTTAAGATGACCTTGACGCTTGCCAAAGCTTGCCGGTTGCTAAAGATCAAAGACAAACTGACGTGGTACTCAGCCCGTGCCAGTTTCATTACCCGCATGGTAGATCAAGGTTATTCTCCATATGTTGTGGCCGAGATGGCAGGCAATAGTCCGATGGTGATCTACAAACACTATTACAAGAATACCAAGACGGATGAGATGCTCAAAGAGATGAACTCGATTTTCGGTGAATAATTTTCCGTCTCGACAAACCTTTTCCGTTCAGACACCCTATTCTTTTATATACCGATGCAGTATATATTATAAACTCATAACATGTTGATAATCAAGTGATATTTTAGCAATTTTTCATACTGGGGGACAAACGAGGGACAAAAAAATGGAGACAATCAGCAAAGAAAACACTAATACAATTTCATTTTTGAAAAACGTGATTAAGGAGCCTATTAAATCTCCTTTGTCCCTCGTGTCCCTCATGTTTTGAAGCGATGTATTTGCTCTTTATACCTCTTTTCTTTCGCCGCTTCTTATAGATATAAGTTTAGTCTTGTTTATTGTATATCTATCAAAGTTCTAAACCAAACTATTTTGCTTGCCAAAAGAGACAGAAACTTTTCTTTTTTGGGCAGGCAATACTTCGAATATTATGAATGTTGCGTATAACCATATCTATTTATTAAGATAGCTTGATAGTAATATTTTGAATAGAAAAAGAAGTATTCTTTCTTTTATTGTTCAAATAATTGCTATATTTGCAGTATGGATAGAAAATTAAGTGAAATAGGAGCCATTCCTGTAACGACTTCAATCATTGAATCGTTATATCCAGAACTGAAGTCTGCTAATAAGAAAGTAACTTGGCTCGAAAAACAACGGATTATCATCAGATTGAAGCGGGGACTTTATGTGGTCAACCCTGAATATTCAGGAAAGACTCTACCGAGTGAGTTGGTTGCCAATCATCTCTATACACCTTCGTATATTTCAATGTCTACTGCACTACGATATTATGGACTTATTCCCGAGGCTGTATATGTTCATCAATCAATGACAGTAAAACATCCCCGAAGCTTTCAAACTCCAGTCGGAAATTATGACTACAAATATATTTCAAGAAAAGCATTTCCGATAGGAGTAAGGAGTATGAATAAAGGTGACTATGCATTTCTTGTTGCATCACCGGAAAAGGCTTTGTGTGATTTGATTGCCAATTCCTCAAAAGTCATTCTTCGTTATATGAAGGATGTAGAAACATATCTTGAGCAGGATATTCGGATGGATATGGATGAGTTCTATAATATGGACGCAACCATATTTGAAGATTATATAAATGTAGGCAAAAAGGCTGATTCAATTTCGACACTTTTAAAATTCTTAAAGCGATGAAAAATGAAATATTTGACAATATGCTCTCCCGTTATGATTTGACAACAGAGCAACATAAGAGAAATGCCATATTTGAAGTTAACCAACAAATGATACTTGCAGGCCTGTATGCTGGAGGGTTCTTTGAGTCAGCTGCGTTCTATGGTGGAACTTGTTTGAGAATCTTTCATGGCTTGCAGCGTTTCAGTGAGGATATGGATTTCTCACTGCTCGCGCAAGATGATAAGTTCGATTTTACGAAATATTTCCCTGCTATCATTGACGCCTTTGCAATGGTTGGCCGTGAGGTTGAAATAAAGAAAAAAGACAAGAGGAATTTTGGAAAGGTTGAATCGGCATTTCTTAAAGATTATACCGATGTGTATGATGTGACTTTCCAGACAGAGAAGTCAATAAAGATAAAGATTGAAGTAGATACTTGTCCACCGTTGAACTTCAAGACGGAACAGAAGCTATTGCTTCAGCCATATTCATTTATGACCCGTTGTTTTACACTTCCCGACTTGTTTGCAGGCAAGATGCATGCATTAGTATATCGTGCGTGGAAGAACAGAGTAAAAGGTCGTGATTGGTACGACTTTGAATGGTATGTACGCCATAATATTCCACTTGATTTTGATCATTTGGCAGAACGATGCAAGCAATTCAACAATGAGGATATTACGCCAGAGTTATTCAAGGAGAAACTCATTGAGCGTCTCTCTACAGCTGATATAAAACAAGTGAAAGAAGATGTATTGCCTTTCGTGCGCAATCCAAAGGAACTTGACATTTGGTCAAATGATTATTTCGTACAGTTGGCTGGAATGATGAGAATGGGATAATCTTATATTTATGTAATGCATTTAGTGGTAAATAAAAATGACAAATATGATTAATTGGCTGCATATATCTGATTTACATTTAGGTAGTGAAGGTGCAATAACGAACATGATGCGCGATGAGTTGCCTGAATACTTAAAAGAACTAGGGGTAAAATGTGATTATGTATTCTGTACTGGTGACATTCGAACAGCGAATGTAAGTCCTAATGTATTTACGGATGAAATGGCCAATTATTTGAAATCTATATGCGATGCAGTCCAGACATCAGTGGATAGATTGTATATAGTTGCCGGTAATCATGATGTGGATAGAGATGTTGATGGTCGTCATGATGTTATCAGGAAAGTATTCTATGATAGCGAAAGGTACTATCACCCGGATAATGGTATTATAGAGCCGGAAGACCTGTCGGTCATTATGACAGGAGAGAAAGATTTTCTTTCATTTCTTAGCAAAATATACGACGCAGACCGACTCAGATTATATGGCAATCCAAAAATGCCGCATTTTAATATAGAGACAGAGCATTTCAATATTCTGCATGTAGATACCAATTTAGCATACACCAGCGGACAAGAACATAACGACTTGTTCGTTGGTACAAAGTTATTATATGACGCAGTACGTACGCTTAATAAGAATAAACCGACTATATTGCTTAGCCATTATCCGGTTACTTCGCTTATGCAAGGAGAGAAGAAAGTGCTCTCGACGATGCTGCAACATAATAGAGTGCGTCTATGGCTCGCTGGGCACGAACATGACCAAGTGCTACAGAAAGTTCATTATATTTATTCTTTACAAGCTGGTGCTCTGCGCAATGAACAAGATGTACGGTCTTCGGTCCTTTTAGGACGATACGACCCGACAACCTGTGCGTGTTTTGTAAATGCGCATACATGGTTTGAAGAAGGTTGGGCTAAGTATCCTTATGTTGATTTGGAGAACACGCCTCAAGATGTTTTTTCCATAAATTTAAGTCCTAAATTAAATGATAAGGTTGCTATTCCTCAAGATTTGAAACAGGCGATGAACGGCCTTACATTAAGAGATGTTAATGTAGATTTAATTCGGCGGGAGCCATTTCTCCCTGTAATTCAGAGTGATAATATTATAGAACGTACAGTTTTGTTGGATCGTTGCCTTAATGCACTGGATGATGGTAAAATACTCGTGATTTTTGGTTCTTTGAAAATAGGAAAATCGACTTTAGCAGCACAAATACATCAGCACAGGCCAAAAACTGCCATATACGATTCTGTTCTGCAGACGGATCTAGAAAATAAGATAAAAATACTGTTACAGGAAGGAAAGGGAGGTGAAAGTGTGTTGGTAAGCACGGGGGCATTAAATCTGAATATAGCAGGACTTGATGATAGTAGAGTTTGTCAGATTGAAGTACCTTTATTGACAGTCGATGAAACCAAAGAACTTGTTGATACATATGGACCAGAGCAGAACCTACATATATTCATTTACGCACAGAGTTGTGGACATCCTGTTCTTGTGCGAACACTTTGTGAATATTTGAAAGCTAATCATTGGCGATTAGATGAAAAACATTTTTCCAATCTTTTAGCCTATAGTTTTGACTATAATCTGAGTAGAACAATGTCTGATTTGATGCGGACATTGTTATCAGATACAACAGATCGTGCATTGCTAAATCGTTTGCTGATAGTGAATGGAAGTTTCACGGAAGAAGATGCCTGCAAATTAGCCGGAATCGATCCATCTATTGATGAACCAAGAATGCGTTTAAATGGATTAGTTCCTACATGGGTAATGCCATTAGATTATTGTTTTAAAGCGAACCCACTTATCAGTAAATTATGGAAGCCCGATGTGCCAGAACAGACTTTTAAAGATGCCAATTTGTTATTAGCAGAAGGTATTTTGACTAAGAAAAAAGTACTTGGAGAACATGATGTACTGAATTATATCCTATACAGTATTAAAGGTGGTGCGGATGATAATGCTGGAAGAATGTACATTACAGTCTTAATGAAATTGGATGATATCGGAGAATTGCCACATGGAAGCCTCCTATGTAAATTATGGATGGATGTCCCTTTACCCGAGGGTATGTCTATTGATGTCAAGATAGGAGTACGTTATCTTCAAATTGCACTTATCAAAGATCTGAGCGCAACTCAACGATCATTCTTGATAAAGGATTTAAAAGACAATGTTTCTAAATGTACTGATGCAGAAAAAATACCGTTCTATAATAGCATGATTACAATGATTTGCTGGATGGAAGGTGACATTGAGGGTGGTTTGTCACATTATCATCGATACCTGGAAAGTAAAGGTGATGACAATAAACTATTAAAGACTATTGGAGATGCAAAACCATTTTTTGATAATAACATTTGGTTTTTCCTTTTGCGTTTGTCTAATGAACAAGATTTCATTAACTGGCTTGATGTATTCAATGCAGATGATATTGAATACTCACATAACGACCATGTAATTTGTGAGTGTTGTTATCTTGCAATAGAACGACTTTGGAGGTATCATTTAGGGGGTAAAACCGTTAATGATCGTGTGGAGATATTATTCAGAATTTTGGCAAAAGCAGAACTTAAGCGCTGTTCAGAACTTGCTATCGCTTGTGTTTTTGCAATTATGGAGATTTTTAACTCTGAACACCGTTATGAAGAAGCTCGATCGCTATACGAAAGCAAGTATCCTAAGTATGAGGAATTGCCATTTGCGCAGTTGATTTTGAATGGTTCAATGGGAAATAGCTACTTCCGAGATGTTGCTGAAGTACATGGTCATGCTCTTGACTACTTTAAAAGGTCACTTTCGATTTCAGATACCGAGTTGATCCCCAATATTATGTTGCATGTTAAGCAAATGATGGCATACCTTCTGGCTGAGACTAATATTAATGCGGCAGTAAAAGAACTTGAAGAGGCACTACGATATGTTTCTGATGTTAAACATCGTATAGATATATACGAATACTATCAGTGCATAGGAGAGTTGTCATATGCATATTGGTGTGCGGGCAATAGACAGGAAGCTGTTGAAAAACTATCAGAATGTGTGCGTTTTGTCACGAATGACCTTCAAGATGGCAAAGAAAAATTTGCCAAGAGCTTTATCTGTTTATTAGGGTGTCTAATAATAAAGTATCAGTGTGACTTGGATAACAAACCTATGCCTAAAGATCAAGCGATTCCTCATTATGGGATGTTCACTGAAAATGACTTAAGTTCATTCGATGATCTATATAGCGAAGACCGTATCTATACATCCAGTTATCAGATGTGTCAACTGTGTAAAATGGTCGGCTTAAGGGATTTGGCTCGTGAATGGGCGCATAGAACACTGTATGCATGCAAGAAGAGAGGCGAAGTTCGCGAGATTCATTATCTACTCTTCCTGTTATTACCATATTTTATTGAGGATAATGATAAAGATGCCATACTTTTTGTAATTAATCATACATGTGAAGCGCAGCGCATTAGTTATGAGAATCACCCTGAACTGCATAAAGAAAATGCAGACTTTGAGTTTGTTGAGTTTAGCATAGTACCTCTTCTAATGGTGTCGCTTAGTCAGAATCTTCGTGGAGATGATAGTGGTTTGAAACTCATTAAGAAGGTATTGGACAATTATCATCCAGTGAATAATCCTGAAAAATTTGAACTAGTGAAATCTGTGTTTGATAGACCTTCGTATGATAAAAACTATATAGCGGAAATTAATAAGTTGGACATTAATGATAGCTATGTTGTTTATATTTGTGCTTATCTGATGACAGCTTATCAAAGTGAGGCAGATTATGCATTCTCACTTCTAATTGCACTTTTGCCTATGTTGGAGAAACAATTGATTCAAATCTTGGGTGAAGATATAAAACCTATCATTAATCATTTTGTGGCTGATTTTTGGAAGGCTAAAATTCTAACAGCCCCTAACGAATTCAAAGATTATAAGTTCCTTCGAGAAAAGGGGCTTCCACTCATTGGAGAGTATGAAGGAAAAATAAATCAGGCAAATCATACGATGCTTATCGTGAGCAATCATATAAATAAACTAATTAAACTTAATGGCTTACAGGAGGATTGGATGGATAGGTAATCTTTTTTGTTTATCAATGTTCCTACAATAAATGCAGAAAATTGAATCAGGTTTGAAAGTAAACCTACCAAGGTCATTATATATTTAATAGACTATAGTATTGATTTAAGCCCAATAATAGGAATTGTTACTTTGGCTTATCCCCAAGTCAACGCTTAGGGGGTAAGCTATTTATCGTTTATTTAAGTCTGCCACATTTTTCCTGCAGGCTCTGTAAATACATCTCGTACAATTAAAATAGTATTTAGAGAAGTTTCTCGCTCTTTGTAAGTGTTCCATCATTAATGCATGTAAACGTTTCAATATCTGGACAGAAAATCTCCTTGGCCTTGATATATCGGGAACATATCTCTTCTGAAAGATTCTTTTCTTCTCCTACTATTACCCATGATTTAATTTTTCCAGAAAGAGATTTAGGAATGGTTCGTCCATCTGGTATTGTTATGAGACCAAGCTCAATCTTCTGTTTTAACATGCTGTAAATATTACTGTAAAGGTTTGGATATTTCTCCAACACTTGGGCCAGAAGACGTTGGTAAAATCCTACTTGAATTGGTGATGTGAATATTTTCTGTGGATCGTCTCCCTTCAATTCAATAATTATTAGATCACCATCCCAAGTCAGACCGAGAAAGTCCACTTCTCCGTAAGTTGTTGCCACATTCTTCCTCAGGCTCTTCAATGACGGCTTGAACTCGTTTTCTAGAAGATTTTTGAGCTCGGCATCTATTTTGTCAAGTATTCTCTTCTTGGTTACTTCATTTCTGATTCCAATCACAAATTCCTTGTCAATTATAATGAAGTCATCATCCGGTTTGTTCAAGAAAGTGTACCTACGGGCAATCAGATTCTGGTAATATCCTTCTGCCTTTTTCCCTGTTGATTCATTCCCATAATATCTGGAAAGATTTGGATCTGCTTTCAGTTTGTCCAAAAGAGTATTCAAATGAACGGATTTAGTTGTGTCTTTATAATATTCCGGGCAGAGGTCATAATACTTTTTCTCATATGAAATTTTGCTCTTTCCACTCTTCTCTATTTTTATGATTTTACTTGTTCCGCGGTAAACGGAGAACCAAGAGTTGTTTTTATTGCTTCCTGTTTGGAAATCTAGCTCAGGATGATCCTTGACATACTGTATCATCCAATGGTATTGTCCACCTTCCTTGAATTGATTATAAATTACTGGAACCATTGTCCTGTTATAATAGAAGTCTGATGTTATGCTCTGCTTGGTCATGTATTGAAATCTGATTATAAATATAACGTTTTTTGATGTCATTATACACTTGACAGTGTAGGTGATTTCTCGTTTAATATAAAAATCATTCTAATTGTTTTTCTGAAAACAAAGCCTTACTGATTAATTCTTTTGCTTCTTGTTCTTTTTGTGCAATTTTCGTTTCGTCCCACCTTTCTCCTTTCTTAATAGTATTCATCATAGATTTTAATTTGAGACTATAGGTCTTCATAGCTTTGGCATCACCAAAGTTTTCATATTTTGCTCCCGGGAGATTATTAGTAAATTTTGAATTCATACCCCTGCTGACAAGACATAAATTTCCAAAACTATGTAGATGGTTAAAATCCATTGGATCTTTATCCGTTGGATGTTGTGGGTAGAAATGTTCTACAGAGGTTCTGTACGAAAACTCAAAGTCTGTATCCTTTGTCTTTTTCAACAACAGATAATCGTAAAAGTTAAACACAAAATTCTCAACATGTTCTCCTTTTTGTGGATACTCATCTATATTGATATTTGACCATAGGATGTCTTTATCGTGATTTATACTCTTTCCATTATTCTCGAATATAATAGTCTCAAATGGAACCTTATTTTCAGGGATTGCTAAGTATCTATCTAACATATATGCTTTTGATAAATTCCATAAATATTCCGCATATTCAGTAGCGTTTGTATTCCTATGATTATAGACATAGTATAAACTGGCATTCATCCAATGCTTATATATCTGAGTCGGTGCTGACACATGAAACATCGATAGGAGCATAATTATATTACGATTTTGTCCAGATCCATCATCTTCGTATTCTGTTTGTGAGAATGTGTCTTTGTAATAATATTTATCTTTATCTGCTTTTTGAGGTAATAATTTCTTCAGACTCCATTTATCTTGTTTTCGTTTAATGATGTATTTATCAAAGAGAAGACGTAAATCAAGGAGTTTCATAATAAACTCTATGCTGAAACTCGCAGCGTCTTTTTCGCTTTTAATCACGCTTTTGAAAATCTTTGTCAACCTTTTGTCATCCAACACAACTTCTTTATTGTCAGAACGGATTATTTTTAGAGCATGAAGCAGAAAGTTGGAAAAAGTAATCAATGAATGGTAAGTTTCTGATTGGTCTTTGTCGGTACCTTCTTCCCATGGCTTACTATAAGGTGTGTTGTTAGCAGCATCTAAGAATAACCGCTCTAAAGAATGATTTTTTTCTTCGTTACCAAGAACGGAATTTTTATTGTATAATGCAGCTAAATCATTGAATGAAATTTTAATATTTTCAGTGCCATTATTATCAAATATTTTTTTCTCTTGTAGCTTTTGAGAAATTTAGTTGAACATATCTATCCATATTAGAGCAGGCTTCCCAAATCAGATTAAAAGCAGCCATAGCAGACTGATTTTCCTTAATTGGAGACATAAGATGTGCTTTCACAATTTCGTGTTGTTCAAGTTGCTCTCCCCTGGAGTTCATTATCTCGAAATAGTGATTAAGGTTTGTGTCTTTCGGAACACTTATCCGAAGAATGATTACCTTATTAAGTAGATAATCAATAAAAGTAGAAACGGAAATCTCTTTATCCTGACAAATCTTATCAACTATACTCCACGCTTTGTTATACACAGCCATAATATTAGCATTAACAACTCCATGATTAATAGTTTCAGGATTGTTGTACAATGCAAATAACGTGAGGTTTGATTTTTCTCTATGATCAAAAGAGAGATTTACTTTAGAATACCATGATAAGTCATATTTTGAATAATTGTGTTTAAGTGCACATAAGAGAATAGTTATGGTTGTTGTTCTCTGTTGTCCATCAATTGTCTCGAAATACAAACTATTGTCCTTATGCCTTGGAAATACAATAAGGTTTCCTATGTAATAGTTATTTGTGGGCGAATCTTTCGCATAATCAGCTATATCCTGAATAAGTTGAGTTGTTTCGCCCAGCCCCCAGGCATAGTTTCTTTGATAAATAGGTATGCGGTATTCATTACTGTTAAGCAATTCTTTTATGGTAAGTTCTTGTATATCGTTCATAATAATCAGAAATAGAGTTGTTTGATTTGACTGTCTGCATTTGAAGCTAATGATCCGATTTGTGGGGTCATGAGATTTATAATGTCATACGGAGATTGAGCATCACGAATAGTTTTGAACATGATGCCGCTAGTGGCACTATTATCTATAGTTGGGAGCTGAACGCTGTAGTGTATCAAGCGAATTTGATATGCATATCTAAAGAGCTTTCTCACTACTTTATTTATTTCAGCGAAGCCAAATCTATCAATATAATAAATCAATAGGCAATTAAATAACTGTCGGACATAGGTATCACCAGTACGATTTCTATTAGAATAATTATTTAACATTCGAATGATTTTATATGCTGATTTTTCATCTTCTGTTGAGTCATAATTTTTATATTCATTTTCGTCTATGATTTTATTGTACAAGGCATCATAGTAGCGAATCATATCAAAAAAACGGCTTCCGTTAATACATATTTGATCTATCTGGAAAGGAAATTCCATTTTTGACTGGTCGATGTTTCTAGATGGTTCATTAGCATAAAACGATGAGAAGAAATGACATATAATTTGCTGCATATAAAAAGGATACCGTTTATCCTCCAAGGATATACCCTTAAAAGCATCGATATTGTCTTTTGTAAATTCCTTTCCACTATTATTTTTGGCCCATCTTTTGACTCTATATAAGGTCAAAAACAATTCAACTAATCTTTGCGGATCAAGATCCTGCCATTTAGTGATGTTATCGCTGTCCTTCTCAGAAAGTTTTTTGATTTCTCTAAGATGAAAAGCCTTCAATAGATCATGTGGCTCCAAATCTTTCCCTCTTGCATTTTGTGAGTCAAAGAATTGGAAAGCTTCAGATATTTCGGGTAGGCGAACTACAACAAACTGACATTTGTTTAAAAGAAAATCTAAAAAATTATCATCCAAATCATCTAATCTATCTTTAATGGCTGTAAGGTTTTCTCTCACATGTCCAATTGAATGTTCGTTTGTAAATTCCGTACGTTTACAAAATGTTTTAATTCTATCTTGTACTTCCTGATAAGGATTCTTGGCTCTTATTTCTTTTTTGTTGAAAAGTTCGTATAATAGCAAAGAAAGAGTGACTATACGTTGTTGTCCATCTACTATATTGTTCTCATGAAGAACAAGAGTCCCAAGTCTGTATTCTTCGCTATCCTTGAAATACAAAAGGTCATTTATTAATTGGTTGACATTCTTTACACCCCATTTATATGGACGTTGATATTCTGGAATTATGAAGTTATTGAAAGGTAAATCTTTAATTTTTAGAATACCATAAGTAAGCTTTTCTACTTGCATACTATCAGCTGGTGGAAGACTTTCCAGATTTTCCATTTGCTGCATTATGATTTCTGCGTCTCCATGCTCTGCTGACAAAGGAGATAGCACAGGGTCGAATATTTTGGATATTTTTTCAAAGCATTTGATGATATCGTCTGCAGATTGAATAGTAATATTTATTCTACATCGGCCTTGATTACGATTACCCCATCTATGCCAACTTAGCTCTTGATGCTGATAAGATTCTTCAACTAACTCTCTCCAAATAGTATTATATTCATAACCACTAAATTTCCCTTCAAGGTGCAATTCAACGTATCCTTGATAATATTCGTAGTGTATATCAATATCGTGGAGAATAGTCTCCAATTGAATGAAACGATTATCGTGATAATGATTTGTTTCAGTCTTGTAGTATCTTCCAGGAAAGTAATCCTTTAGCTTGTGTTCAACTTCCTTTTTTAAGCTATCGGTAATTTTCAAATAGTTCATAATTGTTAATATATTCTGTAATACATGAGCAAATGCTGTACATCATTATCTTAATAGAGATTATACATATTCCTTTTGCTGAAAAAACAACATATAATATATTGTTTTATCTTATTCCTTAAATCCGAAGTATACGATGTTCATTTCCATATCGCTGACCAAGTCACCTTTTTTCAGCCTCTGTTCAGTGTTTTCTTCTGAACTAATGGTTCTGAAAATGATATCAATGATTCTGAGTCCTTTGGGATATCGGAAACCTTCGCTTCGTCTTCGGCCGCGGATATTGATTGATATGTGCCCCTTGTTCTCTTTCTGACTTCTGAATAGTAGCAGGTCTGATTTGAAACCACGGTACTTTGTGTTGACTTCACATACATCATAACCGATCTGGCGAAGGTCAAAGGGTTTATCTGGATGGTAGAACGATGTGTAATAAGGATGAATGATGATAGTTCCTTCATCGAAGATTTCCTTTAGAAAATCTCTTGCATTCTCGTACAAAGGATTTCTACCATAACTAAATGACTCTCCCCTAGTTTTTTGTGGCTGAGGCATCGATACGATCCATTTCCTATCATCGGCGATGTCGGTTAAGAATTCCTTCAATTTAACCCTATCAAGAGCCTGGTAATTGATATCTATTTCTATGCACTTAAGGTGATTGTCGACAATGGTTTGGTGTTTTTTACCATCGACTTTATGGCTGACTAGAAATTCAATGAACAGACGCTCGCCATTATCCATTATACCTTCCACATCCGGCCGGAAACCATAGCGTTCATCCCACTTCTCTACTTCAACATTATGTATTCTTACGAGACCAGAGGGGAAAGCTCCACTATTGGATTGAGGTAGCATTATCCGCCCGGTTTCCTGAAGAACTTCTTTGGCGAGCAGGTGGAGTGAAGATTCGTATGCTCCTTCACATTCGAGTCCGTGGGCGTGTGCGAAATGGTGTTCTCGAATTTGTCCGGCATTCTTGGCATATAGAGGAGCATTGCAATGGGGGCAGTGACAGCCGCATTTCGTGCCTTTGGCAACATCATCAACGTGGACGAGGGCTCCGCCTTCATCCAGCGCAAAAGTCAAGAATGCGCCCATAATTAAAATCTCCTCTCTATATATCTCAGGAGTTCTCCATCCAGTTCTTTGGTGCCCTGAGGAGCACGGAGAAAACCGTGTTTTGTAAGATTCTCTTCCGTGAGTTTGCCGGATTTGGAGGTAGCCTCAAGGCGAAGCAGAGCATATTTAACCTCGCTCTCGTCCTGATTTATACGCTCTTTATCGACCCAAAATTCCTCCTCCTTAACCATCCACTGGTCGTAGCGAACATTGATAGCCTCTACGGTCATTCTGTACTTGATTTCACGATCTTCTGAAACGTAGATGTATATGGTATCGCCGAGGCTGACGTTATATCGACTTTGCTGCCAATGATACTCGCCATACTTCTCCAGACATTCTGCCAGACGGAAAGTACTACGCTTTGCAGTGATGAGCCACTTCTTATGGTTCTCTGGAATGATATGCCCAGCCATATTTACGCGGTTGCTATTGGGAACAATGTCTAGATGACAGTCCATTGCCGCAGCGATACGGCAGAGAATGTCGAGACCAGCAGAATACTTTCCTTTCTCGATACGACTCAAATTGGAAGCATCAATATCGGCAAGCTGGGCGACATCCCGAGCGTCCATACGGCGCTCCATCCGAAGGCTCTTGATTTTTGCTCCGATTCGCTCCCGTTCGTTTTCACGATCTGGGCCATACCAGAAGATGCTAGCCCAGCAATGACATTGATACATACCACGAAAAATCGGCCCCATTATAACAGAAGGGTCGCCCAGGTAATATTTGTCGAAGAGTGCAGCGATAATTTGGCAGTGATGCTCCTGCATTTCAAAAGGGATTACTCCTGAGAGTCCCAGCGTGAAACGGTCACCTTGTGACGTTTCAACAGTCACCTTATCCAGGCTGACAAATTTACATTTAGTTCTTGTTTCCATAATTCTGCAACAGGGTTAACCTTAAACATCAAGAATTATAAAGCAAATATAATAAAAGATCTTGGCTTTACAAATTTACCAAGCGAATTATTGCTATAAGGCCAAGATGTTTTCCTACGGTCTAAAAGATGATTGCTGAGTTGACAATACTCATTTGGTCTTGATACTAGTAATTTTTATTGAATTAATGGAATTTTAGATGTGGTAAAAGTTGTTGTTGATTTAAAGAAAAAGTGTAGATTTCGAGTCTCAATTTTTGATGAAAAAGTGTTTAAGGAGAATCTAATTCGTTGGAAAAAGTGTGAAGTAATATGTGCTATTCAAATGCAAAAAATGTAAGATTCTATCCCGTCTGATAAATTCAGAAAAGATATCTAACATCATCACTAAATCCAAATATACCACTAGAAAATAAAAGACTCATCCTGAGCGCGCTGTTCTTATGGGAAGCGGGATGAGTATGTTATTGCAAATTTAATTAATAAACTTCATATACCAATGTCTTTCTTAAATATATTGCAAGAATGAATTATATGGTAATGGGTCCATGCGCTATTGCATTCTTATTGATTGCTAATAGCTTACTTGTTTTTTGCGAAAAATATCCTTTATATTTCGATTTTACTTACTATGTTATATTCTTTAAGAGTAAGGGGATGGAAAAGGGGACTTGTGCTTTTTAATAAGAATCAAATCTAATGTCCTTGCGTTAATCTTTCTAGGTACTTTAATAAACCTTCTAATGCATAAAGGAATAAGATAAAATACTTTTCATACATTTTGAACAAAATCTCATCTGATGTAATTCTAATTCCGTATTTGCTTGTATGTATATATCTGGTTATCAGCGGCTATGGTATTTGATATTTTAGAAACTAAGAGATTGAGGGTAGCTGTATAAAGCAATAATTATCTATGATTTAGATAGATTTTATAGTGAAAAGTACTCAAATTGCATAGAGGGACGTAAATTTGTCCCCCGTATATGGCTTGGGGGACAAACGGGGGACAAAAAATCAGTCACAATCTGCAAAGAAAACACTAATACTATTTCATTTTTGAGATTTATGGTTTTGGAGCAATATGTCCCTTTGTCCCTCGTGATTTAGAATTCTATATTTTCTCTTTGTCCCTCTTTTTTCCTTCACCATATAACTTAAAGTTTAGTTTGTTTTTTTGTATATCTAATCAAGTTCTAATCTAAACCTAATTATTATTTTTTTGGTCGGCAACGCTTTTATACTAAACCAAGTATGATTACTGTTTCATTAAGTTTTTGTAAATTGACATTTGGGCTTTATGAATAAAATTGTGGTGCAAAGGTTTATTGCATCGCAAGTTCAGGTCCTTTTGATTTCTGAACAAATCTCCACACTCCATTGTAATCTGACTACTTTTTTATATTTCATTTTGCATATTCAAATAAAAGTCGGACATTTGTATCGTAATGCTTGGTAAAGCCTCTGTTATCAAAATACGTAACCAAGTTAAGGGTATACCCGTTCATCAAGAACGGTTTTTTTCGTTTATGACCATTCCTTTGTTTTACCATACCAACACATAAAAGATGAAAACAATCATTCTGAATCAACGTAAAGAACGTGATGAACTGATGTCTCCGCCCTTATTTGAAACGTAAGAATAGAGATTTGCTATTGAGCAGCCATTTTATCAAGTTGATAACAGGTCCCCGACGAGTGGGTAGATCCATTCAGGCATTATTGATGCTGCGGGACAAGAATTTTGCATACTTGAACTTCGACAACCATCAATTGTTAGAAGTCTGGGATGCTGATTTGGTCATGCGGTGTATGGTAAACAGCATCTGGTCTGTTTTTAAAATGCAGAATTTCATGTTTGAAGAGGTTGTCTGTTGTCTTTCCGCTTTTTATCGATAGCGGAACTAAACAGCAGGATAATTTAAAATATAGGGTGCTATTTTGCTTGCCAGTTTGCCTGTTTCTAGAGTAGTACAGTACGATTTACATAAGATAATGAATTGTTGGAGCCGGCACTAATTCAAATTCCTGCTTTTTATTTGTTCTCATTTGGCACATCATGTTCAATGCGGGTCATTACAGACTTCTTGTTGTTTTTTGCAAGTGGAAGTTAGTTGTTTTACTTTGTTGAAGATTCATCATTCCTAGAGAAAAGGCTGATTCTATCTGACTATTAGCAATCCATAGATGGAACTCTTTCCGTAGTGAGGCCGATAAATGATGGAATATCTACTAATTCGACTTCAGGCTTTTCAAGCCTACTGATTCAGTCGTCCATGCAATTTTAAGATAAAGCGTTTCTTACAATTTGTTTTTTGCGGATATAATCTACCATTTCCTTATTGGCTTTCCCAGCCCTTGCTATATCCATGATAGTAAGCAAATTCTTTTGCGGATCATCCTTAATACGTGTCATAAATTCTTTCCATGCCGAGTCATTTGACAGGTCTGATTGGTCATAAGGGTCTGTATCCCTATATTTGGTAATGGCAGCATCCAGACAACGCTTGTCTGAGCCTGAAATGTAGTCCATATCAGGTTTGGCAGAAGCATAAATTTTCTTTTCATGTACCTCTATTCCGGTAAGGAAATCATTAAATCCTTCTTCCGTAGGCTTTCTTCCTGCTGTTTGTAGGGCCTTATAAATATAAGTCGGTACCGGACCATACTTCAATGCCATGAAAGAGTCTTCTATAAGTACCTTCCCATATTTGACAAGATAATCCTGTTGTGCGAAATAAAGTATTCCAAATAGCTTTGTATATTCAACTCCTTGGGGGAAACTCTGCATAATATAGAGTAATACTGTCTTTATTTTAGTAATCTGTATAGAGGTTTTCATTTTTATCCATTATAACCGATATATAGCCCAAATATAAGCATTTATTTGAAAACAATGATCTTTTGTTATAGCTTTTATCGTTGTAATACCTCTTAACAAGTCGGATATTTTCGGGTCTCAATTTGACCATCTTATGCCTCGTTGGAGTGGTGCTTTGTCTGACCTTTACCCCCCCCCGAGTCGTTTATAAGTTTTGCAGCTAGAAGAAAAACTGGTTGGAGCCATTTGCCATGGCGCAGCTATCTCTTTTCTTCCCTTATTTTGACTTTACTTTAATGAACGTATATATGAATACAGGGATAAAGTAAAGTGGTGCTGCACCCTGCAATTCGTCGTGTCGTACCAATGAGAAAAATACCGTAATTTGGCCAGATCTCCTCAATCATCTTTTGAAATTGTTGCTGATTTCAAGGAAAAGTGTAGATTTCAAACCTCAATTTTGATGGAAAAGTGTTTAAGGGGACTCTGATTCGTTGGAAAAAGTGGTACTATTCATTTGAAAAATGTAAAGTTCATAGCCGTTAACTAAATTCAGGAAAAATATCTAACATCGTCACTAAACCAATATCACTAGAAAATAAAAGACTCACCCTAAGCGCGCTGTTCTTATGGGAAGCGGGGTGAATATGTTATTGCAAATTTAATTAATAAACCTCATATACCAATGTTTTTCTTAAATATATTGTGAGAATGAATTATATGGTAATAGGTCCATGCACTATTACATTCTTATTGATTGCTAATAGCTTACTCGTTTTTTGCGAAAAATATCCTTTATATTGAGATTTTATTTACTATGTTATGTTCTTTAATAATAAGGGGATGGAAAAGGGAAATTGTGCTTTTTATCTAATGTCCTTGCGTTAATCTTTCTAGGTACTTTAATAAACCTTCCGATGCATGAAGGAATAATATAAAATACATTTCATACATTTCGAACAAAATTTCATCAGATGTAATTCTAATTCCGTATTTGTTTATATGTATATATCTGGTTATCAGTGGTTATGGTATTTGATATTTTAGAAACTAAGAGATTGAGGGTATCTGTATAAGGCAATAATTATCTATGATTTAGATAGATTTTATAGTGAAAAGTGCTCAAATTACATAGAGGGACGTAAATTTGTCCCCCGTATATGGCTTGGGGGACAAACGGGGGAC
>ERZ773237.287-NODE-287-length-59492-cov-11.742080_pt1 | contig 59492 bp, 50 predicted proteins | sample MGYA00580990_ERZ773237 | MGnify/ENA primary metagenome ERZ773237 (study PRJEB29015, sample SAMEA2737749) | human gut metagenome | biome: human gut; feature: human-associated habitat; material: faeces | place: China | collected 2012 ...
CGGATAAGACAGAAGAATGTGTACTGGTGGGCGGTATTAACTGCCTGCCGGATACGGCATTTGAGCAGATGGAAGAGACAAAGAATATATTTCATAAAACAGGTAAAAGGCAGGGCTATCATGTGATCATATCATTTTCACCGGAGGAAAAAGTAACAGCAGAGCAGGCAATGTATGTGCTGGAACACTTTGCGAAGGATGTGCTTGGTGATGATTATGAGGCGGTGTATGCTGTCCATACTGACAGGGAGCATATGCATGGGCATCTGATCTGGAACAGTGTCAGTATGACAACCGGTAAGAAGTATAATTCACCTAAAGGCAATTGGAGGAATCATCTCCAGCCGATTACAAATAAATATTGTGATGAGCTTGGACTTTCCATAATGCCGGCAGAGTACAGCAGGAATCCAAAGAATATCAGCAGGGACAAGTGGGAAAAGGAAATGTCCATGAAAGAGATAATTCTCAGGGATGCAAAAATGTGTGCGTATGCAGCCGGAAATGTGGAGCTTTTAAATATTTGATGAAAAGACTTGGATATGTATTCAAGAAAGATGCGTGGATGGAGGTGCAGGCACCGGGATTTCGGTATTATCATAAACTGGCAAAGCTGGACGAAATGTTTTCAGAGGAGACGTTAAGGCATCATGTGGATATGCCATGGATGGCAAAGCCTTACTTTTATTTGTCGGATATCAGAGGATTGCACAGGGCGAAACTGTCACCATTTCAGAAGAAGTTTTATGCAAAGCTGTACAGGTTAAGGATTGTAGAGCAGAAGCGCTTTGTAGTCGGCGGAGCAAAGTATACAGAGGATTTGAAGAGGTTTCATCGGTTGCAGGACGAATATCTGCTACTTGTAAATAATGACATCAAAAGTGTTGTGGATCTTGTGGATTTCATAGGTGAGCAGGAAGAAAAAATCCAGCAGATTGAGGACAGACAGAAGGAGATATACAGAGAAAGCTCTAGTCGGAAACGCAGTATAAAGAATGAAGAACAGTACTGGGAATATCAGATATGGCATGTGGAAGTGCAGGAAGAACTGGACGAGCTGAAGCAGGAGAAAAGAGAGATTAAGAGGCAGTTGCAGCTTGCTGATGGCATTGTGAAAGAAGATTTGTATACAGCTTATTATGTGGTGTCGGAGAATGAAGAAATAGTTGCAGACAGGGAAATTGAGATACCGGGGATGGAAAAGAATACTGAGGTTGAGAAAGCAACGGCAACAGTCGTTGAGCCTGATAGAAAGGTTGAGGTGATGAATCCTAACAATAATCAGAATGAAATAGGCAGACAGAAAGAGCAAGCTGATAGTGCGAGAAAACAACAGACTGATTTAGATGGCATAGGAATACCAGAGATTCATAATTCGTCTGATGTGAATGTAGCAAGAGTTGGCGAAAGTGTAACTGATATGACAGATAAAAATGAATTTGTGGAAATTAGAGAAACTGAACCTGTGGACAAAGCTGGTTGGATTGTCAGGAGAATATCAGAGCTAGGTGGTTATGAAAATGTAAGTGATTCTGTTAAGGCTGATATATTCGGATTTGATGTTGCTGATGTGAGCGGAAGCATAAGGTTGTTCTCAGATGTGATGAAAAAACTTGGAAGAAAGCTGGATGGGGATGAGCTATATGAGGAGTTCCAGAGAATTTATGATGAGAGTGTTGGCAGAGATACTGATAAAGATAAGATGTGGAATAGGGGCAGAGGAAGGTGATTTTTCTGTTAAATATTAGTTATAAATAAAAGCTTTTGGTAGCGATAAAGAAGAATACAATTCCATTTGTGATTTATAAGTATTTAGAGAAACAACATGAGAACACTTGGTTGTAAAAGACACAAATACATGATAAAATAGTTTTAAAATGAAACCAAAAATAAAAATGAGGAAAACAATGAGCGAAATATTTAATTTTATTAATGAAAAAATGAAGGTGTTATTGGTTATTAGTGAGAATTCAATGAAGATAGATGGAATTAAAGTGTGTCCGCTTAATCAGCAAGAGATTGCGAATCAAGTGCCTTGTGGGAAACCAAAAGTGAATCAGATAATTCGAGAGTTAATAGAGGAAGGCTATGTTGAAACCTTGAGAACAAAGGGTAGGTATGTGCTTACGGAGAAGGCAGAAATATTGGTAAAAGGTTTACTTGAAAATTAAATGGAGGCAGCTATGGAAAATACTAATAAGAATGTGGAAGAATTGTTTAATCCTAATCTTTCACAGATGTACAATGATAAATTTCAAGAACTTATATTTAGAATGGATAATGCATATGCAAATTATAGAGTTAAGGTATTAAAGGAGGAAATAGAAACACAAAAAGTATCTGCAGAGAGTGATGTTGAAGAGTTAAAGTATGTGGCTTCATTAAGGGTATTATTGGATTTGATTCAGCAGGGCTGGGTTATGGATATAAGGGCGGGAGCATTATATTTACTCTTTTCTTCTGAAAATAGTAATAACAAAGATTATATAAAATATCGTTTGAGTTTTGAGAGAAACGCTCAGTTTGAGGAAAAGTCAATTGTTCAGTTCATAGAGAGAATGGAAAAAAAGAGGAACTTTGAAGGAAGAGAAATATCCATCAAATCGTTAATTGGAGATTCAACAGCTTTGATTAATAAAATTAATAATGGAGAAATTATTGTAAGTCCATATATTCAACAGGTCACAAATGATAAAGATATATATACTGGCTATAAACTGTCTGATATATGGAGATATTTTAGATATACTTGGTCTATTCCGTATAAAACCATGCCGGGTAGAAATATATATTATCTTGTTAGAGATGAGGCACAGGAGAATCATCCGGTAATAGGTATTTTTGCATTAGGAAATTCTGTATTGAATCTTACTGTACGAGATAATGATATAGGCTGGACTGTTGATGCAGTAGAGAACAGTATGGCAAGAAAACAGAATGTGCAAAAATCAAATAAGCAAATAAGCCAAACGGAAGGAAAAGAAGTATCTGCGAAAATTGAACGATTTTTAGAAAGTGAAGAAGAGTATATAAGAAGAACTGAAGAATATGCCAATAAATTGCTAATTCAATTGGAAGCAAATATAAAGGATGCGTTAAATGATATTTATGTAAAAGATTTAGGGTATCATAGAAACACAAAGCATTCTGATGAAGAATATATTCAAAATTTGAGGGCTCAGGCGGAGGAATTAAGACTTAAAAATTTGAATAATACTAAAAATGATAATGTTACTGACTGGGTTGCTGAGGCAGAAAGTGAACTGTTCAAAAAGAAAAGACTAATTGAATTGGCTAAATTGTTAGAAACAAGGAATGTTTTTCAGAAATATCATGCGTCTTCGGCAAGAGAGCAAATTGATAAAATGTTAAAAAGGGATGATGGTCGAAAGGCTATTAGTGCAGCCTTGATTGCGAATAGAAAAAACAAAATAGGTGCTAATATGATGGATATTATAGTTTGCGGTGCAATTCCACCATATAATGAATTACTTGGTGGAAAATTAGTAAGTATATTGGCCTGTAGTCCGCAGGTTATAAGCGATTATACAAATAGATATAAAAAGCAGGTGAGTGAAATAGCTTCTAGAATGAAAGGAAAAAAGGTTATTAGGGATAGTAGATTAGCTTATATGGGCACAACTAGCTTGTATGCCATAGGTAGTAGTCAATACAATAGAATAAAAGTTCCGATAGCAGAGGATTTTGAATTAGTATATAAAAAGGTTGGAGTTACTGAAGGGTTCGGAACAGTTTATTTTTCTAAGTATACAACTGATTTATTATCAAGGATTTTAGAAATACTAGATGGTGGTAAAAAAATTAATCATATCTTCGGAGAAGGAACTAGTCCTAGATTTAGGCTAATAAGCAGAGGTGTAGCTTCACTTGGGTTAAAGGCTGATTCCTTTTTACAGCATTACTCGCCAAGAATTGTGTATTGTATGGAATTGGCTAAGAATTCAAAGGATTTTTTGAACGGTTATACATCAGAACTGCAGTATGCATTTGATTTGAATAGCCCAGAAAGTATTGCGCAGGTTACAAGGAAAATGAGTGATTTTTGGTATGAACGTTGGTTACAGAGTAGAATAAATACTGTTGATATTGAAGCACGATTAAATGCTTTCAAGGTAGAAGAATTTATGTTAAGTAGGAGGTGTAAGCATGAATAAGTTGGATTTTGTTCGTAAACTATACAGAGGTAAAAACTGTTATTCTGATCCGTTAACACCGGAAGAAATAGAACTTATTCATATAAGGTCTACAACTGAAAATATAATTAGTCAGATGCTTGAAGATAAAAAAATAATATTTTTGACAGGTAATCCCGGAGATGGAAAGACGTATATCATTAAAGCATTGGATTCAGTGATTAATAAGGTGAAAGCCTATGTCGAAATGGATTTAAGTAGTATAGAGGATTATTCTGATATAGTAGAAAATATTAAACAATGTTATGAAAATGGTAGCGCTTGTATTATAGCTGCCAATGAATATCCATTTATTAAGTTAGAAAAGGCTATGGGAGAAAAATATCCGGAGATATCAGAGGAAATACGTGATGTAAAGAAGAATAGCATTGTATATGGTGTTCCATCCTTTGAATGTGGACGAATTGTCGTTGTTGATCTAAACGACAGAAATTTGTTGGATAGAGAAAAGAAAACAATTCTTGCGGTTATCGATAAATTAGTAGGACTGTTGGAGGATAGTAAAGGTATCAACCATGTATTAGATGAAAACATGCAGGCTTTATCCAATGAACTTGTAAGAGAACAGTTACTAAAGATATTCGAAATTATTGCAATTTGTGGTGAGCACTTTGTGATGAGAGATATATTGGGAACTATTGCTTATGCAGTTTCTGCATGTGTTGATGATGAAGAATATACACACTATTATGATATATTGTTTAGTGGAAGTAGTGATTTAAACAATTATTTAAAACAATTTGATCCAGTTTATTTAAGTGAGCCTGATATAGATGAGCAATTATGGAATGGGGAGATAGAAGATGGATGGGTTTTAAATGTACCGGGTAAATGGCCTCTTGAGTACAATAATACAGAGGAGGCATTAACTGCATTTGCTTCAATAAAAAGAAAGTTCTATTTTGAGAATATTTATTCCAAAAAAATATCAGAATTACAACCGGATGAATATGTCGATTGTTGTAAAGTGTTCCAGCAGATTGACTCACGAAAAAGTAAGATTAGAGATATCATAGTACAGGCGATAAATAGAATATATTTGAAGTCTGATGATGCGAAAAATCAATTACGCATTTGGAGTACGCATAGCTATGATCTGAGCAGAGAATCATCCGCAGCAGTTTCTAGTAGATATATTCCGAATAGTGAACTGTTATTAGAATGTCCACGTCTTTCAGATTGGCTTGAAGATATGGAATATACACCAACGCATTTAATTTTGCGTCATCAGAGTTTTGATTCTCCAGTATTGAAATTAGATGTAGATATGTTGAAAACGTTATTTATGGTCAGAAAAGGATATCCGGTCGGCTTGCTGTCTGATAAATATGAGCAGATGATAAGCCAGTTTCTTGATGAAATAGCAGGAAAAAATGGAGCAACACGATCATATGACGAAGGAGAAATTATTATTGCCAATCGAAAAGAGGATTATAAAAAATCCCTTTTTATTCGTAATAACAAGTATAGCTTTATGGAAGGAGAAGATTTGTAATGGCGACAAAGAAGTTTTTAAAGGAACTTGGTACAGATATTGCAAATACCAAATTAGAGTTTTTACCAACCTCAAACTCGACGAAGCCAATGCATATTGCAAATGGCTTCTTTAGAGCATGTACAGGTGAAGTGTGTAACGTGCAAGATATACATGAATGGGTCATAAGTGAGAGACGAACTGATGGCAAAGCAATTACTTCAGAGGATTTAAAGGAAAAGTATGTGGATATTTTGGAATATGGTGCAGATGAGAACAGTGATAATATAAAGGAAGTTCGTTTTTTGCTAGAAAAGGTATTTAATCCAGATGCAACTGTTTATCCGAGTTATGCTAATTCGGTTTTAAATATTAGCTCACACTGGCTGATAAAGGACAGAATAGATTCTGAGGCAAGAATAGGTGATTTTATTTATAATATTTTAGCAGTGCCCAAGGATGGACAAGTGTCGAGAGTTATTGAATTAACACAGAGGGCATTAAAAAATGATAAGGATGATATTACAAGATTAATTAAGCCTATATTAGGTGCAAAAGTAATTCAGGAAGAACGACAAACAAAAACTGAAAAGGATTTTGTTGAGATTGATATGAATTTCTCAAAAGGCGTTATACGTGATGGGTATGATGCTATTGCAGAAAATATGATTTTTATGGAGCAGGCAAATAATTCGCTGTTGTTCCTTAAAAGAATAATTAATTATGCTACTTTTGCAACAGTTTTTTATCTGATTGACGTGAATCATGCTATGTATAATGCTGTTCGCGTTCCACTATTGCTAGATTCTGGTATTGGATTGTCTGCTATAGAGGCGGCAAGTGAGGAGTGTTATAAAAGTGGAAAGAAGGAAGTGGAGAACTTTTATATTAACTGCATAAAGGAAAGATTAAGTAGCGAGATTGTAAATCATAACTCTGAGGAAGAATGCATGAGTTATATTGAAAAATCACCATTTGATGAAACTAATGAGAAAAAGGATGAAAGAGGATTAGTGAAAAGATATTTCTCTGCATATGTGCAGAGTGGAGATTTGCCGATAGATGCATTGGCAAAGGCATTGCAAATGGCATTATATACTTTTACATATTCTAATAATACTCCATCTGATTTTTGCAGAGTGTGTGGTGGTAGAAGCGGCTTGGTTGGTCCTAAGGGTAATGCTGCAACAAAACGCTTGCTCATAGATAGATTTTTGTTAGAAACAATTGCGTTATCAGTTGTGTCCCCGCAAGAATTAGAAAATGGTATGGAGTTCAAGGAATTTGGTAAGCGGTTAAGGGAAAAATATAATATTATTATTGGTACAGATGTTGAATTAGAGTATGAGTTATTGGAAAATGCGAATATCGCACAACTGGTACCAGGAGACTTAAGAGGAGAACTGGCTAATAATGCAAAGGGTATAGCAGATATGCTTAATTCTATGAATTTAGCAAAAAGATATGCAGATGGTGTTACTATTATAGGATGGAGGTTACAGTGATGGATTTATTAACTAAAGTTATTGCAGAGACTATATCTAAGAAATGCAATGATGGAAGCTTTGGCGTTTCATTGATTAATATTCCTTTTGTCAATTATGCAGATCTTGTGTCTAATATAAATTTAAGTAAGAAGGCTGAAATATTCTTTTTGGGTTTTTATGAAAAAGAGATTGAGTCTATGGAATTGGTGGAAAGGGATAGTATAAGCTTTTTTTATACAGTCGAGGAGGCAGAAATGTCTAGAAATACTGGTAATGAAAGCGTGTTTAGAATTCTCATTATAAAAAGGCAGGATATTGAGAAGCTTTCTTCGTTGAGATGGTTTGAGGAAATTGATATGACAGGAACCTATAAGTCTATTTGCGATTATAGTATGAGCCATATTAAAGACAAAAATTCTACAATCATAAATTTGATAAGAGCATTGAAAAGAAAAAGCATACAATCAGTGTTGAGCTTTGAAAATGTTTTAGCATATTTAGGCGATATTATGTCTGCAAGTAAAGAAGAACTTCCGCAAGTGGTTCGCACAAATCTATATAAATTAGGCTTGTGCGCAGATAAAACGTTTGCAATTGGCAATGTTGGTGTTGATGAATTTGTAAAAAGCATAAAGCGTAATGCAACGATTGTTAAAAGAATTGGTGGATTGGAGCAAAAGGAGCGACAGGGTATTAATAACTATTATATTAAGCATCCTGAAAGCTCAGTTACAAAGTTGATTTTAAAGTATAGAGATATAAAGGATATCCATATACTGTGCGATATGGATATCGAAGAGGTCGAAGCGTGCTTGAAGGCTGTGTCTGCATCAAAAAAGAACCCCACTGGCAAAAAGAAAGGCAGTGGCGGGAAAATATCTCAAACAACAGCGGCGGCACAGATGATTTTTGATGGAAGTAAGGAGGAGATAGAAGAGGTTATAACAGAATTTGTAGAAAAGGTTAAGAATCAAGAGAATCCAGACAAACCTGAAACGCTTGAGGTTGAGGTGGGAAACAATAAAATGCAGGTAAACAGAGAGCCTGTTTCAAAAACTGTTGCAACAAAAATGTCATCAAAAAGAAATTATGGAACTTGTATTTTTGCTGAGGTTGATAACGTAAGAGCAGCTATAGATGGTTATAATGACAAATATTATCATAAGGATTTTGACCAAGATTTTGTTAAACAAATCAGGGATTGGTTAAACACTTCGTTGCAATATGTCCCGGAGTTGTTCGTTCCTGAAGCCTTTGAAGAATATCTATTGTGTCGTGATGTTATATATGATGAATATACTCGAATGATAACTGATGAATACGGACAGATAAAAGATGAGATGGAGGGGTATTCCATTGCTGAACGCTTGCATGATATACCTATGCTACAGATTATTAGTAACATAAATATTTTTTCGAATTATATCAATGCATATGAGAAGTTACTTGCTGCAATTAATGTGGAGTTTCCTAAAATAAGCACTATGATTGCGCAAAGTGTAGCAAAGGATATTGTTAATTATATAATGGCTATGGATTATGTATTCGTAGTTGGAGAAAGTAAATTTCATGCTATGCCAACACCGATGAATCCTATGTATTTGTGGAAATATGTACGTTTGGCAGAGGAAATACTTGAGTCAAAGGGAATAGATGGAAGTGAACTCGCCTCGATTAATGAGGATGATAAAAGCTTTATAATACGAAAAGCAGAGGATATTCCGGAACCAGTATCTATCGTTATGATAACTAAAATGCTAAGAGAAGAAGGTGCAGTATATCTTCCTATAGCTGGAAAACTCGGCAATTTGCCTATATATTCAACACAGCCGCAGATTGATGAGGGTAATAGTGGGATTGAGGTTGTTAAGCAGAGTGTTGTAAGATATATGTGCTTATATCCGCATGCAAGCATGATGTTAAGAATAACATTTGTGAATCCGCCTTCTGTAGAAAATGTAATTGCAATGTTGAAAAAATTAGATGCAGAAAGAGATTTAGGCACGTTTGGCGTAGATATATCAATATATAGGACAAAGGAAGCTCCTAGTCATTGGGTGGAAATAACAGACAAATCATTACAAGAGGGTCTCTTGGGAAAAATTAAAAATGGAAAGAATATGCATTTTTCCTTGAATATAAAAAATGAGACAATAGCTTATGATAAGCTATTACTTGAATTAGGTAAGAAGAAGCAGCATTTAATTGTTGTTTTTGATCCTAATGAAAAGGAAATTCGTACAGCTAAGAGTGAAAGATACAATCACATTCATCCATTATGCGTGCCAATGGTTTATCAATATAATCCATTTAAGGATGAGGTGGATATTAGACCATCTAATGAGGGCGGAATTTTTTCATATTATTCAAGTATATTAGAGAAACTTAATGAGCATTCTTCAAGCTTTGCACATACGAGTATATTTAGTAGATCGCCTATAAAAAAGGAAACCTATAACAGTTTACTCGAAAGTACAGATTGGATGATTATTCTTGATCAAAATTTAAAGAGTTGGGATATTTCCCTGCAATCAGAAAGTGAAAAGCTATTTTATAAGGAGGATGAATGTCGTTCAATAGGTATTTATTCTAAAAATAGTAGAAAGTTTTCTTTAGGATATAAAAAAACCATAGAGAACTTGGGTAACTACATTGCAACTGAAAAAGGCTTGGAAAATATAATAAAAACAATTAGGTCGATCAATGATGATGGCTTAATTAGCATAGTTTCACATTCAACAAATAGGATATTTGATGATAATCACGGAAAGGGTAGTTTAGGTCTTGGCATAGCTGCTATATCATATTTAAAAGGAAATAGTGACGCATTACTTGTAGGCTTAGATACACAGTTGGCTAGAGAGTGGCTTTCTGAAAGAGATGAGGGTATCTTGCCAGATTTGATTGGAATTAATATTAGGGGTGATGATATTCGAGTAGACCTTATGGAGGTAAAAACTGGAAATGGTGATTTTAGGATTTGTGGTAAACAAATATCAGGACATGCAGTAGAGCAGGTGTGCGTGTTAGATAAGCTGATTAAGGAGATATTTGGAAGAAGTGAAAAGATAACAACAGTATCAAGACGAGAAATTTTGCGGCATCACGTATTTGAAAGTTTGTATAGTGCAGAACTTACTAATACTGAAAAGCATAATATGACGGAAAAATTAAACCAACTGTTTGCTGGAGAGTTAGATTTAAAAATCAAGAAGAACATAGTTTTTGTTAATTTTAATTCAGCGGATACAAAGAGTGAAATTTTTGAGGCTGGAGATTCTTTGGTTGGCAACAAGATTATTTTTACTGAAATTGGCAGTAGCGATATTCAGAAAATATTATCCGGTATTTCGGTTGAGAAAAATTTATTTCTGCAAACTGAACAGGCAAATGAAATATTTGTTAATAGCGAAAATGAGTATGATGCTCCGGAGATAGACAAAGATGTATTAGAGCCTTTTTTAGAGGAAAATGATGAGAAAGCAGAAGATACTGCTGATGCTACAAAGGTGGAGGCAAAACAGATAAAGGAGACGCATGAAGAAATAAAAAATGTAGATATAGTTCATACGCCAGAAAAAGAACAGGAAGTATTATTCATCAAAGAAAAGTGCTATCGTCTTAATAAAGTGCTACGAGATTTTGGCATTAAAGCAGTGCCTATAACTGAAGAAAATGTGTTAGTAGCAGCTCGTTTTGTAAGATTTAAAATTGAACTTCGTTCAGGAGAAACTATTAGAAACCTGGAAAAATATAAACAGGATATATCGCGAGAAATAGAAGCCTTTGGTGAGATTATGATTGATAATATCAAAGGAACGCGCTATGTGGGTATGGATGTTCCGTTTGAAAGAAACGGTAATACACTTGAGTTATTGGAAAATTTGAGCTTGCTTAATGCTTCTAGTGGTAATCTTGATATATTAGCAGGACAAAAGCCGGATAGTAATATAGATATTCTTGATGTGTCAAAGGCACCACATATTTTGATATCTGGTACAACTGGTTCTGGGAAAACAGTGTTTTTGTATTCTATGATTGTTAGCTTAATAAGTAAACATTCAAAGGATAACTTAGAGATAGTGATTGTGGATCCAAAACAAACAGACTTTCATTTTTTTAAAGACCTTCCACATTTGCGTGATAACAAGATTATTACTGATCCAGAAGAAGCACTGAAGATGCTAGATGAAATCAATAGCATTGAGAAGGAACATAGAACACAAATGCTAATTGAGAGTAATAGCAGAGATATAGAATCTTATAATGCTAAAAATCCATCTAATCCAATGAAAAGATTGGTTGTTTTCATTGATGAATATGCGGATTTGGTTAAGGCGGCTGAAACGCTTGGCATTAGAAAGGATTTTGAAGCTAGACTGTGTATGCTAGCTCAGCGAGTAAGAAATCTAGGAATTCATTTAGTTATTGCAACTCAGCGTCCGAGTGCATCTATTGTAACCACTGCATTGAAGGCCAATATTCCTGTAAGAATATCATTTAGGCTACCAGCACATCAGGATTCTATGACAATATTGGATAGAACAGGTGCAGAGGATTTATTGGGAAAAGGAGATATGCTTGCAATGACAGAGACTGACTATTATAGAATGCAAGGCTTTTATATTTCAGAGGAAGATCTGCAGGAATATTTAAGGAAATTTAAAGATGAGTAGTATATCGTTACAAAAATGTATTGCTGGTCAATTTGTAAGGGAATTGAAAAATAGATTTCTTTGTGAGGTTGTTATTGATGGTAAGGTGGAGGTATGTTATATACCTTCCTCCTGCCATTTGAGTAATTTTTTGCAACTTGAGGGGAAAGAGGTATTATTAATGCCAACGGTAGCAAAAAATTCCAGAACCTCCTTTGCGGTTGTAGCCGTAAAATTCAAGAGAAGTTATATAATATTAAATACTTCTTATGCAAATAGATTAGTAGAGTATGCAATACAGGGAAGAAAGCTATCTTATCTGGGTAAAAGAAAGGCTTGCATGCGAGAAAAGAATATAAATGAGTATAAATGCGATTTGTATATTGAAGCCACCAAGACCATTATAGAAATAAAGAGTGTCATATCAACGAGTGACATGGGGGTGTTCCCTACAGTATATTCAGAACGTTCATTAAATCAATTGAGTAAAATAAAGGAATTATTACAGTCAGGATATAGAGTTGATTATATTATTGTTTCGCTAAATCCTTATGTTAAAGGTATAGAATTTTTAAAGAATACGCAGTTTTATGTAGAGTTCGAAAAATGTATTAATTTGGGAATGAGCGTGCATGCATTTAATTGTAAGGTTCAGAAGGGGGCAATTTACTTGAATGAGAAATTGACAATTTATTAATGGGCTTACTAAGATGTATGCTGATGATGCAAATGCAGAGTATACTTATTTGGTTTAATGTGTAGAAGTTATTATAGAAAGAAGGTGTAACCATGAACATGCAGGAATTAAAGAGCCTGATTTACCAAGGAGAAAAAGTAGATGTAGAATGTAAGAAAGCACAGGGCAAAGTTCCGGACTCTGTGTATGAGACATACAGTTCGTTCGCAAATACCAAGGGTGGAATGATAGTGCTTGGAGTCCTTGAGGATAAAACTAAAGTGATACCAGAGGAACGCTTTATCATTCAGGGTGTTGATAATCATGAAAAACTGCGGGAGGATTTTTGGAACACTATTAACAGTCAAAAGGTAAATGCCAATATTCTTGTTGATGATAATGTATATGCTGTGGAAGAGGATGGCATTGCTTTGCTGGTAATAGAGGTGCCAAGAGCTGATTTTACGGTTCGCCCGGTATATAAAGGCGAAAATCCTTTTAAGGGAACCTACAAGAGAAATCATGAGGGTGACTATCATGCGAAGGAGTACGAAGTGCGTGCTATGATTCGTGACCAGAGTGCAGAGGGTAATGACAGCACTATTTTGGAAGGGTATTCAATGGATGATATTGATGCAGATACCCTGGAGCGATATCGAATTATGTTTAACAGCTGGAATCCACAGCATGTTTGGCGCGAGCTTCCAGATAAAGAATTTTTAGAAATGCTTGGTGGATATCGCAGAGACCGGCGAGAAAAGGTAGAAGGCTTGACTGTTGCAGGCTTGTTGATGTTTGGCTCAGGTCTTGCAATAAGAGATGAATTCGATAATATATTTATGGATTACCGAAATGAAACTGATGCCGATGATGAAACAAGGTGGGTTGACAGGATCACTTATGATGGCACATGGGAGAATAATCTTTTCAATTTTTTTAGAAAGGTAACTCCAAAACTTACCGAGGATCTTAAGAAGCCCTTTGTGCTTAAGGATATGCAGAGAATTGAGGATACACAGGTTCATAAGGCGATTCGTGAAGCCTTCGTTAATATGATTATTCACGCTGATTACAGAATGGATGCAGGTGTATTAAAGATAGTAAAATTCAATGATGGTTTTCGCTTTTCTAATCCCGGCAGCTTGAAGTTGCCAAAGGAACAGATATATAAGGGCGGTGAGTCCAAGGCTAGAAATCCACATATGCAGACAATGCTTAGAATGGTCGGCTTTGGTGATAATGCCGGCTCCGGTTTTCCGGATATTTTGAAAATATGGTCTGATAATGGCTGGGAAATTCCTGAGCTTATGGAGGATACCATATTGAATCAGGTGACACTTATACTGAAATATAAAACTGATGAAGTTGGTGAAAGTATATTTTTGGATGCGAAAATGAGCGAAGAAGATGAAAAAAATGAGCGAAGATTGAGCGAAGCTGAAAAAAATGAGCGAAGATTGAGCGAAGCTTTGAGCGAAGTTATGACTGCAAGTGACTATAAGAAGGTTGAAGCGATAATTTTGTATCTGGAAGATAACAAATATGTCACACCTCAGATTGCAGAAAAGCTGACTGGAAAATCAGCTCCGACAGTAAGAAGATACTTAAAAATGCTTGTTGAAACAGGATATGTTAGGGTGGATGGAAGCACCAGTAATATCAAGTACGTGATTTAAGGAAATTGATATACGAAGGAGTTATTTATTATGGAAATATCAAAACGGTGATTGAAAGTTTTACAGGGAAAAGATAGGTGTCTGGCAGGAAAGCTATATGGAAAAGCTGAATAATGAGTATATCGATTTGCTTAGTGCAACAGATAAGAAGGAATCGGACAAGTTCTGGGCACTTGAAAAGCGGATAAAGAACGACAGACGACATCCTGGCGTGAGATAATTGAAATGAGAAAATCAAATGCGATATGATAAGTTTGGTCAGACTTGGAGTAATCACCTGTAAAGATCTGATGGATTTCAGCGAGAATTTACAGCAGGCGGTGAAGTATATGGTTGAACGATTTGAAGAATATTGAAAGGTGGTGCAAAGAATGTTATTTATATGTTATCCGAAATGCTCGACCGGTCAGAAGGCTAAAAAGTGGTTGGACGAGCATTATGTGGAATATACAGAAAGACAGATTGTGAATAGTAAAAGAAACCTGCAAGCCACCGGAACTACACACAATAATGAAAGAATGTAATGGTACTGGATTGGTACTAAAAAGATGTGAAACGAAAAAAATGTGTGGAAAAGGTGTAAACTATCAATACAAAATAGTATAGATAATCGCATTGAAACAACCAGAATCAAACCAAACTTTGCGAGTTTGAATAAGGGACAGAAATGCCGAAAGCTTGTATTTATGCGGGCTTCCGGCATTTGTTTTATCGAATGGCTCTAGTTTGGCTCTATTTGTGGGTGGAGTAATGACTTTCGTAAATCAATATATTGCTTTGCTAGGTTGATTAGGAGAAAAGATGACAGATAATGAAAAGAGATTTATAAAAAGTATATTTTCGGGAGACAGTAGTGGTCATGACTATTATCATACAATACGAGTATATAAACTGGCTACTAAAATCGCAAAACAGGAAAATGCAGATGTTAAAATAGTGCAGTTGGCGGCTCTGTTACATGATGTTGACGATATTAAGCTTTCTCCGGACACTTATGTTACCAAGAAAAATGCAGTTGATTTTATGACAATTAATAAAATAGATGGTAAAAGGATAGAGGCGGTATGCAAAATTATAGATGAGGTTTCATTTGCAGGAACTGATTCAGTCGTACCTGATACCATAGAAGGAAAATGTGTGCAGGATGCAGACCGACTTGATGCTATAGGAGCTATTGGAATTGCCAGAACATTTGCATATGGTGGTAGTAGGGGAAGAAAGATTTATGATCCGGAAATAAAATCTAAAATGGGAATGAATAAAGAAGAGTATCGGAATAATCAAGATTCTACAAGCATTAATCATTTCTATGAAAAGTTGCTTTTGTTGAAAGACATGATGAATACGACTGAGGGAAAGAAACTGACAGAACATAGACAGGTTGTAATGCAGGAATTTCTGAATGAGTTTATGCTGGAATGGGAAGGGAAAATGTGATGGAAGTAAAATTTTATGATACAGTTAATGATGAACTATTGAAATTTGCAGTAATTATCTCACAGAGTAACGGAAAGTGGGTATTTTGCAAACATAAAGAAAGAGATACATATGAAGTGCCGGGAGGGCATCGAGAAACAGGCGAAAATATTCTCGAAACCGCTAAAAGGGAGCTCCAGGAAGAAACAGGAGCAGTAAAATATGAGATAAAGCCAATCTGTGTATATTCAGTAACTGGTAAGACGAGAGTAAATGATACAGGTGAGGGATCATTTGGAATGCTTTATTTTGCGGAGATAACTGAATTTGCTAAAGAATTACATAGCGAAATGGAAAAGGTTATATTAATGGATGAGTTGCCTGAGAATTGGACATATCCGTTGATTCAGCCTAAATTGATTGAAAAATATCTGCAGATAGAAAAGCAGTCTTACAGTCGGATACAACTGGTAGCGAAACAGACTATAGAATACATTAAAAAAATTATCAAGCCGGGAATGAATTTACTTGGGATCCGAAAGTTTTGTGAGGAAAAACTGTTAGAGTTGGGTGCAGATTCGTTCTGGTATTGGGATGTTGGTGCATTTGTATTTGCAGGAGATGAAACAACTGTTTCTGTATCTGGTAAGCAGTATGTAACTTCGAATAGAGTTATAGGAAACAACGATATAATAACCATTGATTTAAGTCCGCAGATGGGGAATATCTGGGGAGATTATGCGAGAACTATTATTGTGGGAAATGGTAAGGTTGTAGAGGATATAGGGCTGATTGAAAATCCGGAATGGAAAAGCGGTCTGCAGATGGAAGAAAAATTACATATAGAATTATTGCGTTTTGCCACGAAGGAAACAACCTTTGAGGAATTGTACTATCATATGAATAGGTACATCGTAGAAAATGGATTTGTGAATCTTGATTTTATGGGCAATCTGGGGCATTCCATTGTAAAAACCAAAGGTGATAGAGTTTACATTGAAAAAGGTAATATGACCAAACTTGCTGATGTAAAATATTTTACATTTGAACCGCACATAGCATTTCCAGATTCAAAGTATGGATATAAGAAAGAGAATATTTATTACTTTGACGAAAACGGGTTGATGGAACTTTAAGATATAGATTGGATGAAAAAATGATTAGAGAAGCAAACAAAAATGATTTAGATGAAATATTACAGCTTTATCTGTATCTTCATGAAAAAAGTATACCGGAAGATTCACAACATTTAAGAAGCACATGGGACAATATTATAAATGATGCCAATCATCATCTTATTGTTTGTGAGATTGATGGCAAGATCGTGGCATCCTGCGTATGTGTGATTATTCCCAATCTCACAAGAAATGTTCGCCCATATGCATTTGTTGAAAATGTGGTAACACATGGGGAGTATCGAAAGAAAGGTTATGCTACAGATTGTCTAAATTTTGCTAAGAAAATTGCAGAAGAGAATAATTGCTACAAGATGATGTTGCTTACAGGTTCAAAGGAAGAAAGTACATTGAATTTCTATCGAAATGCCGGTTATAACAGTTCAGACAAGACCGCATTTATACAGTGGATTGATATATGAAATATGTATACACTTAAATCATTGGGGCAGAAAGTGAGTGTTTGAGTTATGACAGGAAAGTTAAGAAATATGACGTCAATTTACTTATTAAAGGATGATAAAGTACTGCTCTTATTCAGAAAGGGCGGAAGAGTTGTAAGTGATGTATGGACAGGTTCTGCCGGAGGTCATTTTGAAGAATTTGAGCTAAATGATGCAAAGGCTTGTGTATTAAGAGAGATGAATGAGGAACTAGGACTTTGTGAAGATAATATTCGGAATCTTTCTCTTAGATATGTTACCTTACGAAGAACGAAAGGGGAGATAAGACAAAATTACTATTTTTTCGCAATACTTAATGAGGAAGTTAGTGATGATTTGGTTTCGAATGAAGGAGAATTGAAATGGTTTTCTCTAAATAAATTGGATGAACTGGAAATGCCATACACAGCAAGGTATGTTATGGACCACTACTGTTTGGTTGGACAGTATTCAGACAAAATATATACAGGTGTAGCAAATGAGAATGAGGTTATATTTTTGGAATTGCCGGAATTTTGATGTAGTGACAGAGGTGTAGAATGGTACAAAAATTTGAATATAAAAGAGCAACAATGGAAGATATCGACGAATTGGTAAGAACAAGGATTATTGTCCTTCGTGCAGCAAATAAGTTGTCAGATGATGAGGATATGTCTGTTGTTGAGGAAGAATCATATGCCTATTATAGGCGTGCGTTGGAAACCGGTGAGCATATTGCGTATCTAGTGTATGATAACGGAAAGTTTATCGGAGCTGGTGGTGTCAGCTTTTATCAGGTTATGCCGACCTACCATAATCCGACAGGTAAAAATGCGTACATTATGAATATGTATACGGCACCTGAATATAGAAGACAGGGAATTGCAATTAACACATTGGATTTACTGGTGAAGGATGCGAAGGAACAGGGTGTGTTACAGATTGCATTAGAGGCAACGGATATGGGACGACCTTTGTATGAGAGATACGGATTTGTAAAAATGGAAGATGAAATGGAGCTGGTAGAGTAAGTAGAAAATTGACATGGAAGGAAGATTAAGGAATAGATGAATACACGATATTATATGGTCATTATCAAGGGTGAAATAAAGACATCCGAAATAATGTCATGTGGGTACAATAGAAATACTCAAAAATGGGATGTAAAATTCAATACTGGAAAAATATACTCTTATGCATATTTGAATGTGGAAAAATTGACTGAGCCAGAAGTTTTAAATCCTGATATGTATTGTATTAGCAGAGAAGGACGCGAGTTTTTTGATGTTAAAGCAATATATGTGTTTAGAAGCAGATATGAGTCCTATTGGCATATTTGTTTTGGCAATGGGAGTGAAAGAGATTATCATCGCAGTGAGTTAAATATTGTGGAATCATGTCTTACTCAGAGTCAGTCATCAAATGTATTTGAATATATAAAGCAAATTGCCGGTCTGAGTAATATTAGGAATGAAGAAACTGGTGAAAAATTATTGTCTAAGAGATTTGACAAGATTTCTTTTGTGGGTAGTGATGTAGCTTTAGCAAAGTATTTGAATCCATCATCATTGCAAGGAAAAAGAACAGGACGCGAATACAATCCAATTTTTCCATTTGGATGCAATAACAGTCAGTATAAGGCTGTAAAAAATGCCATGGAGAATCAGATTAGTGTTATACAGGGACCTCCAGGAACAGGGAAGACACAAACAATATTGAATATTATTGCCAATATATTAATGCAAGGGAAAACGGTACAGATAGTATCCAATAATAATTCGGCAACAGAAAATGTATATGAAAAATTATCTTCTCCAAAATACAATTTAGGTTTTATTGCTGCGACATTAGGAAGTTCTAAAAATAAGAAATTATTTGTTGAGCATCAGGATGCCGCTTATCCAGATTTTTCGTCATGGAAAACGCAAGAAGATCCAAGTGTTTTGCAGAAGGGAATAGCAGAGCAATCCAGTCAGTTAAAAAGTGTTTTTGATAAGCAGGAAAAACTGGCGTGTTTAAGGCAGGAACTTTCACAGTTGATTACCGAACAGGAATATTTCAATCAATATGTTAAAGAATCAGATGTTCATACAGATAGTATTAATTTCAAGAAAAAACTATCTTCAAAGCAATGGATGGTATTGTGGCAGGAATGCCAGTTGATTTCAGAAGAGAAAACGGCAATAGGATTTTGGTTTAAGATAAAAGCCTTATTTAAATATGGAGTAACCGATTGGAGCATTTATAAGCAGGATATTTCAAAGATAATTACAACCTTTCAGGCAATGTATTATTGTGCGAAGCAGGCGGAGTTGTCTGCGAAAATTGCAGATATTGAAAAGTATTTAAATAGTGTTAATAAGAATTTGCTTGAGGATTTATGCAAACAGTCAATGATTGTCCTAAAAGACAAACTGGCAAGGAAATATGAAGGTAACAGTAGTAGGAAAACTTTTAGTGAAGATAATCTGTGGAAGGAACCATATGATGTACTGGTTGAGTATCCGGTTATATTAAGTACAACATTTTCATCAAGAAACAGCCTGAATTCAGATGTGGTGTATGATTACCTTATCATGGATGAAGCGTCACAGGTAGATATTGCAACTGGTGCGTTGGCATTGTCATGTGCAAGGAATGTTGTTATTGTGGGTGATACCAAGCAACTTCCTAATGTTGTTACAGATGATATAAAGGCCAAAGCAAAAGCTATATTTGACAGTTTTAATGTGAGTGAAGGATATCAGTATACAAACAGTTTTCTGCAATCCATTTTGGATGTTATGCCAAACGTAACACAAACATTGTTGCGAGAACATTATAGGTGTCACCCTAAAATAATAAATTTCTGTAACCAGAAATTCTATCGTGGTGAATTGATTATTATGACAACGGATAAGGGTGAAGATGATGTTTTATCGGTAGTAAAAACGGTAGCGGGAAATCATGAGCGTAATCATTATAGCCAGCGCCAGATAGATGTTATTAAAAATGAGATTATACCAAAATATGTTTCAAATCCGGAAGAAACCGGAATTATTGCACCGTACAAAAATCAGGTAGAAGCATTAAGCAAGGAGATTACAGATATTGATGCGGCTACGGTGCATAAGTTCCAGGGTAAGGAAAAAGAGAATATTATTATATCTACTGTGGATGATGAGATATCTGATTTTGCAGATGATCCGTATTTAATCAATGTTGCTGTATCAAGAGCGAAAAAGAAATTGATGCTGGTTGTAACTGGAAATGAGCAATCAAAAGAGCGCAATATAACAGATTTGATTGATTATATTCAGTATAATAATTTTGAGGTTACTGAAAGCAAGATTTATTCGATTTTTGATTACCTTTACAAGCAGTATACTGAGGAAAGAAGGGTATACTTGCAGAAGCACAAAAAAGTATCAGAATATGATTCGGAAAATCTGATGTATTCATTGATAGAGGACATTATCTCCGCTAACAAGTATTCAAGCTTGGATGTTGTTTGTCATTTTCCGTTGAATATGTTGATTAAGAATCCAGAACTATTAAATGAGCAGGAATGTCAGTATGCAATGAATTCAGCAACACATTTAGATTTTCTGATTTATAACAGAATTGGTAAAAAGCCTGTGTTGGCGATTGAGGTTGACGGATATGAATACCATAAAGAGGATACTGTTCAGGCTTCAAGAGATTTGTTGAAAAATCATATTATGGAGTTGTATGAAATTCCATTACTGAGATTTATGACTAATGGTAGTGGCGAAAGAGAAAAGATTGTAGAGATGCTAGATAAGTTTGTTTGATAGCGTGAAAAGAAAAAGGAGAAATTACCATGGCTGTATCTTATAAAAGATTATGGAAATTATTAGTGGATAAAGAAATGAGCAAATCGGATTTGCGTAAGAAGGCAGAAATTGCTCCTAATACAATGACAAAGCTTCGCCGTGATGAAGAGGTGAGCCTAACGATTCTTAGCAAAATCTGCAAAACTTTACATGCAGATTTTGGGGATATTGTGGAGTATGTGCCGGATGCAGAAATATGGGATTTGTATAATGAGAACAGAGAGCTTCTGGGAAAAGACCATGTAAGAGGAGAGCAGCTACCGATAGATGGATATCATTTGGTGGTGCATGTATGGATTCGTAATTCAAAGGGAGAGTACCTTATTTCGCAGCGTTCTGCAAATAGGCCAACATATCCTTTGATGTGGGAATGTGTAGGTGGTTCGGTTGTGAAGGGAGAAGATAGTTTACAGGGAGCAATTCGTGAGGCAAAGGAAGAGGTTGGCGTTGATTTAATGCCGGAAAATGGACAAGTGCTTTTTACAAAGACACGAAAAATCATTGAGGGAAAAATCTTTAATGATATTATGGATGTTTGGCTGTTTGAATATGAAGGAGAAGTCGATTTGGGAAATGCTACAACGGATGAAGTGGCACAGGTTGCTTGGATGAACAGGGAACAGATAAAAGAATTGTTTGATGCAAATATGTTTGTGGATACATTGGAATACTTCTTTACGGAAGATGATAGACAGTAGTACTGATTATGTAGATGACAAGAAGGTTATATCTTTATTGAATGGGCAAAGGAGAATAGAGAATGTTTTTAAAAAGACTAAAATTGACAAATTATAGAAAATTTTCTTCAGAGAAAAATATTGTGGAATTTATTAGTTCCAAAATTGTTTTAAATCAAGACAATGATGATATTAACGATAATTTTGAGGAGAATAGTGTACAAAATGATTGTGACGAGATTCACTTCTGTTATATGTAGCATCCTTGCAATTTCTTTTGTAGAAAACCCATCCACATAATACAGTTCCATAACAATCTGGTACTTTCCATTTAAATTACTTAATATTTTTCTCCATTCATTGGTAAAATAATGATCCTCATGTATAAGTTCCGGAAACTCTTCAAGTGGAACAACCTTTTTTCTTTCTTTCAAAATATCTTTGCATTGATTTATTAGTATTCTAGTGAGCCACGTTCCAAAATACTCTTCACTTTTCAGTTGTTCAATTTTTTGCCAGCATTTAAGAACCGTTTCCTGTATTGCATCTGCAGCATCTTCTTCATTATGCAGCATAGAAATTGCAACACGATACATTCTTTGTAATTGTGGCTGTATAAGCTGTTCAAACGCATCCGGATTCTTATTTTTAGCATCTTCAATAAGACTCATTGCCCTCTCCTTATTATCTATGAAGCTGCTGCTAAGACGTTGCAGGAGGCAAGAAACGGCAGTAGGCTTCGGAACATCAAGAAGCTGCAAAGCGATTATAAGCAGCTCACGGAGCAAAAAGATAGATTGTATGAGGAATATGCAAAACTAAAAAAGAAAGTAAAGCAGTACGACACTATCAAGCAGAACGTAGACGGCATTTTAAGACAGCCAAAGCAGGCAGAGAGGGAACAGGAAGCCAGAGAATAATAAAACGCCTGTATGGGCTTTCAGGGACGTAAAAACGCACCGGGAAATAACCGCTTATTATTTCTCGGTGCGTTCCGGGTCAAAGGTGTACCCGTTATATACGGTTTTGATGTAGGTTGGGTGTTCCCTGTCCGGCTCAATTTTTGCCCGTAAGCGGCAGATTGTATTTGCTACCACATAGAAGCAGCTTTCGCTTTCCATGCTCCAGACTTCTTCAAATATCTGCTCTTTGGAAAAGACGTGTCCGGGATATGCGGCAAGATAAGCCAGCACACCGTATTCATTCCGGGTCAGCGGGACTTCGTTACCGTCCCGCAGTACCCGGCGTTGGTGTTGCTTTATTTCAAGTCCCGGAAAAGATAAGACAGGGGAAATATCCGGCTGTACCTTTTGAAAGGTTATTTTGTCGCAGAGTGCAGCTATCACATTTCCCATAACCTTTTCTTCATCATCTGTAAAACTTAATACTAAAATTTTCCCATGTTACCACCACCTTAGTATCTTTGAATTTTGCCTGTGTAATTATGAACTTTTTCAAGCAGAGGACCTTTAGCACCCATTGTAAAAGCAATATCGCTGCTTCTAATAGATAGCAATTCTGTTCCAATACACAAGTTTAATTCATTCATTAAATCGGAAGTTAATATAATTGTTCCGTTTGCATTAAAAGGAAGCCATGAATAAGATCGTCCTTTATATGGAATGAGTGTTCCGGGAAAGATAGAGCTGTCATTTAATGTAGGGCATTCCTTTAAGATATGACTTAGTTTTGAAGAAGATAAAAGTGGATAACTTGTAACACAAAAACCACCTGTTATCTTGCTGCCTGTAAAAATAATAATTTTATTTTCGTTACTTAAGCGATACTCGTTGATAGCTTGCGGGGGAATTTGAACGGATCGGTTTTCATGTATTACCGAAAGATCAAAAACAAATTTTCCCCCTTTGTTTAATTGCAGCATAAAAAACTCCTTTTCTGCTTTATTTTTTTATCAATATATGTTATGGTAGTACTACAAATAGAAAGTACTTTATATATAAAGCACTATAAAAAAGTATGAAAATCAAGGAGAGTGATTAAAATGTTATCAAAACCAGCAACAATGTTATTAGGTCTTATTTATGAAAAGCCGCTTAATGCCTATGAAATAACAAAGTTATTAGGATATATGAATGTTAGGTGGTGGTTTAATATTGCAGACTCAACCGTTTATACTACAATAAAAAATTTAGAGAAAAAAGGATTTATTGAGGGGGAAACAGAAAAGGTTGGAAATATGCCAGACAGAACAGTCTATACATTAACTGTCAAAGGAGAGAAAGAGTTTCGGGAAGCAATAAGAAAAGCCATAGTGCAATTTGATTATGATACCAATATATTTACAATAGCAGCGTTTTTTATTGATATTTTTGATACTGATGAGAAAAGGGAATTGTTAGAAAAAAGATTAGAATTATTACAGGCATACTTGGTTGGTATAAGTAAGCAGGATAATAATTTATGGGAAAAAGAAGTATCGGCTTCTCATGTGGCTAATCTAAAAAGAATGATTGATATAGTAAATGCGGAAATCTCTGGAACAAAGAGATTGTTGTCAAGTTGTGAGGGGAGTGGTAATTATGAAAAATAAATGGATACATTTTAGTATTGATAGAGAAAGCTTAATAGGAATGTTAAGTGGCGTAGGGATAGTTATATTAAGTGTTATCATGACTATTTTCAATAATGATATAGCTAATATTATTTTAAGGGATATATTGATGATTTTAGTTTTAGGTTTTTTCTTTCCCTTGTATTTTACTATAATTGAAAATAAAAATCGGTGTCAGTTTTAGGTATTCACAAGAAAAAAATAGTTATTAGTTTGGCAATAAATATTATTGCAGCCATAATGTTATTGGTTATGTTTATATCTGGAAATACAGAAACCATAATGTTTTCTAAAAATTCCTTTTTTGCAATTACATACATTTTAGTTGCGGGTGTTTTTGAAATGGTATGTATTTACGGTTTTTTTCGCTATGAAGTTGAAAGAGCTTTTGGAATAATTCCGGCTATTATTATGACTGCTGTATTTTATAGCTTACATCATGCAGGTTTTCAACCAGAATTTTTAAAACTATTTTTTGTGGGAATTATGTATGTTTCTGTATTTTACATTACTAAAAATATTTTCAGTATTTTTCCGTTTTTTTGGGGAGTAGGTGCTATTTGGGACGTATTGATAAACTCAGAAGCAGGCAAACAAATTGAAAATATACAAAGTTTTTATATTGCCATTTTGATGTTAATATCAATGCTAGGAATTTGTATTTATATTTATAAGAGAAAGTAATTAAAAGATTATATAAAAGGCAGAACATTATTGCTAACAGTTCTGCCCCCAGGGGATATGAGAGATAATATCTCCTGGGGTATACTTATAAACGACTAATTATTTATACCATTTCATCAATATCCAGCACATTATCATTTTGATCCATACTGAAGGATAAATTGAAAAAGACTTCAGGGTAGCGTTCATCAATATAGGAATAGCACAAATTGTATTGGCTTTCCAGACCATCATGATTATAGGCCTTATTTTTATACACTACCTCTTTTTGAGGCTCTCCATAAGCAGCAATCACTTGTTCCCTGGAATCGCCTAATTTTATACCACGCGAAGTTTCTGTGTCTGATGACATTTGATCGGGGTATTCCGTATATGCCGTACAATTTGTAGTCATAATAGAAATACGTTCTACATCTTCATAGCCGTTTCCGGCTCCATATAAGTCTACGTAATTGCTATATCCAAATCCATTAACATTAAAATCCTCATAAGAGAGAGGCAAAATGGTGCTATTCTCCGTGCTTCCTGATACTTCCACCGGTGCCGGAGTTTCTGTGGAATCTTCCGTTATCACTTCTGTGGTTTCAGTGCGTTCGGTTTCTGCGTTCGTTTCACTCTGCCCGGCATCCGGTGCTTAACGTTGCTTCGCAACTATTATGATCAAATTGTAGCAGAAAATGGAGATATGGCAACTGGATTTTTCTAAGATATTTCCCATGCATGAAGTATCAAGAGTTGTAATCAGTACATTCTTAGGATTTAGATGAAAAATAGGATTTACTATGATATGATTAGTTAAGAATTATATTTAATACGAAAGAGGAATGACACATTATTATGGAATTTTTCAGTTTGTTTTCAACAGTATTTTTTAATATAGCAATTACCTTTGGCCTGTTATTACTTATATACTTGTTTTTCTTTTCGGGCATTAGAGCACGTAAGGACCTGAAACCGGTTAAGTACATTTCCTACAAAAAGGATCATTTTCAGGAGAATTTTGAATTTACCTGTGAGTTTTGCGGATCCAAGGTATCTTCTGCGGATGAAAAATGTCCAACCTGTGGCGGTAATTTTGGAAAGAACAAGGAGTATCAGTTAAAGAAACGGGCCATGCATCAAAGGTATTTAGAGTATATGAAATCCCAGGAAGAAGCCATTACACAGGAAACGGAATATATAAGTACTACAATGCAGGCAATTCAAAAATATAAGCTGATACGTCATAAATACTACAATTTTGAAATCGGCGAGCCTCCGGTTTATAAACCTGCAAGTGATTATGAATTTACCTGTGAATACTGTGATAATAAGATAAGGGGAAAAAGCACAGACGAAAAGGGGTGTAGTAATTGTGGGGCTTCTTATAAAGAAAACCTGGAATTATTGGTACGCGAAGAGGAAGACCGTCTGGAAAAACGCCATTATGACGAATATATGAAACTGAAGGATCTGGAGTGGGAGCAGAATATCAGGAATGAGCGAAGAGATGCAAACATTGATGAAAAGTATGGGACACCTATCCGATTTATGGAGAAAAATGCAAAGGTTATTGCGCTGGTCATTTTGCTTGGGCTTATGATGATTTCCGTGGGAATAACAGTTTTGATTTTAAAGTTTAGGTAAAACAGGATGAGTATATCTGACGTGAAGGGAGATCACATGGACATTCTATTTAAAAACGATGATTTTGTATTTTCCTACAGGGTTGGCGGTATATTGATCCATAATGAAAAGATTCTGTTGCAACGTCCGAAAAATGATGACTATGCTATCATCGGCGGGCATGTTGCGGCTATGGAGACCAGCATGGAAACGCTGAAACGGGAGTTTGAAGAAGAACTTCACGCTGAGATAGAGGTAGATAATCTGCTGGCTATAGGCGAAATTTATTTCCCATGGGGAAAGAGACCCTGCCACCAGATCTGCTTATATTATAATGTTCATTTACTGGACGATAGTATTCCTATGGATGGGGTGTTTCATGGATATGATGAATTGGATCATGAGAGAATCAATCTGGATTTCTGCTGGATTCCGCTGGAGGAACATAATATCACCTATACAGATCGTCACATTGTAGAGGACAACCCCACCTACGAAGAATTAAAAGAATGGCAGAGCAGAAGTGGGCTACCGTTAAAGAAATTCTTCAATACCAGTGGGTTGTTATATAAGAACATGCAGTTGAAGGACAAGCTTCCGAACATGACGGAAGAGGAACAACTTCGGCTGCTGGCCACGGACGGAATGCTGGTAAAGCGGCCGTTTGTCGTGGACGGGGATCTGGTGTTGACCGGATTCCGGGAAGCAGAATGGAAGGAAAAATTAATTTAGTACAAGGAGGACGAATATGAGCAGAGTAAATTTTGGAGCAAAGCCGGTAATGTATCCCATGCCGGTGCTGATCATTGCAACTTATGACGAAAATGGAGTACCCGATGCCATGAACGCAGCATGGGGAATCATTACGGACATGAATGAGATCTCCATCAGTATGTCAGAGCATAAGACCACGGAGAATCTGGCAAAGACCGGAGCATTTACCGTAAGTATCGGAACCGAAGATACCGTGGTAGCCTGCGACTATGTGGGCGTGGAATCTGCGAAGAAAGTACCTGATAAATTCTCAAAGTCCGGTTTCCATGCAGCCAAGAGTGATTTTGTCAATGCACCGTTGATCGATGAACTTCCCATGGCGCTGGAATGTAAGGTGAAAAGTTTTGAAGACGGCATTCTGGTGGGCGATATCGTCAACGTCAATGCGGACGAAAGCATCCTGACGGATGGCAAGATCGATCCGAAGAAATTGAAGCCAATCAGCTATGATCCTGTGAATAATACTTATCTTGCAATGGGAGATAAAGTAGGAAATGCTTTTAAAGACGGTTTGAAATTGAAATAGTAAGATCAAAGAACGCAGGAGGGTTAACCCTCCTGCGTCCCCATCTCATCGGTAGTAGAGCGGATATGTTCTACTGCCGTTTTTACTTGTTCTGCGCAATCCAGGTTGTTCTGGCTCATGGTGTGCACCTGTTCGGCATTAGCTGTGACTTCTTCAGTTACAGCGGACAACTGGGAGATGTTTTCCATAATCTTATTATTGGATTCTGACAATCCCAGAATGTGGTGATTTACTTCTTCCACCTGGGAAGCCAGTGCTTCCATATTTTTGTTCAGCTGTTCGAAAGTCTCGGAAGCGGCCAGGATCTTTTCGCCCTGCTGTTCGGTAGCTTCAATGGAACCGTTGATAGTGTTGACTACCATGTTGGCATTGACATTCAGCTCGTTGGTAATCTTGGTGATCTCTTCGGTAAAGCTCTTGGTCTGCTCTGCCAGCTGACGGATCTGCTGTGCTACAACAGCGAAACCACGTCCGGCTTCACCGGCACGGGCACTTTCAATGGAAGCGTTCAGGGCTAAAAGATTTGTCTGACCGGAGATTGCCATGATGCTTCCGGCGATAGTTTCCACCTCTTTTGTCTTTTCCTGTAATTTTGCCATGGCATCGGTGACGGAATGGTTGGTATCCTTGATCATGGCGGACTGCTGTTTTAAGGATTCCATAGCAGCCATGTTCTTACGGATGCTTTCGTTAGAATCTTCGGCGATCTGGACCATCTGCTCGGAGATATGACCGGTCTGCTCGATAGCATTCTGAATCGTACCGGTCATCTGGCTCTGTTCTTCGATGCTGGTGGCAGTCATATTGGTGGCAGAGGAGATCTCCTGCATACTGTTGGCTACAGATTCCGTAGTTTGTACCAGCTGGTTCATAAGATCTGTGGTTTTGGTGGTTTCCTGATGTACGGTCTGGGATACGTCCAGAACATTATCCAGTACTTCTTTTACATGGTTATGTTCTTCCCGGGAAGAACCGATGGCATCATTGTTAAATAATATAGTAATCTTACCGGTTTCCAAAATAATGATTCCAATCAGGAATACCAGCAGGGTAGAGCAGACGGCATTCACATCCTGACCGTAGATTCCCTTCGTAGCCTGAACGATCATGACGATCAGGTAGAGCACGAATAATCCCAAAGCGGTTTTCTTCAGAGATTTTTTCTCATAATAAGGAATCTGTAATATGAAAATGGCGATCAGCGCATAGTGAATGAAACTTGCATCTGTCTGTAAACCGACTAACAGATACTCAATGCCGATCTCGATGGTAGCGAAGACTTTTAATAGTCGTGTCGCCTTATTTCGAAGGTGTGTCACGGCATTTACTACACAGAAAACGGCAATCAGAATGGTATTTGCGTATGTAACAATGGGCGCAATGTTGTGAATTACCAGTTTCAACCACAGATAAAACAGGAACACGATCGCCAAAAGCGAAGAAGCGATAATATAGAACCGGTTCATTCTGATATTGCGTTCCGCGGTATCCGTATAACGATATTTATTATTTTCTTTTATATTCATATTCATAAGTTCCCTCCCTATTTTTATTGATGCTATTTTAAGTGTAACTGTTTTCGTCAATTTTTTCTACATTTTTATTCCATTTTTGAAAAATTTTTTAAAAAAAATCATGGAAATAAAAAATGCAAATTGATACTGATTTTCAATACCAAATGCGCTATAATACTTCTGTTACAACACAAGTACATTAAAATGTTGAGATACGAAAGGATACAGAAGTGTTATGACACTGAAAGAATTGAAAATCGGCAAAAGCGCCGTGATCAAAACCGTCGGTGGTTCCGGAGAACTCAGACAGCATTTCCTGGATATGGGTATGATCCCGGGAGCAGAGGTGACAGTGGTAAAGCTGGCTCCGATGGGGGATCCCATGGAATTGCAGGTGCACGGCTATGAACTTACGTTACGGCTGGCGGAAGCGGATCAGATCGAGATCGCACCCATATCGAAGAGAACAAGAGAACATAAGGGGCTGGATCGGGTGACGGATGCGGAGCACCCGGGTTTAGGTGAGGATGGAAAATACCATTCGAAAAAAGACGAGAATCCTCTGCCGGAGGGAACGACACTAACGTTCGCCCTGGCGGGAAATCAGAACTGCGGCAAGACTACACTGTTCAATCAGCTCACCGGCTCGAATCAGCATGTGGGAAATTTCCCCGGAGTTACCGTAGACCGTAAGGACGGTTCCATCAAAGGGTATCCGGATACTTTGGTGACAGACCTGCCCGGTATTTATTCCATGTCCCCTTACAGCAGTGAAGAGATCGTATCCCGTAATTTTATCCTGTATGAGAAACCCAGAGCTATCATCAATATCGTGGATGCGACGAATATCGAGCGTAATCTGTATCTGACCATGCAGTTGTTGGAAATGAACATTCCCATGGTCGTAGCTCTGAACATGATGGATGAAGTCACCGGCAATCACGGCTCCATCGATGTGAACGCCATGGAAGCGTTCCTGGGAGTACCCGTAATCCCCATTTCCGCTGCGAAAAACGAAGGCGTGGATGAACTGATCCGTCATGCAGTCCATGTGGCAAAATATCAGGAACGGCCGCTGCGGCAGGATTTCTGCGATAAAAACGATCATGACGGTTCCGTACACCGCTGCATCCATGCGGTATGCCATCTGATCGAGGATCATGCGGAGACTGCGAAGCTGCCCCTGCGTTTTGCAGCCAACAAAGCCATTGAAGGAGACCACCTGATCCTGGAGAAGCTGCAGCTGGATGAAAATGAAAAAGAAATGCTGGAGCACATTGTCTGTCAGATGGAGGCGGAGCGTGGCGTGGACAGAAGTGCAGCCATTGCCGATATGCGTTTTGATTTTATCGAGAGATTATGTGAGCAGACAGTAGTAAAACCCAAAGAAAGTAAGGAACGGATCCGCAGTGAGAAGATTGACCGGATCCTCACCGGAAAATATACGGCAATTCCCTGTTTTATCCTGATCATGGTGCTGGTATTCTATCTGACTTTCAATGTCATCGGAGCATGGCTCCAGGGATTGCTGGAACTGGGAATCGGAAAATTGACGGAGATCACTGATGCAGCATTGACGGCAGCTCATGTCAACAGTGCGGTCCAAAGCCTTGTAATAGACGGTATCTTTACCGGCGTGGGCAGTGTACTGAGCTTCCTGCCCATCGTGGTCACTCTGTTTTTCTTCCTGTCTCTGATGGAGGACAGCGGCTATATTGCCCGTGTGGCGTTCGTTATGGATAAGCTGCTTCGAAAGATCGGTCTGTCCGGACGAAGTATTGTGCCGATGCTGATCGGGTTCGGATGTACGGTCCCGGCAGTCATGGCCACGAGAACACTGACCAGTGAGAGAGACCGTAAAATGACGATCCTGCTGACACCGTTTATGAGCTGTTCCGCCAAATTACCGATTTATTCGTTCTTCGTGAGCGTATTTTTCCCGGGAAAGGGCGGACTGATCATGTCGGCATTGTATCTGTTTGGTATCCTGATGGGAATTCTGGTAGCATTTTTATACCGGAGCACGTTATTCCAGGGAGAACCGGTGCCTTTTGTAATGGAACTGCCGAACTACCGTCTGCCGGGAGCCAAAAATGTAGGGCAACTGTTGTGGGAAAAGGCAAAAGACTTTTTACAGAAAGCATTCACTGTGATCTTCATTGCTACCATCGTGGTATGGTTCCTGCAGAGCTTTGACCTGAAACTGAATCTTGTTGAGGATTCGGCAAACAGTATGCTGGCTATGGTATCCGGTCTGCTGGTACCGCTGTTTCGACCGCTCGGCCTGGGTGACTGGCGGATCTGTACCTCTCTGATCAGCGGATTCATGGCAAAAGAAAGTGTGGTAGCAACCCTGGAAGTATTGTTCGGCAGCAGCATTGCCACGGTACTTACCCCGTTGGCAGCCGCTACATTACTGGTATTCAGTCTGCTGTATACTCCCTGTGTGGCCGCCATCGCTTCTGTCCGCAGAGAACTGGGTGGAAAATGGGCCATTGCCGTGGTACTCTGGCAGTGTTTCGTGGCATGGGTGGCAGCCTTCCTGGTACATAGTATCGGCCTGCTGATGGGATTCTAGGAATTTTAGATGGTAAGATGACAAATAGAAAACCTGCAGGGGATTATTCCTCCTGCAGGTATTTTATTACGCATTTCAATTCCGGTGAGATCCATTTGTTCCTATGATATAAAAGCTGTCGCCAGATATCCGGATGAATCTCCGTCATGGGGAGACTGACGAGATTTCCCTTTGCCAGGTCCTCTGCGATCACGAACTCCGGCAGATAGGAGATGCCGAGACCCTGACACAGAAGATTGCGGATCAGCTGGGTATCGCCCACTTCCATGATAGGCATGGTCTCCCTACCGTTTTGGGAGAGCAGATCATCCAGAGCAGCCCGGTAACTCATGTTTTTCTCTGTCAGGATCAGCGGATATTCCAGAATCTGTTCCAGGGTGACCTGAGTCTGTCCGGCTAAGGGGTGACCGGCACCGGTGACGAAGTGAATATCCACCGGAGCTTCGAAAGCGGTCACATAATTGTGATTAAAAATACGGCGGTCCAACGTGTATACAATGTCCACCTGATTCTGTCCCAGCATCTGGAACATTTCATCGGTGCTGGTAGCAATGATCTTCAACCGGATTCCGGGATATTTTTCATGAAAATCTTTAAAACGGCTGTGAAATTCCCAGCTGGCCAGGGACTCTGCAATGGCGATCCGCACCAGACCCTCCGGGGCGGTGTTGCCGCTGATGTGGGTGGCTTCGGCGGCGAGACGCAGGATCTGCTGGGCCAGGGGCAGCAGCTTCTCCCCCTCATTGGTCAGGGTTACGGTATGTCCGATCCGCTCAAACAGAGGGATGGACAGCTCCTTTTCCAATTGTTTGATCTGAAAGGATACGGTGGACTGGGTATAACCCAGACGTCCGGCCGCCAGCGTAAAGCTCTTCAGTTCGTTCACCATAACAAAGGTTTCCAGATTTTTGACATCCATAGGGTCGATACACTTTCTATATTGTAAATTCAATTCTTCGATCAATGCAATGCAAATAATTTGTTTTTCAAATATTTAAGAAAATTATATAATGAGAAAATAGGGCTGTCAATGTGAAAAGATGGCGAAAATATGGGAAAACAGCAAAAATATATGCCGTATCCCGTGTTTAGAATAAGTGGTTTTGGGAAGGATCAGAGGTATGGAAAACAGAGAAAGACTGGGGAGTCGTTTGGGATTTATCATGCTGTCGGCGGGGTGCGCCATCGGCTGCGGAAATGTGTGGAAATTCCCGTGGATGTGCGGGCAGAACGGTGGCGGAAGCTTCATGCTGATCTACGTGATCTGCCTGATCGTGCTGGGCCTGCCCACCATGATCATGGAATTCTCCGTGGGGCGCGCGGCGCAGACGAGTCCCCTTTATATGTATCGGAAACTGTCCGGCGGCAGGGGCAAATGGAATCTGTGGGGCATCGTCTGTCTCATTGGAAACATTGCGCTGATCGCTTTCTATGCGGTGGTGTCCGGATGGATCCTCTATTATTTTGTAAAATTTCTGACAGGGCAGAATCAGGATTTCGGTTTTGAAAAAATGATCACGACGCCCTCGGTGAATGTGACATATCTGCTAGTCACCTTGCTGATCGCTTTTGTCATTTTAAGCTTCCATCTGCAGGGTGGGCTGGAGCGTATTACCAAATATATGATGTCAGCATTGATCGTGCTGATGCTGGTGCTGGCGGTGCACAGCTTTACACTTCCGGGAGCAGGAGAGGGATTGAGCTTCTATCTGATTCCACATTTCTCCAAAATTACCGGTTCTGTGGTGGTGGGCGCCATGAATCAGGCATTTTTCACCTTGTCTGTGGGAATGGGCGGTATGGCGATCTTCGGAAGCTATGTCGGCAAGGACCGTTCTCTCATGGGTGAGTCTATCCATATTATTATCCTGGATACACTGGTGGCAGTGATCGCTGGTATCATTATATTTCCGGCATGCTTCACTTATGATGTGGAAGTGACGGCGGGTCCCAGCCTTCTGTTCGATACTATGGCGACCGTATTTAACAACATGGCAGGCGGCAGATGGTGGGGAACTTTATTTTTCCTGTTCATGGTGTTCGCAGCCATGTCCACAGTGCTGGGTGTATGTGAAAATATTCTGGCCATGGTCCGGGAACTGACCGGATGGTCCAGACCGGCAGGGTGCGTGGCGTGTGGTGCCGGATGTTTCCTGTTGGCTCTGACGACAGCACTGGGCTTCAGTGTATTTCATTTTCAGCCGTTTGCAGCGGGGACGACCTGGCTCGATTTCTGGGATTTCCTGGTGTCGAATAATATCATGCCCATAGGTTCGATCCTGTTGGCGGTATTTTGCTGCTATAAGGTCGGCTGGGGCTGGGACAAATTCCTGGAGGAAGCAAATGCCGGCAAAGGCTTAAAGGTGCAGCCGTGGATGAAGCCGGTGTTCAAATATTTTGTGCCGGCGGCAGTGCTGTTCATCTATGTGTACGGAATGGTAAATTTTGCGTGGAAATAAAGTAAATAGAAATAGGCGGGCGGCGGAGTGAAAAGCTCCGCCGTTTTTCGTTGCATTGAAATGAAAAAATGGGTAGTATAAAGAATAGAAGAGCAGATAGGAGGCTTTTATGACAGAGCAGGAGATCCGGACGATATTACGCAGACAAAGAGAATATTTTGCTACGGGAGCCACACTTTCCCGGGAATTCCGGGCAGAACAGCTGGGAAAGTTAAAGGCATCCCTGCAGCGCCATGAAACAGAATTGAACGATGCACTGCAACAGGATCTTGGGAAAAGCCGGATGGAAAGCTACATGTGCGAGATCGGATTGACTCTGTCGGAACTGACCTGGATGCAGAAACACCTGCGGGGACTGATGCGGGAAAAGAGAGTGCCGACACCGTTATCGCAGTTCGCGGCGAGGAGCTTCCGGTCTCCGTCACCCTATGGCACCGTGCTGATCATGAGTCCATGGAATTATCCGGTGCTATTGACGCTGGATCCGTTGATCGATGCTATTGCCGCAGGGAATACCGCAGTGGTAAAACCCAGTGCCTATGCTCCGGCGACGGCAGCAGTGTTAAAAATGATTTTGGAAGAATGCTTCCAGGCGGAATATGTGGCGGTGATCACCGGCGGCAGAGCAGAGAATCAGGCATTGTTACAGCAGCGGTTTGATATGATATTTTTCACTGGAGGCAAGACCGTGGGACGGGAGGTGCTGAGAAGTGCTGCGGAATATCTGACCCCGGTGACGCTGGAGCTGGGCGGGAAAAGTCCCTGTATCGTGGATGCTACGGTGAAGCTTCCGCTGGCGGCGAGGAGGATCGTATTCGGAAAATATCTAAACTGCGGGCAGACCTGTGTGGCACCGGATTATGTGTTGTGTGATGTCAGGATCCGCGACCGATTGGTGGGAGCTATCCGGGCGGAGATCTCGAGACAGTTTGGAGAAAATCCCCTGCAGAATCCGGATTATGGGAAAATCATTAACGAAAAGCATTTTCACAGACTGCTGGGATTGATGGATGCGGAAAAAATCGTCTGCGGCGGACAGTACGACGAGAAGACGTTGCGCATTGCGCCTACGGTGATGACGGATGTGGACTGGTCGGATGCCGTGATGGGAGAAGAGATCTTCGGACCGATCCTGCCGGTGGTGACTTATAATGCGTATGATACAGAGAAAAGTATTGCACAAAATGATTTTAGCGGGGAGGTTTCTGGAACCCAAGCCGCCGCGGGAGATTTTGTGGATTGGGCGATCCGTTGTGTGGAGGAACATCCTCATCCGCTGGCGCTGTATTTCTTCAGTGAAGATAAAAAAGCCCAGAGACGGATCCTGGATCACTGCCATTTTGGCGGCGGCTGCATCAACGACACCATCATTCATCTCGCCACCAGTGCCATGCCCTTCGGAGGTGTGGGCGAGAGCGGCATGGGCGGGTATCACGGCCGCACCGGATTCGAGACCTTCAGCCATTATCGGAGTATCGTGGACAAAAAGACATGGATGGATCTGCCGATACGGTACCAGAGGTATGATGAGAAAAAAGAGAAGCTGTTGCGGCGGTTTTTGAAGTAACGTCCTGAAAAGTGTGAGATGGCACGAGATTACGTCCTGAAAAGTGTAGTGTATAGCCTAAATTACGTCCTGAAAAATGTAATAGCAGGATATTAGCGTGAAATAATATAGAAATCGTGAAGGAAAGAAGGTAATTAGTATGAACTTTATCAAACAGAAATGCATTACAGCAGCAGTATTATTGCTGGTTGCTATTTTGTCCATAACGGTTGTAGGAAAATACGTCTCCGCACCGGAGAATCATCAGAAGACCATCGCCTCTCTGGATGAGAAAAAACAGACTGTCATGGAGCTGACGGCGGCATCCACGGTGACCTCTGCACTGATCACCTTGCTTCCGGGCGACACGGCAACACCCATCGCGGAGAAAATGGCAGATGTCAGCGGATATCTGCTGGTGGTCCTCTGCGCTATCTATCTGGAAAAATATCTTGTGACGATTACCGGCTATGTGGCATTTACCTACCTGATTCCGATTGCCTGCGGCTTGTGGATACTCAACCTGATCTTTGCAAATGCCACCGTGCGAAAACTGGCAGCAAAACTGGCGGTGTTTGGCTTGGCGATCTCCCTCGTGGTTCCCGCCAGTGTGAAGATCTCCGACCTCATCGGTGACACCTATCAGGCCCAGATCGAAGCAACCATTGAAGATGCCAGGAACACACAGAGCATACTGGAAAACAGTGGCGTGGTGGATGATGACACTAATACGACGGAAACAACCGGAATCGGAACAACAGAAGCTTCTGGAACTGTTACAGGAAATGTGCAGGAGAAGGACAACAATAACTCCGGCTCTGTCTCAAACATTTTCGACTGGGCAAAAGATGCCATTTCCGGCGCTAAAGATTCAGTGGCAAATGTTGTGGAAAACGTGACGGTTTCTACCGAAGAACTGGTACAGAAGGTGGAGAATTCCCTGAATCACTTTATCGAGGCGGTTGCCGTGATGATCATTACTTCCTGCGTGATCCCGATGCTGGTACTGTTGCTGTTCTTTTGGATGGTGAAGATCGTTCTGGATGTGGATCTGAGTGGTGTGAAGATCAAGGGGATGCTGCCGGAGCGGAAGGAATAAGTGAATATATTCAGACAAAAATACTTATATTAAAAGATTTTTTGACCTAAATATGGTATCTTATTATTAAAAAGAATAAATTTATTTTGAGGCTTTAAGAAACACCCCCTTTGATGAAGCAAGAAATATGGAAAAACAGGATGGACATAGTTATGGCAGAAAAGAATACCGCTGATATTGGTTTTGAAAAACAAATATGGAATGCTGCGTGTGTGTTGCGAGGCAACTTGGATGCATCAGAATATAAAAGCGTTGTGCTTGGATTAATTTTTCTGAAGTATATCTCGGATCGATTCGATGATAAATATAGGGAATTGTTGGCAGAAGGTGATGGCTTTGAAGAAGATATCGATGAATATACCTCTGAAGGTATTTTCTTTGTACCGGCGGGGGCGCGGTGGAGTGAGATTGCTGCAAAAGCGCATACACCGGAAATCGGTACAGTTATTGATGATGCCATGCGTGCTATTGAAAAAGAGAATAAACGTCTAAAGGATATTCTTCCTAAAAACTTTGCACGTCCGGAACTGGATAAGCGTAGACTTGGTGATGTGGTGGATTTATTCACTAATATTCAGATGATCGAACACGGCAGCGAGAAAGATATTTTGGGCCGCACTTATGAGTATTGCCTTTCCATGTTTGCGGAACAGGAAGGTAAGCGTGGAGGTGAATTCTTTACTCCGTCCTGTGTAGTGCGTACTTTGGTAGAAGTGCTAAAACCATTTAAAGGGCGAGTATATGACCCTTGTTGTGGATCGGGCGGTATGTTCGTACAGTCTGCAAAGTTTGTAGAGAATCACAGTGGTAATATCAGCAACATTTCTATTTATGGACAGGATTCTAATCCTACCACATGGAAGATGGCACAGATGAACCTTGCTATCCGCGGTATTGAGCCGGATTTGGGAACATATGCAGCAGATACATTTCTTGATGACCGTCATCCTACATTGCGTGCAGATTATATTATGGCGAACCCACCTTTCAATCTTTCAGATTGGGGAGCTGATAAATTAAAAGAGGACGTTCGCTGGCAGTATGGTATGCCACCTGCAGGAAATGCCAACTTTGCATGGTTACAGCATATGATTTATCACCTTGCACCAGCAGGTAGAATCGGCATGGTGCTTGCTAATGGTTCACTTTCTTCACAGTCAGGCGGTGAGGGTGAAATCCGTAAGAATATTATTAATGCTGATTTAGTTGAATGTATTGTGGCAATGCCAACGCAGCTTTTCTATACAACGCAGATTCCGGTTTCACTCTGGTTTATCAATAAGCAGAAGAAACAGCCGGGAAAGACGCTGTTCATTGATGCGCGCAAGATGGGAACAATGGTCAGCCGCAAGCTTCGTGAACTTACCGATGATGATATCAAGAAGATTTCGGACACCTATGAAGCATTTGTAGACGGAACACTTGAGGATGTAAAGGGATTCTGTGCTGTTGCAGATACAGAGGAAATTGAAAAGCAGGATTATATTCTTACTCCGGGACGATATGTGGGGATCGAAGAACAGGAAGATGACGGAGAACCATTTGAGGAAAAGATGGATCGTTTGACATCAGAACTTTCAGAAATGTTTGCTAAGAGCCATGAGCTAGAAGATGAAATCCGTAGGAAACTGGGAGCGATTGGGTATGAAATCTGAATGGACAATAAAAAAGTTATCTGAGATCGCAGATTTTAATCCTCGTGAGTCATTGCGGAAGGGGACGGTCGCAAAAAAAGTTGGCATGGACAAATTACAGCCTTTTTGTAGAGATATTCCGTTCTATGAACTGGAAGCTTATACAGGCGGTACAAAATTTCGCAACGGCGATACCATTATGGCTAGAATTACCCCATGTTTGGAAAATGGAAAGACAGCAAAAGTTAATATTCTTGAAGAGGGTGAAATAGGCTTCGGATCAACAGAATATATAGTCTTTAGAGCAAAAGAAGGTGTAGATGAAGATTTCTTGTATTATTTGGTATGTAGTTCAATAATCAGAGAACCTGCCATTAAGTCAATGGTTGGTTCATCTGGTCGACAGAGAGTGCAGACTGATGTGGTGGAAAATCTAGATATAGCAGTTCCATCTTATGAAGAACAACATTTAATAGGTAGAATTCTTAGAAATCTAGACGATAAGATAAAAATTAATAACAAGATAAATGAGAATTTAGCGGCTTAGAACTGAACGGCAGAGACATCGATCTCGCCGGACATCAGCTTGGGCAATAACGCATCACGCAGCTCAGCCAGTCTCATATTTTCAAGGGAATTGTAGCGCATTTTCAAAAACATTGGCGAGACGATCTCCTTAAATAGCTCCAGAGTGTGCTTGTCAAACGATGGAAGTCGGTATTGCCCTACTGTTTCAGCAGAAACACGTTGCCTCCCGCTACTTCCGTTCATGTTTTTGACTGCATAATCGACGAATACAGGATAGCGTGCCAAGCAGTATAGCATTTCGGGTGGTGTGTCATTTTTTGGTGCGAGTACAATATACTCCGTCGAGCCAAAAGCTACTTCGCCATCATCAAGAAAGTCAATGAAAGCAGTTTTACCGTTTTCAAGACAGGGGGTAATGCGAGCTAAAATCGTATCTCCATTTGTAAACCTCATTCCTCCGTTAAAGGGCTTCATTTCCCAGCCAGACGGAAAAGCTCCGCTTGTCGATAGCTGGCTCATATCTATGCTTCTTGACACTTTGTTTTTTGTCAACGCCCGTTGGGGATTAAGAAAAGCATAGTCGGCTACATTGCAATCGCTGCTTTCCGCATTCGATATGAGGTTATCAAATACTGAAAATGCTTGTTGCTGTAAATTCTCATTTAACCTAATAACTCCTACCAACGGCAGGAGTAAAAGCCAACGGAACTGCCGTTGATTCGTTCTTTGGAAAAAGATAAGGAGAACGAATCATGAAACAAAGAATTATGGAAGAAATTGTGCAACAGATGTTGCCGTATCTCGACAACGCACAACTACAAAAATTACAGGAGGTCTTGGAGCATTCACTCTATAACTACGAGATTTCCGGCAAAGTTACTGAGGAAGAGGATGACAGCCAAAAATTGATTGATTCATTTGTGTATGCGAAACGTATTGAGGGCTGCTCAGAGAAAACACTGAAATATTATCGAACTACGATAGAAGCAATGACGGAAGCCATAGATAAAGGCGTGCGTCATATGCAGACAGATGATCTTAGAGCATATCTCACAGAATATCAGGAGAAACATGGATCAAGCCGTGTGACAATTGACAACATCCGAAGAATATTGTCCAGTTTCTTCTCTTGGCTGGAAGATGAGGACCACATTTTGAAAAGCCCAGTGCGTAGGATTCACAAAGTGAAGACAGCTACCAACATTAAGGAGACATATACCGATGAGGAACTGGAAAAAATGCGCGACAATTGCGAAAAGCTTCGCGATCTGGCAATTGTTGATATGCTGGCTTCCACGGGAATGCGTATCGGAGAGATGGTGCTGTTGAATAAGGCAGATATTAATTTCAATGAGCGTGAGTGTGTTGTATTTGGTAAGGGTGATAAGGAAAGAGTAGTTTACTTCGATGCTAGGACGAAGATTCATCTGCAGAACTATATTGATAGCAGAATAGATGACGATCCAGCTCTTTTTGTGACACTGAGAGCCCCATATACAAGAATTACGATTGGCGGAATAGAATCTCGTTTAAGAGAGTTTGGAAAAAGCTTAGAAATAGAAAAAGTCCATCCGCATAAGTTTAGACGGACGCTTGCAACGATGGCAATTGATAAAGGAATGCCAATAGAGCAGTTGCAACAGCTCCTTGGACATAAACGAATTGATACGACCTTGCAATATGCAATGGTCAAGCAGAGCAATGTGAAACAAGCTCACAGGAAATATATAGGATAAGAGGTTATGTGATGAAGACGATAAGAGCAGATGAATACTGCAAGTTTGTTACAGATGGGACTCATGATTCACCTAAACAGGTGGATAAAGGAAGAAAGTTAATTACATCTAAACATCTTGGTAGATATGGGATTGATTTTGAAGGTGCAAAAAATATTTCGGAATCAGATTATCAAAAAGTTATTTCGCGCAGTAAGGTTGAACAATGGGATATACTGTTTAGTATGATAGGTACGATAGGTAATTTGTATCTCGAAAGAAATCATAAAATCGAATACGCATGTAAAAATATGGGGATATTTCAACTTGGGGGCGATGAAAGTAAGGCTAAATGGTTGTATTACTATTTGCAGACTCCGAAAGCTAAAGAATACATAGAAACATCAGGCAGAGGAACTACGCAATCATATGTTCCGCTATCGGCATTGCGGGCTTTACCGGTAGATGTAGTAGACGATTTTACAAGAGATAAAATAATAGAAATCCTATGGGATATTGATGAAAAAATCTTAACTAACCAACAGGTAAATGAGAATTTAGAGCAGCAAGCGCAGGAAATTTTTAAATCTTGGTTTATTGACAATCCTGAAAATAATGATTGGAAACGCGGAACCTTTTCTGAACTCGTTGTCTCAACTCTCAATGGTGATTGGGGCAAGGAAGTGCCATCTGGCAATAATACTGAAAAGGTATATTGCGTCAGAGGTGCCGATATTCCAGATATAAAAGCAGGAAATAAAGGCAAAATGCCGATTCGGTATATTCTTCCTAAAAATAATGCAATCAAACATCTATCTGATGGTGATATCGTTGTAGAAATTTCAGGAGGAAGTCCTACACAATCTACAGGAAGATGTACAGCAATTACTCAGTCATTACTTGATCGCTATGATAGTGGCATGGTTTGCACAAATTTCTGTAAAGCTATAAAGCCACTTAAGGGGTATAACATGTTCATTTATTACTACTGGCAGTACCTATATAATCGAAAAGTTTTCTTTTCTTATGAAAATGGAACTACTGGGATAAAGAACCTTGATTTCTCAGGATTTCTGGAGTCTGAGCCAATTATTATCCCACCAATTGATATAGTTCATAAATTCAACAACTTTTGCAGAACTATATTCGATCAAGTATTTGCCAACGGAAAGCAAACGGAACAGCTTGTAACAATTAGAGATGTCTTATTGCCTAAACTTGTGTTCGGCGAAATTGATGTTTCCGCCTTGAAAATCTAAACCACTAAATTCTCATTTATAAAACCATGGAGGTATAGTAATGGCAAGACCATTCAGTGCTACTGATGCAAAGCGAATAATTGAACGGCATCAAAACATAATTGAAAAACTGAATAACGCTGTTTCCTCTGTGGAGAAGTACAATACAAAGGCGAAAGAGGCTTCGAATGCGTTAGTAGCACAGGAAGTACTGAAAGTTCTTTCTGATATTCCGATAGAGGAAATCAATCGAGATAAAAGAGGCATTCGGTTAAAGGCATTAAGGGACTATGGTTATAGAACGATAGCTGATATATCAACTGCATCAGTATATTCTATTGCTTCTGTTCATGGAATAAGTGAAGATGCTGCATATTCAATTAAAAGCATCGTAAATGATATTGTTTCTAAAGCAAGACAGGGAGTAAAAATTAGGCTAAGCACAGATAATCGTTCCAGAGAAGCAACAGCACTTGTGCTTGCATTATCACAATATCGTCGAAGTCAAAAAGTTGCAGATGAATGCAGACAGCTGCTTAATAAAAACAAGCAAACAATCGATTATGCTGTGGAAGACTTGAATTCTTCCGCAGGTACTCTGAAGTGGCTGTTCTCATCCAAAACGAGAAAGCAAAAGGCTACGGAGGCATATAACAGTCTAATTGACCTTATCGATGGCAACTATGGAAGTGAAGCGGAAGCTCAAATTTCCAAAGCTGATGTAATTGATAGAAGTTCAAATAGCGATGCTTGGCAGGATTTTGCAACGAATTCAGTTCGATTTTTCAATGACCTGGAAGATATCAATCCAGGTGTATTGGGAAATGATGATTCGATGTACGGATTACCAGAGGATCTTGCGCGAGAAGTCCAAGAGGAATGTTTCTTTCCGGATGGACTTCTGTGTGAATTGAGACGTTATCAGGAATGGGGCGTAAAATACGCGCTTCATCAAGAAAGAATCCTTCTTGGCGATGAAATGGGCTTAGGAAAAACAGTTCAAGCTATTGCAACGATGGTGTCTCTTCGGAATACGGGAGGAACGCACTTCGTTGTTGTTTGCCCGGCCAGTGTCATTACAAATTGGTGCCGTGAAATAAGAAAAATGAGCTTGCTTAGTGTCACAAAAATCCATGGTACCGGCCGTAAGGCAGCGCTCCAATCTTGGATCAAGAGCGGGGGAGTTGCGGTTACCACGTATGAAACGACAGCGTATTTTGAATTGCCAGAAGATTTTAAATTTAAGATGTTGGTAGTTGATGAAGCTCATTACATAAAAAATCCAGAAGCAAGAAGAAGCATAAATGTAAAGAATATTAGTATGCACGCAGAGCGTTTGCTATTCATGACAGGTACAGCGTTGGAAAATAAAGTTGAAGAAATGATTTCTCTGATACGTATCCTTCAACCGCGCATTGCATCTCAGATTCAAGGAATGGCATTTATGTCTGCGGCTCCGCAGTTTAGAAAGGCGGTTGCGCCAGTTTATTACCGCAGGAAACGAGAAGATGTTCTTACAGAGTTGCCGGATCTGATTGAAAGCAAAGAGTGGTGTAGTTTATCGCATAATGAAGAGCTCGCTTATGAGCATGCCGTTCTATCAAAAAATTATGCAGAAGCAAGAAGAGTATCTTGGAATGTAGATGATTTAAAGGATTCTTCGAAAGCTTCAAGGCTGTTAGAGCTTGTTGAAGAAGCTGAATCTGAAGATCGAAAAGTAATCGTTTTTTCTTTCTTTTTGGATACAATTCGCAAGGTGACGATGTTACTTGGAAAGCGGTGTACGAATCCAATCAATGGATCTGTTACACCTCAACGCAGGCAGGAAATTATTGATGAATTTGATAAGGCTCCGGCAGGAACAGTTCTTGTGGCTCAAATACAATCCGGGGGAACTGGATTAAATATTCAATCGGCAAGTGTGGTGGTACTCTGTGAACCTCAATTTAAGCCATCCATAGAAAATCAGGCTATTTCAAGAGCGTACCGTATGGGACAGACAAGAAATGTTCTTGTGTATCGCCTTTTATGCGAGGACACAGTTGATGAAAAAATCATGTCAACCTTGGAAAGTAAACAGGCAATATTTGATGCATTTGCTGATAAATCAGTTGCAGCAGCGGAGAGTCAGGAAATCGATGATCGTACTTTCGGAAATATCATCAAAGAAGAAATAGACCGAATTAATGCCAAGCATGGCAATACAAAGTAAAGGGGTGCTGATTAGTATGCCAAGTTTATTTACGGAAGATACATATGAACAAGCCATCATAGAACTGTTTGAAAACATGGGCTATGATCATCTCTATGCTCCGGATTTAGATCGTGATTACAGCAGTCCACTACTGGATGTTGAATTGCGTAATAGTCTGGTTCGTATTAACCGTAGCTTGCCTGTGGATGCTATTGATGAGGCATTGATTAAACTGAAGAATTTTGATACCGGCAGTTTGTTACAGAAGAATATCCTCTTTATGGATTACCTGCAAAATGGCATTACGGTTAAGTTCTTAGTGAGGGGCGAGGAGCAATCATCAATTGTGCGTTTGATTGACTACGAAAACGAAAAGAACAATTCTTTCTATGTGGTAAATCAATTCACATTTCTTGAAAATGGAAATAATCGTCGCCCGGATATTATATTGTTTATTAATGGACTACCACTTGTTCTGATGGAGTTAAAAAGCCCGTCTAAGGATGAAGTTGGAGCAGAAAATGCATATCATCAAATTCGTAATTATATGCAGGATATTCCATCGATCTTTTATTATAATGCTATCTGTGTTATTAGTGATTTGTCCACTAATAAGGCTGGAACTATCACTTCAGGATTAGATCGTTTTATGGAGTGGAAAACAAAAGATGGTAATTATGAAGATACTGCGTATGCGTCTTTTGAGACCTTCTATGAAGGAATGTTTCAAAAGGAACGCTTGCTGGATATTTTGAAGAATTTTATTCTTTTTTCCGGCGGTAGCAATAGTCGTTTTAAAGTACTGGCTGGATACCATCAGTATTTTGCAGTTCGAAAAGCTATCGAAAAGGCAAAAGTGGCAACCAAAACGGATGGTAAAGGTGGAGTATTTTGGCATACACAAGGTTCTGGTAAGTCATTATCAATGGTATTCTATGCACATTTATTGCAGGAAGCACTGGATAGCCCAACGATTGTGGTAATGACAGACCGAATTGATTTAGACGATCAGCTTTATGCCCAGTTTTCACAATGTGCAGATTTCTTGCGACAGACACCGGTACAAGCTGAAAGCAAGGAGAATTTAAAGGCGCTTCTTGATGGCAGAAATGCAAACGGAATTATATTTACCACAATGTTTAAGTTCGAGCGTGGCGAGAAAGCCCTCTCGGAACGAAGAAATATTGTAGTTATGGCTGACGAGGCTCATCGCGGTCAGTATGGATTCGATGAGAAAATTGTCGTGTCAGAAAATAAAAACGGTGAAAAGGAAGCCCGTACTGTAATTGGTAATGCACGAGTTATTCACGATGCATTGCCAAATGCTACATTCATTGGGTTTACGGGAACACCAATCTCTGCAAAGGATAGAAATACCAGAGAAGTTTTTGGCGATTATATTGATGTCTATGATATGACGCAGGCTGTGGAAGATGGGGCAACAAGACCGGTTTATTATGAGAGTCGTGTTGTGCATTTGAAACTGGATGAAAATACATTAACCTTGATTGATTCTACTTATGATATTTTGGAACAGCAGTCTGATGTACAAACGATTGAGAAAAGTAAAAAAATGCTGGGGCAGATGGAAAGCGTTCTTGGAGCAGATTCGACCATTGCATCTCTTTGTGATGATATTGTAAACCACTATGAAAAATATAGAGCGAATCTATTAACAGGAAAGGCGATGATTGTAGCATATTCTCGTCCGATTGCAATGAAGATTTATCGACGGATTTTGGAGATACGTCCAGACTGGACAGAAAAAATTGGTGTAGTTATGACAGGCAGCAACAATGATCCGGAGGAATGGAAGGAAATCATTGGAACAAAAGCGCACAAAGAGGAACTGGCTAGAAAGTTCAAAGACAATAATGATCCAATGAAGATTGCGATTGTCGTTGATATGTGGCTTACAGGTTTTGATGTTCCTTCCCTAGCCACAATGTATATATATAAGCCAATGCATGGATATAATTTGATGCAGGCAATTGCACGTGTGAACCGTGTATTCAAGGACAAAGAAGGTGGATTAATTGTCGATTATGTTGGAATTGCTTCGGCATTGAAAGCTGCAATGAAAGAATATACGAAGCGTGATCAATCCAAATATGGTGATATGAATATTACCAGAATGGCATATCCAAAGTTTCAGGAAAAGCTGCAAGTCTGTAAAGATATACTGCATGGATTTGATTTTAGTGGATTTATTGGCGGCTCACCACTTATGATGGCTCAACTTATTACCGGTGGCACAAATTTTATTTTGGATGCAAGAGTACCTGAAAGAAAAGATATGTTCTTGAAGGAAGCTATGCTGTTAAAACAGTCACATTCCCTTTGCTCCAGCATGACAACTGAACAAGAAAGACATGAAGCGGCTTATATGGAAGCTGTCCGTTCAACGATTATTAAGATTACCTACGGAGGAACCGCGGGGAAGAATCTGTCGCTTAAAGAAATCAATGACCAGATTAATGAATTGTTGAAAGCGGCAGTACAAAGTGAAGGAGTTATAAACCTTTTTGATAGTAGCAAAACTGGTGGTGAACAGTTTAGCTTGTTTGATCCCGCAGTTTTGGATGAGATATCCAAAATGAAAGAAAAGAATATTGCTGTTGAGATTTTGAAGAAACTGATGGCTGAACAGGTATCTTTATATAAGAGAACTAATGTGGTACAATCGCAGAAATTCTCAGAAAAGATAGCACAATTAATGAATTCTTACTATAATGGCTTAATTACAAATGAAGAAGTTATTAAAGAATTGCTGAAGACTGCACAGGAGATTGCTGAACTTTATAAAAATGGAGAAAAACTGGGACTGTCGCAAGAAGAACTTGCATTCTATGATGCAATTACAAAACCTGAGCATATCAAAGATTTTTACAAGAACGACGAATTGATTGCTCTTACAAAAGAGCTTACCGAAATGCTTCGCAAGAACCGTACTATTGATTGGCAGAAAAAGGAAACTGCCAGAGCACAGATGCGAAAGATGGTTAAGCGACTTCTGAAAAAGTATAAATATCCGCCGGAAGACTATGATTACGCTATCAACACAGTAATTAGCCAGTGCGAACTATGGACAGATAATGTGGAACCTCGTAAAGAGGAAAAACTCTATCAATTTATGCCAGAAAGAGAACTGTCGAAGGTGGCGGAAGAAAAAGCACCATACAGTGTTGATTAAACACCTTATTTTTTACCAAGGAGGCCTCCCTATGTCCCAACCTATCCAATCCGAAGCCCATCTCACGACCTTTGAAGCCATCAGCATGATCGTCGGCAACAGCATCGGTACCGGCATCATCGCCGTTCCGTATCTTGCCACGAAGAACAGCATGATGGATGTCGTGTGGATGGTATTGATCGCCTATTGTGTGAACGTGATTCTGCACCTGATCATTGCCGAGCTGTCTTACAATAACGGTGGTGTCCAACTGGTGAAGAGCTTTGAAGGAGAGCTGTTTCATGGGAAAATGAAGCAGATCTTCAGCTGGAGTGTATTTATTGTCTATGGGCTGGCAATTATGATCGGTGTCAGCGGCAATATCAACGGTGGCGCCCAGATTTTTGTGAACTGGTTCGGAATGCCTTTTGTGGCGGCGCAGGTTTTGTACTATGTGATCGCCGGAGTTGTGGTGTTTATCGGCATGAAAGCCGTGGGCATCGCGCAGAAGTACGCAGTCATTGTCCTCATGGGCATTGTGGCAGTGATGACGGTAGGCACATTTATGCATCCGCTGAATTCTTTGCAACGGGCACAGTTCCACTGGAATAATCTGCTGGCACTGTACAGCATGGTGGTATTCGCCACTTCTGCCAATCAGGCAGTGATCCAGGTGGTGAAAGGTCTGGATGGCAACGCGAAACAGATCCGCCGCTCCATCTTCATCGGTTTTGGGCTTTCTTCAGTGTTTGTTCTGATCGTGACGGGCACGGTTCTCCTGGGAACCAAAGGAGCACTGGAAAAAGAACTGGCATATATGCAGTTGGGAGAGAGCATCGGTACCTGGGCAATGATCCTGGCAGGTGTATTTTCCCTGTTTGCTTTACTTACTACGTTCTGGAGCAATACTCTCGCCCTCCGCGATGTGGTTCATGAGCAGATCGGCAGCGGCAACCGCATCAGCTGGCTGATCGCCACAGTCCCCTGCATCCTGTTTGCTGTGTTTGGCGTGAACAGCTTTATCGTTCTGACCCGGATCATGAGTGGCGTTGTGGTACTGGTGAGTATCATGCTGGTGCTGACCTATGGAAAGTCCAGGAAAAAAGCCGGCAGCAGTCCTATCTGCGGCGTGATCGGCACAGTGCCGTTTCAGGTGCTGATGGTGCTGTCTACGCTGCTGTCTGCAATCGGTGCATTGATCCCGTTGAGCTGATTTCAGGAAAAACCTCAAATACAATAGTGAAACAGATTATGTGACAGAAAAGAGATTCCTATGTATACCTCCAAAAACTTTCAAATTCGGGACGAAGAGACTTTTTCCCTTCGCATCCCGACGGACAGAGATTATAAAATATTACAGCTGACAGACCTGCACCTTGGTTTCGGCATGTTTTCCCGGAAAAAGGACAGACTGGCACTGGAAGCGGTGACGGAGTTGATCCGCCGGACGGGACCGGACCTGATCGTCCTGACCGGGGATTCTGTGTTTCCGTTTTTCCCAAAAAGCGGGACGATGAATAATAGGAAACAGGCGCAAAAGCTGTTAGCGTTTCTGGATGGTTTTCAGATTCCCTATACGTTTGTCTTTGGCAATCATGACTGTGAGATGGGGGCTGCATGCAATAAAGAGCAACTGGCGGAGATTTTTGCAACGGGAAAATACGCTGTTTTTACTAAAGGAAGATATGAGCATAGTCCTCAAAACCCCATTGCAGGCGTCGGGAATTTTGTACTGGATCTGACAGATGGAGAAGGCAGAGTTCTCCTGCCACTCATCCACCTGGACTCTAACATGTATGGCGACGGCTGGTTTTTCAGCGGTTTCGACTGCATCCATGAGGATCAGACGGACTGGAGTATGCAGAAGTTGAACGAGAGAAAAGTACCGGCTATGGCATTTTTCCACATGCCGCCCGCGGAGTTCAAGGAAGCCTACGAGAAGATGAAGCTAGGCGATCACACTGTGATCTATGAACATGGCAGTATCGGAGAAAAGGATGAGTATTTCGGAATATCGAACCGATCACCTCATTTTTTCGAAAAAGCGGTGGATAACGGCTGGCTGAAATGGATCTTCTGTGGACACGATCATCTGAATACGTTGTCACTGACCTATAAAGGTATCCGCATGACTTACGGAATGTCCATTGATTATCTGGGATATTCCGGCATCGCAAAGCAATATATCCAGCGTGGAGCAACGCTGATCACACGTAAGACAGACGGGAACATAGACATCACTATGGTACCGTTGACAACAGTAGTTTCGACACGAGTAAGGGGAGCCTGATGAAAGGCTCCCCCGATTTGAACGAGAATGATTAGTAATTGATACCGCTGATGCCGAGTACTCCGTTCTGAACATTGAAGGTGATGTTGGGGCCGTCGCCGGTGCTGTAGAGGGTGAAGCCTGCCATGCTGGGGCTTAATTCGGATAGATCAGCATTAGCCATAGAGTCTTTCAGTTCAGGGGTGAAGATTTTGTCTGCACCTAAGGCAATCAGATCTTCCTTGGTTTCGATCACACTGCCATCGCCCAGAGCAACATAGACCGGATAATTGACCAGATCAGCGAGAGCATTCAGGTCTTCAGCGGCTACGGCATCCTGGATCTTTTTAGCGAAAGCGGTAGCATCTTCTGTGGGAACTGCAAAGTTGTCTTCATAGGCGCCTTCCGCCGTAGAGGTGCTTTCGGTGGATGCGGTTTCAGTATTGGCTTCTGCATTGCTTTCTGTAATCTGGCTTTCGGAAGCTACGGTGCTTTCCGCAGAGGCAGCAGCTCCGTTTCCCTGACTGCCGCAGGCAGCAAAAGATAATACCATCACAGTAGCTAAAAGTGCACAGATAAATTTGTTTTTCATAATAAAACTCCTTTCGTAATAAAACCATTTTTTACAGGTCTCTGATGATTAGACTGTACAGTCTTCAGAAAAGTTGCATAAGAAATAAATTTTTTTAAAAATATCAAAAACATCCACCCAAAAGAAAAACCTTCTGTTAAAATGTAAAAATAAGACAGATGAAAACAATAGAATAGGAAACTACCATGGAACCATATTACTATCAGAAAATGAACAAGCCCCAGCAGGCCGCCTATCACGCTATGCAGCAGGGAGTGCTGGCGCTGGCAGACGAGATCCAGCTGCCGCGGATCCCGGCGGAAGAATTGTATGACGTATTTTTCCGACTGCGGCTGGATCATCCGGAGATCTTCTGGGTGGTGAGTTATCGGTATAGATATTATCAGGACTCCCCCAACATCATCTTCGTGCCGGAGTATCTGTTTGAGAAAAATAAGATCAGAGAACATCAGAAAGCCATGCAGTCCCGGGTGGAAAAGCTGGCAAGATCTGCCGCAAAGTTCACAGAGTGGGAAAAAGAGAAGTACATTCACGACTTTATCTGCGAAAATATCACCTACGATAAGTTGAAAAAGCCCTATTCCCATGAGATTATCGGACCGCTGGGACAGGGCGTGGGTGTCTGCGAGGGCATTGCCAAATCGGTGAAGGTGCTTTGTGATGCGCTGGGTGTGTGGTGTGTAATCGCTATCTGCGGCAACAATCCGGAGAAAGGGATCAAGTACCGTCACACTTGGAATATTGTGCGGATCGGCGGGCAGTATTACCATCTGGATGCCACATTTGACAATACATTGGGAAAACATCAGGGCAATGCGGAAGCACCCGGAGAGATCCGCTACGACTATTTCAATCTGGGAGATAAAGCAGTGTTCCGGGATCATGAACCGTTGATCGCCCCGGCACCCGGCTGTCCGGACAACGATCATTTTTATTACAAGGAGAAAAAACTTTCCTTTACGAAAACGGAAGAAGTATATAAAAGAGCACAGCAGATGGCGAAAAAAGGCCGGGCCATGACGTTCCAGTGGCGGGGAGGCTATCTGACCAGAGAAGTCCTGCAGGAACTGTTGGAACTGATCCGCAAGGCAGGCGAGGAGCGGCAGAAGACCGCCCGGATCAGTCTCAACTGGCCACAGGCGGTCATTCATTTCAGCTATGTGGAAAATGCAGGCATCCCGGAGCCGGAGGTCGTCATGGAAGACGCCAACGAAGGAGAACAGTTTGACACCGGGGAATAAAGGTATGGGATGATGTCAGGATCAAGAATTCTCCGACTTCAATGCGCACTCCCGGAATAACGCATTGACGGCCAGCTTATAGTCGCTGGCATCTGTGGCTTTGCGGATCTTTTTTACGTATTTGTCCGGAGATTCGAAGCTGTGGCTTAAGAAAGTCCAGAGATCCTTCATCTTATAGAGCGTATTGGTATCGCCGGACATGATCTCCTGATAACCGGTCAGGAGGGAAGTGTGGAATTCCTTCAGGACAGCCAGACGCTCTTCACAAGACGGCAGCGCAACACTCTCCGTGGAGGCAGCCTTCAATTCCTGCAATAATCCCGGATTCTGCAAAATTCCCCGGCCGATCATGACCGTATCGATACTGGGAAGCTTCGTAAGAATCTGCGTTAGCGACTCCGGAGAGGTAATATCCCCGTTATAGCACAGCGGACATTGCAGGGCTTCCACCGCCTCTGCGAAAGCCTCCAGATGGGGTGTCCCCTTGTAACCTTCCTTTTGCAGTCTGGGGTGAATGATCAGTTCCTTCATGGGGAATTTTTGATATATTTTAAGCAGTGGAGCCCATTCATCCATGTAGTCCATGCCGATGCGGGTCTTGATGGAGATTTCCAGTGGACATTTTTCGAAGATCTCGTCCAGAAAATCCTCCAGTTCCCGGGGCGTACCTAAGAATCCGGCACCGCGGTTTCTTGCTACCACTGTTCCGGAAGGGCAGCCCAGATTCAGATTGACCTCGTGGTAGCCATATCCGGCCAGCTGCTCTGCCAGCGACAGAAATTCCTCCGCCTTATTGGTCAGGATCTGCGGTACGGTGTACATGCCCACATTATGTTCCGGAAGCACATCGTTGCGTTCTCTGCTGTTCATGTGCCGATTGGAGATAAAAGGGGTAAAATATTTGTCCATGCCGCCGTAACAGCGGTTCCAGTTAGTGCGGAAATTATAAGTGGTCAGTCCCTCCATGGGGGCAAGATAATATTTCATAAAAAATGTATGCCTTTCCGTAACCTGCAAGCGTTCCACTGCATTTCCGGCGTATGCTTTCGCAGATTGTACTTTGTATCGGGTGTTTTGCCAAATCCCTTATTCAGAGATATTCTCAATAACGGGATTGCTCTTTACATGATTATAAACAATTACTATTATAATAGAGATAGTAAAAATTGCAAAGAAAACCGCAAAGATCCAAAAAGAAAGAGGCTGGAAGAAGGAATAAAGATCATGACTGAAAAAACAGAAAATAATACCATAAACCTAACCACCAACGAACGCACCCAGCAGGAGATCACCATCTCCGGCAACCCCGGGAAACCGGTCGGGGAGGATGGGGAGAAGATGCTGCGCCGCATGAACGAAAGCCACTACGCAGTGACCGGCTGGGCGCTGGAACACTGGAAGATCCGGGAGAATGACCGGATTCTGGACATCGGCTGCGGTGGAGGAGCAACTCTGAAACGCATGAGTGAAGAGGTGCGTGACGGACATCTGACCGGAGTGGATTATTCCGCCACTTCACTGGAGCTTTCCGGGAAAACCAATGCAGAAGCACTGCAGCAGGGAAAAATGGATCTCGTGGAAGCCTCAGTGGAAAAACTGCCCTTTGCGGACAATGCTTTTGACAAGATCATTACGGTGGAAAGCTTTTATTTCTGGCCGGATCCCGCGGAGAATCTGAAAGAAGTCTACCGGGTATTGAAGGAGCAGGGAACCTTTTTACTGGTGGCCGACATTTACCAGAAGGAGGATCTGCCGGAACAGGTGCGGGAAAACATTCAAAGATTCCATCTGTTTAATCCCACACCGGAAGAATTCCGGGAACTGCTGGAAAATGCAGGATTTGAAGAGGTACAGATTCACTTAAAAGACGGTGAGGACTGGATCTGCGCGGAAGGGCACAAATAAGCAGTAGAACCCTTCGGAAAAACGCAAAAACCGGGTGGAAGTCCGAAACGGAACACGCTAGAATCAGAAACATAGAAAATGTGAAAGTATCCATGAAAATATTCAAAGGAGAAAACAATAACCATGTATAATCAGAATTATAAAGTAGAAATTCCCCAGTTCCCGGACCGGGAGGTGTCCATAGCAGAATACGGCGCGAAGAGCGGCGATTTGCAGATCGAGACCGGCAGACACAATGCGGAGGCCATTAACCGCGCGATCTGCGAAGTGTCGGAGCAGGGGGGCGGTACGGTAAGAGTTCCCGCAGGCATCTGGGCGGTGGCTCCGCTCCGGCTGTTAAGCGGTGTCAATCTTCATCTGGACAGTCAGGCTATGTTAAAATTCATCAAGTCCAAAGAGGACTATCCGCTGCGGATCACCAGCTATGAAGGTCAGGACTGCATTCGCACCGTATCTCCCGTTACCGCGGAAAATGCAGAAAACATCGCCATTACCGGAGAAGGCATCATTGACGGCAGCGGTGATAAATGGCGTCCAGTCAAGAAATTCAAGATGACGGCAAAGCAGTGGGATGCGCTGTTTCAGATCAGTCCTTATGTGATCGAGACGAAGGAGACGGAGATCTGGATGCCTACTGAGACCATTCTGGAAGGCAATCGCCATAACATCCAGGGAACCACCGAAGAGGCACTGGCTGCTGCGGCACCTTATTATGATTTTTACCGTCCGGTGATGGTCAGCCTGCGTTATTGTAAAAAGGTATTGTTACAGGGCGCAACGTTTATGAACTCTCCGGCATGGAACATACATCCCTATTTTTGCGAGGACCTTACCGTGGACAGTGTGAAGATCCGTAATCCGTACTATGCGCAGAATGGTGACGGTATCGATGTGGAATCCTGCACCAATGTGCACATTCACCACAGTACTTTCGAGACCGGTGACGATGCTATCTGCATGAAATCCGGCAAAAATGCCATTGCCCGCAGGATCGAAGGCCCCTGCAGCAATGTCTACATTCATGATTGTCTGGTGAATGAAGGCCATGGCGGTTTTGTCATCGGCAGCGAGATGTCACGTGGGGTAAAAGATATTCTGGTGGAGAACTGTACTTTCGTGGGAACCGATGTGGGTGTCCGCATGAAGAGTGCGCTGGGACGCGGCGGCGTGGTGGAAAACATCACACTCCGCAATATCCATATGAGCGAGATCAAGGGCGAGGCAGTGATCCTTACGATGTCTTATGTCCTGAATTCTCTGAACCGTAATGAGACCATTGCCATGGAAAATGAGGAGGACATCCCATATTTCAGAGATCTGTCTATGGAAAATATCGAAGTCACCGGCTGCAGACAGTTTACGAAGATTGAGCCTCTGCAGGGCAGACCGGAGACGATCCGTAATGTTGTGGTGAATGGACAGAAGCTGGTGTAAGGTTCCAGACAGGAAACAGATTTCCGTTACTCACGGGAAATTTTTTGTAGCATAATAGCAGGAGGTAATGATTATGCCATGTACAACCATATTAGTAGGAAAAAAAGCATCTTATGACGGATCTACCATGATCGCCCGGAACGATGATTCCCCCTCCGGACAGTTTACCCCGAAGAAATTTGTGGTGGTGCATCCGGAAGAACAGCCGACAAAATACAGATCCGTGCTTTCTCATGTGGAGATCGATCTGCCCGAGGAGGCTTTGCGTTATACCGCAGTGCCCAATGCGCTGGAGGGAGAAGGCATCTGGGCAGCGCACGGTATCAATGCGGCAGGTGTGGGCATGACTGCCACGGAGACCATCACTTCCAATGCCAGAGTCCTGGGAGCAGATCCACTGGTGGAATATGTTCCGGCGCAGGACGGTGCAGAAGAGATTCCCGGAGGTATCGGTGAGGAGGACATTGTATCTGTGGTGCTCCCTTATATTCATAGTGCCAGAGAGGGTGTCACGAGGCTGGGAAGCCTGTTGGAAAAATACGGTACCTATGAGATGAACGGGATTGCTTTTTCCGATAAAAACGAGATCTGGTGGCTGGAAACGATCGGCGGTCATCACTGGATTGCCCGCAGAGTGCCGGATGAAGCATATGTGGTGATGCCGAACCAGTTCGGAATCGATGCTTTCGATCTGGAGGATGCTCTGAACACACAGGAGAATCATATGTGCTCTGCGGATCTGAGAGAGTTTATCGAAAAGAATCATCTGGATCTGTCACAGGACGGCAACTTTTCTGCCAGAGATGCCTTTGGCAGCCATGACGATTCCGACCATGTATACAATACCGCAAGAGCCTGGTATATGCTGCGGACCCTGAATCCCCGGACACTTGTCTGGGATGGTCCGGATGCGGACTACACTCCTTTTTCGGATGATCTGCCCTGGTGCATGGTGCCTGAGAAGAAGATCACGGTGGAGGATGTAAAATACGTGCTGTCTTCCCATTATCAGGGAACCCCCTATGATCCGTATGCTTCGTATGGGGATAAAACTATGTGCGGAGCATACCGTTCCATTGGCATCAACCGTAATGATGTCATGACTCTGATCCAGATGCGCCCGGAGGGCGAGCCGATCCAGTGGCTGGCATTTGCATCCAATGCATTTAATGTACTGGCTCCGTTCTACACTGACATAGATACGACACCCGGCTACCTGTCCGGAACCACCGGAAAAGTCTCCACCGAGAACTTCTACTGGATGAGCCGTATGATCGCAGCCATGGCCGATGCTTCTTATAGCAAATCCGTGTTCCATATCGAACGTTATCAGGAAAGCATAGCAGCGAAAAGTCACGAGCTCCTGAACCGTTACGATACATTGCTGGAGCAGGAGACCGATGAGGAAACTCGTAAAAAAATACAGGAAGAGGCCAACGAAAAGATTGCCGGGATGCTTCAGTGTGAGGCAGCCGATACTCTGGACAAAGTCCTGTATGAACTCAGTGGGCAGATGAAAAACGCCTATGCCAGATCGGATGCGTAAACAGTTCTATAAGTAAAAAACGTATGATTTGAAATTGAAATAAAGAAAAATAAAAAATGAAGTCTATAGGAAAAAAACAGCAGATTCCCACAAAAAGGGTCTGCTGTTTTCATGTATATGTTTTCGTATTTATGAAAAAATTTTATTGACAAATTGAAATTGTTTCCATATAATTACCAAAGATAATTACCCAAGGTAACTATACGGATAAAATATAGGATAGAAAAGATATCAGAGAGGGAAAGAATGACGATTCAGACGATAAAACGAATGTTGGATGCCTGCTATCAGGCAAAACGGATCCGGGAGATGCTTCCTGCGCTGCCCTCGGGCGTGACACCTTCTTATATTCATTTCCTGGATGTGATCCAGATCATGGAGAGGCAGGGTGTTGCTGTGAAGATTTCAGATATCAGTGACTATCTGAATATCCCCCGTCCCGGCGTGACGCGGACAGTAAAAGAAATGGAAGAAAAGGGTTATCTGCGGAAAGCCAATGCGGCGGAAGACGGCAGGATCACCTATATTTCTCTGACAGAAGAGGGACGAAAACTGTCGAAACAATATAATGAGAATTATTTTGCCGGTCTGGCACCGTATCTGGAGAGCATTTCCGAAGCAGATGCGAAAGTGATGATACAGACCATAGAGACCTTTTATCAGGTGATGTGCGAGAGGAGAGAGAAGTTTGAAAAATAAAGAAAATGACATGATGGATTTTACACAGGGAAGTATTTTGAAAAAGCTGCTCCGTTTCATGGTTCCCATTTTGGGCGCCTTAATCTTACAGGCAGCCTACGGTGCAGTAGACCTGCTGGTAGTGGGACGGTTTGGCTCCACTTCGGGATTGTCCGGAGTCTCTACCGGCAGCCAGGTGCTGAATCTGGTGACTTTTGTAGTGACGCAGCTGGCAATGGGGATTACTGTGCTGATCGCCCGGTATCTGGGAGAGAAGAAGGAGGAGCAGATCGGCAGTATCATCGGCGGAGGAACCGTTGTATTTGCAGCGATTTCACTGGTACTGTTCGTGGTCATGGTTGGTTTTGCCCGTCCCATCGCGGTTCTCATGCAGGCACCGGAAGAGGCGGTAGGACTGACCGCAGCTTACATACGGATCTGTGGTGCGGGAATCTTTTTTATTGTGGCATATAACGTATTGTCCGCGATCTTTCGAGGACTGGGTGACAGCAATTCACCGCTGTTGTTTGTCTTCGTGGCATGCATTGTCAATATCGTGGGTGATCTAGTACTGGTGGCAGGACTGGGCATGGATGCCATGGGAGCGGCACTGGCTACTGTTTTTGCCCAGGCATTGAGCGTAGTGTTTGCAATTGTACGCCTTGTGAAAAAGGGACTGCCCTTTACCATTACCAGATACGATTTTCGTTGGAATCCCCAGTGCGGTAAATTCCTGCAGATTGGTCTGCCGTTAGCTTTGCAGGAGTGCCTGACGCAAGGCTCTTTCCTGGCACTGTGCGCCTTTGTCAACCGCCTGGGACTGGAAGCTTCCTCCGGCTACGGCGTGGCATGCAAGATCGTCAACTTTGCCATGCTGATTCCCAGTGCACTGATGCAGTCCACTTCTTCTTTCGTGTCACAGAATGTAGGTGCCGGAGAACAGAGGCGGGCGAAGAAGACCATGTTCACCGGTATCGGCATCGGACTTTTGGTGGGATGCTTCGTCTTTGTACTGGTGTTCTTCCGGGGGAATCTGCTGGCAGGTATCTTCTCCGCGGATGCGGCAGTGGTGCAGAGAGGGTATGAGTATCTGAAAGGTTTCGCACCGGAGACGCTATTGACTGCTGTGCTGTTCAGCATGATGGGATATTTTAACGGTAATGGCAAGACCGTGTGGGTCATGCTCCAGGGACTGATCCAGACCCTTCTCGTACGCCTTCCCTTTGCTTACTATATGAGCATCCAGCCGGACGCAAGCCTCACCAATATCGGCCTCGCAGCCCCCATCTCTACTGCGTTTGGAATTGTGTTGAACGTGGCATTTTTCCTCTATCTGGAACATGCTGCCAAGCGTAGTTGATGGAGAGTTACGCGGGGAGTTCTGTTTGTATTAAAAACGCTATTATTTTCTAAAAAAATACAAAAACATGAGATTTTGCCATGCAAAAAGCTGTTATTTTCGCTGAGCGTGCAAAATGAAGAAATTCCGTACAAAAATTCCTGATTTAGAAACTTTTTTTGTACGGAATTCATTGTTTTAGGTTTTTTACACCAACTTGAGAGTTAATTAATGAATCTGTTTTCAATTCTCCGTAGCCCTTGGCAGGGTATAAGAAACGCGGCACTGCTTATTCTTATACCCAGTCGGGGCTACTGATTTCTTGAAAAACTTCATGGGTCTATAGAAGATAAATTTCCCTGTAGGTACTTTTGGGGACGGGTAAAAAGCAAAAACTAGACAATATGGGCCTATAGCTAAAAATTTGCCTGCCAGATACTCAATTTCTTCAAAATGAGTACCTCAGAGCCGGTTTTTTCCCTATAGACCCATATTCATCTTTTTATGCGTTATTTATAGCAATTTTAGTATCTCACAACTCATTTTTTTCTGTATAGACCCAAAATACAGGACGCCCACGACAAACATTTTAGAATATATAGTTCCCTTGTTATACCTTCCGGTTTTCACAATTTGGGTATCAGCAACAAAACAAGCTTCTCATACCCATAAACTATTTCACGTTGAGGCGGAAGAAGGGTACAGAGAAGCTTGATCCTATCTCCTGTGCCCACGTTGAGGCGGAAGAAGGGTACAGAGAAGCTTGATCCTATCTCCTGTGCCCACGTTGAGGCGGAAGAAGGGTACAGAGAAGCTTGATCCTATCTCCTGTGCCCACGTTGAGGCGGAAGAAGGGTACAGAGAAGCTTGATCCTATCTCCTGTGCCCACGTTGAGGCGGAAGAAGGGTACAGAGAAGCTTGATCCTATCTCCTGTGCCCAC